>Ga0315273_10007491_pt1 | contig 13684 bp, 8 predicted proteins | sample YL17G02_0_MG_FD_205753 | JGI IMG/M metagenome (GOLD analysis project Ga0315273, IMG submission 205753) | Sediment microbial communities from Yellowstone Lake, YNP, Wyoming, USA - YL17G02_0 | ecosystem: Environmental > Aquatic > Freshwater > Lake > Sediment | place: USA: Wyoming | collected... | reverse complement strand
GGTCCGAACTCGCGAACACCAGGTCGGCACGCTCGATCACCTGTCGCTCGTAGGGAACGATGCGCCGCGCAGCCGGGGAGGTCTCGGAGAGCTTGTCGGTGCAGTAGAAGATCGAGAGCGACGGCGCAATCGCGTCCATCAGGTCGAGCGTGAACTGCGTGGGGAGGAACGTGAAGAGAATCGGGCGTTCGAACGCGTTGCGCCGAAGCCAGCGGCGGATCGAGCCGCAGACCAGCGCTCGGTTGATGCGCTGGGCGAGCGGCGAGTAGGGGAACGGAAGCGCGAGCGGCGAGTACAGCGCCACGCTGTCGGCGACCGATCGAAAGCGCCCCCGGCCGCTCGCCCACTTGCGCAGGCGCGCGAGCACTCGGTTGCGGTCCTTCCACCCGGGGGTGCGCACGCCGGTGTTCTCGATGAAGAGCACGCGATTGCCGGCGCGCGCCAGCACCGACATCACGCCTTGATGCTCCTGCCAGAGGAAATCCCAGTCGATCGTCGAGACGCAGGCGATGTTTCGATCGCGGAGCATCGAGCGGTTATCGTGCACCGGCGATGCTGCGGTCAATCACCGTTGCGGGCGGCGGGCACCAACAACCCGATCCTCTCCTGGACCGTCTTCGAGAAGGCGCGGCGGCGCTCGTAGGAGCGGACGAGCCCGTTCAAATCGAAGGTCGTCTCGACCGACGGCGAGCACGCCACCGAGATCCCTTCGTGCTCGACGGCGGCGCAGGCGCGGCGCGAGTGATAGGGCGAGGTGACGACGATCACGCGCTGCCAGTTGCGCTCGCGGCAGATGCGGGCGAGCGACAGCGCCTCGTCGCGCGTGTTCTCGTTCGGCCCGGCGTCATCAGCTCGGCGTTGATGCCGGCGACCGACCGGGAGCCGTCTTCATTTCGCGCACGGCGGGCACGAGCCCCCGGTTGGAGTTCGCCTCCGACGAGCGCTATCCTTCGTCCATGCGGCGCCGCTACGGGATTCTTCAGGACAACGACGAACTGCTGGACAAGCGCCTCGAGGAGCTGCGGCACGCGCTGCCGCCGCTGGTCTCGGACCGAGTTTGCGCCGTCGCGGTGATCGGCAGTGTCGCCGAGGGGCGCGCTCGCGATGAATCGGACATCGACCTGCTGTTGATTCTCCGCGCCGGCACGCCGAGCCGCGGCGACTACGTTTGGTGGGACGGTGCCGTGGCGTCTCGGCTCCCACCGGTCGGCGCTAGGTTCCCGCTTCAGCCGGTTTTCGTCGGCAGGACGGCGCTGGCGACGACCGAGCCGAATCTGCGGCGCGCGCTCCGATCGAAGCTCGTGCTGTGGGATCCCGAGGCTCTCTTCGATGACCAATCCGAAGCTCGCCCGTGACTACCTCAGCCGCGGCCGCAAGCGCTTGAAGGCGGTCGCGGTCCTGCTCGCGGAAGAGGCGTTCGCCGACGTGGTTCGAGAGAGCCAGGAGATCGTCGAGCTGGTCCTCAAGGCGGCGCTGCGCAGCTTCGGCATCGCCGTGCCCTTCAGCCATGACTTGTCGGAGAGCTTCGCCGAGAACGCCCACCGCCTCCCGCGCGAGGCGCAGCAACTGATCCCGAGATGGTCGGAGATCTCGAAGCACCTGCGCAAGGATCGCGAGCTCGCGTTCTACGGGAGCGAGGACGTCACCCCTTCGACCTTCTACACGCGATCCGACGCAGAGCAGGCGAAGAGCATGGCCGAGGAGATCATCACGACGGCGTCGCGCTGGATCGTGTGACGCCGAAACGTTCTCGGCGCCACGCGGTCGACAGCGCCTTGCGGCTCGCAAACGCAGGCGGCACGGAGCGTTCCGGCCCGAGTGAAAAAGTCTATTCGATTCGACTTTTCGCGCCGAGGCGCAACGCGGCCGGAGCCCGTCTGGCTCACCTGGATCACACTGCTCGCCTTCCTCCGAATCGGCACGAATCCGCGAGCCTTCGAGCACCTCAGTAGGTCCGGCGGCGGGCGTCGTCGGGGCGGTTCGCGCCTTCAACTGAGGTTTGTGGGCTCGACCTAGAGGTGGCCGCGCTCGCCGGCTAGGCAGACGCCGATCCTCTCTTTCAGGCCTCGTCGCCGCCGTCCTTGCTCGCGAACGAATAGACTCCATCCCAGGCCTCGTCCGGGGGATTCTCGATCAGCAGCCGACACCGCTCCGCGTAGATCCGCCCGGGAGTATCGTCGGGATACTCGTTCATGAACGCTTCGAATCGCCGGAGAGCGAGCGGCCAGTCCCGCTCCTGATACGCGCGCAGCGCGTCCTCAAACGCCGCGGCGAACGGGACGAGCAGCGCCGAGTCGCCGCGCTTCGCGAGCAACTCGAAGACGTGCACCGGCAGGCGCTTCCCCTTGACGCGGACCGAGTCGATCTCGCGCACGAGGTACCCGTCGCCGATCGCGGCGCGCGTCTTCTCGCCGATCAGGATGCGGGTGCCGTAGAGCTTGTTGCAGGCCTCGAGTCGCGAGGCGAGGTTCACGGCGTCGCCCATCACGGTGTAGTTGAAGCGCCGCTGCGATCCGATGTTGCCGACGACCATCGAACCGGTGTTGATGCCGACGCCGATGCGTAGGGGGAGGGTCGGCGGAAGGTCGGCTCCGCCGTGCTCTGCGCGGCCGATCCGCCGCCACGCGTCCTGCAAGCCCTCGAGGCGGTCCGCCATGTCGAGCGCCGCCTGGCATGCCTTGACGGCGTGGTCGGGAATGGTCACCGGCGCGCCCCAGAGCGCCATGATCGCGTCCCCGATGTACTTGTCGACGAGGCCATCGTGCCTGAAGATCTCCTCGGTCATCGTGCCGAAGTACTCGTTCATGAACTCCACGAGCTTCTCGGCGTCCAACGCCTCGGACGCGGTCGTGAAGTCGCGCAGATCGGCGAAGAGCACGGTGAGATCCTTCTTCTCCCCGTGCAGGCGGAGCAGCGACGGATCCTCGCTCACCAGGCGCGCGACGCTCGGCTCGAGGTAGAGGTTGAAGGCGCTGCGGATGCGGCGCTTCTCGCGAACCTCGGTCATGTAGTGGAAGACGCCGACGGCGGCGAACGCGGAGAGGATCGAGAGCGTCTGATAGACGATGCTGAACGGGATACCTCGCTGGACGAACAGGAACTGCGTTCCGCCCATGTAAGCGGCGAGCGCGCCGAGCGCGAAGAGGCCGCCGCCGATGCCCTTGAAGAACGTGAGCGCGATGCCGAGCAGGATCCCGGTGAGAATGATGAAGGTGATATCGGCCGAAGCGAGCCAGCGCGGGATGACGATGAAGCGGCCGCGCAGCACGTCCTCGATGACGTTGGCGTGGATCTCCACGCCCGGTGAGACGGGATCGAACGGCGTCGAGCGGATGTCGTAGGCGCCGGTTGCGGTCGTGCCGACGAGCAAGATGCGGTCGCGTAGTGCGTCGCCTTCGATGCGCCCGGCAATGACGTCCGCCGCGGAGAAGTGCGAGAACGTGTGGGCCGGGCCCGCGTAGTTCAACCAGAGGTTGCCGTTTGCGTCGACGGGGATGGGGATACCGGCGATCGTCACGCCGGTCACGCCGTCGTCGTCGAGCGTCATGCCGAGGATCGCGCTCCGCTGCGTGCGGCGGACCGCCTCGATGCTGAGGGGCGAGAGGATCTGCGGCCCGCCGCCTTGCGAGGTGTAGCGGATGCCGAGCGGGACGCGGCGGAAGATGCCGTCGTCGTCGGGGAGCATGTTGAAGTAGCCGGCGCGCTTTGCGGCGGCGGCGATCTCGGGGATGTTGCCGACGACGCGCGGCGCCTTCGGCAGCCTGGCTTCGCCCGGAGATTTGCCGAGGCCCGGCTTCAGCAGATTGTAAGACGAGAGCCCGAGCGGCGATTCGTGCTCGCCGGGCGCGGCGAAGTCGATGAAGTAGCCGAGCACGACCTTGCCGGAGTCGCGGATCGCCTGGGCGAGCTTCGGGTCGTCGTCGGGCTGCGGCTCCGCGAAGACGATATCGAGAGCGATCGCGGCGGCACCGAGGTCCGTGAGCTTGGTGACGAGGTCCGCCATTCGGGAGCGTGGCCACGGCCAGCGGCCGAGCTCGGTCAGGCTCTTCTCGTCGATGCCGATGATTGCGACCTCGTCGCCGACGGCGAGCGGGCCGCGGAACTGCTGGCGGGCGTCGATACCGCGAAGCTCGAGCATGTGGAGCGGGTGCGGGTCGAGGTAGCGGAGCGCCGCGAAGAAGAGCGTGAAGGCGAGGCACAGCGCGAGCGTGTCGAAACGTCGGGTTTTCGGCCGTCGAGCCATGCGTCGCGATTATCGTGCGGGGCGGGTTCGGCGGCAACCGGCCATGGCGACGGCGTCCCTGGGGCTGAGGTGAATCCCTACGGCAGGTCGTCGCGTGGCGCGGAGCGAGCGGCTCAGCCCCGCGGGATCGCTTCGCAAACCCATTCGCAAACCCCGAGCTTGCCGTGCTGGTCAGTCCGGTGTATCCAGATTAGACGAGTTCACCGGGGAGAGGATGACATGCGCGCAAACGTCGTGAGGACGTGCCTCGGAATTCTCGCCATCGGCTCGGTACTTCTCGCGGTCGCGGCCTGGGCGGATGTGGCGGGAAAGGTGAGCAGCGCCGTCGGTAGCGCAGAGGTTCAACCGGGCGGCGTCGGATCCTGGAAGCAGCTCTCCGTCGATGACGCGGTTTCGGTCGGAGATCATCTGCGCACCACGAATGGAGGCCGTCTCTCGGTAGCCTATCGCGACGGGTCCGCCATCACCCTCGAGCCGGGCAGCGAGCTGATCATCGACGATCAAGCACTGCCGTCGGGCGGCCCGCCGGTCTCACTCTTCAGCCTCAATCGCGGAAAGCTCGACGTGGCGGTTCCTAAACAACTGTACGACACCCAAGGCGCCCGATTCGAGGTGAAGACGACGACTGCGGTCGCGGGGGTTCGCGGAACGCACTTCACGATCGAAACAGAAGAGTAGTGCAGCCGGTAAGCCTACGTCCGAAGGTCGTCGCTTTCGTCCTGTTGGCGGCGTTCGTTTGTCCAGCGTTCGCGCAACAGCCGCCCGAACCGGATAAACAAGGGAAGAAAAAGACGCGCGTCTGCGCAATCGAAGACGAGACGAAAGTCAATTCGCCCGACAATCCGGCTACGTCCCGAGTCCTCAAGCCGGGTTACTGCGTCGACTGCTGGGAGGGTTTTGGGTGTGGAGAGCCGTTCTTGGCGGCCGGGTTGCTCGGCCTCCTCGGTGGGCCGGGGGCGGCAGCCGCCGGGGCCGCCGTCGCAGTGGGTGGGGTTCTCGGCGGGTTGGCCGCAACGGGCAACTTGGGCGGTGGTGGCGGCAATGGGAATCCTTCTCCCCCCGGTCCTCCTCCTGGTCTTCCTCCCGGTCCTCCTCCTGGTTTGCCACCGGTGTTCCCGCCGCCGAGGCCGTTTCCTACGATCCCGCCAGTCTCGCCGTTCCAGTAAGCTCGCGTCTTGGCGAAGCGCCGCATCGCGCAGTTCGGATGGCTGCCCGATCTGCCCGACCATCGCGATCACCTCGACTCAGCTCGGTAGACTTTTCGCGCCGAGAGGCGATGCGAGATCACCTGCCTGCCGCGCCCTCTGTCAACCAACCCCTCCACCAATACACCAACAACCCAATCCTCTCGTGGGCCGCCTTCGAGAACGCGCGGCGGCGCTCGTCGGAGCGGACGAGCCCGTTCAAATCGAAGGCCGTCTCGACCGACGGCGAGCACACCACCGAGATCCCTTCGTGCTCGACGGCGGCGCAGGCGCGGCGTGAGTGATAGGGCGAGGTGACGACGATCACGCGCTTCCAGCCGCGCTCGCGGCAGATGCGGGCGAGCGACAGCGCCTCGTCGCGCGTGTTCTCGTTCGGCCCCACCGTCTGGAGCTCGCTCGCGACACCCAGATGTTCCATCAGCGACTTGGCCGCGCCGGCATAGGAGGGGGACGGGCTCTTCAGGTCGGAGAGCACGAGCGCCGGGGCCTGCCGCTCCGCGACGAGCTCGATGCCGTGCATGAGGCGGGCCATCGCGATCGACGTCAGCTCGCCGGTCGGGTGAATGCCCGAAGCCGTGACGAACACGGCGTCGGCGGGGGCGGGCGGATCGCGGCGCACAAGGCCGTTCGCGAGCCAGCCGGCCAGCGGCGTGAATACGACGAGCAGCCAGAGGACGCCGAGCGCGGCGGCGAGCGCGCCGGCCAACCGGCGGGCCGGCGTCGTCCACAGCAGCGCGCCGGCGACGGCGCAGCCGACGACGAGCGGTCCCGGGTCGCCCCAGAACGACACGGTCGAGGTCAGGCCGAGGTCGTCGACGATGAGGCCCGCGAGCGCGCCGGCCGTGAGCCCGACGAGTGGCGATGCCCCCCCGCTCACGAGAACGGGTACCAGAGCGGGAACGTCGCGACCCACACGACGCCGCTCACTCCCGCGTAGATGCCCCACGGCAGCATGCGCGCCGCCGACGCCGGGACGCGCACGACGTCGCCCGCGTGAAGGGGCACGTCCGCGATCTCGCCCGCGGCGATCGACTCGACGTCGACGAGCACCGTCTTCGGCTCCGCTCCGTTCGGTTCGTGCCGGATCTCGACGTCGCGCAGGTTTCCCGGGAACAGGCTGCCGCCCGCCGCGGCGATGGCGGCCGTCACCGTCGATCGGTGCGTGACCTCGTAGACGCCCGGGGAAGTGACCCAGCCCTCGACCGTGCAGAGCTGTCTCTCGGGCACGTGGATGTGGTCGCCCGCAGCGACCGGTAGCTTGAGCTCGGCGCCTGCGGCGGGGGGCAGATCGACGACGATCGGCTCCTCCGCGGTCGCTCCAGCTTCGCCCTTTGCCTTGGCGCGGGTGAGCTCGACCACGCTTGCCGCGGCGCGTGTCCTTCCGCCGGCGTGGGCGATCACCTCGAGAATCGTCGTCGAACCTTCGGGCAGTGGATACGCGCCCGGCCGGCCGACCGCGCCGTCCACCGTCACCTGCGGCTCCCGCGCGCCGCGGTGCAGCGCCACGTCCACCTCCGGCGTCTGCAGGTAGGCCGTCAGGCGCTTCGCGAGGTCGGCGACGAGCTCCCCCTGGTTCCTGCCCGCGGCCGGGACGCGGCCGAGAACCGGCAGCTCGATCTGCCCGTCGCTCGCCACCACCACGGTGCGGCACACCTCGTCCATGTGCTCGACGCGGATCGCGAGCCGGTCGCCCGGCGCGATGCGGGCGGTCTCCGGCGCCTCGGCGGGCTGCCGCGCGAGGTTGCGGGTATGCTCATAGTCCTGCTCGATCGATCCGGGTGCTCCGCTCGAAGGCGGCGGAGGCTTCGGCAGCTCGGCATCCGCCGCCCCCTCCTCCGAATCGCGCACCGCCTTGGCGACTTCTTCCCGGGCCTTGCGCCGCGCTTCGGCCGCTTCGTTCTCGGCCTTGCGGCGCGCCGCGGTGGCCTCTTCGAGAGCCGCCTTGAGCGTGACGATCTCCTTCTTGGCCTTTTCGGGATCGAAGACTTCGACCTTCTTGAGCTGCTGTTTCGCGGCGTCGAGGTCGGCGGCGCACGTGCGCATCCGCTCCACGACCGCGTCGTCCTGCCGCGATCGCTCAGCGGCCAGGCTCTGCAGCCTTCGCTCCGCGTCGGCTCGCTCGGTGAGGTGGGCTTCCATCTCCGCGTCGAGCTGCCCCTCGAGCTGATGGATGCGATCGAGCAAGCCTCGCAGATAGCTCTCGCCCTCGGGGTCGAGGCAGGATACGGACGGCGGCGCGGCCGGCTCCTTCGCCGCTGCCTCGAGGGCGATGGCGAGAACGATGAGTACCGGCAGCAGTTTCTTCGTCGTGGTCACGGCTACGAGCGCGGAGCGCATCCTCCATACAGGAACGGCGTGAGCTCAACAACGAAAAGCGTCCGCAGCATGCTCGCGATTCGCGCTCCTCGAGCCGGTCGCTTCGTGAGCCTATCCCAGGGCGCGCCAAACGCACACGCGAGGATCCACCCATGATGGGGCGAAGCCGGCGCCTTCGAAGCCGTGGGTCGCAATACCCGGTCTGGCACAGTCAGCATGTGCTCTAGACCACGCGCAGGCGGGACGGCGCGGGTCGCGAGACGAAGCGCTCTGGCTTGGCTGGCGGCGATTGCCTTGCTCGCGCACGTCGCGCCGCGATCCGCCGCGGCCGACGCCCCAAACCTGCTCCGCAACGGCGATTTCCAGGACGACTGGATCACGCTGCTGCCCGAGAACCTGACGCTCCACTGGAGCTACTCGCCGGTCTTCGCCAACCGGCGCGACTTCAACCCCGACGGCTGGTCGCTGAAGGGGAGCTGGCGGTGGCTCGACGCCGGCGCGGCCGCCGGGCACCGGCGGCTCGTCATCGAGGGGCCGCAGGCGGAAGTCCGGCAGCGCGTCAACTGGGTGGCGATCAACGACGATCGGCAGCTCGAGGGCTTTCCCGATGCCGGCGGTTTCCCGAGCTTCGCGGCCGTGCGGAGCTCGCGGCCGCTCGCGCTCGTGCGCGATCTCGTCCTCCGCGTGCGCGTCAAGGGCACGGACGTGCCGCCCGGAGCGGCGACGATCGAGATCGGGCTCGCTCCCGCCGGCAAGGTGGCTTCCGGTGATCCGCTCGGCACGGTCGTGCCGCCGACGGCAACGGCGTCCGTCGCTCTCCCAGAGGGAAGCTTCGACTGGCGCTCCGTCGAAGTCCGGCTCGCCGCATCCGACTGGGTGCGGTCGGCCGGCGCCGCAGACGCCGAGGCGGCGAAGTCCGGGCCCGTTCTTCCGGGCACCGCATCGGTCGCGCTCCGCTATCGCGGCGCGAGCGGCCGCGTCGAGGTGGATCGCGCCGAGCTCGTGAGCGCCGAGCCGTCTTCGCCGAACCTGCTGCCACACGGTAGCTTCGAGGAGATCGACGGCAGCGGGTGGGCGGCGGGATGGAAGCCCGCCGAGAAGTACACCTACTTTCCGCCGGGCCTCTACTATCTCTTCAACAGTTGGCACAACGAGGGCTTCTCGAACCGCGGCGCTCCGGGGATAGACTCGCTCGTCGTGCGCAGCGGGCGGCGGAGCCTACGCATGCCCGCGCTTGCGGGAGACGAGCTCGCGGTGTCGTCGGCGCCGGTCGTGCTGAACCAGAAGGAGGCGCGGCTCATCGAGGCGAGCGTCTGGGTGAAGACCGACCGCGTGAACGAGATCCAGATCGACGCGCGGAACGAGAAGGGAGAGCGCCTCGACGGCTTCGACTTCATCAGCAAGTCGCCGACCTCGATCGGCACCAACGAATGGCGGCTCCTTCGCCAGGTCTTCCGGCCGCGCGAGCCGGTGGCGGAGCTCACGCTCGTGCTCGCCGCCCGCGGCGTGAACGGCTACACGCTCGGCTCGACCTCCGAGGAGCCGCAGAACAACGTCGCCGGAACGGTTTGGTGGGACGACGCCCGCCTCTACGAGCCCGAGAGCTCCGCCGCGGAGCTCTCGGCGCGAGGCGTGAAGCCGCCGTCCGACGATCGCCCGCCCGCGACGCTTCATCTCGCGGATCTCGACGTCGGCGAGCGCTTGCTCGGCGAGAACCTCCTCCGCGCGACGGTCGTCAACCCGGGAGAGGCGCGGAAGCTCGCGCTCGAGTGGCAGCTCACTTCGCCGGCAGGCCGGGTGACGAAGTTTCAGAGCGCGCCCGTGGACGTTCCGGCGCGCGGCGAGACGTCGGTCGAGGTCCCTTACGTGGTGAGCGCCGCCGCGGCGCCGCCGTACCGCGAGAGCCGCGGCGTTCTCGGCCTTCTCGGCGAGAACGGCGACGGAGTCGGCTCGACCGAGATCGCGCTCAGTCAGTGGACGCGGCCGATCGACCTCCGCCTCGGCGCTCTCTACTTGCGACCGGAGCAGAAAGAGCTCGTGCGCATGAATCTCGGACTGTCGCACGCCACGCTCGCGAAGCTTCGCCGGGTCCGCCTGGAGATCGTCCGCCGAGGGACGGGCGAGACGGTCGCGACCCAGGAGATCCCCGCGACTCCGGCAGCGCTCGAAGCGCAGCTCGAGCGGGTCCCCGCGGGTCTCCGCGGCGACTTCGCCAACCTGCTGCTCGCCGAACTCGACGTGTCGCGTCTGCCGATCGAGCCCTTCGTCGGACCGGAGCGGCGCTGGTTCGTGCGCGCGACGGCGATCGGCTTGGATGGGAGGGCCGTTGCCACCGTCGATTCGGCGCCCTTCTGCCGCCAGGCGCATGACGAAGCGCAGGAGCCGGTGCGCACGGTCGAGGTGCGGAGGAACCTCCTCTACGTGAACCGGCGCCCGTGGATACCTTGGGGCGCGATCTACGGCTTTGCTCCCGCGTACGACGGGCCGGCCGACGCGGGCCCGGGCGGTTACCGCGACTTCCACAACCTCCCGGAGTGGTCGATCTACGACGGCTTCACGAGCAAGCCGTACAACCGGCGCGACAACGACTTCGATGCGCTTCGCTACGTTCCCGCGACGGTCGCCGACGCGAAGAGCCGGGAAGAGATCGAGCGACACTGGAAGGACGACGGACTCTACGCGGCGACCTATTTCGTGGCGCCGGGTCCCGTCTTCTCGTGGGACGATCTCGCCGCCAAGGCCGGAGGGGCCGACCGGCTGCAGGACGTGCTGCGCTTCGCAGCCGACGCGCCGATGATCGTGTCGACGAGCCCCGGCTTCGAAGAGTCGTTCGGCGCGTTTCACGCGGCCACGCCCGAGCAGCTCCGCTCGCTTGCCGAGCTGGTGCGATCTCTCCGCGCCAAGACCGGCAAGCCGGTGATGGTCGGCCACGGCGGTGCATGGAGCCGCTTCGAATTCGAGAAGGTCCCGTTCTTCGACATCTTCGACCCCGAGACCGAGCCGCTCTTCCCGGCCAACCTGCACACCGATCTCTGGCCGCTCGTCGCCGGGCGCGACCAGGTGATCTGGCTCCGACCCCAGCTCTACGAGTCGGTTCCCTACGAGCGCTGGCGCTTCCACACCTACGTCGAGCTCATGCGCGGCGCACGCGGCTGGCAAATGGCGCACGGCCCCGCGGACGCCACGACCTTTCGCGGTCTGCACGGCGAGCTCGCGTCGCTGACGCCGGCCATGTACTCCTCCGACCCGGGGCCGGACGTCGCGATCGAGCCCGAGATCGAGCACTGGTCGCGCCGCGCGGGCGGCAAGACGTACGTCATCGCGGCGACGACGCACGCGCTCGCCTTCGGTCGCTGGCGCTGGAGCGACGATGCGAGATCGCCCGCCGGCCGCGCGCGCGTCAGCGAGCCGTCGCTGCCGCTGCCGAGGAGCGACAACGAGCTCGATCGCATCGCGGAGAGGATGCAACCGGACTGGATCGTGCACGGCATCGATTCCTTCCCGGATGCGCGTCCGTGGAAGCCGGGAACGAAGCTCGTGCAGTGGGTGCGGATCGATCCCAGCGATCCGACGCGCGGCCTGGCGCTGGTGGCGCGAACCGACGGTCGCTGGAGCGCGATGGCGTCGTGGGGCGACGCCGAGGTCGAGGTCATCCCGAAGGAGCTGCCGCTCGTCTATTGGTTCCTTCGCCGCTTCTATCGCAACGCCGTCGGCTTCATCGGTTACCGGGGCGAGGGCGCGGCGCAAAGCTTCGCGCATGCGCCCGACACGGTACATGCCGAAGGGGCGCTGCCGCCCGCCGGCACCTGGGTCAAGCTGGAAGCGCCGCTCGCCGATCTCGGGGCCGTCGGCAAGATGCTCGACGGGGTCGGCCTCCTCCAGCGCAGCGGGCGCGTATTCTGGGGCCGAACCTCGCTCGTCACGCCGGACGGGTCGGAGACCGCGCTGTGGGGCGATGCGCTCGGGCGACCCCCGGCCGAGCGCGCGCGCACGCGCGTGAGGGTGGCCGGGCTCCGGCAGGGCGCTTTGGTGCGGGTGCTCTTCGAGGATCGGCAGATCCGCGCGGAGGAGGGTTACTTCGAGGACGATTTTCGCGGACAGGATCTCTACCAGAGATACGGCGGCCCCGACGGATACGGCGACGCGCCGGTGGCGCTGCACATCTACGAGGTGCCGTGAAGGGTTGCGGCTACCGCGGCGGCAGCTTTTCTTGCAGGTACTCGCGGATCGCCCGCAGCAGGTCGGGTGGAGCATCGTGCGCCGCCGCAAGCATCTCTTCGATCTGCCGGCCGCGTGCGAGCACGAAGGCCACCGAGTGGTGGGTCGCCCGCGCGATATCCGCCGTCGCCGCCTTGCCGACCATCATTCGCGCGATCGTCGCATCGCTCGGGAGTAGATGACGGTCGAAGAATTCGAGCCCCGCGCTCGGCGCCGAGGCGGTGGCAGACCGAGAGAGGCTCGGGGCCGCTGCCCTCGGCGGCGGCGCCGGCGTCTCGGATGGCGGCACCGCCTGAGAAGCAGCGGGCGGAGGGTTCCTCCGCTCGACCGCCGCGACCTGCCGCGCGAGCGTATCGAGCTCCGCGAGCAAATCATCCTTCGTCGCGAGCTGGTCCCGCTCGACGGCATCCATGCGTGCGGTGAGTGGCGCAAACTGCCAGGCGACGTAGCCGGTGATTGCGGCCAGGACCAGGACGAGCCATTCGGCCACGGGGGAGGGTTGTCTAGCCGGCATCGGCGCGGGAGCCTAATCGATCGCGACGGGCGAGCACAATCAGCGCGCGTAGACGCCGAGCCCGGCTCCGACCCCGAGCAACGTGAGTCCCCACAGCCGAGGCGGCGCGCGGCCGCGACGTCAGTCTTTGAATTGTGCTTCGCGGCTCTTCAGCAGCGCGCCCAATTCGGGCGACTCGATGACCCTCCGCCGTAGGCCGCGGAGCGCCGCCGCCAAGAGCTCGCGCTTTCCGCTCTGCGGATCACGGTAGCCGACGAGATCCGCAGGCCAGGCGTTCGGATCTGCGTAGACCGCCTGCTCGACCACTGCCAGCGCCTCTTCGCGCCGCCCGACCTGCAGGAGCAAGCGTGCGAACTCGGTACGCAGCCACGCGAATGCGGGCGCGCAGCGGATGGCCCGGCGATGCTCGAGCTCCAGCATGGCGGCGCTGTGGCAGGAAAACGCGAGCGTCCGATGCGCCGTCGACACGATCGGCGCGGCCTCGACCGCGGCTAGCGCGAGGCGGAAGTCAGGCTGTCCCCCGAACGCGGCGCGCCACGCCGCTCGCTCGAGCACTCCCCAGTCGTCCGAATCGCCGGGTCGGATCGCCGCGGCAGCTTCGAGCATCCGCGCATCGCGCCATTCGAGCGTGCCGAGACGCACGAGCAGGGCGAGCCCGGCGACACCTGCCACGGCCGCGAGGACTCGCCGCGAGACGCTCGACTCGGCCGCTTCGCCGGCCGCGGCATCGCGCTCGGACGGCTCTCTCCAGAGAAGACCGAGGATCGCCGCGAAGAGGAGCGCGTTCGCCGGAATGCGCAGGCCGAAGTCGACCGTTGAATGGAACGCGGCGGCGGCAAGGGCGCCGAAGAGCGCCGCGCGCCGCTTCGCCGCTTCCATGGGCAGCGGACGAAGGACGCTTGCGAAATAGAGGGCGGCCAATGCGCCGAGCAACCCGAGACCCACCACTCCGGTCTCCTCGGCCCATTGCACGTAGTCGTCGTGCGCGTGGCTGAAGCCGACCGCCAGAAGCGGGTAGCGCTGGTACATGGGAAAGACCTCGGCCCAGGTCCCGAGGCCGGATCCGAACCAGGGGAAATCGCGCAGCATGCCGAAGCTCTGCCGGATGGCGACCAGCCGGATGAGCACGCTCGCATCGCCGCGGTCGAGCGCGATGAGCTCCGTCCCGGTAGCCGGGCGATGGACCAT
>Ga0315273_10007490_pt1 | contig 13685 bp, 12 predicted proteins | sample YL17G02_0_MG_FD_205753 | JGI IMG/M metagenome (GOLD analysis project Ga0315273, IMG submission 205753) | Sediment microbial communities from Yellowstone Lake, YNP, Wyoming, USA - YL17G02_0 | ecosystem: Environmental > Aquatic > Freshwater > Lake > Sediment | place: USA: Wyoming | collected... | reverse complement strand
ATACCCGAAGGTGAGGGCGAAAAAGACGAGAAACGCGGCGCAGGCGACGACGACGCCGCGGTAGACCCGGTCGGTGAACCACCCGCGCCCCGCCGAGATCGCCGCCCCGACGAAGAGGTACCACGCCGCGTCGGACAGGATGTGCCCGGAGAAGAAGGCGAGGACGCCCCGCCATCCCTGCCCGCGCGAAAGCAGCAGGTACCCGAGGCCGATCGTCGCCCACCAGAGCGACCAGTACGGGTTCGAGGCGGAGGTGATGATCCCGTCGATCACGGGACGCACCCCTCCCGACCCCTTCCCGTCGTTCCGCCCCCCCGGGGAACCGCCCGTCCCGGCGCCGAAATGGAGCGTCCGGACCTCCCGGGCCATCCCCGCCGCCATCCGGAGGAGCATCGCGGAGCCGAGCAGCGCGATCGCGATGATCGCCGCGTCTCCCCGGATCCACTCCATCAGCCCGAACAGGAGGAGGCACACGAGCCCCGCCTCGAGGATCGCGTGCCCGAGGACAAGCAACGGCGCCGCGGAAAAACCGCGGACCGAAGTGTGCCGGATGGTGACCGCAAGGAGGGGCCCCGGCATCATCGCCCCGGAGAGGCCGATGATGAAGGAAGACACGAAGATCGCTGCGGGATGACCGAAATCCATAGTAAAATTTATAACACAAATCGTCGCCCGGGATCGGTACGGGAGGCAGGAGGAACCCCCCTTGGCAGGCCGCAATCCCCTCCCCACCGCAGACGTCGTCATCGAGGTGGGCGACCGCGTCGTTCTGGTCCGGCGGAAATATCCGCCCCCGGGGTGGGCGATCCCCGGCGGGTTCGTCGAGGTCGGGGAAACCGTCGAAACCGCGGCCGTCCGGGAAGCGCTCGAGGAGACGGGCCTGCGCGTGACCCTCACCGCACTGCTGGGCGTCTACTCCGACCCGGTCCGCGACCCCCGCCACCACACGATCTCGACGGTCTACGTCGGGCGGGCCTCAGGCGCTCCCGCAGGCGGGGACGACGCCGCCGAGGCGCGGCTGTTCGGGGAGGGCGACCTCCCCTCCCCCCTCGCCTTCGACCACGCGAAGATCCTGGCGGACTACTTCCGATATAAAAAGACGGGAGAAAAACCGATATAAGGTGGGTTGTGGGCGGGGGACACTCCTTCCCATGAGGGGGGACACTCCTGGTTTTCTCGTCGAAATAACAAGGAGTGTCCCCCACTGCCAGGAATGTCCCCCTCTGGCAGGTATGTACTGATGTGGAAGCCCCCCGCGAGGAACCCCGCGGGGGGCCAGCGTATCAGGCGAGGGCCTTGACGGCCTGCTCGATGCGGTCGATCCCCTTCTCGATGTTCTTCATGGACATGGCGTAGGAGAGACGCTGGCACGCGTCGTCGCCGAACGCGATCCCGGGGACCGCCGCCACTTTGTGGTCGTCGAGCAGGTACGCCGACAGGGCCGAGGAACCGTCGATCACCTTGCCCGCGGGCGTCTTCTTCCCGTAGCACCCGGAGAAGTTCGGGAAGACGTAGAACGCCCCCAGCGGCAGCAGGCACGACACGCCCGGCATCTTGTTGAGCCGGTCGGTGATGTAACGGCGCCGCCGGTCGAACTCGGCGACCCACACCTTCTGGAAGTCCTGCGGGCCATTCAGCGCCTCGATCGACGCCTTGTCGCAGAACGACACGGGGTTGCTCGTGCTCTGGCTCTGGATGTTGTTCATCGCCGCCACGAGATCCTTGTCCGCCGCGACGAACCCGATCCGCCACCCGGTCATCGAGTGCGACTTGGAAAGACCGTTCACGAGGATCGTGCGCTTCTTCACCTCTTCGCCCAGGGAGGCGAAGGAGGTGAACTGGAATCCGTCGTACACGAGCTTCTCGTAGATCTCGTCCGACAGGACGGCGATGTCCTTCTTCAAGATCACCTGCGCCAGCGCCTCGAGCTCCGCCTTCGAGTACGCCGCCCCGGTCGGGTTGGAGGGGCTGTTCAACACGAAGAGCTTCGTCTTCTTTGTTATCGCCTTTTCCAACTGCGCGGGAGTGATCTTGAACCCCGTGGCCTGCTTCGCCTCGACGATCACCGGGGTAGCGTCCGCCAGGAGCGCGATGTCCGGGTAGGAGACCCAGTACGGGGCGGGGATGATCACTTCATCCCCGGCCTCGAGAAACGCCTGGGCGACGTTGTAGATCGAGTGCTTCGCGCCGAGGGAGACGATGATGTTCTCCCGCTTGTACTCCAGCCCGTTGTCCCTTTTCAGTTTCGCGATGATCGCGTCCTTCAGCTCCGGGGACCCCGGGACCGGGGTGTACTTCGTGTACCCGTCGTCGAGGGCCTTCTTGGCCGCCGCCTTGATGTGGTCCGGCGTGTCGAAATCCGGTTCCCCGGCCCCGAAGCCGACCACGTCGATCCCCTGCGCCTTCATCTGCTTCGCCTTGTTCGTGATCGCCAGCGTCGGCGACGGCTGGATCTTTCCCACTCTCTTCGCGAGCTTCATTTCCTTTTCGCTCCTTTCAGCTTCCTCATCAGGATGTCCCGCACCAGGGGTGGCACGAGGTCGTCGATCTTCCCGCCGAACTGGGCGATCTCCTTCACGATGTTCGAGCTGATCGCGGAGTAACGCTCCCCGGTCATCATGATCACCGTGTCGATCTCCTGGTCCAGCTTCCGGTTCATGTGGGCCATCTGGTACTCATACTCGAAGTCCGAGATCGCCCGGATCCCCCGCACCAGGATGTGCGCCTCCTGCACGCGGGCGAAATCGACGAGGAGGCCCCGGAACGACGTGACCTCGACGTTCCCCATCGTGGAGGTCAACCGCTTCAGCATCCGCACGCGTTCCGCGGGGGTGAAGTATGCGTTTTTCCGAAGGTTCACCGCCACCGCCACGATCACGCGCGAGAAGACCCGGGAGGATCGCTCGATGATGTCCAGGTGTCCGTTCGTGGGCGGATCGAAGGAGCCGGGGTAGACGGCCAAGGTTCTCATCGGTTCTCCTGTTTCTTCCCGCCCGGCGGCGCCTGCCCGCGGGGACCGGGGATGTCGTACAAGGTGATCCGCGTATCGCCGTACCGGCGGTCGGCCCGCTCCGTCCACTCCGCCGGGAGCGTTTCCCCGGGATCCCGGGAGGCCCGCTCCGCCACCACCACGGCGCCGGGAACGAGAATGCCGGCGTGGGAAAGCAGCCCCGCCGAGAGGCCGACCAGCCCCTTGCCGTACGGGGGGTCGAGGAACACGAGGTCGAACGTCCTCCCCTTCGCGGAGAGCCTCCGGACCGCCTCCCGGTAGTCGAGGGGGAGACAGACCGCGTCCTCCGCCTCCAACGACGCGAGGTTCGCTCTCAGCGCGCTGAGCGCCGCCGGAGAAGATTCCACGAGCACCGCCCCGGCCGCCCCTCGTGAGAGGGCTTCGATCGCCATCGCGCCCGTTCCGGCGAAGAGGTCGAGCACGACGGATCCCTCCGCGTCGTCCCCAAGCATCGAGAACACGGCCTCTCGGACCCGGTCCGTGGTTGGCCGCACGGAGGTGCCGCGCGGGGCGCGAATCGTCCGCCCCCCCCACTTCCCCGCGACGACGCGCACCTTCAGCGCTGCCCGGAAGCCCCGGTGAGCGCCCCGGCGACGATCTTCGCCGTGCCGGCGGCCCGGAACGCCTGGAAGAGCTGTTTCGCTTCGTCGTACGCCGCCTTCTCGATCATCGAAGCGAACTGCGCGGGGACGGCGTCGATCTCGGCCTTGAACGGCTTGGTGGCGAACTTGATATCCTTGCCGGCCTCCCTGGCCCAGTCGCGCATCCTCCCCATCAACTCCGGCGGGAGTCCCGCGTGGGCGACGTTCTGCCACAGGGTGCCGACGTTCCCCTTGCGGATACCGTACTCGGCGAACTTCCCGATGAGGTGGAGCGGCGTCCCGGTAATGCCATGCTGGGCGATGGAGACGCCGAAGCGGTCGTGGATGGCCCGGTAGATCTCACCGGTGCGATCGAGGTCGATGGAGATCTTCTCCCCCTCCAGGTAGTTGCCGTGCTTGGACCCGTTGTTGATCGCGAGCAGGTCCGGATGGACTCCCGCCGTTGTCAGCCGCTCCATGAGATCCACGGCCTCCTCGACGGTCGACAGGTGCGCCTCGGTCCCCACCGACTTGATCTCCCCCACCTCCACCTCGAGGCCGAGCTTGTGCTCCACGATGGGACCCGCGAGGCTCGCGGTGATCCGGGCGTTGTCGGGAATCTCGTTGAACGACGCGTCGATGGCGAAGCTCGTGTACCCGGCGGCGAGCTCCGCGGCGATCAGCGCGCGCGCGCCCTCGACCTCAGCCTCGGATGTGTTCTTCACGGTGATGTGGTCGCCGTGGATGACGAACGGGGTGTCGAACTCCGCCCTTTTCGCCGCCGCGACGATCGTGCGGACAAAGATCTCCGGGGTCATCCCCGTGTAGCCGCCCTTCAAATCCCCTTCCGTCTTGGCCAGTTCGAACGCGACCACGGCGTCCAGCTCCTTCGCCGCCCGCATGATCCCAGGGATGACGAGGGGGATCCGGATGTTGCACGCCATGACGATCGTCTTGTGGGACGCCAGGGCGCGATAGACGTCGCGGCCGTTCACCGGGCACGCCGGATTCCCCGGGGGGATCTCCTTTGCCGCATTTTCCGGGACGAACCGCTTGATCGACTTGTAGTCCATTGGACCTCCTTCAGTCTGCCCCCCCATTATTGGAATTTTGGACCCGCTCGTCAAGACGGTCGATCGCGTCTCCCGCGGGGAGCGTGGTAGACTGCGTCGAATGACCTTGCACCCTGCTCCGCTGCGCGTCGGACGCATCCCGTACGCCAACCTCGTGCCGATCTTCCACGGGCTTGCGACCGGGGACGTGCCGGGCGGGGTTTCGTTCGTCGACGGGCACCCCTCCGACCTGAACCGGAAGCTGCGCGACGGGGATCTTGACCTGGCACCCTCCTCGTCCATCGAGTACGCCGTGCACCCGGACCGGTATCTCCTATGCCCCGACATTTCCATCTCCTCGAGGCGCCGCGTGATGAGCGTCCTGCTGCTGTCGAACGGACCGCTCCGGCGGCTTCCCCCCGAACCGATCGCTGTCACCGGGAACTCGGACACCTCGATCACGCTGCTCGAGATCCTCCTCCGCGAGTCGTTGGGGCGCACGAACCTGCTCGTGCGGACGGAGCTTCCCGCGAAGGAGGCCCTGCGACTTTACCCGGCCCATCTCGTGATCGGGGACGAGGCGATCCGGGCCGCCGTCGACGGCGTGGCGCCGCACGTCACCGACCTCGGCGAGTGGTGGCGGCGGGAGACGGGGAAACCGTTCGTCTTCGCCCTTTGGATCGCCGCCCGGAGCGCGTGGGAAGATCGCAGGGAGTCCCTTTCCAGGTTCTCCGCCGCCCTTCTCGACGCGAAACGGACCGCGCAGGCGTCGATCCGCCGGGGGGAATACCCGTGGGGAGGCCCCGACTGGATCCCCCCCCTCTTCCGGGACGCCTATTGGCGCTGCCTCTCCTACGACCTCGGGGTGGAGACGGAGGGGCTTTCCCTCTTCTATGAACTGGCGGCGAAAATCGGCCGGATTCCGGCGGCGCCGCCTCTCCGCTTCCTCGAAATCCGCTAGGGAATCCTCGTGGTAAAATAAGATATTCCGCCGGGAGGAGACACGATGATCGACAAGGAGATGAAGATCGAGGACGTGCTCCGTCGCTATCCGCAGGCGATTCCGGTCTTCGAGCGGTTCGGGCTCGATTGCACCCAGTGCCAGCTCTCCGAATACGAAAACCTGGAGCACGGCGCCAAGGTCCACGGGATCGACCTTCCGACACTGCTGAGGGAGTTGAACAAGTCGCTGGCGGTGCAGGGTTAAAGAGGAGCCGAACCGTCGCGCACGGAGTAGTCGGCCCGGGCATCGTCGGATTCCCAAACGGTGACGCGGGACACGCGCGCCGGCGCCGGGACCGATTTGCCCATTTCCTCGTACAAGTGGCGCGCGAGGTTCTCCGACGACGGGTTCATCCCGTCGAACGGCGGGACCTCATTCAGGTACCGGTGGTCGAACCGGGAGAGGATGTCGTGGAGCGAGGTCTTGAGGATCCGGAAATCGAGCGCGATCCCACGTTCGTCGAGCGTCGGCGACTCCACCGTGACCTCCACCTGCCAGTTGTGCCCGTGCAGCCGCTCGCAGTTCCCGTCGTACTCGCGCAGACGATGGGCGGCGGCGAAGGACGTCCGCACGGTGAGTGCATACAAACCTGAACTCATCGATCCTCCATGGGCGAAAGGATGACCCTGGATTTCGATGCGGCGCGGGTTTGCCAGTTTCGGATCTCCTGCGCGATCCGCTCGTCGAGCATCTCTTCCCGGACCTCCTCCCGGGTCGGGACCGCGTCGTTCCCGGGGGAGGAAGACCTGCGCGCAAGCTCCCTCCGCACGTCGTCGCCCTTCACATCCACGAACACGGCGACACGGCGGATGAAGAAATCCCGGAGGAGCAGTTTCCGGCGGATCCATTCCCGGGTTTCCTCCGGGGCGATCTCCCGCTTGCAGGGGGACGAGCACGCGGCCATCCGGGACTCCGCCTCCCGCGCGTACCCCTCCAGCGTTGCGTTGTCCACCGCCCCGAGAAGAAGCTTCCGCTGCTCCTGGAGCGCCAGCGTGTCGAGGATCAGGCGATCCCCCGCCTGACGGAGGGAAAGGATCTCCTCCACGGTCCCGGGCATCGCCGCGCACCCGAGGAAGCACGCCTCCCGCGCGACGTCGGAGACGAAGAGCACCTCGCCGTTCACCGACGCGGCGGTGGACTCGTAGACACGGTACCCCTCGACCGCGCGCACCGCCCCGGGAGAAAGGAGCAGGAGGACCAGGAGAATGGAACTACCGGGTTTCACGTCGACAGTTCGAAGGAGATGTCGAAGGCGGGGGCGGAGTGGGTGATCGCACCGACGGCGACGGCGGCCACCCCCGTGCGGGCGTACTCCTCGACGTTCCCGAGGTGGATCCCCCCGGACGCCTCGAGGAAGACGATCCCTCCGAAGCGCACGACGGCCTCACGGACCATCGACGGCGGCATGTTGTCGAGGAGGACCGCGTCGGCCCCCGCCGCGACCGCCGCCTCCACGTCCGGAATCGTCTCCGCCTCGACTTCGACCCGGAGCAGGTGGTGCGCGGCCGAACGCGCGGCGGCGACGGCCGGGGCGATCCCTCCGGCCGCCCGGATCCCGTTCTCCTTGATCAGGATCCCGTCCGAAAGGGAGAACCGGTGGTTCGTCCCGCCACCCACACGGACGGCGTATTTCTCGAGAACCCGGAGCAGCGGCGTCGTTTTCCGCGTGTCGAGCAGTTTCGTGCCGTGGGCAGCGATCCGCGAAGCGTAGAGGGACGTCGCGGTGGCCACGCCCGAGAGGCGCTGGAGGAAGTTGAGGGCCACCCGTTCCGCCCTCAAGAGGGAACCGGCCGGACCGGACGCTTTCCCGACCCGGTCGCCGCGGGCCACGCGGCAACCTTCGGGCGAAAAGGAAACGGAAACGGACGGGTCGACCTGGCGGAACACCTCCGCCGCCACCGGCCCGCCGCACAGCACCCCGTCACCCCCCGCAAGGAAAAGGCCCGACGCGTCCCCCCGGACCGCCTCCCCGAAGGGGTCGCCGAACGGGGCGTCCTCACGCAGGGCCGCGCGGACGATCTCCTCGTACAGGTGCCGGGAGATCACGCCAGGTACCGGCTCACCAGCTCGAAGTTCTTCCCGAGCTTGGCGATCTTCTGTTCCAGCGCTTTCTCGCGGTCTCGAAGGGCGTCGACGATGTCGGGGGGGGCCTTGGCGGTGAACCGCGCGTTCCCCAGCTGCCCGGCGACGCGGGCGTACTCCGCCTTCGCCTTCTCCACCTCCTTGGCCAGACGCTTCGCTTCCTGCCCGAAGTCGATGAGGCCCTCCAGGGGGAGGCAGACCTCGATGTCGTTCACCACAGCGGTCGCGTCCTTCACCGGGATGTAGTCGGGGTCGACGTACGCCACCCGGTCGGCCCGGGCGAGGCGCCGGACGATCTCCTCGTGGTCCCGCAGGAACTTCTGCACCTCCACCTGGCCCTTCAGGCGAACCTCGACCTTCTTCCCCGGTGGGATGTTCAGCTCGCTGCGGATGTTGCGAACCGCCCGGATAACCTCCATCAGGTGCGCCATCTCGTCCTCGACGTTCTCGTCGGTCGCGCCGATATCGACGACGGGGTACGGCCGGTCGTACAGGAGCCCCCGCTTTCCCGGCAGCGCGTGCCATAGCTCCTCGGTGATGAAGGGGATGAACGGATGGCCGAGCGCCAGGATCGTTTCGTAGATCTGAACCAGAACGGCCCGTTGCACCTGCCGTTCCACCTCGCCCGCCTCGGGGGAGAGCACGGGTTTGATCATTTCGAGGTACCAGTCGCAGAACTCGTGCCAGACGAACTGGTAGAAGGCGGAGCTTGCCTCGTTGAACCGGTACTCCTCGATCCCCCGGCGAACCTCGTCGATCACGCGCTGGAGCCGGGAGAGGATCCACCGGTCCGTCACCGGCAGCTCGTCCGGAAGCTCCCACGGCGTCGCGTCGTCGACATGCATCCGGACGAAGCGGCCCGCCTGGTACAGCTTGTTCATGAAGTTGCGGTACCCCTCGACCCGGTCGTCGGACATCCGGATGTCCCGCCCCTGGGCGGCGAGCGCGACGAGGGTGAAGCGGAAAGCGTCGGTTCCGAACCGGTCGAGCACTTCGAGGGGGTCGATGACGTTCCCCCGCGTCTTGCTCATCTTCTCACCCTTGGCGTCCCGGACCAGGGCGTGGATCACCACGTCGCGAAAAGGGGCTTTCCCCGTGAATTCGATTCCCATCATCATCATCCGCGCGACCCAGAAGAAGAGGATGTCGAATCCGGTCACCAACACGGATGTCGGGTAGTACCGTTCGAGATCCGCCGTGCGTTCGGGCCACCCGAGCGTCGAGAACGGCCAGAGGCCGGAGGAGAACCAGGTGTCGAGAACGTCCTCTTCCTGCCGGATGTCGGTCCCCCCGCACCCTTCGCACCGCGTCGGCGGATCGACCTCGACCATCGTCTTCCCGCACGCCCGGCAGTGGAAGGCCGGGATGCGATGCCCCCACCAGATCTGCCGGGAGATGCACCAGTCGTGGATATTCTCCATCCACTCGTAATACGTCTTCTCCCACTGCGCCGGGACGATCCGGGTCTCGCCCTCGCGCACCGCGCGGATGGCGGCGGCGGCCAGCGGCTTCGTCTTCACGAACCACTGCATGCTCTCGGCGGGCTCGACCACGGTCCGACACCGGTAGCAGTGCCCTATGTTGTGGAGGTACGGCTCCTCCCGAACGAGCAGTACCTCTTCCGTTAGCTTCGCGACGACCGCGTCGCGGCACACGAACCGGTCCATCCCGGCGAAGGCGCCGGCGTCCCGCGTCATCGCCCCGGACTCGTCGATCACCCGGACGGAGGGGAGCCCGTGCCGCCTCGCCACCTCGAAATCGTTCACGTCGTGGGCCGGCGTGATCTTCACCGCGCCGGTCCCGAACTCCCGATCCACCATTTCGTCGGCCACCACGGGAATCGGCCGGTTCATCAGCGGCAGTCGAAGGGTCGTCCCTATCAGCGCGGCATACCGGTCGTCCTTCGGATTGACCGCGACGGCGGTGTCGCCCAGCATCGTTTCGGGGCGCGTTGTCGCGACGACGACGCCCTCCTCCCCGGCCATCCCCGGGTAGCGGATGTACCAGAGCGCCCCCTTCTTTTCCTCGTAGGAGACCTCGAGGTCGGAGAGCGCCGTGCGGCAGCGGGGGCACCAGTTGATGATGTATCGCCCGCGGTAGACAAGGTCCTTCCGATAGAGCCGGACGAACGCTTCGCGGACTGCGCGGGAGAGCCCCTCGTCCATCGTGAACCGCTCGCGCTCCCAGTCGCACGCGGCGCCCAGGCGCTTCAACTGGTTCAGAATCGTGCCGCCGCTCTGCTCCTTCCACTTCCAGACCCGCTCGATGAAGGCCTCCCGCCCCAGTTCCTGCCGGGAGATCCCTTCCTTCGCAAGCTCCCGCTCCACCACGTTCTGGGTGGCGATCCCGGCGTGGTCGGTACCCGGAAGCCAGAGGGCGTTGCGCCCGTTCATACGGGCGTATCGGAGGAGGACGTCTTGCAGCGTGATGTTCAGCGCGTGCCCCATGTGAAGGGAGCCCGTGACGTTCGGCGGCGGGATGACGATTGAGTACGCATCGCCCGGCCGGGAGGGGTCGGCGTGAAAGGAGCCGGCCGCGATCCAGGCGGCGTACCAACGCTCCTCCACGGACTTCGGGTCGTACGATTTTTCCTCCCCCGGTTCCTTCTCGTTCATCGACTTCAGGAGGAAGGCTTCCCGGCCTGGCGGCGTATCCGGGCGATCTCTTCGCGGATGAGCGTTTCCGCGGTGGACGGGATCACCTCCCACGCGACGGTCTCGACCGACTCGCGAAGCTTCGCGGAGAACTCCGCGGCGAGACGGTCCGTCATCTCCCACATCACCTTTTCCACCGCCTCGGAGGCGACGACCCGGAAAATCTCCGCGGCGCGGCCGGCGAAGAATTCCCTCAGTTCCGCGTCGCCCGGTCGGAACCCCGCGTCGGGCGGGGCGATGAACGTCTCGGGGGACGCGGGGTGCGACTCCTCGACGGTTTCTCCGGCGACGACAGGCTCCGGGCCGGCGTGTTCCGCAACGGAAGTCTCCGCGGCGACAGGCGCCAGGATGTCAGACCCCAATGCGGCGGGCGGCGCGGGGACCGGCTCGTCGACGACCGTTTGCGCGGTCGTGTCCGAAAGGATCCGGAGCGAGGCGGGTGTTTCGGTCGAAACGGTGTCGGCCGGCGGCGTGGGGAACTCGACGTCCTCAAGATGTTCGACCTCCTCGATCTCCTCCACTTCGTCCAGCGCCGGCGAAAGATCGGTCACGGGCGGCGGAGAATCCGCATGGAGGACGCGTTCCACGTGTTCGACCTTCGGCGCGGGCGCAGGCGGGGACAGCTCCGCGGAGAATTCCCGCGTGCCCATTTCGATCTCGTCGATCGACACGTCGAACTCGTTGAAGGTGGGGGGGACCCTGCCCCCCCCGGGAAGGATCGCCTCGGAGGGCAGCCCTTCCCGCGCCGCCGGCGCGGGCGCCGCGAATTTGCCCGCCTCGACCTCCTCCAGGACATCGCTGAAGTCCCAGCGCTCGTCGACCGCGGGCGCCTCCTGCGGTTTCAAGGACTCCGTGACCTGCGCCCCTTCGCGGAGGAGACGCTCGATGTTCTCCAGCAACTCCCTGGACTCGAAGGGCTTGAAAAGGACCCCTCTGGCTCCGCTGGCCTTGAAGCGCGCCTCGTCGAGAGGAACCATGGACCCGGAGAGGATGAGGACGGGGATCTTTTCGGTCTTTTCCATGGCGCGGAGTTCGGCGGCGACGGCAAAGCCGTTTTTCCCGGGCAGGGTAAGGTCGGCGACCACGAGGTCGGGGAAGATCTCCCCCGCGAGGCGGACGGCATCCTCCCCGTTGTCGACCGAGGTGATCGCGATGTCCGAGCGGGACAGGGCGAGCTCGAACACCTTCCGGATGGTCAGACTATCTTCCGCAAGAAGAAGCTTTTTTGGCATGGTCACCCCCGCTTTTCCTACCATATTAGGTAGATTCAAGCATCTTTTCAACCAGCAGGAAATCGAACACCAGCAGGAAATCGACCTCGCCCCGATCGGGGTCGGCGCGTCGCACCCGCACGCGCACCCGGTCGCCAAGCCCGATCCGGCGTTTCCGATATTGCCCGACCCACTCCAGCCGGTCCGGCGAAAGCCGGTATTCATCGTCCCGAAGCGTCGAGACGTGAACCATCCCGTCGATCATCGAGCCTTCAAGTTCCACGAAGAATCCCGTGGAGACGAGGGAGGAGACGGCCCCATCGAACGTACGCCCCACCTGCCCGGCCATGAACAGCGCCTTCGCCCGCTGTTCGAGCGCCCGCTCCGCCTCCGTCGCCAGCCGCTCCCTTCCGGAAAGATGGCTCCCGATCTCCGGTCCCTTCCCACGGAGGGTCCGAAGGGAATCGGCCGATCCCCGATCCCCGAGCGCCGCCTTGAGCACCCGATGGACGAGGAGGTCCGGGTAGCGGCGGATCGGTGAGGTGAAATGGGTGTACCGCGAGAGTGCGAGCCCGAAATGCCCCTTCGTCTCCGAGCCGTAGCGCGCCAGCATCAGACTGCGCAGGAGCATCCTGTGGACCGCCCGCTCGAATTTCCCCCCCCGCGCGAGTTCCGCCCACGCCTGGAGGAGGGAAGACGTATCGCGACGGTCAGTGGGACGGGAACGGCGCAGAAGTTTTCCGGCCGCCACCTCGAACTCCTCGATCTTCTCCAAGGCGGGCTCCTCGTGAATCCGGAAGAGGAAGGCGTCGCCGCGGCCGGACAGATACTCGGCCACCGCCGTGTTCGCGAGCAGCATGAACTCCTCGATCAACCGGTGGGATTCGAATCGTTCCGACGGCTTCACGGAAACCGGCATCCCGTCAACGACGGCGATCTCCGCCTCGGGCAGGTCAAGATCGAGGGCGCCGCGCCCGAAGCGCGCAAGGGTCAACCCTCCCGCCGCCGTCGCCATGTCCCGCAGCATCCGCCCGATCTCCGGAGTGATCTTCGGGCTGCCGGGCTTCCCCCCCTTCTCTTCGAGGGAACCGGTGCCGAGAAAAGAGTGGACCTCGTCGTAGGTCAGGCGCGCGCGGCTCCGGATGACGGAGGGGTGGAAGGACGGAGTCCCAGGCGTCCCCCCGGGCCGGATCGGGATTTCGACTGTCATCGTCAGGCGGTTCACCCCGGGCTTCAGGCTGCACACCCCCTCCGAGAGTGCCGGTGGCAGCATGGGAACGCAGCGATCGGGGAAGTAGACGCTGGTGCCGCGCAGGTACGCCTCCCGGTCAAGAGGCGACCCCGGCTCGACGTAATGGGCGACATCGGCGATCGCGACAAACAGGCGGAAACCGTCCCCCTCCCGGACGAGGCAGACGGCGTCGTCGAAGTCCCGGGCATCCTCCCCGTCGATTGTTACGAACGGAAGATCCCTCTGGTCGACCCGCGGGTACGCCTCGTCCCCATGACAAACCCCGCCGCCGCGGGCGGAAAGGCGGACGGCCTGCGGGACGGCCTCCGCCGCCTCCAGCACGGGGCCCGGGAAGGTGACGGGGAGATCCATCGCGGAGGTCACCGCAAGGAAGAGGGTCTCCATCGTGTGCGACTTCCCGAGGGCCCGGACGACGCTGGCCCGCCCCTCCTTCTCCCCTTTGGGGTATTCGGTGACCTCCGCGAGGACAAGGTCCCCGGGTTCCGCCGAAAAATCCGCCGGGAGGTCCACCTCTAGGAGCAGGTCGGATTCCCGGTCGCGGAATCGGACGAAGAAGCGGTTCCCCGTCGGCGCGTACCGGCCGACAAACGTCCGGATCCCCCGCTTGAGGATCCGCTCGACCCGTCCATACGACTGGCCGCCGGCCCGCCGCCGATCGAGCCGCACCAGCACCCGGTCCTTGGGCCACGCACCGGAGAGGGAGTGTCCCGGGATCCGCACGATGGGCGTTTCCGGATCGGTCGGAATCACGATCGGCCTCCCCTCGCGCGTGAAGCGGAGGCGTCCTTCGACGATCCGGCCTCCGTCCCCTCCCCGGTGGTCCCGCGGAGCGCCGTACGG
>Ga0315273_10007488_pt1 | contig 13685 bp, 16 predicted proteins | sample YL17G02_0_MG_FD_205753 | JGI IMG/M metagenome (GOLD analysis project Ga0315273, IMG submission 205753) | Sediment microbial communities from Yellowstone Lake, YNP, Wyoming, USA - YL17G02_0 | ecosystem: Environmental > Aquatic > Freshwater > Lake > Sediment | place: USA: Wyoming | collected... | reverse complement strand
ACGCCGCCCATGTGTCTTCCTTTCAGCCGTCGATGACGACCTGTTCAGAGCCCCTGTCGAGAGAGACCCTGATCTTGTTGATGACGCTGGTGATGATCTCGTTGGTGATCTTGACGCCAAAACGTGTTTCGAATTGTTTTTTTCTCTCCTCCATCAGGCCCGTGTCGACGGCCGTGGCGCCGATGGTGATCAACATGGCCAGGGCCACCCTTTCCTCTCGATTCACGGCAAACACTTCCGGTCGTGCTCGGTGAGCAGGACCAGGGTCATGAGCGAATAGTTGGCCACGTGGGCCAGCGTGCGATCCCGATCCACGTCGACGGCCTTGAGGGCCTTGACGTGGTCCAGGAGCCGGATGACGACACCCACGGCCCCGAAGTCACTGAAGCTGTCGTCGTAGAGCGCGTTCTTGGGCGCGAAGACGTCATCGATCAGCCAGGCGCAATTGTTCTCGATCGTGCCCCCGCGATGATCCCGCAACAGGCACAGACACTCGACAAAGAGTCGACGGAGCGTGTTCACGAGACCCGCGGGGTAGAGGGTGACGTGCCGCAACTCGGCGTCCATGAGGTCACGAAGCGCATCCGCGACCTGGTAGACGTGATCGAAATCGCTCGTCGTCGGAATCTTCTCGCGACCGTAAAAGACCAGGGCCGAGGCCATGACGTCCTTCATCTGCTGCACACGGTCCATAGACTTCTCCTTTTATGCCCGAAAATCAGACGTCTTTCGTCGACTTCTCGTCTTCTCTCTCGTCCCACTGCGCGTCGTCAGGCGGCTGTTTGAACGGGTCGTTGGGCGCGTTTTTGTTCTCGCCGTCGAAGATGTCCGACTCGCGTTTTACCGGCGCCTTCTCGAACCTATGAATTGTGTCGTCGACCATTGGCCACCTGTTGACTGCGCCGCTTGAAGATTTCGTCGTTCTGGAACCTGATCATGAACACCGAGTCCATGTCCACCGTCGTCTCGCCGCCCTCGGCGTCGACGAGGCTGATGATCTCGTTGTTCTCTAGTGCTTCCTTGATCTCCTCGACCGTGTGGCTGGTGATACTGCGAATCCACTTGCTCGCGCCACTGGTCGTTGTCACCTCAATGTTGTGTGGCTCCATCAGAGTCTCCTGGGCATGACCAGGGCCACAATCCCCTCTCTCTCGTCGTGGAACTGCATGGGCATGTTGCCAAGCAACGGTCCATCGGCCCACATGATCTTGATGACGTCGGAGGAGAGAGAGCTCAGAGCCATGCGCATGAAATATGAGTAGATGCCGATGTCGCGCAGACGCACGAATCCCGAGGGATTGTCGACGCTGACGCTGTCCTCGGACCAGTCCACGCGCTCATCGACGAGGATGCTGTTGCCCACGTCCTCGAAGGGGTAGTTGCTGACGAAGTGCAGATGTTCACCGTCCCTCAGCTCAAAGGCCACGGAGGCACCAATCTTTTTCGCGTCCTGGCTCACCGAGGCGCCACCAATGCGCTTGACGACGTCGAGGGCCTCGGAACGGTTGACTAGGATCGAATGCACCTTCACGGCCGTCTCACCGACGTGGTGGATATTGTCTCCGTCGACATCGAAGATCATGTCGTCGGCTTTGGGGAAGGAGGTGGCGATGAGCTGGCTGCTGACGGCCCAATCGTCGCCGCGGAACCAAACGCGATTGGGTTCGACGCACATGCCCAGCTTCTTCGTGCTCGCCTCGACCAGGGGCACCAATCGCGTCCAACTGTCACCGGGCACGACGACCGCGACTCCCTCTGGCACGAGACCGGGACGCAGGCAGGACATGATGCGGCCGTCGGTGGCCATGCTGCGCTCGCTGGTCAGCGACACGCCCGCGAAGGCCGGGCGCGAATCGTCCTTGCACGTGGCCCAGAGGCAGCGCTTGATGACGTCGTGCAGCCGCTTTTCCTCGACCTGAAACCAACCGTCGGTCGGGGGTTTGGGGAAGGGCACACAATCGCTCTCCGCGCGCATGGGCACGTCCATGCGCAGGTGTGCGCCCACGTCCACGCGCAGGCGCGCGTCGGAGAGCGTCGACACGACCATGTCGCCGTGGTCGGGGAGGATGGAGGCGAGTTTGTCCAGCTGCGCCGAGTTCAGGGCCACGGCCCCGGGTTCGAAATCGGTGACCTTGACCATGACCCGGGCCCCGGCAGCCGGATCGTGGGCCGACAGACGCAGGATGCCCTTGTCGAGAACGGCCACGTGCAGCAGGCCAAAGCCGGGGTCAATGCTCTGGCCGCTGGCGGCGAACGGGAGCACTCGCTGCGCCAGGACCGTGAACCGGGCCACGGGTATCTTAAACTTCATCTTTGGCCTCTGATATGATCTCAACTTTGTAGTCAAAGTTGAGGTGGTTGTCAAGTGTCCCTCTGGCTCTCCGACCACCGAGGAATTCGTGCCGAATTCGTCGCAGTTCTTGCCGTGACGTCGTCATTGGGCGGCGAGACGCCGCCCCGGATCTCGGACACTTCTATACTCTCTCTCGATGATAAACCGCCGACTGGGCTAGGAATGCGCACCGGAGGTCGGCGACGACATACGGTGGGCATGACGACGCCCAGTCGGGGGTTTATGTCGATTCCCGATAGAACATTGCCATTGGCCGGCGAGACGCCGGCCCCGATTCAAGTCGTCCGTGTTTCTCTTGGCTTTTCGCCGTGACTACGTCGTGCGCCGAAGGTCGCGCTACCGCCGGACCTTGGGTCCGGCGGGAGCTTGGCCGCAGGCGATACAACAAATTGCCCGGTCGACGAGACGTCGACCCCCTGATCCAAACACGGGGGACGGTGCGTTTCTTCCGCCATCCTAGTGAGCGTCGAGCTCACGACTGTCGTCGACGGATCGTCACCCACGATACGCCGACGGGGGACTACTGCCTTCAGCCGACGAGACGTCGGCCCTGGGTCAAACGCACGCGCCTTGCACTCGCGAGGGCGGAGTCCGCCCGAGAGTCGACTGTTCAAGGGGCGCTCCGACGCAGTGGGGCGCCTCCTTGAACAGGGGTTCTTGGCACCCACCTCCTTTCGCTCTGGTCGACGAGACGCCGACCCGTTGATCGCGCGTGTTCCTCTCTCTTCTGACTCGTGTGTGCGTAGTCGGCCCCGAGGGGTTCCGCTCTCCGGGTCAGGAGCGCGGAGCGCCGAGGTGCCAGACGGAGCACGATGACACAGACTCATGGTGTCGGCGAGACGCCGACCGGTTTCGAACACGCAGGACTATGGTGCCCAACGCTCGATGACGGCCTTGTAACCGTTCTTGATCTCCTCGATCGTGGGCATGCGGATGATCGTGCCCCAGGGATGGGCGGTGCCATCATTGGTCAGCACCCAGGCCATGGGGCACGGGGGTCGGCGTTTGGGCGTCGGCGCCTCGCCGTCGGTGGCGATGATGATCAGGTCCGGTTTCTGCTCGTGGGCATGGTCGATGACGGCGTCGAAGTCCGTGCCCCCGGTCGCGCGTTTGAGACAGCTCTTGAAGTCGGCCCGTTCCAGGTCGACCAGATCGCCGACCAGACCGTAACAAAAACGCTGGAAGAGGATGTGCACGTTGCCGAAGCGCAGGGCGTTGTGCAACTCGCTCCGGCAAAGGGCGCATTCCTCCATGCCCATGGACCCGCTGTCGTCCTGGTACCAGATCAGACGCAGGGTCCGGGTGAGCGTGTTCCCAGGCGGCACATGACGCCGACGCGACAGGCGCATGAGCGTGGGCTTGCGTCCGACCTTGAGACGACTACCGACGAAGGCGCGGAAGAGCCGCTCGAAGGGCACGCTCTTGTCCTTGAGCAGCTCCTCGATCATGTCCACCAGCTCACCGGGCATGTAGCCGCGCATGCTCCCGCCCTTGCGCTGGGCCCGCTGATAGGCGACGGCGATGGTCTGCTTGACAACCTCGCGCTGCACGTCGGCACTGTCCGAATCGGCCCAGCCGTCGTGGTCGTCCATCTGCCCCTGGGCCAACTTTTTCTCGCCCTCGCCCTGTCCCTGACCGTCTTTACCGGTGCCGCCGCCACCGCCACCGCCCTGTGGCGGTGGTGGCATGACCTTGAGCAAGCGCTTGTAGTAGTACTCCCACGACTGACGCTCTTCGACGTCCTCGCCGTCGACGGGCAACAGGTCGTTGGGGATGACGGTGAAACCGAGCTTGTCGACGATGTCCTGGATCAGGGAGTTGACGGCCAGTTCCAGGGCGATGGTGTAGGCCTGGGATTCGAGCACGTTCTTCGGCAGTCGACGACGCAGGGTCGTATGGCCCTGAATCACGTGACCCATCTCGTGCTGCAGACCCACGGCGTTGGCCTGGGGTTTGTTGAGGGCCAAGAAGTCGGGGTTGTAGGAGAGGATGATGCGCGCATCCTTGATCCTGACGCAGAGCGTGGGGATCTTGAATGTCTCGACTCTGACCACCTCGCAGAACATGTGCGAGTAGAACGGACGCTTTTCCAGGAGCCACATGAGCGAGTATTCCAGGGCGTGGCGATAGACGTCGTCGCCACGCTCGACCTCGCGTTCTGCCAGCGCCTCCTGGTACGTATGGTCCCCGGTGGCGAGTAGGGTCAGAAAACGCTCCATGTCGCCCTTGAGCAGTGCCCGTTCGACGTCCGAGGCCACGTGGGCCTCGGCCATGCGCTTGAGCGCCGACGACTTCAGGTACTCAGCCATTGTCGTCCCCGGTGCTCACGGCCTCCTGGTACTCGGTCTCGACCCGATCGTAGAAACTGCGTGTGACCGGGTAGCTCCCCGTCCAGTACATGAGCCGGGCGAAACGCTCGTCGACATCCTGGAGCATGAAACCGCGGGCGATGTCGATGGGCAGGTCGTGGAGAAAGAGCATCATGTTCAGGATCTGGCCGCGCTCGGTGTCCGTATGCTTGGGCTCGGTCTTCGTCGACCCGCGCTTCTCCAGGTCCTTGTCGAGTTTGTCGACCCAGGCCCCGAGTTCGGTGAGCGTGTAACGGATCAACTCGGACTTGACGTTGGCCTTCTGGATCATGGCCCGCAGTCGCGTCCGACTCTTGGTCACCTTCCAGCTCTTGTAGTCCTTCTCCTCCTCGCGGCTCATCGTCGACCGCCAGCCGTAGTCGTCGATGACGTCTTCCAGGCTCAGGGGCCGATGGGTGGTCTCGGTGTACTCGCGATGGTAGATCGTGGCCACCTCGGGTCCGAGGAGGCTCGTGGCCACGACCAGACCCACGTCCCTGACCTCCTTCTCGCTCATCACCGCGTAGGCCCTGTCGGCCCACTCGACACTGCGATAGGTCGCCGGGTTCTTGAACTCGTCGAGCTTGAGCTCCTGCTTGACGGGATTGAGGATGCGATCGTTCTTTTCGACAAACAGACGGCTGGCTTCGGAGAGACCGCGCCTGGCCGCCCACTTGAGCCACTCGTCCTTGTCCGGGTCGATGGTGATCAGGGCCCCGCGATCCAGTGTCGGCAGACCCAGCTCGCGCGCACCCGGATACGAGGGGCAGGGAGGGTTCATGGTCGTCACGACCCAGATGTTGTCGGGCAGGACGTAGTCGAGATAGCGCCGCTCCAAGAGGATCTGCATCAGCGCCTTCTCGACCTCGGGGAAGCCCAGGTTCAGCTCGTCGATGAGCCAGATGCCGCCGGCGCGATGCGCGGGATCGGGCATCAGGGCGTTGAGACGCAGGTAGCGAAGAACGCGCCGACCCTTGTCGGCCTCGGTGACGCCCAACTTGCCGCAGGCGTAGGCGAACAGGTTCTCGTGGTTCGCTGTGACGTTCTCCATCGTCGACACGCGGCTGGCGGCCTGGAGCGTGTCGAGGAAGACCTGACGATAGATGGCATCCCGGTCCTCGACATCGGGCATGCCGATCATCTCCTCGGTGGTGATGTTGGCCGCACTCACGGACCAGAAGCCGTAGGTGTCCGGGTCCTGATAACTGCGGGCCAACTTCTTGCCGTCGATCGACGACAGCGACGACGAGTCGAGATGCAACTGGGCACTGTCGCCCGTGTGCGATCGGCCGTGGACGATGGTCTCGTGGATCGCGGCGAGAGACAGGGGCTTGATGCCGAATTCCTGACACGCCTCCAGATACAACTGGTAAATGGCCGAGGTCTTGCCCAGCCCGTGACCACCCATGATGAAACCGGGGATGTTGGCGCGGATGAGGACGCGTGCCCAGTTTTTGACGGTGGCGATGGTCATTGCCTGCCTCCTGATATGTCGAGTGAGAAGGGTCCCTGACTCACGTCGTGGACCCAGGTGCGCCCCTGGTCGGCCTCGGCGTCATCGATGGCCTTGAGGAGACGTTGAGCGAGATGGGGATCAACGGCATGGAGGTAGCTGATCCAGCCGATGATGGAATGGCGTCGAGAATGGGTCTGCTGTCGCCAATGGTGGACGGCGGCCTTGAGCAGCCGACGCGTCCGTCGTGGCAAATTGACCCCGTGGTCGCTGACCACGAGGCCCGTGACGACCTGACGTCGACCGACGCCCATGATCGCGACCTTGTTCTCGTTGACCTCGAAGCCCTCGTCGGCGACGATGCGCGACACGAGTCTCTTGACCCTGGGGGCCTTGACATCATCCGCCGACGCCGAGAACGTCAGGTCGTCGGCATAGCGTGTGTAGACGATGTCCAGACTCTTGGCCAGGGCCATGAGGCGCTTGTCGAGGTGCCAGGCGATGAAGTTGGCCAGGTCGGGGCTGGTGCAGAAGCCCTGGCACAGGTGGTTGTCGAAGGTCGTCAGACGCGCGAGATGGGCGGCCACGCGGTCGTTGAAGCCGAAGACGGCGCGGTAGAGTCCGTAGACGCGTGGGAAGGTGATCGAGGGAAAGAAATTGCATAGGTCCAGGTTCATGACCCAGCGGCAACGCCGATGGGCGTGGGTCAGGGCGTTGGTGACCGTGCCCCGTTCCCTGACGAAGCCGTGGACGCACTCTTCGACGGGGACCTTGAGCAGGAGCTGGCCGCGAATCTGGTTCTGGACCCAGGACAGTTGACGACTGGGGGCGTAGATCTTGCGCCGCTTCTTGCCCCGGTTGGTCATCAGGTCGTAGATGGACACGTGGCTGCTCATGTGCATGAGACAGTTGGTCGCGTGTCGTGGCAGGACGTTGATGTAGTGGTAGATGAGGGCCGGTTCATTGAGTGCCGACAGGTCGATCATGTCCTACGCCTCCAGATCCAGCGTCGTCGCGCTGGCATCGCACTCGAATTTGCGTTCGTCCTTGTGCGGCAGGCACTCGAAGGCCCGGCGACAGATCGTACACAGACTCCGATACTCGCGGCCGTCGATGACCACAAGTCGCGGCTGGAGCCAGAACAATTGCCGCCAGTGATCGGTGTGCATGTGCCGGAGCATGAGCGGCACGAATTCGCCCTCGGGCGTCAGCGCGTAACTTCGACCGCGGAAATGGGCCGCTAGGACCCCATCGGGGTCCGCAAACCGTCGCAGCTTGTTGTCGGCCAACTTGCCGCGACGGCGTTCGTGGATCGTGCTCATTTTCTGGACCCCCTGCAGGCGCCGGGTGTGTGGGTGAGGTGATGCCAGATGCCGTCGGGATAGTGCGGGTAGACGTACTCGGTCGTGAACCGCGGACGCTGATGGGCCTGGATGTAGTCGCCGTGTGAACTGAAACGACCACCGGTGGTCGTGGCGCCGGTGTCCGAACCGACGACGATGCGATTTTGGTACGGATGGAGTTCGATGTAGAGCACGGCGTTGTCCATGTGCCGCTCGCCGGTCCAAAAGGTGCCGTGGTCACGGCGCGTGTAGTCGTCGATGGCCTTCAGGGCCCAGAAGGTCCAACGCAGTTGCTTGTCGTCCATGGGCCAGAGACTTGGCATTTTGAATTCGGGACGTCCGTGGGGCCAATCAGTCTGCCGCCAATAACTCTCCAGACTCACGGTGTCGATGTGGGGATAACCGGGTCTCGTGCTCATCAACCGCATGCCCCAGTCGCCATTGGCCAGACGCTCGGGTCGGGCGCCGATGCCCATCTTCTTGCCGCCCGTGTCCGGGTCCAGAAACTTGCCCCGGTGGGTGGTGATGTTGAAGACGGCCATCCAGTGCCTGTCGTCGTCATTGGGTACGAACTGGTCGAGGATCGCCTCCTCGGTCAGAGGCTGCGGCTCATCCAGGGACCAGGGTGTGCGCTCACAGGCGAAGACACACTTGTCGCAGTAATCGCGCCGATAGGCCTGTCGAGCTTGACGCTGACGATTGGCGTGGGCACCGCGCAGACGCGTCTTGACCCGGTTGGCTCGCACGCCCACCTCGTCGAAAAAAAGATCACAGAAGTGCGAGGCCCCGTCGCGGCGCCAACGCCTTCCCTGTCGCCAGCCGTCGGTGAGCACACCCCCCCACCAGCCGCCGCCCATGATCGCGTCGACGGCCAGGGGACTGGCGAGATCGACGTCTCGGAGTTTGTCGACGTAGCCCGTGTCCTCATCCGGGGTCTCGGTGAAGAGCCGGGGACTGGACAACGGCTCCAGACCCAGACGTGCCAGGGCGCCGGCGTTAATCGTCGGTCGCATCTCCACGGTCTTGCCCTCGCGCAACAACGGACAATTGGTAAGGCCGCCTTGGAACACGGATCGACGCATGGCGCTCAACGACGTCTCCTCGATCGCATGGCCATCGGAGACACGAGGAGCGATGAAACGGGCACCGGGACAATCGGGTTTGTGAGCACAGGCGCCGCAGACGCTGGCCACGGGCTCGTCGCCACCGATCAGTAGACGCGTCTCCGTCTGCTGTCGTCGATTCAGAAATTCGCCGGGCACGGTCTTGGGTCGCTGGCCCTGGGCGATGAAGAAGGTCGTGTCGTTGTAGGCGATCTCGAAGACATGGGCGCGCGCGAGACGTCGCAGGCGGTCGAGCATGGTCAGGGTGTTGGGGACAAAGCACCAGGCGCCGGCGGTGCTGTGGAAAAAGAGCACGGGCTGCCGAGACTCGTCCGTCACCGGCAACAGGGCCAGTTGCATAACCGCCTCCGAGAATGTGTGGGGTACCTAGCCGTTATGCCCGAGGATCACTTCTTTTTCGTGTGCTCGCACTGACCGAAGACGGCGCCGCAGACGCTGCACTTTTTACGGTCCGCCGACGCCCCCTTTTCCTCTCTCTCGACCTCCGCCAGCGCCTCCTTGTCCGGCGGCACTCCATACTTTTCCATTGGCTCGTTGCTCATCGGTGATCTCCATGACCCGGCGCAGATAGGCCTGGTCGCGCTTGTTCACCTGGTTGATGCTCTCACAGGCCTCCAGCAGGATCTGATGGGTTTCGGGGGGCACGCACTTGCCGCTGATCAGGGCCATCTCGCTGAGTAGATGTCGGTTCTCGACGTACATGGCCGTGCACAGGACCAGGCACACGATGGCCAGGGTCCCGAAGAGGATCGTCAACCAGTCTCTCAACCGTGCCTCCTGACCTGTTCACGATACACCCGCATCTCCTCATCCGCCAGCTTCGCCGCCCTGTCCATGGTCTTGAGAATGGATCGACACTCGTAAACGTGTTGAATCAAATCCCTTTTGGTCATGAACACCGACGTCTCGACGACGCCGTCTTCACGCAGCACGGTCATCTGGGCCATGGGCGTCAACTGCATGCCCGTCTCGCGGTCCAGGACCTCGGGGGTCACCTCGTGCTTCATCAACCCCTCGGCCACGGCGGCCATGGCCTCGGGACTCGCGGTCATGGCCACGAACTCGTCGTCGGGATTTTCGAAGGTCATGGCCATCTTGATCTTGCGATTGTGGGACAGTTCCAACGCGCTCACGACCAGCCTCCCCACTTGACCTCGTCGGAGGCCCGGGTTGCCACGTCATCGGTCATCGACTCCTGCAGCTCATTCTGCAGTCGCCCGTCACGCGCGTCCTCGAAGACCCGACGCGCGTCCTCGGTCAGGCTGTCGATGTTATTCAGATACCACGAGAGTTTGCCACCGATCTCGTTGAGATAGCGTCCGCACTGGCCGCCGGCGCCCATGCGCAGACGTCGGGTCTGACGATCGCGATAGACCCAGTAGCTCCAACGTCGAAACTCGTCGTCGACGGTCTTGAGGAACTCGCGTTCCTGCTCACGCGCCTGATCGACGTCGTCGGGAATCAGACCCCTGTCGACCATGGCCAGGAGCAGTTGACTCGTGATGTGGGCGTCGACGGCGGCCGTGTGCAGATTCTCGGCCTTCAACCCATAGAGAAGGGCCATGGCCTCCTGTGTGCGTTTACGCGCTCCCCGATGGTGCCAATCGACGAAGACCTTGACGTCGATGATCTTGGACTCGGGCACGCGCCAGTCGCTGCCCGCGCGCTCACACTCGGCGTTGATCATGGGCACGTCGAAATGGCGACAGTTGAAGCCTACGAGCAGGGGCACGTTGTCGAATTTCTCCCGCATCCTCGGGATAAAGGAACCGAAGGGCGGACGATCGGCGACCTGTGCGTCGCCGATGCCGTGTATCGCTCGCGCCGCATCTGGGATGGGGATACCGGGATTGAATCCGGCACTGCCGCGAGACGACATGGTGCCCTGGACAAAGATGGCCACGCCAAACTCGACGATCCGGTCCGCCTTGACATCGAGGCCCGTGGTCTCGATGTCGAAGGCGACAAGATCGGTGTCGGTGATCTTCATGGCCAACACCCTGGCATATTGATTGCAAATTTGCAATCAACTTTGACTGCGTTGTTTGACTCGACGTTGAAGGGTGGCGAAGATGCCCTCGTCGACGACGGCGTCACTCGCCTGCTCCTTTTGAAACACGCGCGCAAGGATCTCCTCGTCCACGGTCCCCAGGGCCACGGTCACCAGGTAGGTGACGGCCGACGTCTGACCCTTGCGGTAGATGCGCCGCTTGGCCTGGTAGAAATTCTCCCACGAGTAGTCGTAGGAGTGGAAGATGGCCACGTTCGAGTTGACCCAGGTGTGACCGAACTTGGCGCTCTGGGTGTGGGCGATCATGACCCGGTTGCGCTTCTCCGTGAACGCGCGCACGCTCGCCTCGGCGTTGCGCGTGTGGCCGTGGAGGGTCGAGACGCCGTACTTGGACAGCTCCTCTTGAATCCGATCACCCTCGGTCTCCGGGAACCGGACCCAGATGACGACGAAACGGTCCTCGCTCTCGATCAGGCGCTTGGCCATGTCCACCGTCGCCTGAATCTTGGGACTGTCTTCCAGAAACTGGGCCTTGCCGTCGTTGTCGAAGATGTAACCAGAAGTTATTTGAGCGAGTTTGTTCAGTTGGACGATGTCCCAGGACGTCTCGACGACGTCGCCATTGTCGATGGTTGTCGACATCTGATTGAGCATCTCCTGGTAGTGCTGCAACAACTTGCCCTCCAGGTTCACGCCCATGCGCTCGATCGTTTCCCCGGGCAGGTCGATGCAGTCCTCCAACTTCACACGGTAACTGCGCTCGGCCATGATGTCCCAGATCTTGTGATCGACGAGCGGGTCCTTGGGAGACCACGTGTAGCCGTCATAGCCCAGATAGAACCATTCCTCGCGGAACTTGGTGAAACTGCCTCCGAGACAGTAGTCGATGAAGGCCGCCTGGCCCCAGAGGTCGAGGCTGCCGTTAGGCCGAGGTGTGGCGGTCATGCACACGCGCCGGCGCACGCGACCGGCGAATGAGATCATCTTGCCCGTGATGTCCGAGCGCGGGGACTTGAGCATCGACGACTCGTCGACGATGACCATGTCCCAGTCCTGCTCGCGGAGATCGTCGATGACCAACTTGAAGGCCTCGGGATTGATCAGGAACACCTGGTGGTCGGGATCGGCGAGGGCGCGCAGGAGCCGCTTCTTCTTGGCGTCGCTGCCCAGTGACTTGAGCTCGGGGTAACGGGCGTACATATTCCGACGCGCGGCCAACTCGCTCTTTCTGTCCGTGAACCGGGCGTGGGTCTTGAGATGGGCCCAGTTCACGTGACCCTGGGTCTGCTGGTGGCAGATGGGGCACGTGGTCACGGCCACCTTCTCCTGGCCCGGCGGCAAGAGTTCGGGGTGCTTGTGATAGAGGGCGACCTTGGCCGCCTCCTCGCCGTGCTTGGTCACGAAGTTGTCCATGTGCTTGCGCATGTGCGCCCAGGGCACACGGGCCTTGAACTGTTGGCTGCAGACGGGACAGACGGTGACGGCCTCACGAGCCGGTGGGTTGCTGATGTTGACGAACTTGAGCCAGGAGAAATCGCGTAGGTCATCGTGCCAACCCAGGTCGAGAATGGTCTTGGGCGCGACGACGAGGAAGCGATTGTAGCCCTTGAGATCGACGAGGGCCTGCATGACCGCCGCCGCCACGGCCGTCTTGCCCGTGCCCGTGTCGAGAAACAGACCGCAGGCGGGCAGGCGCAGGGCGTAGGCGATGGCGATCATCTGATGGCTCATGAACTTGTGACCGTCGTCGATCTCCTTGAAACGGACACCGATGGCCTCCAGACGCTCACGTACCTCGCGCGCACTCATGGCCTTGAACTTGTTGGCCTCCTGACGCCAGACGGCAAGACGATCCTGCTCCTTCTCCCAGTCCACGAGCGTCGGCGGCAACTGGGCACCGATCTTGCGCAGACCGTCGAGGACGTCACGGCACAGGGGCAGGCTCCAGCGCCTGTGCCCGCGATGATAGCTGGCCACCGACGACACCTGGCCGTAGATGACGCGCGAGAACTGGACGTCGTCGGGCCCCGGGACGCCGGCCAGGTAGATGAGGCCGCGATAGGTCCAGATCTTCATGTTCGTACCTCCTTAGAAGACGTAGAAGGGTTTGTCAGATCCCGGGGGATTGCGGTGCAACTCACGCCAACCACTGGCCGGGAGCATGAGCACGTAGTAGCCGACCCGGGGCAGATGATGCAGTTTTGCGTCTCGGGCCAACTTGCGCGCCGTGTGGCGCGTGAGCTCGTAGACCGTGGCCGAACCGTCGAGCCAGGGCGGGCTGAGGCGACGAGGGTGGACGACGATGCCGTTCATGCGCTCCGACATTTTTCCCTCTCGATGGCCAGGATGCCGCAGGCATCGGGGACCATGCAGCAGACCTCGGGTTCCTCCAGTTCGTAGCGTCCGGGACCCAGGTAGGTCACGGGCGCGTCAAAGGTCTTCTTGAACCAGTCGATGCGCGTGCGAACGCGCGCCTGTGCCTCGCGGTAGGACATGCCCTCGCCCAGGGGCACGGGCATGCCGCAGTAGGCGTGGTGCACGGCCCGGTAACTCGTCATCGAGACCTCTTCGCATTGGGGCATCCGGTCTCGTGACACGCGATGCCGTTGATACTCAGCGCCTGACACTGGGTACAGAAAACACGACCGCGAACGACCGTAAAACCGTGGTCTCTTAATTTCTTCCTGTCTTTTGCGGTCATGTGCCCTCCTCCTCCGCGGCGACGTACTTCTCCGGCCGCTGTCTCGTCTTCTCGACGAACTTGTGTTGGCGGCAGAAGTCGACGTAGGCGGCGACGGCCGACTCACAGGCCTCGTCGAAACGCCTGACCTCGTCGACGCGCGCCGCGATCGACTCGTCGTCCCAGTCGTGAAAATCTTCGTCCGCGTCCAGGCCCCGACCCGGAAAGATCTTGTCACCCTCTCGCCGATAGAGGACCAGATAGCCGCCGCTGCGGCCGTTGGTGCCGATGCTCCAGCCCTTGTTCTCGATGCCGAAGATGAAGAGTTCGTCGTTGAAGTTGAAGAAGGCCTGCTCACACTCCAGACCCTGGT
>Ga0315273_10007487_pt1 | contig 13686 bp, 12 predicted proteins | sample YL17G02_0_MG_FD_205753 | JGI IMG/M metagenome (GOLD analysis project Ga0315273, IMG submission 205753) | Sediment microbial communities from Yellowstone Lake, YNP, Wyoming, USA - YL17G02_0 | ecosystem: Environmental > Aquatic > Freshwater > Lake > Sediment | place: USA: Wyoming | collected... | reverse complement strand
TTTTGGGGCTATATCGAAAGACTTAATCGTAGGGAGAGAGTTTTTGGTGATTTACCCAATAAATAAAATCAGATTTCTTTAAAGTTACTTGGACTCGACAACATTAATTTTCTTTTTGGTTTTTGAATCCCAAACGAACTCGACTTTTCCGTTAGTCCTTGCAAAAATAGTAAAGTCTTTACCCATCGATACATTATTTCCGGGAATAAAAACCCTACCTCTTTGTCTGACAATAATTTGACCGGGCTTTACTTCACTTCCGCCAAATACCTTTACTCCAAGCCTTTTGCCTGCAACATTTCCTCCCTGTCTTGCTTTTGACCCACCGGCCTTTTTATGTGCCATATGTTATTTTTTAGCTTTAGCCTCTTTCTTTGGTAATTTCTTAACCGCTGTTTTTACCGAAGCTATTTTAGTAGCTTTTATTGGCTTTTCCATTTTAACAGTTTTCTCTTTTTTTGCAGGTTTTTCTACTTTGACTTCTTCCACCGCTTTCTCCTCGCCTTTAATACCTATGCTTTTTATTCTCAAAACGCTTAACGATTGTCTATGACCTCTTTTTTTTCTGTATCTTGATTTGGACTTAAACCTTCCTACCATAATCTTCTTTTCGCGTTTATCGGCCTCGAAGGTCATCTTTACCTCAACATCCTTAACTTCAGAGTCACCTACCATCACCTTAGAACCATCCGTATACATTAAAACTGAGTATTTTAGAGGCTTTGCCTGCCTTTCTACATCAATGATTTCGCCCTCTCGGACGGTGTATTGTCTTGAACCTATTTTTATTACCGCAAGTTTATCCATATATTAATTAGAAACATTGGGAATATTACACTAGTTTAGCTTCTGTGACAACTAGATTGCCCAACTTACTTTAAATCCGATATTCCACCCAAAACAACCAGCAAATCGTATCCCACTGAAGGCCCCAAACTTCCCTCCACTACAAGGCCCGGAATCTTAGGGGTTACATCCGAAATGACTAAATCCTTATATTTTACTGCCTCGGGTTTTAAAGTTAAAACCGTATTTTTCTTAGTACTATCAGCCGTTCCTATGCTTACCACGTTATAACCCAAACCTTTTAAGTAAACCTCGGTCTTTGCAGCCAGGCCCGATACACCGGTGGCATTTTCGACCCTAACTTTAAGATCTGAACGTTTTAACTCTGGTGGTTTTGGCTGTTCCGGGGCGCTGTTGGAGTTTGCGCTCTCCGTAGAAGACTTGGTCTCGCTTAAAACATTTTGCTCTGCTTGATTATTCTCTGCCAAAGACCCCGAAGTAACATTTTTCTTCCCAAAACCTACAAAAAAGATCACTGCAGCGATTAAGCAAGTTGCTACCAGAGCAGGTACCACATAAACCATTGGGGACTTTTTTCCCTCTACTACGGGAACCGGCAGTAAGTTAAGTAAATTCAATTGTCCAAAAACCAAAGAAGGGTCTTTATCCATCATAAAATTGGTTAGAAGATTTATTTCAAATCCGGGAGATTCCTCGGTATTAATCTCTGAAACCGGAAGTTCAACCTTTGCTACCTCAAAATCGCTAAGCTTAAATGATTCATACCCCAAGGTAAATACCTTTTTGATGGTTTCTGACTTTTTATAAAACGAAAGGCTTTTGAGCAAATCCTGAAGTTCCTTTGAAGATCTTTCTTGTTCATATACCCCGGTATAAAAAGTGCCGTTTAACTCCGAAAGAGACATTACCTGTTTATCATCTCTTTTTGAGAGAAACACCGATGGATCAGTAACACCAGCATATTTGGGAAGAAGCAAATTCCATGGCACCAAGCTTTTCAAGCCAATCCCGATATTATTAGAAACCTCAATCCAAGCCTCTAGAACCTTTTTGTTTATTCCTACAAATTGATATAAAAATGGAGCTATCCTTTTGTAGGAATAAAATAGATGATTAAGGTCAACATCCCCTATCTTCTTTTTTATTTCCCCTAGGGCCAGCTCTTCGTTGCCTAAAGCGCTTTTTGGAATGGTGAAAAAGGTTACCACCGTATTTTCAGGCTCCACGATTACATTTAGTAACAGTTTATTTTTAGAAAGACCGGTAACTTTTGAGATTGTTTCAGCTAGAATGCTTCCAAAAGTAAAAGTGTCAACAATTGAGGAGTTTTTTGCTACGTTATGGGTTAACTCCTCCGTGACCGACGAAAAGCCACTTTTAGAATTCACTGTAGATATTCTTAGCTTATTGGAACTAAGAGACAGATATAAATCCTGCATAATAAAACTATACCATAGTTACACTTTAGATAATCTCGTCTCCGGACCCGGTTTTATTTCGTCTGCTAAAACTTTCTTACCAATTTCTGTGGAGTATCTTTGAACCAGTTCCAGATTTTCCGGGGTATTTTTATATTGTAAATGTATCCGATCCGAAACCGATAACAAATCTTTTTTTCTTAAGTCTTGAATTTCTCGAATAAAGTCCCTTAGTCTTCCCTCAAGCTCAAGCTCCTTATCCAATGTAAAATCTACCGAAACGATCTCGCCTTCTCCTAGTGATTCCACAACTTCCATGTTTTTTATATTTACCTCATCTTTTATCAATTGCTCATATTCTTTGGTAACCGCCATAGAAGAAATCACAGAAAATGTTCGCAGAGGTTGTCTTACACCAACACCTTTGGCTGTCCTTAAGCCAAGAATAGCTGAGGATATTTCCCTAGACTTTTGCATACTGGAAAGCATTTCATTACCCCCGTCGATTAATTTTTGATCAAATTTGGGGTAATCACACAGATGAACTGACTCTTTGCCGTCTTTGGGCATAAAAGGCTTGAGTGCTTGAAAGATATTTTCCGTGATAAAGGGAATTACCGGAGAAGCTGCTTGAGAAAAATCTAATAGCACTTGGTAAAAAGTAGATATCGCTTTAGTGTCTCCGGAAGATATTCTTTCCCTGGATCTTCGGACGTACCAACGGGATAGATCATCCACATAGGCTGCTATTGATCTAACCGCAGGGGGAATTGTGTAGGATTCCAGGCTTTCAGAAATTTCCTTGGTCACTTGATTAGTTTTAAGCACGATCCATTTATCTAAAATGTGGTCAGACTTTTCAAGTTGGTCGAAAGCCCATTTATATTGATTTGCATAAATAAGGAAATACTTCAGCGAATTCCATAACGGGTTTAGAATATTTCTTAAATTAGTTTTAATTTCATCCTCATCAAAATTAGCGCCTTCCGCAACCATCAAAGGCGAGCCCATTAAGTAAAGTCTTACTGCGTCTCCTCCATAGTCAACCAAAACTTTTTTAGGGTCGGTATAGTTTCCGTAACTCTTGCTCATCTTTCTGCCATCCGATCCTGCCATTACCCCGCTTACTATTACATTTTTAAAGGAGTTGGTTCCGGAAATGGCGGTTGAGATTACGTGCATAGCATGAAACCAAGCTCTGATTTGCGCTACATATTCTGTAATGTAATCACCGGGGAAGTTTTCTTCGAACTTCTCTTTGTTTTCAAATGGATAATGGAATTGTGCGTACGGCATGGATCCTGACTCCATCCACGAATCCAAAACCTCAGGAATCCTTTTATACTCTTTACCATCCTTATTAATGGTAATTAGATCGATATAAGGTCGATGAAAATCTGTAACCGTCTGCCCGGATAACTTTTCTAACTCTTCCTTAGACGAAATTACAATTCGATCACCGTCTTCCGATTGCCAGACCGGCATTGGCGTAGCCCAAAATCTACTTCTTGAAATACACCAGTCCGGTGCCTGCTCAATATTTAGATTAAATCTTTCCTTGCAGTTTTCCGGAACCCAATGAATATTTTGATTATTTTCAAGCATTTTATCTTTAACCGCTGACACTTTTATAAACCATGATTTTTGTGCTTTTTGTATAAGCGGGGTATCACACCTGTCATGGTAAGGAAACCTGTGCACAATCTTTGAGCTGGAAAAAAGTAAATTTCGCGATTCTAAGTCTTTCAGAATCTCGTTGTTTGCTTTGGCGTAATATTTACCTTTATACGGATTTTCTCCATTATTTCCTTCGATAAATTTGCCCTCGTCGTCTAAGGTCATCATTAAAGATAGACCGTAGTGATTACCCATTTCGGTATCAATCTCACCAAAACCGGGAGCAGAGTGAACTATTCCTGTCCCATCGTCCATACTAACCATACCTTCATAAGAGTAAATCTTAAAATCCTTATCATTCGCTTTAAAAAAGGTATAGGGAGGTGAATATGCTAAGCCGACCAATTCCGATCCGGTAAGCTTACTTACTATTTTGTATTCTTTTTTGTCAAAGGCAAAGGCAATTCTTGGCTCAGCTACAATATATTTCTCCCCTCCCAACTCAATTAAGGCGTAAGAGGATTTTTCATCCACTACCAATCCTCTGTTAGAAGGCATAGTCCAGGGAGTGGTTGTCCAAGCTAAAATATTAATTCCTTCATATTTCCCCTTTGTGGTGATCGGGAATTTAACAATGATTGAAGGGTCCTCCATATCTTTATACGAGTTGTCCATGGCAATTTCAAAGTTGGATACCGGTGTACCACAGGTGGTGCAAAAAAGAGATGTTCTTATACCTTCATAAATGTAGTTTTTATCGTACAGCTGTTTAAAAATCCAGATTACCGTTTCCATGTACGATTGATCTCTGGTGGTATATCCGTTTTTAAAATCTACCCATCTGCCGATTTTATCAATGTACCATTCCCATTCAGCTGAAATTTCGGAAGTATATTTGTAGCATTCCTCGGTAAATTTTTCTAAACCAAACTTCTCAATATCTTTTCGGTTTTTTATCCCTAGTTTATCCTGAACCCTGTTCTCTACGGTTAACCCATGAGCGTCCCATCCCCATACACGTTCAACACGTTTTCCCTTCATGGTAAAGTATCTGGGGATCACGTCTTTAGCGATAGAGCCAAGCAAATGGCCATAATGAGGAAGTCCTGATATAAACGGGGGGCCGTCATAGAATACATACAAATTGTCGGGGGAGTTTTTCTCTACGGATTTCTCAAATATCTTATTTTCTTTCCAGAATTTTAGGATTTCTTCCTCAAGTTGTGGGATAGATTTATTTTCCTGCATCGCGTTTTCCTGCATGGATTAGATTTTAGCAGAGTTGAGGCTTATTTTGAAGGTTTCCAGATTAAATCAGGGGTTCCTCTTTTTTTATTCGAGAATCTTGCTGCAGAGAACAATAGGTCGGATAAACGGTTAAGATAAGTCTCTAGAACTTCGAGGTCTCTTCTTTTGCTAAAATTTAAATATCTAACAAAAATTCTTTCTAATCTTCTGGTTAAAGATCTGGATACATGAAGATAGCTGGACTCCATGGATCCGCCGGGTAGAATAAAATTTTTTAATGGGGACGTTTTGGAACCATAAAAATCAATCTTTTCTTCAAATGTTTTTATCTTCTTGTTCCAGGCTATCTCAATACCTCTGTCGATTTTGTTACCCGCCACAAATGAGCCGATTAAAAAGAGATCGCTTTGAATTTCCAATGCTAAGGTTTTAATCTCACTGATTTTGGATGAATGAAGAAATCCAAGTGAAGCAGATAGTTCGTCAAGGGTGCCAAGAACTTCAAATACTAAATCAGTTTTTGAAATCTTCTTGCTTTTGGGTAAACCCGAAGCACCTCTGTCGCCTTGTTTAGTATAAATCTTTGTCGCCATTGGCTTGGATTATAACAAAAAAAGAACGCCTTGATATAATCTCAGCGTTCGTGAGGCAGTACTACTTAAATCCTAGTCGTCGTCCCACTCTTTTGGATAAGGAAAGTATCTCCAGTTAATCCCTACTGAATCCATCTGGTTTTTTGAGGGGGAGGGGCTATATGCTTCTGTACCCTTGGTCCTTTTCTCATATTCCAGTTGAGCTGCAATTTCATGATGAATCTGTATTAAACGTCCTTCCGGGAAATAATCTGACGTATTCATGGAGAAATGTTCCCAAGATTCGTTATTCATCCTCTCGATAGTTCTTGGCAGATGCCGAATTCTCTCATCCCTACCATAGAAGTGTAACGATTTAGAATGATCAACATACCTTCCGATCCCAATACTAATACCGTATTTAGATAGTAGAGATTCGATCAACCGAACGAAATACTTTTGCCAGGATGTAAATGCATATGCATTCATCCAAAAAGCATTGCCGAGATCTCGACTTCTGAATTCCACCCCAAAGTTGAGCTTGTAACTATTCTCTACTGAGGTTGGGAAAAGTCTCAAATACACAATTTGCAGACATGGGGGGTCATCTATCTTGGTATCAATTTCCCAGCGCCAGGTAGTCATTAGAAAGTCTCTGCTGGTGATTCTGGCTTTTTTCAACCAAGTATCTTCGATTTTCTCCATAATCAAGGGTATCTGCGGCGCAATTCTATCGTGATAGGTGTAATCCCAACCATGCCCCACCCAATGATCATGAATACCATGTACCACTTCAAGCCTATATGCTTCTAAGGCAGCGTCATCTGCAGGTAGTCCTGGGGTGAATATTTTCAACTCCCCAAATGGCTCATCAACTACTGCCTCAATGTTGGCATCATAAGCCATTGAATCACCTTCGGCATGCTTAACACTGCGAACCCGTACACCCTTCGCAAAACATATTTTCCAGGCCTCATAAGTTGCTTGGGCTAACGTCCGGCCTCGAGCTACATGTACAACCTCCAGTCCATTTTCATCGACTAACATTTTTCCCTACCTTTCCTTTTCATATTATGTAATTGGAGTAGCACACTTTATTACCGGATCGTATTGTTCGATCTGAATCCCGGCATACACTGCAATTTCGATACTTCCCTCAGACTCGTTCACAAACTGTGTAATTCCATCGATCACCACCCGTCTTTGATACCAGTTTAGAAAAACTACCCTGGCAATAGGAGCTGACGCCAGTTGCTTCATGCACTGATTACAAGGAAAAGTTGTGACATAACAGGTTGCACCGGGAAATAACATAACTGGAGATCCGTGGCAATGAAAAATCGCATTGGCTTCGGCATGATTCCCAACGCAAAAGCCTCCCAGATCCTTATTACATCCTACTTCCGTGCAATGTGGGCGATTCTTTGCCGGTCCGTTGTAACCTTCAGCAATAAGAAGGTTTCTCACAGGCTCAATGAATCTGCAACCGACTTGGTAATACTTGCAGGTCGACCTTTTCGCCAGTACTGCTACCATCTCCATATTCGTTTCATCTACCGATGGTCTACTCATATTTCTCCTCCGTTTTGGAATATATTTTTATATCAATGTTCTTTGGACAGAAAAACTAACAGTGACTATACCCGCAAGAGTAGCATTTAGCGCAACCCTCTTCTTGGACAAAGGTATAATTTCCACATTCCGGACATACATCCGTGTTAGCAAAAGCGGATCCCTCCTCTGTCCCGGATTCTACCACATGATCTTCTTCAGAATCATTGATTTCCTGGTGTCCGTTTCCGTTTTGTCCTTCTTGGGATTTTATTTTATATCCAAACTCATCAGCTAGTACCTTAGCAACCGCATCGGGAATAGAAGCGACCCTAGATTTTCCAAAACCTACCGATCTTGAACCACCGATTCCAATTAATTGTGAGATCACCTCTTTTACCGTTTCTTCTGAAGATTTGGGTTCGCGAAGCCATCCCGAAATCACTCTTCCCAAGCCTTCCGATAGACCCGAAACATCACTGCCCGCTTTACCAACGCTTAAAAATACCTCAAAAGGTCTTCCGCCGTCAGTTCGGTTAACGGTAATAAAAGCCTTTCCCTGAGGAGTTTTTACTTTGTAAGTATTTCCTGATAGTTTGTAACCTCTTTCCAATTGATCATAGGGTTTTTTCGGTGAATTTTCTTGTATAACTTTAGCTTCTCCCGGTTTTTCACTTGATGCTTTTACTTCTAACACTACCTCTTTTCTACTTCCTGACACATAAACCGTAAGTCCCTTACAGCCCATTTCCCATCCCATCATGTATGCTTTAGCAACGTCTTCTTTAACTGCATTGGAAGGAAAATTACAGGTCTTAGAAATAGAATTGTCGATAAATGCCTGAATGGAAGCCTGAGTTTTTACATGTTCTTCAGGAGTGATATCTGCTGAAACCACAAAAACGTTTTTCATTGACTCAGGAAGTTCTTTGATGTTTTGACACGAACCGGTATTTAAAACTTCCTCAACAATTTTGTCCTTTGCCTCCTTGGTGATCTCTAAATTGTCTAAAACTTTTTGGAAAGCAGGACTTACATAAGCAAGGGTGAGCTTTCCTTCCTCACCCGCAGCTTGGTATACATTTCTCGAGTAGGCCAGAGCAAAAACCGGTTCACACCCATACCCCTCTACACCTGCCACTGTGGCTACAGTACCCGTAGGAGCAACCGTTGTTTGAGCCCCGTTTCTGATTCCATAAAACCTTATGCCATTGGCTATCTCGTCCCAATTTAGCTCGGGTCTACCCCAGCTTCTGGTATAAGGATTTAGTGGTTTGGGAGCTTTCCAGGTAATGTTTACCGGATCATAAATACTTCCGCTGATTTTTGGGAAAGGACCTCTTTCCCTGGCAAGTTCAATCGAGGCTTTCATTGAATGAAATCTAATAAACTCCGAAATTTGGGCTGCAAACTCCAGGCCCTCTTCACTTCCGTATCTAATACCCATCGAATACATCAAATCCGCCAAGCCCATAAACCCTAGTCCGATACGTCTCACATTCATAGCTGATTCTCTTATTTCGGGAACCGCAGGAATATAGGTATTGGCAGAAATTACATTATCTAAGAATCTGGTAGAAAGTATCGTTGATCTTTTTAGCTCTTCCCAATCAATAAAACCTCTTGAATCTACGTTTTCTATTAAATTCACCGATCCCAAACAACAATTTTCATAAGGCCCAAGCCATTGCTCACCACAAGGGTTTGTGGCTTCCAACTCATATAAATGCGGAACGGGATTTGCTCTATTGGCAGTATCTATAAACAACACTCCCGGCTCACCGTTTTTGAATCCATAATTTACAATCAGATCAAAAATTTCACGGGCTCTAGGACTTTCTTTCACCTCGTGTGTATGTGGGTCGATCAAATCATAAACGGTATCATTTTTTACCGCCTGCATAAAACTATCGGTGATCGCTACAGAAATATTAAAATTGGAAATTTGCCCCTCTTCGGATTTACATTTAATAAAATCTCTAATATCCGGATGGTCTATTCGCAGTACTCCCATATTTGCGCCTCTTCTTACCCCGCCTTGGGCAATTTCTCCAAAAGCCACATCATAAACCCGTAAAAATCCTACCGGACCTGTGGCAACACCATTACTCCTCGAAACAATTGAACCGCGGGATCTTAATCTGGAAAAAGAAAATCCGTTCCCTCCGCCCGATTGCTGAACGAGGGCGGCAACTCTAAGAGTAGAAAATATTCCGTCACTATCATGTCCTAAGTCATCCTCAATGGGTAGAACAAAACAAGCAGCCAGTTGTCCTAACGGAGTACCTGCTCCGGTAAAAGTAGGGGAATTAGGAAAAAACTTTTTTCGGGAAAGCAAATTAAAAAACTCAGTCTGGGTGGTTTGTACATTCCTAAAAGGTTGATCGGGTTCGGCAACAGCTGAGGCAATACGATCAAACATCTGTTCAGCAGTTTCAATGGGATTTCCCTTCTCATCTCGTCTTACATATCTTTTATCTAAAATCTTTTTAGCGTTATCCGAAAACTCGATACGTGAATTTCTCGAAACACCTTCACTATCAGAGAAATAGAGATATGAAGAACTCATATTGCCCCTCTTCTCACGGGCCGACAATATTCCACTGCCTAGGAGAAAATTGTCGAAACATGAAAAATATTAAATTTTCTACGCCTAACTATGTAACCAGAATATTTTATAAAAAACAAGAAATGGTGATTAGTGAATTAGAAAAGAAACAGCTCCGGTACCTATAAAACATGTTGATAGGCAAAACGGAGCTGCTGAAACTGATTCAAGCAAATACCCAAGCCAAATGCTGAGCAACCTCGCGGAACTTTCCCTCCGACCAAACAAACCACTTTATTTCGTGCAGGGCTGAGTAATGACAGACGAACACCATCTGGTGATGATCTTGTAAAAGCATCGTTTGTGCTCTACCATCCTCGTCCCTAACTACTTGCAAGGGAGCACTACATAAAGGACATACCGCTTTCGTATCCATTACCTTCTCCTTTTATTCCAAATCGGAATCTAGATTAGATTATATTACTTTCCCCTCAAAAAAGCGGGAATATCATACTTGCTTTGAAGATCTTGTGGGGATGAATCCTCCGGCTTATGCATATCTTTTGGCATCTGCGGGGTAGGTTCGGGTTTATCAATAAAGTTGTATCCCCTATCTTCTTGCTTGGACTCAAAACCGGTGGCAATGACAGTAATCTTAATTTTACCTACTAGGCTTTCATCAACAGTAGTTCCAAAAATGATATTGGCATCTTCATTGGCAATTTCTCTAATAATATTTGCGGCGCGGTCAACCTCTCTCATAGTCATATCTTTGCCGCCGATAATATTAAACAAAATTCCTTTTGCCCCTTGAATAGACTGTTCCAAAAGAGGGGAAGAAATTGCGTCGTGCGCAGCAATTTCAGCGCGGTTATCTCCGGTACCGATACCAATACCCATTAACGCGGTGCCGGCATCTTTCATAATAGTTTTCACGTCAGCAAAATCTACATTAATTAGGCCCGGCATAACAATTAGATCGGCAATCCCCTGTACTCCTTGATTTAAAATACTGTCCGAAAGTTTAAAGGCTTCTAAAATAGGCATATTCTCATCCGCAACTTCTAAAAGTCTTTGATTGGGAATAGTAATTAGTGCATCAACTTGGCCTTTTAACTCGGCAATTCCCTTTTCGGCATTTCGCATACGCAGGGCACCTTCAAAAGTAAAAGGTTTGGTAACTACTCCTACGGTAAGCGCACCTAGGTCTTTGGATATTTTTGCAATAGTAGGCGAGGCCCCTGTTCCTGTGCCTCCACCCATGCCTGCAGTAATAAATACCATATCGGAATTCTCTAAGTGAGACTTTAGTATTTCTATGGATTCTTCGGCCGCTTTTTTACCCACAGCGGGATCAGAGCCTGCCCCCAACCCATGCGTAATTTCCTGACCGATAGGAATTTTCACCGGAGCTTTGTTAACCGATAGGTCCTGAGCGTCTGTATTTATAGCTAAAAACTCCACCCCCTGAATTTGATGTGAATCAATCATCGAATTTAAAACATTGCCTCCGGCACCACCCACACCTACCACTTTAATTTTAGCGAATCTTTCTATTTCTGGCTTTACTTGCATATAGCTATTTTAGTTTGGGCAGAAACTGAATTGTAAAGATCAACGCGCACACGCGAGTCGAAAATTTTATATTAGGGCAGAAACGATCTTAGTTTCTCAAAAATCCTTAAGAAACTTTTCTTCATAGTACCGCCTTTCTTGTCTAAAGACAAGAGATTTCCTCCACGGAATAATTTAACCCCGTAAAGTACTGCTCCAACCCCGGCAGAGGATGCCGGACCTTGGATTTCATCAATCAAACCGGTCACTCCTTTAGGAATTCCTATTCTTGCGGGCATTTTAAGGTTTACTTTAGCACTTCTTTCCACCCCAGCGGTGGATGCCGCACCTCCGGTAATTACCACACCTGCAGGAAGCTTCCCCATTAAATTTGCCTTGGTAATTTCCAAGGCTACCAGTCTAAATATTTCCTCTAAACGAGCGTCAATAATTTTATAAAGCATTGATCTGGGAACACTTTCGATTTCTAGGCCAAACTCCGAAACATCAAACTCATCTTCACGCCTAATATTTTGAATAGTTTTTGAGATCATTGCCTCATTGCTAAGTCTAAGTTTAATTTTTTCGGCGTCTTCTAATCTAGATCTAAGACCGATCGCTAAATCACTGGTAACTAGTTTACCTCCAATAGGCAAAACCGCTGAATGTATGGGGCTTCCTTCCAAAAACGCAATCATCGAGGTAGTTCCACCACCAATATCCACCATCAAAACTCCCAGTTCCTTTTCGGTGTCGGTAAGAACTGCTTCCGATGAGGCTATACCGGTATAAACCAGCTCTTCTACGTTGATACTAAGCTGATTCACACATTTTATGATGTTTCGCATGGCTGTTGCAGAACCATGGATAATGTTTGTTTCCACTTCAAGTCTTACCCCGGACATACCTACCGGATCTTTGATTCCTTCTTGGGAATCTACCGAAAAATCTCTTGGGATAACATGAACTATTTCTCTGGTAGAGGGCAAAGAAACGGCTTGGGCGGCCTCTATCACCCGCGCCACATCCTCTTTACTTATATCTGCTGTGGCTGTTGGGGATACCGCAACCACCCCATGAGAATTAAGGGTTTCTATATGACTCCCGTTTAGGGTCACAAAGGCTGTGGAAACAGACACCCCGGCCATTCTCTCAGCTTTATCAATACTTGCCGAAATTGCTTCAACCGCACTATCAATATCTACCACGTTACCCTTATTAATTCCCTTGGAAACAATTGCACCCGAAACTCCGATAATAGATATTTTGCTTTCTGAAACTGAAGCCACAGTAGTTGTGACTTTTGTAGACCCTATATCTATACCGGTGATAATTTTTTCTTTAGGCATAAAAAGAACGATTCAAACTATTCATATGATACTATTACTTTATCATATCGTAAATCAATTTTTCTTACCTTTTTACCTTCTAAACTGAGTTTTTTAATTAAATAGGATGCCGACTTAATAGAGTTCTCTTTACTTTTTTCGTTCGAGATTAATAATATCGTTCCTAAGTTCAAATCCAGTCTAGTGTATTGAGGGTAAAAACTCATACTACTAACCAATAACTCATCTTTTTCCGCTAGACCCAAAATTTCTAAGGTTATTGGTACAATATCTTTTTGCAGAAAACTTCCCACCGGAACCTTCCCCTCGTATTGAACCCTGGGAAGACCGGTAAACGCTTCACTAACCTGTCCGAGGACGTAGCCTTCACCGTCTATTAAGTATAAGTTTTTGTCGGATATCGACAGGACCACTGCTAAAGGAACTCTTTCCGAAACATCTATCTTAATTTTATTTGGTAATATTTTACTAATAGTGATGTTTTTAGCTCCCAAAAAGTTTTCCTGCAGTACTTTTTGCAATTCATATGTACTGTAAAGAAATATATTTTTCCCGTAAGCATTTTCCTCGGCCAGTTTTCTTAAATCATTTTCATTAACATATTTTTCTGTACCGGTAACCTCCACCGAATCAATTTTCATATAACCTTTTTGATTTAATGTGTTATACGCAAATAAAACCCCTGTAATTAGTAAAGTTAGGGGAATAATTATTCCCAAAATAATTTTATACTTCTTCAAAATAGTCTTGGGGGATTTTAAACCGCGTTTCCTTTTCAGGAGTTTTTTGAGAAAAATGTCCTTCCCGCTGGTTTGGGAAGACAGCCTATTATACTTTCTGGGCAAGATTAATGGTTTCATTTGCAATAATATCTGCGGCATCTCCTGATATACGGGGATAATTATTTTGTTCTTGGATACGCAGGCTTTGCGGGTCTTTTAGAAACTCTTCAACGAAGCTTATCAAATTGTCAGAATCAAGATCCTTTTGCTCTAATATCTTACCCAAACCAACCCCTTGAA
>Ga0315273_10007485_pt1 | contig 13688 bp, 11 predicted proteins | sample YL17G02_0_MG_FD_205753 | JGI IMG/M metagenome (GOLD analysis project Ga0315273, IMG submission 205753) | Sediment microbial communities from Yellowstone Lake, YNP, Wyoming, USA - YL17G02_0 | ecosystem: Environmental > Aquatic > Freshwater > Lake > Sediment | place: USA: Wyoming | collected... | reverse complement strand
TAGCGGTCGTAGCGCTGGCGTTTCTCGGGGTCGGAGAGGACTTCGTACGCCTCGGCGGCTTCCTTGAACCGCTCCTCGGCGTCCCCGGCCTTGTTGCGGTCGGGGTGGTACTTGAGCGCGGCCTGACGGTAGGCGCGTTTGATTTCGTCGGGCGCGGCGGTTCGCGCGACACCCAGTACTTCATAGTAGTCGCGTCGTTCGGCCACTGTCGGCACGGTCCGGTCTTGCTTGTGATCGGTTACGTCGATGCACTCGCCAGGTCAGATTTCGGACATTCGGTTTCAGCGGCGGCCACAACCGACGGGGGCGCCCCGCTTCGGTCAGCACCGTTTGGCCCATCTTCTCGGTGCATCATTCACTCGCTGCCCGGGGGCAACCGGCAGCTACAGCATATGCGCGGCGCGTGCTCACGAGCGCACAACTTTCCGGCGCGGCTGGGGTTTGGGGCGCTTCGCGGAGGCTGACCTCCGTTTTGCCGACGCTGGTACTTCGCTAGGCGACAAGGCGAAGGTCAGCGTGATCCGGAGCTGGTCCGCGCGTTGCCAGGCGTCTCGCAGAGCCTTCTCGATCACGGCCAGACGGTCGGAATAGTCAAGCGAATCAAAGTTGTCCGAGACGACGGAGAGCCGATAGTGGCCTGCCAGGCCGGCGGGCTCAAGGTCGACGGTCTGCGCTCGAATGCCGCGTTTTTTGAGGGCGTCGCGCAGACCCTGCTTTCGCTCGCTGATCTCGTTTGACGTCAAGCTCTTCCACGCAACCATGTGCGCACCTCCTTCAGGCGGCGCCAGAATTCGAGCCCCTCCTCCTGGGACAGCCGCTTTGGATTGTGGCGAATCCGGACCGCCCAGTTGGCCAGAAAATCGAAGCTCGAGCGCACCGCATCGAACGGCGGCTTGTTCAATTCGGTCCTTGTCTCCGGGCATGCGTCGAGCAGGTCGTACAGGTCGTGCGAGCGCCATAGCAGTCTGATCACACGCCGCTCGGTACGCCGAGGCCACAGGGCGCATTTGAGCAGACACTCGATCACGAAGCCGCCCAGGTAAACGACCGCGCTCCAGCGCTGGTGGTCGTGGAGACACTGCGTGTCGCGGAACCACTGCTCGCTCTTCTCGCGGAGCTGGGACGGCTTGCTGATCGCGAAGCGCGCCAACTCACGAAGCCAGCTCTCCTTGGGCAAATGCCCGAGCTTCGGCACGTAGCCATGCCTCCTGCGGACCGCTCGCTTGAGCAGGGTCGAGGTAGCCGCGTCGCGCCGTCACCCCGGTACGCGGAGACTTCCGCGCTCGTCCATGCGTTCGAACGCTAGTGCGTCGCGCCTTCGATGCTCTCGTGCTTCTCCTTCTTGAACTCGGTGCAGAGCACGTCGGTGGTGAGCATCAGGCTGGCGACGCTGGCCGCGTTCTGGAGCGCGACGCGGGCCACCTTGGCCGGGTCGAGAATGCCGGCCTCCAGCATGTCCACGTACTCGCCGCGGGCCGCGTCGAAGCCGAAGGTCTTGGGCCGCGAGAGGATTTCGTCGACGACCACGCCGCCGTCCTCGCCCGCGTTCTCCGCGATCTGGCGCGCGGGGTATTCGAGGGCCTTGGCGACGATGCGATAGCCGATGGCTTCGTCGCCCTGGGCCTTGGCGGCCGCGTCGAGCACCGGCTTAATCGCCCGCAGGAACACGACCCCGCCGCCGGGGACGATGCCCTCTTCGGCCGCGGCCTTGGTGGCGTGGAAAGCGTCGTCGACCAGGTCCTTGCGCTCCTTGACCTCAATCTCGGTGGCCCCGCCGACCTTGAGCACGGCGACGCCGCCCGTGAGCTTGGCCAGGCGTTCCTGGAGCTTCTCGCGGTCGTAGTCGCTGGTGGTCTTTTCGATCTGGGCGCGGATTTGGCCGATGCGAGCGTCGATGTCCTTCTTCTTGCCGGCGCCTTCGATGACGGTCGTGTCGTCCTTGGTGATGATGACGCGTTTGGCGCGGCCGAGCATGTCGAGCTCGACGCTTTCGAGCTTGATGCCGCGGTCCTCGCTGAGGAAGACGCCGCCGGTCAGCGCCGCCAAGTCGGCCAGCATCGCCTTACGCCGGTCGCCGAAACCGGGGGCCTTGACGGCGGCCACCTGGAATGTGCCGCGCAGCTTGTTGACGACCAACGTCGCCAGGGCCTCGCCCTCGAGATCCTCCGCGATGATGAGCAGCGGCTTGGCGAGGTTGAGGATCTTCTCCAGCAGCGGGACCAGGTCGCGGATGGCGCTGATCTTCTTCTCGTAGATCAGGATGTACGGGTCTTCGAGCACCGCCTCCAGCGCGGCGGGGTTGGTGATGAAATAGGGCGAGATGAAGCCCTTGTCGAATTGCATGCCCTCGACGTGCTCCCAGGTCGTGTCGAGGCTCTTCCCCTCCTCGACCTGGATCACGCCGTCCTTGCCGACCTTGTCGAACGCATCCGCGAGGATCTTCCCGACCTCCTTGTCGCCGTTGGCGCTGATCGTGGCCACCTTGGCGATGTCGCTCTTGCCGCGGACCTTGATGGACTGCTTCTTGATCTCGTCGACGGCGAGCTGGACGGCGGCATCGATGCCGCGCTTGATCGCCATCGGAGCGGCGCCCGCGGTGATGTTCTTCAGCCCCTCGGCGAAAATCGCCTCGGCCAGGATCGTGGCGGTGGTGGTGCCGTCGCCGGCCACATCGGAGGTCTTGGTCGCGACCTCGTTGACCAGCTTGGCGCCCAGGTTCTCGAACGGGTCGGGCAGCTCGATCTCCTTGCTGACCGTGACGCCGTCCTTGGTGACGCGCGGGGCGCCCCAGGATTTCTGGAGGATGACGTTGTGGCCGACGGGGCCGAGCGTGATCTTGACGGTCCGGGCGAGCTTGCGCACGCCGGCGAGCATCTGGCTGCGGGCGCGATCGCTGTACATCAACTGCTTAGCTGGCATGGGGGTTTCCTCGTGCTTCATTTTGGGTCTTGGAGTTTGGATTTTGGATTGACTGGCGTGACGGCCGGTCGTTCCGCAAATCCAAAATCCGAAATCCAAAATCCAAAATCACTCCTGGACCGCCAGCACGTCGCTCTCGCGGAGGATGACGTACTTGTCGCCCTCCAGCTCGATCTCGGTGCCGGTGTACTTGCCGTAGAACACCACGTCGCCGACCTTGAGCGACATCTGCCCGCGCTCGCCGCTCTTTTCGAGCAGCTTGCCGGGGCCGGCCGCGATTACCTTGCCCTGCTGGGGCTTCTCGCGGGCGGTGTCCGGCAGCACGATGCCGCCGCGGGTGCGCTCTTCGGCCTCAAACGGCTCGACGACCACGCGGTCATCGAGCGGACGAATCTTGATCTTCTTCGCAGTCGCGGTTGGCATTGTTATCTCCTGCCTGATTGACCCCTTCACGAGCAGCGACGCAGATCGCTGCTGCGTTGGCTCACAATCTTTCCTGTCGAGTCGACTTTCACCTTGCATTCCATCTGCACAACGCAATCGCCCGACGTTGAACCGTCCGTCATGACCGCTTTCACGTCGACGGGCCCCACTTCAACGACGGTTGCCAAGTCCTCCACTCGTCCGCTATCACCGAGGACCTGAACACGGTCGCCGACTTGCAGCTTGTTTGGCTCAACCATTGTCATTCTCCATCGCCGCGCTGGGCGCCATGGGCAACCGCAGATTGCCCGTGCGTTAAGGCGTCAGAGCGCGAGCAAGCTATTGCTGGCCCGTGCCACCCAGTCGCGTCCAACTCGCAACTCGCAACTCGCAACTCGCTACTTCCTTACATCATTCCCATCCCGCCCATGCCGCCCATGTCGTCGTCGTCCATGCCGCCCATGCCGCCGGGCATCCCGCCCGGACCGTGGCCGTGTCCCTTGCCCTTCTTCTCGGCGGGTTTCTCGGCGATCAGGCAGACGGTCGAGAGCAGGAGGCGGGCGACGCTGCTCCCGTTCTCCAGGGCCGAGCGCACGACCTTCGTCGGGTCGATGATCCCGGTCTTCATCAGGTCGGCGTACTCGCCCGTGTCCACGTTGAAGCCGTAGTTCGCGCTCGCGTGGTCGGCGACCTTCTTGAGCACGACGGCCGGCTCGTAGCCGGCGTTGGCCGCGAGCTGCTTGATCGGCACCGTGATGGCCTGGCGGACGATCTGCACGCCGGCCTTTTCGGCATCGCCTTTGACCCGCACGTTGTCGAGCGCTTTGCGGGCCCGCAGCAGCGCGACGCCGCCGCCCGGCACGACGCCTTCCTCGATCGCCGCGCGGGTGGCGTGCAGCGCGTCCTCGACGCGGGCCTTCTTCTCCTTCAGCTCCGCTTCGGACGCGGCGCCGACGTTGATCTGCGCCACGCCGCCCGCAAGTTTGGCCAGCCGCTCCTGGAGCTTCTCGCGGTCGTAGTCGCTGGTCGTCTGGTCGATCTCGCGGCGGATTTGCTCGATGCGGCCCTTGATGAGCTGGGTGTCGCCGGCGCCCTCGATCAGCGTCGTGTTGTCGTTGTCGATGCGGACCTTTTTGGCCTGGCCGAGGTCGGTGATCGCCACGTGGTCCAGCTCGATGCCCAGGTCTTTGAAAATGGGCTTGGCGCCGGTGAGGATAGCGATGTCTTCGAGCATGGCCTTGCGCCGGTCGCCGTAGCCGGGGGCCTTGACCGCGGCGACTTCGAGGATGCCGCGCAGCTTGTTGACGACCAGGGTGGCCAGGGCCTCGCCCTCGACATCCTCGGCGATGATGAACAGCGGGCGTTTGGCCTGGGCGACCTTCTCCAGCAGCGGGACGAGCTTGGTGACGCTGCTGATCTTGTCCTCGTAGACGAGCACGAAGGCCTTGTCGAGGGCGACCTCCATCTCTTCGGGGTCGGTGATGAAGTGCGGGCTGAGGTAGCCGCGGTCGAACTGCATGCCCTCGACGACATCGACGGTCGTGTCCAGGCTCTTGCCCTCTTCGACCGTGATCACGCCGTCCTTGCCCACCTTCGCGAAGCAGTCCGCCATGATCGCGCCGATGGAGCGGTCGTTGTTGGCGGAGATGCTGGCGATGTTGATGATGTCCTTGGGGTCCTGGGCATCGAGCTTGACCGGGCGCGAGAGCTTCTTCAGCTCCTCCACGACCGCCCGGACCGCCTCCTCGATGCCGCGGTTGATGCCGTTGGCGTCCAGGCCCGCCGTGACGGCCTTCAGCCCTTCTTTGAAAATCGCCTCAGCCAGGACGGTTGCGGCGGTGGTTCCGTCGCCGGCGACGTCGCTGGTTTTGCTGGCCGCCTGCTTGACCAGTTGGGCCCCCATGTTCTCGAACTTGTCGTGCAGTTCGATCTCCTCGGCGACGGTGACGCCGTCCTTCGTCACGGTGGGGGCGCCCCAGCCCTTGTCGAGGACGGCGTTGCGGCCGCGGGGGCCGTAGGTGCTTTTGACTGCGGAGGCGAGCTTTTCGACGCCGGCCAGAATGGCCTGATGCGCCTGCTGCTCGAACACGAGTTGTTTAACCGCCATGCAAAGGTCTCCTTCCTGCCGCACCCTGCGAGTTGGCAGAGTTGACGTTGTTGTCCCAAGCGCGACGGCGCGCAAAAGCCGCGCCTCCCCTGGCACACTAGCAAGGGCGGTGCCAGAGGGCGAATGTGGCAGCATAAGGCGCAAGTCGCCTGGAGTGCAAATCTTATGAGAACCGTGCCGAGGGTGCCGGCCGGCGGGGGTCGCGCCGGGGCTGTCGGGGTGGCAGTGCCAAAGTGACAGTGGGAGTTACGAGCGGAGCGTCTGGGCCAGTTGAAAGCCGCACTTGCAGCCAGCCCAAGAGCGCAGCGCTGTGTCGGGGCCTGGCGCGGCTTTGCACGCGCGCGTCGTCCGGTTATCCTTTGCCGGCTATCGTGGTCGTCCGCAGCGCGGTGCGGACGCGGCCAACCTCGGCCGGTACTGGATTCACGGAAACAATGAGCCAGAACGGACTTAGCACCGGCGGCGGGCCAGCTCCACGGGGGCTCCTGGCGCAGCGCAGCGGCCCAGCGGGGCCCGACAAACGCACGGCCCGCCGGGCATTCTGGCGCGTGCTCGTCCTGGTTCGGCCGCACCGGCGGAACATGATCTGGGGCATGGTGCTGGGGTTCGGCGTCGCCCTCACCTACGCCGCGAGCTTGGGCGGGATGCTACCGGTCCTCAAGGTCATCACCGGCGAGCACAGCTTGCACTACGAACTCCTGGCCGCGGCCGATGAGGTCACCAATGGCCCGCCCCCCGGGGCACGCGTGAAGTGGTACCACTCGCTCGGCCCGTGGTATCCCGCCACGCTACGCCGCCTCGCCGACTTCCTGCCCGCGGGCGAAGACCGTGACAGCCGCATGCAGACACTGTTAGTCCTGCTGGGCGTGCTCTTCGGCGTGAACGTCCTGGGCAACGTCTTCCGCTGCTTCTCGCAATACCTGATCCTCAACGCCTCCAACCGCATGATGATGGACCTGCGGCGGCGGATGTACCGCAAGGCCCTGCGGGCGCCGCTGACCGAGCTGACCGGCGACGTGTCCAATCGCGTCAGCCAGTTCATGTCCGACACGCGCGAGGTCTTCCTCGGCGTCACCACGCTGTTCGGCAAGGTCGCCCGCGAGCCGCTCAAGGCGATCTGCGTGTTCGTCGTCGCGCTCTGCCTGGACTGGCATCTCACCCTCGTTGTGGTGGGCATCGCTCCGATCGCGGTCGGCCTCTTGTGGTACTTCGGCCGCAAGGTCCGCAAGGCCACCGTGCGGTTGCTGGAAGGTTACGGCCTGATGCTGGCGGGTCTGGAGGAAACGCTCCAGGGCGTCGATGTCGTCAAGGGCTACGGGAAGGAGGGCTACGAGCGCCGCCGGATGTGGGGCATCGAACGCCGGATGCTCAGGCAGATGCTGCGTCTGGCGTGGATCGAGGCGTTCAGCTCGCCGCTGATCGAAGTCCTGGGCATCGGCATCTCATGCTTGGGCGTCGTGTGGCTGGCGGCGCGTCTTTTCGACAACGACATCAATCCGGGCTTGTTCCTGACAATGGTCGGCCTGTTGGTCGCCATGCTCGATCCAGTCCGCAAAGTGGCGAACGTCTACAACATGGTGCAGCGGGCGGGGGCGGCGGCGACGCGCATCTTCGCCTTTCTGGACGGACCGGAGGAACAGTCGCCGCCCCAGGCGAAAACGCTGCCGACCAAGGGCCCGCGCGCGGTGCGTTTCGAGCACATCACCTTCCGCTACACCGCGACGCAGGAGCCGCCGGCGCTGGCGGACGTGTCGCTCGACGTGCGGCCCGGCGAGTGCCTCGCCATCGTCGGCCCCAACGGCAGCGGCAAGTCGACGCTCGTCAAGCTGCTGCCGCGGCTGCTGGAGCCGCAGGCCGGGCGGGTGACGATCGACGGGATGGACGTGCGGGCGCTGAGCCTGCGGGCGCTACGGCAGCAAATCGCCGTCGTGACCCAGCGGCCGGTGATCTTCGCCCGGACGGCGCTGGAGAACATCGCCTACGGCGACTCGCACGCGGGGCCGGACGCGGTGCGCGCGGCGGCCCGCAGCGCGTACGCCGCCGAGTTCATCGAGCAGTGGCCGCAGCAGTACGACACGGTGCTGGGCGAGTTCGGGGCGTCGATCTCCGGCGGGCAGCGGCAGCGGATCGCGATCGCGCGGGCGTTCCTCAAGCCGGCGTCCATCCTGATCTTCGACGAGGCGACCAGCGAGATCGACGCCGAGAGCGAGCGAAAGATTCACGCGGCGTTGACGGCGTTGCGGCGGGGCAAGACGACCTTCCTGATCGCGCACCGGCACACGGTGATGGAGTTGGCGGAGCGGATCGCGGTGATGGACGCCGGCCGGATCATCGACGTGGGGACGCACGACGAGTTGATCGCGCGCTGCCCGCTGTACGTGGCGCTGTACCGGTCGCCGGCGGTGGTGTGACGGCGCCTTCGACAAGGCCGTCTGGGCGTGTGTCGGATTGTCGGTTGCCGGTCCAACGGTTAGATTGCATCTGGTCGAGGGCATCCGCCGAGGCCGAACCATGATCACCCGGCTCTACGTGGACAACTACAAGTGCTTGGTCAACTTCGAGTATCAGCCCGCGCGCCTTCAACTGCTCTTCGGTCAGAACGGAACGGGCAAGTCGACAGTCTTTGACGTACTGGCGAGGCTGCGCGACTTCCTCGTTTGGGGGAAGCCGAGTGTCGAGATGTTTCCCCCGGTGACGCTTACCGTCTGGCAGACCCGGCCGGAACAGACGTTCGAGGTTGAGGTAGAGGGCAACGGCGGCGCGTATGCCTACCGTCTCGTCGTGGAGCACAACCGGGTGTTGAACACCAACCAGGTGCGCCAAGAGCAACTCCGCTTCGCGGGGCACCTCCTGTATGACTTCGACGGACAAAACGCCCACCTTTTTCACGATGACTTCTCGGCAGGGCCAGTCTTTCCTCAGGATGGCGCACGATCCGGCGTGGCTTCGGTGCCCGACCGCTCGGATCATCGACGTCTGAGTTGGTTTCGTCAGCGAATGGGGATGACGTACATCCTGGCGATCGATCCGCTTCGCATGGATATCGCGAGTTTCGGGGAACAGCGTGCCCCTGATCCCGGGTTGACCAATTTCACCTCGTGGTACCGACACCTGGCACAGGACTCGCCGGAGAGGATGGCGCCGCTGTTCGAGTCGCTTCGCGAAGTGATTGACGGGTTCGCCGGCCTCAAACTTAGTGCTGAGAGTGAGACTGCCCGAGTCTTGAGAATCTTCTTCAAACACCGCGAGGAGGAAGACCCCGCTGGACAGGAGTTCAGTCTCACGCTGGACCAGATATCCACCGGCCAGCGGTGCCTGATTGCCTTGTTTGCGATCCTGCATTGCGCCGTTCGTCCGGACATGACGCTTTGTATCGACGAACCGGACAACTTCCTTGCCCTGCGCGAGATGCAGCCTTGGCTGGCGGAACTCTGCGACCGCGTCGAAGAGGAGAAGAGCCAATGCCTGTTGATCTCGCACCACCCGGAGTTCATCGACCTTCTCGCCGCGAAGCACGGCGTCCGGTTCGCGCGAACGGGACAGGGCCCGGTGCGCGTCAAGCCGTTTGAGTGGTCCGAAGCGGATGGCGTGCTACCCTCGGAACTCGTGGCGCGCGGGTGGGAGGACTGAATGCGCGGCCGGGGCGTACGCCTGGTCCTGCTCTGCGAAGACGACGAGCACTGGCGGTTCGCGCGCCTGGTGTTCCTCCGGTTGGGCTACCATTCCCGCGAGCTGCGGGTGTCACTGTCGCCCGCGGCGCGCGGTGCCGCGGAGCGCTGGGTCAGACAGCAGTATCCGAACCAAGTGCGCATGCACCGCCGCAAGGCGAGCTTCCAGAACGTCGGTCTGCTCTTGGTGATCGACGCGGACAAGCAGACTGTGGACTACCGCCACCAACAGCTATCGAACGCGCTGGACGAGGCGGGCTTGGACCAGCGCGGGCCGCGTGAGCCGATCGTCATCTGGGTGCCGAAGCGCCACATCGAGACCTGGGTAGCCGATCTTCTGGGGCACGCGGCCAACGAGGACGACGACTACAAGAACCTCGTGCGCGACGCGGACTATCGCGTCGTCGCTGGGCGCTTCGCCGACCGTTACCAGAAGCCTGCCGATCGACCGGCGAACCTCATTCCGTCGATGTCGCGTGCGTTCGACGAGATGGAGCGTCTGCCGGCCTCGCAATAGACGGCCTACTGACCGCGCTGGCGCACCGGCCCACGATGGCCCGCCCTGCAATCCGGAGACGCCGCGCAGTGCCTCAGCGTCTGGATGGCCACGAGCACAGCGCCTCGGACACTCACGCATTCTTCCGCTGTGAAGCGGTGCCTGCCGGCGCCGAAGTTTGACCGCCCGACACGCCGTGGCTAGTCTAGCGCCTGAAGACCGCGTCCCGGCGGTCGGTGGAGCAGCAGCCGACGCGTGAGTCCCCGTGTGTCCAATGTGCGGCCCCCCGCCGGCGTGCGCCAAGGCGGAGCCAGCGCGCGCGACGCCGGAGTGACTGCGCGCCAAGCCGGAACCGGGGCGCGCGGCACCCGCCCTGCGGCGCGCGAGCCGTGGTGGGAGCAGGCGGCGTCCTTCATCAGTTTCTTCATCTACCTGCTCATCCTCAAGAGCTTCTTCCTGCCGCTGTTCATCATCCCCACCGGCTCGATGGCGGCAACACTCTGCGGCGCCCACGCGGTCCACACCTGCCCGAACTGCGGCGTCGAGTACGCCATCGGCTACGTGGAGCAGTGGCCCCCGGGCTATCAGCCGGTCGTGCAGTGTCCGAACTGCCGCTGGCGGGAGTACGGCGGCGGCCGCGGCACGCTTGATCCGCGCCGCCCGCAACCCGACGGCTTCCTTGCCACGCCGCTGCGGCCATCGGCGGGCGACCGCATCTTCGTGCATGGGTGGTACTTTGACGGGCCGGTCATGGGCCTCGACGACCTGAAGCCGCAGCGCTGGGACGTGGTGGTCTTCAAGGTGCCGACCGACGGCGAGCAAAACTACATCAAGCGGCTCATCGGTCTGCCCAACGAGAAGATCGAGCTTATCAACGGCGATGTCTTCAAGGACGGCCGGCTCGAGCCCAAAACGGCCGACGCCCAGCGGTCCCTCTGGTTCCCGTACTACGATCACGACTACCCGCCGCAGCAAACCGCGCGCAGCGCCGCCTATCATCCGCGCTGGGCGCCGGTGACACCATCCGTCGGGTGGTCGGACCTGAAGACGCGCGTGTTGCGGTTCGACGGCTCGCAGAGCGGCCGCGGCGAGATCCAGTTTGTCACTAATCCAGAGGCGACCACCGCGCCCGGCAAGGTCGAGGATGTCTACGCCTACAATGAGCCGGCGCCCGAGCGGGCGCTCAACACCGTCGCCGACGTGCGGCTTTCCGCGGAGCTTAACCTGGCGCGCTGCGCTCAGGACGGCTACGTGGAACTGTGCCTCAGCCGGGGCGAGCACCGCTTCTACGCGCGCCTCGGCGGCGACGGACGGATCGCGTTGGAGCATGAGACGGACGCCGCACCCCGGCGACAGCTCTGGGGCGAGCATCGGTTGGAAAAACCCGGCCAGCCGGTGCGTCTCGGGCTGTGCCACGTCGATGGCGCGGTCGTGGTCGAGATCAACGGCCAGCCCGTAATCGAGTCCTCGCGCACCGAATACGAGATCGCGCCTGAGCTGGCGCGCGCCCAAGCCGCCCATCCGACGCCGCCGACGATCCGCATTGCGGCGGCGGGCGTAACCGCGACGTTGCGCCACGTCCTGATCGAGCGTGACGTGTACTACACGAGCGACGTGCGCCTGGCGGGCCGACCGGGCTTCGGCGTGGCCGGCGACCCGATCCAGCTCGGCCCCGACGAGTATTACCTGCTCGGCGACAACAGCCCCAACAGCCGGGACGCGCGTTTTGCTTTCAGCCGGAGCGACCGGCCGCCCGTGATCGGTCCGCATCTGACGGCGCGGAAGGATTACCACCCAGGCACGGTCCCGGGCGATCAGTTGATCGGGCGGGCCTTCTTCGTGTACTGGCCCGGCTTTCTGCCGCTGACCAGTTCCGGCCCCAATGTGCTGCCCGACCTGGGCCGCGCGCGGTGGATTCGCTGAGGCCGCACCCGCCGCGGCTGCGCGCATCCGCCGTCGGACGGTAACTGCCGGTGAGTGAAAACGAGTGCCAGACAGTGCAGGCCGATCCGTCTGAGCCGGCGACTGCTGCGCCGGTTGCCGCACGCCGTTGGACCTGGGCGTCCGTCGGAGGCCAGGCCGGCGAGACGACGCAGACCGTCATCACGGGGCTGATCCTCGCCTTCATCTTCCGGGCGTTCTTCGTCGAACCGTTCATCATCCCGTCCGGGTCGATGGCGGAGTCGCTGCTCGGCGCGCATGCGACGCGGACCTGCCCGCAATGCGGCTGGGAGTACGATTTCGCCCCGGCGCCCACCGCGTCGCCCGCGGACGGCGCGTTTGTTCTGCCCGCGGAGACCGTCTGCCCGAACTGCCGGCACAGTGCGGTTCCCCAGCCGGAAGACACGATCCCCAAGGCCGGCGACCGCATCCTGGTCCACAAGTGGCTGTATGCCCTGGGCGGCCTGCTACAGCCGCAACGCTGGGACGTGATCGTTTTCCGCGACCCTGCGAACCCCGACCAGCACTTCATCAAGCGCCTCATCGGTTTGCCCGGTGAAAGCCTCGAGATCGTGGACGGCGACGTGTTCATCAACGGCCGCATCGCACGCAAGACGCCGGAGGCGCAGCAGGTGCTGTGGCACATCGTTTTCGACCAGTCCCACTTGCCGGAAGCGGATGACGCGGTGGGGCGGTGGCCGCGCTGGGTGGCGCTGAACCCCCCGCCCGAGGACGGTCACGGGTGGTCCGGAATGGACACGCGGGTCATCCGGTACGATGCGCCGGACGCGACGCCGCGGAGCATCGTCTTCAACCCGGACACGGGCCGCGAGTACCTGATGGACTTGTGCGGCTATGACGGCCGCTCGTCCGGCGCTTTCGTGGGCGACGTCCGGATCGTGGCCGAGATGACGCTGGGCGCCGGTGACGGTCTCTGCCGCTGGGAGCTGACGCGCCCGCCGCACCGGTTTGGCGCCGAGCTGCGGTCCGGCGGCGCCGTTGAGCTCCGCATGGAATCGACGGACGCTGCTGCGGCGCCGCCGGTGATTCACGCCGTGCAGCTACCGGCGTTCGCGCTCGGCCGGCCGTACCGGATTGAGTTCGGGCACGTCGATTACCGTGTGTATCTGAAGATCGACCAGCGCGAGGTGCTGGCGACGACCGACGCCGAGTACCCCCCGCCGGCCGACGCGGTGCGCGACCCGGGTCTGCGCCGCCCGGTGGGCCTGTCGGTGACGGCCGCGAACCTGCGGCTGGAGCTGCGCGGCTTGCGCGTCGACCGCGACGTGTATTACACGCCCAGTTCGGACCGCACCCGCCGCGCCGCTCCCGGCAACCCCTTCGTGCTCGGCGCGGATGAGTACTTCGTGCTCGGCGACAATAGCCCGCACAGCCACGACAGCCGCGAGTGGACCGAGGTCGGCCCGCACCTTCCGCCGGACTATCGGCCCGGTACCGTGCGCCGCGACCAGATTGTCGGCCTGGCGGCTTTCGTGTATCTTCCCGGGCTGCTGCCGCTGGACGCACGCGGTCGTATGCGCGTCCCGGACATGGGGCGTGTCCGGTTCGTTCGCTAGCGGCCGACATGTGGATGGATAAAGCTTGAGTTGTCCACAAGGAAAACTAGGGTTCGTCGGGGGTCTCACGGCCGCGTGCCGAGCGGTTGTGGACGTTTCGGACACGAATACCTGGTATTGGGCAGGTCGGGACGTTTTCAGCGCGCAAGTTCTTGCCAGACATGAGCGTGCGCGGTTCCGATCCTGCGCGCCCACGGGTTGTGCGGTTGCTGGCGTTATCGGCCCCGGCGGAATGAGCCCATCCCACAGCAGCAACGCGACTTACGCGCCTCTTCACATGTTGTCCACAGCCCGCCGGGGTCATCGCCGAGGCTTGCCCGATGTTGCTTGAGGCCGACCAGCTTGTGAAGTCCTACAACGGCCGAACGGTCGTCGACCGGGTCAGCTACGTGGTCCACGACCGCGAGATCATCGGTCTGCTCGGGCCCAACGGCGCGGGCAAGACCACCAGCTTCCGCATGACGGTCGGCATGATTACGCCCGAAGGCGGGCGCGTCCGCCTCGGCGGCGAGGACATCACGCATCTGCCCATGTACATGCGCGCCCGGCGCGGCATC
>Ga0315273_10007484_pt1 | contig 13688 bp, 6 predicted proteins | sample YL17G02_0_MG_FD_205753 | JGI IMG/M metagenome (GOLD analysis project Ga0315273, IMG submission 205753) | Sediment microbial communities from Yellowstone Lake, YNP, Wyoming, USA - YL17G02_0 | ecosystem: Environmental > Aquatic > Freshwater > Lake > Sediment | place: USA: Wyoming | collected... | reverse complement strand
GGGCCACGGTCCCGCCACGCGTTCATAAATGCCGTGATACGGGCCTCGTCGTAGCCGTCAATTTTGTCCAGCCAGCCCCAAGCGGTCAGGGCGATCGCGGCATCGGCGTTCTTTCTCGGGACGGCAACTACTTTCCACTTATTATAGCGGTCCAAAAGCCGGCGGATCTGTGTCTTTGTCGCGGCACAATCGGCGAGTTTGCTACAATCGTACGAAACCACGATGTATCCGTGTTCCAGGTTGTGAACCATTTCCTCGTCGGCAACCGGCTGCTCGTGGAAGCCGCTGGCCTCCGGTGTGTCGTAGTGCCAGCCCGAGGTCGGCGGGTCGGAATTGTAGGCCGGATGCGTCGCGCCCAGGGCGATGTGATCCCGGCTCTGGATCGGGAAATTCTGCCAGGTCGCTGGCCGGCTTGCTTGCCGGCTGGACAGCCAAATCCCGCCGGCGACAAGGATCAGAACCAACAGGGCGCCGCCGATCCAGGCGTACGGAAACCTGCCGGGCCGGGCGGGCGTACGTTTTGTCCGGCTTTGCTTTGGGATGGAATCCCGCTGTTTGCTCGCTGTTTGGCTCATACGAACACTCCTCTAAATGCCAACTACTACGCCGGATTCTACTACCCTGCCGGGTGGAAACTTGTGAGGCTACTCTCCATTTGGGTGAAATTGGCTCACTCCACATCCTCGATGAGTTGACGGAGCTCCCTGCCAAGGGGTGCTTGCACGGCTCGACGCCGCCCTTGAAGTGTAGTTGGCGCAGGACGGAGAACTTGAGGCCGCCGCCAATTGGCTGGACGGCTCAGCGGCCGCGAGGTGTTCTTCTTGCACGGTAGTACCCTCTATAAGCTGTATTTTGGCTTGTGGACATTGAGATTGCGTATACCGATCTGAGCGAGCTCTACGAGACGGTGACGGACTCCCTTCGCTTTGTGCCGTCGACTTCCGAGAGAGCGGACTGGGCGACCGGCAACCGAGTAACTGGCCGCGTTGTGTGGGGCAGCGAGCCGGTGCCTGGCAGCCGAGTCGATCTGGCCTTGCCAGACTGGAGGACCAACCCGAACAGCCTTGTCATGCGGGCTGTGGCGAACGGTGCGGGTGAGTATGTGTTTGTGAATCCGCCGGTTGGCGCCTACGAAGTCGTGCCGGTTTGACCCGAGAGCATCACCGACAGCACGCCGTTGGCGCCCGGCGTACGAGTGACGATCGCCGCAGGACAGGACGTCTCCGGGGTGGACGTCTGGTTGGCCAAGAAACTCGAGCTGCTGGAGCCCAGTGCCGGTGCGGCAGTGGGCGTGCTGCCGGCACCTCGCTGGGCGGCCGTCCCGAACGCGCACCTCTATCGGGTGATCGTGACCGAGTATGCCACACTGGAGGGCTTCGCCGGATAAGACACCGCGGAGACGACACTCACCTTGACCTCGCCACTGCCCGAGGGCCGCAAGCTCACCTAGGTAGGTAACGCGCTGGGTGAGGGGATGTCCCTTTTGGCCGAAGGCACAGGCGAGTTTACCGTCAAGAAGTAGTCAGTTGGGTCGAAGAAATGCCGGCCAGCGGATGACCGGCGGGGCGGACTGGGCCGCCGGCTGCGGGTTGCTGGGCGCTTGACCTGGCAGACTTCGAGGTCTATTGCCCAGACCCGGATCTAGTCCGGCTGATCCGCCCCTTCGGCTGTTAGGCTCAGCCACGCCCGGTCGGCCGCCGGCAGATCACGGTATGCCCGGTGACAGCGCTCCGTTAGCGCCAAGTCGTCGAGCGCCAGCCCGTCCATGAGGCGCACCAAGCCGATCGCCAGCGGATCGTGCGAAGCCAGAAGCGGAAGGCTGCGCTGCTCGGCGGCGCGGCTCAGAAGCGAGTTGCCGCCATCGGGTGTGACGCCGAACTCCAGATCGCCGGCGTCACGGGCCAGCCGCGAAACGATCTCGTAGTTGGCTGCCGGCTGGGCTCGCGCCCAGAGGTCCTCCAAAAACGCCGGCGGAAGCTGTTCGCTGCCGCCCGGCGCACCGGACTGGAGTCTGCCAAACAAGGCGGGCTCGATTGCATACGCCCGCGCGGCGAGACGCACCGCGACTGGGTGATCGGCCAGCAACTTCCCCTTGGGGCACAGATAGCTCGTCGCGAAGGCTGCGCACGTCCGATATAGGGTGCTCAGGCGAGGGCCGCCGGAGCCGCCCGTCCCCAGCCGTGCCTCTAACAGCGCCGCCACGCGAGCGCCAAGTCGTTGCCCAGGGCCCGGCTGGCCAGGCAATAAGTCGTCGCGCCCTGTCCATGCACTGGCGAACTCGGCGAGGCTCCGGTCGCCCGCCGCCCCGGCGATTTCTGCCCGAACCGCCTGCCAAAGTCCATCATTCGGGTGTGGCCGGCGCAGTTGCCCACTCCCAGCACCGGTTGCGCCGTCCGGGGTAGCGGCCCAAAGCGTGAGGTCCGCGACGGCCTCGGCGATAACGCCCTGCAACACGGAAAGCCCCGCATACAGGTCTTCGTACAGCCGCTGTAGGCCCTTCTGAAACCGCTGCGCTGCCTGGAGCGCAAGGCGCTCTTGGGCAAGCGAGATCCAGCGCTGTTTGAGCCCCCTAACCTTCCGGGTGGCAAGCGCCCATCCGGCCCACACCGCCAGGATCGCGGCAGCAAGGCCGACCGCGAGGCCAACAGCTGACGAACCCGCCACCGATGCCGGCCCGGCCGCGCTCGCAGACCAGGCCGCGATGCTAACCGCAACGCCCAGGCCGATCAACGCGCCTGCGAACGCCCCGGCCCAGCCGGGAAGTCCACCGGCGGCCGCCGCAGCCCATTCGCGTTGCCAGAGCGCGATCCTGCGCCGGTACCCCGAGTCGTCACCCGGCGATTTCGAGCGCGCGATTTCCGCCAACACTGCTTCGCTGGCGGCGCTCCATTGAGCGGCGCGCGCCTTGGCCTGCAGCAGTCCCGACGGCTTCCGGGCGATTTCCTCAGCCGACCGGGTTACGGCGGCCGCGATGGCGCGGCTTCCGAGTCCGCCAACTGTGCGCTCCTCCGTGTACAGCGGCCCGGCCGGCGCCTCAGAGAGGGCGCTCATAACGCCCCAGGCCGCCTCGGCTGCGTCGCAAAGTCCTTCGAGTTCGCCGGCGGCTTCCATCAGCCGAGCTTCGGCGACTTCCTGCCATTGCGCCATGCCGGCCGCCCGCCGCAAGCGGAGTACCACCGCAGGGGGCAGCAAGAAATCACGCGCAATCCTCAGCCCGCCGGGCGAGCCCTCAGCCGCCGGCGCACTGGACCCCATCGCAGCGGCCATAGGTCCGAGCTCGAACGCCGGTGCGGCCCCTGCCGCGAGGGCTGCTGCCCACGCATCCTCGAGCGCCGCGCCGAGCTCGGCCAGCGTAGCCGTGTCACCGGACTGATCTGGGCCAGCAGCCAGTACGGCGCGCCGGACTATCTGCTTCTGCTCGCCATCCAGGGCCGCGGCCAGATACTCGGCCAGCGGTACGTAGTCGCACGCCGCACCCACGACGCTGTACGAGCCACCAGTGTGCGGCATGGCGGCTGGCGCCAGACGCGCTTCAACCAGGTCCGCGCCGGTTCCCGCTGCCAAAGCCTCCAACGTGTTGCCCACCAACGTGGTCAGCTCCAGCGGGCTCTGGGCCAGCGACTGGTTGCACCTCTCGCGGTCCACCAAGTAAACCGTGTCGAACAACGGGGCAAGGGTCCCCGCAGCGCCGTCCAGGCCGGCTGAGCCGTCAGAGGATTGCGCGGACAGCCTCTCCGCGCCGGCGCCGGGGGGCCGGAGCAGGGCCTCCATCTCATTCAGGGCGACGTGGACTGCGGCTTCTTCGAGCATGCGTTGTGAACCGTGGGCGAAGGAGCCAGTACCGAGAAATGCGACGACCCGGGCGATGTGCCGCGCGCCCAACTCGGCTTCAAGCTCGGCGATCACGGGCCAGAGGAGCGCCGAGGCGTGTGGTTCGGCGAGCGAGGCGACGATGTAGATGGTCGTCCGGACGAAGGGATCGGGACCCTGCCGGCTGTCCACGCGCGTGGGGTTGATCACTTCGCCGAGAAGCGCTCGTACGATGCCTGGCGCCAGGTCTCGGCCCAGCCGGCACAAACCGGCCCGATCAGGGACGCCGCGAGCCGGTCCAGTCAGATCGGGCACCAGCGACCTGACGTAGCCGCTCGCTTGGACGCGTCGCAGCAGGTTCGTCGCCTCGGTCTCGGCCTCTGTCAGGCCTCGGGTGTCGCCCGTCGCAATGGCATGGGATGGCCGGGCGTGTTCCTCGCCAATCGCGCCCGGGAGGGGGCAGTGATCTGGGACCGGCTCGACGACTTCGATGCCCAGTCCCGCGGCCCCGTCAATCCGGGTCAGGATCGCGGCGTACGCCATAAGCCGGTCCAGGTCCGGCAGGCGTCCGTCGATGCCGAGCGCCTGCCGCTGTTCTTGGAGCCGATGCAGGCGCGGCCAGACGTGCAGGATGGTCTCTAAGCCCCACCCGCCAAATCCAATCACGGCGGCGCGGCTCGAGCTGGTAGAGGCGAGTGCCAGCGAGGGCAGGGAACGGCTCCTCAACTTCCAGGCTTTCGCCTTGCGCTCAGATCTGAGCGCGTCAAAGGGGCGTCCGCGGACACCGGAAGTTTCGCGGGACCTTTGGGCGGCGGGACATACACTTCCGGGAAGCCGGCCCAGGAGGGTTGCACGTGCAACGCGCGGCGGTCGAACCCTCCGCTCATATACTGGCGATAGAGCTCGGGCATGCTGCTGAGCTGCAGCAGCGGCAGGCCGTGTACGATGTGACAGGCATCGATGCGGTTGGGGTCGCCGGTAGGCACCCACTCGAAGTTGTCATAACCACGCAACGCCTGCCTGAACCCGGCGTTGGTCTCATCTTCCAGCGCTGAGGGCGTCGCCACAAGACGGATGTGCTCTTCGTCGGCCTCCGAGTAGGGATACGTGTCCCCGTCCACAGCCAAGTGTGGCGCCATTCGGTCGAACAACTGGCGTGCGCGGTAGTTGGCCGGCCGTGCCGCTGCCGACTGCTGGGTTGCGACAACGTTGCGCACGTCGAACATGGCCGCAACTTCGGCATGGACGGCGGCCAGCTCGGGCTTCTGGCTGAACTGCGCCTCGACCAGGGCGCGCAGCCCACCGGCCGTCAACGACGAGGGCGTGTCTCCGGCTTCGGAGCTGAAGTGACGGAACAGATAGTCGCGCAGCACCTCGAGGAGGACGTCCCAGCGGGCGGGCGCGCTGTCAGCGTCCGACACCGGCGCTTCGAGGAGCGTATTGGCCACCTCCAGATAGGAGTCTAGCAACTCCTGGTTGACTGCTCCCGTCTCCAGGTCGTAGTATGTACTCGTATCCAGATCGCCTTGCCGGCTCAGAGGGTTTACTTGACCGGCCGCCTCGGCAGCGCTGCGGCCCGCCCCATCGCGGGCAGCAAGCAGTTCCTGTGCAATGCGGTCGATATCGCGCTCCCAGTTCCGGGCGAGCACCCGCAACCCCTCGACCACGCTGCGCCAGGCTTCCAAGCGCATCGAGTATATCTCCCAACTCCGGCGCTCCTTCTCCCGCGCTGCCAACTCGCTTGGGGCGGTCAGCATCTGCTTGATGATCCCCGCCCGCTTCGCTTTGAGAGCCTCTTCGAAAGGTCGTTGGCGGGGATGCGCGAAGTCGTCGCGCACAAGTTCGGCAGCGTCTTCAGCCAGAGCCAGCCGGTGCACAAGATACCGGGCGCCGCGCAGTCCGTCGACCGCCAGCACCCGCCGGACGGCACTCGCGACGGCCCCCGAGAAGCCCTTCCAGCGCCCATCGTTGTTGGCCAAGTCCTGCTGGAGACCAGCGAGCTCCTGCTCGGTGAACTGATAGCGGCCGAACTCGGCCTTGAGGTCGTCCCGCAACGCCAAGTAGGATGCCCAGGCGCGGTTCTCGTCTGGCGTCTCATCTTGGCCTGTCTGCAGCATCTCGATGGTCCAGTAGGTCACAATAGCCAGGAAATATCGCCACAAGGCGGCCTGGGGCATCACCAGCGCCGAGGTGCTGAACGAGCTGTAGGACAGGTAATGGCGCCCTTCGTCGCCTGCCTCGGTGCGCTCCTCGGTCACATTCACGTCCAACCCTAGGATGCGTTTGTTCATATGGGAAGCCGACATCAGGTAGATCAGGTGAGCGACCATCTGCTCGGCCTGGCGCTTCCCTGAAAGAGTGCGGCCGTCGACATTGGTCCGCTCGACCAGGAAGACGCGCGTGAATGCCCGGTAACGGGTCGACGGCAAGGGACCCTGCTCTCCAGGATAGTACGCGGTGAAGTCCTGGGTCTCGTGGAAGTAGTTGAGCTCCTTGAGCGCGGCGTAGGCGTTGGCCCGGATTCGCCGCCGCTGCAGATCGCTGCGCACTTCGTGCTCGAAGGTCGAAGGCATCAAAAAGAGGCCGATGATGTCGGCGTTGGATCCGACCTCTGCGCGAACGCGGTGAGCCACGTCGTGGAGCATGCCCGCGCCGGTACCGCCACAGAGGGAGGTGACTACGTAGATCAAACGGTGGTCGGCGGCCACCGGGAATCCGCGCTCCTCAGCCTCCTGAATGGCCGGCAACTGCCTCATCGCTCGCAGCTTGTCTACCATCAGTGTTTTGAAAATCACGTAGTTGCGGAAGAACGCCAGGCGGCCGATGGGTCGGAGTTGCCGGGCGCCATTGTGGATGTAGCCGAGAGGAACATCGGCTTCATCCCAGCCCCACCAATCGAGGTAGGGCGAGTGGCTGCGACGGTTTTGCACGAGGCGCGTTGCGTCGAAGCGGCCGAGAAATGCGAATTCGTGCGAGTAGAGCGGCTCTTCATCGGCCGGGTTCACCAACGGCTCTGTGTCCACGGCGAGGACCTGAAGGACATCCGGCAGCTCGCTGCTCTCGCTCGGCTCACTGGAATTCCAGGTGCGCAAGAAGCGCCTTTTGGCATACCGGACGACCTCGGTGCCGGTCCCCCCGAGGCCGATGATGAGCGTCGGGTAGATCGTGGGTTTCAGGTCAGGCATGGTCTAGTCTTCTCCATATGCCATGGCTCACTTCGACTTGCGCAGCCCCGAGGGGCGCGAAGGCCGCTGTGGCAGGCTGGCCGGCGCTGCGGCGGGCCGGGGCGCAGGCAAAGGCTGCCTGGACGCCGGCACGGCGGCCGGAGGACCGCCCTGCTCGGGTGTTGCGGACGAGCGCGGGGGTCTTTGTGGAACGTCGTAACTCTTGGCTGTGGGCCGGCCGTAGAGCATGTACGCCGGGCCGGCCCCCAGCGAGTGCACAGGTGCAACAGACGGGATGTCGGTTGGGTGCCCTGACGGCTCATGGCCGGCTGACGGAGCACCGGGGAAGCCCGCGCTGCGATCCTGGTCAAGAAGGCGCTCCACATCCGCATACTTCTTGCGCAGAAGGAGGAAGCCCACCAGAGCCATCGGCAGCAGGATCGAGAGCGGGCAGGTGACCAGACCCGGCCACCACCAGGCGTAGATAGGTGCCACGTAGCGCTGGTAAACGCTTGGATTGTGGAAGCGAAAGGCGGCGTCTCGCGCCTGCCCATCAGGAAGGCCGGCGATTGCCAGCCGCAACTGGCCGGTGAAATCCGTGCCGGCCAGCCAGGCTGCTGCAGCCCCGGCTTGCGGCAGAGGCCGGCGCGCGATAAACTCCACCGGCACGCGGAAGAGACCCGCCGTGCCCGCCTGGGGCGTGATTTCACCGGTTACCAGCTCCACGTCTTGGGCGCCGACCGCCAGCTTGCCCACCGCGGATTCGCCCTCGATGTCCTCTAAGGCAAGGCTGAACGGCGGCTGCCCGTTGTAGCGGACCAGTAAAACGGCCCCCCCGCGCTCGCCAGGGCGCCCCATACTGCCAAATGCCAGGTCGCTGGCCTGGCGGCCGGCGCGCTCGACGCCCACAATCTGCCACTCCACCTCGGGAACCACGACCCGCCAGGGAATGGTCTGGGCGCCCTGAACCTCGTAGTCCTCCGATGGACCTGCCAGGGCAAGGTTGCCCGAACACGTGCGGGGCGCAATGGCCCGAGAGCTGGTCAGAGTCAAGGGAATCCGATAAGCGTCCCCCTGAGCCACCGGTTGGCCCGCGGAGATAGCGAGCTCCGGGCAGTCGCTGTCGACCAGGGTTGGAACCACGGCGAAGGGAGCTTCGCTGAAGGCGACTGCAACATCGACCGTGGGGTTGACGCGGAAGTTGGGGGATGTGTCGAAAAGCACGCTTCCGAAATCCACACTGGCGTCGAGCACCCGGCCCGCCGGTCTTGCCAGGGTCAGGGTGACCGGCACTGGCTCAGGGAGTACAACCCTGCTATCCGTCGGGGCCCGGTCGGCCTCGAATTCGATACGCCCCTCGTAATGGCCGGGCCGCAGGCCCGGCGGCGTAGATACCTTGAGGAGTGCCGCAGTCTCGCCATCCGAGGCTAATCCGGCGTCGAAGCTGACCTGCGTCTCGGGAACAGCCTTGCCATCGTCCGTACGCGTGAGGGCGATCGTGGCAAGTAGCTGCCCCAGATCGTCGGTCGTACCGACGGTTACTGTGACCGGCCAACCGCCGATTGGCTGCGACTTCAAATCGAGGATCGAGGGCAACCCGCGCAGACCCACTGCGGGAGCAGTCGCAAGCGTCGTCTCGGCCCAATCGCCGAATCGAAGGCCCCCCGCCCGCGCCTGCAGGAAGTAGCGGATGTTGTAGCGGTGTCCATCGAGGCGCTCGAACCGGCCGGCAGGATCGGAGCAGGCGCGGCCTGAGCAGACCATCGGCGCGCTGTAAACCAACTTGCCAGCGTCGGAGTCGTCGGTGACGTAGACCATTCCCTGCGTCCCGGTAACTTCGACCCCCGGGCCGAAGGCCGCCGCCAGCGGGCACGCCCCTTGAGAAGAACACGGCGCTGCGGCCGCGGGAGTTTGGGCGAGCGCGAGCGGCAGGTCGGTGCGGGCTTCCAGAGGGAAATGACGAACGATCTGAAGCGGATCGCGGTCGTCCCCCGCCTGAAGGGTGAAGTCCTGGCCGGCGTCCGGCAAGATCGCTGATAGCAGCCGTTCGCCCGGAGCGTAGGGCTTGAGGGCAGTGCCATCCGCCAGGTAGAGCGGAGCCCCGGCGCCTGGCCCTGCCACATCGGCGAGGATCGCCAAGGGCTTGCCGGCCGGCACGTAGCGCGTCGCCACGGAGCTGCCTGCCACGGAGGCGGGTGGGAAGAGCAGTTCCGGATAGGTGTCGGTCTGTACGACGGCGAAGCCGCCTGGGCCACTCGTCTCAACTATCCACTTCCCGGCCTCAAAGCCCTGACCTTCGATCACGTTGAGCAGGACATTGTCGTCCTGGTAGGCCGAGGAGACGGGCTGCGGGCTACCGTCCCTCTTCAGGGCTAACGAGTCGCTCTTGCCTGTGACCACCACCAGCCGCTGTGCGCCGTGCTCGGGCCGCACGTTGAATTCGAGCTTTCCGCCGCTCGCCTGGTCTAACACCTGAAGACCGGGCTCCATCTCAGCGAATAGAGCGCTGAATCGCTGCAAAAGGTCGCCAGCGGTCGCAGCCTTGACCGGCGCGCGGCCTATCGTCTGGCGGATGAACGTATCGTCGGGGCAGCCGGCTTTCTCATTGCAGAGGACGATCGGCAGGACCTGAGCATCGAGCTGCGTCAGCGCGTCCATCGCCTGGCGCACTCCTCGCTCCTGGCCGGGCACGCCTGCGGGCTGGGTTGGCACGCCGTCCGTGAGCATCAGCACGTACTGGGGCCGATTTTCGTCCTTGGTCGCGCTCAACAGCTTGTGGGCCTGGCTCAGAGCGAGGTCGAGGCGCGTGTAACCGCCGGCGGCGAGATATTCACCGGGAGGCTTGATGGCATCCAGCAGCCCCTGGCGGTTGCCCGGGTTGCCCGCCCTCTGCAGCTGCCCGATAACCCCCTCGGTGCCCGCGTTGAAGCGCACGATCGCGATACGGTCCTCGCTGTTGGCGAGTTGGACCAGCAAGCGCGCCGCGCTGTAACGAAGATCATTGGGATCGCTGGGTGGATTCTGTGAACCGAGGCAGTCCTGAGTCCTTGGGGGGCCCGCCCATGGCCAGCAGGTTGCCATGCTGCCCGAGTCGTCGAGCAAGACGACGACGTCGATGCCCGGTGCAGCCGGAGCAGCTGCCCGAACAGGAACGGCCCAAGCAGCGGCAAGGAGTGCAGCCGCGACCAGCCACACCGCCGAGTTGGGAGAAACGAGTCTCTTTACTTTTCTCATATTGTCAATATCAAAGTGTGACGCCTTCTGATCGATGCGCACCGGGCGAGTATAGCACCAACCGGACGATTGCCCAAAGTAGGGCGACTCACGAGACCGTTGAGTTGCGGTGATCTCGATCGACATCATCTTCAGCCGCGGCCTGTCCTTTCCGGACCGCCATTCCCAATGACGTACGAAGGCAGCATTCAGTTCCAAAGACCTCCAGCGCCCGCTCTCCGGGGCGGTGATGCGTTGCATCGGCCGCGATCCGCGAACGGGTTGTCCTATCATCGCAATGGGCTCCGGGAACCCATCGGAAGCCACACCACATCCCCCCGGTTCAATGCGGTATACGATGTCTCAGGTGTTTGCAGACCCCATGTGCATTGACTCAGGCGGATCGCCGCATTAGGCCAAGCAGGTGACTGGGTGGGGCGAGGAGAGGATTAGCCACGTGTTGCGTAAGTCCCGATTCTGGGTCTTGCTTCTGGTCATCCCGCTCTTCGTCGTCGGAGGGTGCAGCGGCTCGCGTTCGGCGCAATCCCCCAAGCCGTCTCCCACGCACTCACCCACGCAAGTGATGCTCACCGTGATGCAAGCGGTTGTACAGCGGATCGCGGGTAACGGCGCTGAGAAGGCTGTCGAGCCCGGCGATCCGGTCGAGATCCAGACGAACGACCGGGTCAGGGCGGAGGAAAAGGGCCACGCGTTCCTGGAGTTTCCGCATCAACTTGAGGTTGAGCTGGTTCGGAGCACCGAGATCAAGCTCACGGACATCCACCAGGGGCCCTCAGGGAGTATCGAAGTAGCCCTCCGTCAGGCTTCGGGCCATACGTTTACGCGGGCCGAGTCGGGACAGGACGTCCACGTCGTGATCAATACCGACTACGCCGACGTCACTGCCCTCACCAACAACGCCCAGTTCTTGGTATGTCATGTCCCTGGCATTCTGACCTGCGTGGTGGCCGCAAACGGCCTTGTGCAGGTCGGGGCGCACGGCGAAGCGGTCACCCTCAAGCCCGGCGAAGTTACGTATGTCGTGCCAAACCAGCCTCCCGTAGCACCCTTCTGCGCTGACATGGGTGAGATTCGTGACTGGTGGTCACTCATGCGAGGCTCAGAAGATACGAGCGACTTGAGCTCGATGCTGGCGGGATGGATGCACCGGTCTTGCTCGACTCCATCGGCCCCTTCGCCTGCCACATCTTCAGCTCTGACCGTCGCCACTCCGACTGTGCCGGCTGCCGTCCCGACCCGGGAGGTAGCCACACCCTCCGTGTCTCCGTCAGCTATTGCATCTTCCGTGCCGGCTGCGACCACACCTGTCGCTTCACCGGTTCAGGCCAAGATGACGGTAAGCTCGCCGAGCGCGACAATATCATCGCCCACGGCGCCGCCGGTCAGATCCTCGGCCGCACCGGCAGCACCCCCGACACCAACCGCTTCGCCTACCCCCGCGGCTGCAGCATTATTGCCGTCCCTCGACGCCATGGTCAAGATCGGCAAAGGCAGCTATGTTCTGGGCGTCCCGGAGCCGGATTCCAACCATGTCGCGGCGACAGCGGTCAACCTGCCCGAGTTCTGGATCGACAAATACGAGGTGACCAACGTCCAGTATGAGGCATTTCTCGACAAGACCGGCGCCACTGCTCCTGCGACCTGGCCGGGCGGTTCGTTCCCGGCCGGACGTGACATGCACCCGGCAGCCGGGCTGACATGGGACGATGCTGCGGCGTATTGTGCATGGGCCGGCAAACGTCTGCCGTCTGAGGCGGAGTGGGAGGCGGCCGGCAGGGGGGCTGGCGCGGAACCGCCGCTGTACCCATGGGGCCCCGATCCGACAGCGGGCGGCAAGACCGGCAGTCTCCCACAGCGCGACACCTACCCGGTGGGGAGCCTGGAATTCAATCAGAGTTCCTCAGGCGTTCACGATCTGGTAGGAAATGTCTGGCAGTGGGTGGGGGAGGTATATTCGCCCACACCCGTGGGATCCAAAGTCCTCCGCGGAGGGCGTCACGGTTTGCTTCAGGACCTGGCCTTCTTCCAGTCGGCGAGGCCTGACGATGATCGCTTCACGCGGTTGGCGGGAGTTCGATGTGCCGCCGACAAGGTTGCGGGAGAGTAAAGATGAGTCATAGTCGCCGGCGTGCTTTCGGAATCCTCACTTTCTTGTTCGCCACTTCCCTCATTATGGCCGGGTGCTCGGGATTGGGCATCGGTCGGGCGACGGCCCCCGCGCCCACTACGCAGGGTCCAACGGTTGCAGTCCCTTCTCAGAGTGCGACAACTCCTCCTGAGGTGCGTGCGACCGCAACGGCGTCCGCTATGCCGGCCGCTGCATCACCTTCGCCCGCCGCTACGCGGTTTCAGGCAAGCGCGACCCCAGCGGGCACTGCCACCTCGTCTGCGGTCACCGGTGTAACGCCGGGAGCAAGCCCGTTGAGCGCGCACGTGATGGCTGAGGCAGGTGCCAGTCCAACGCCCTCGCTAGATGCCGCACAACAGGTTACGAAGACACGGGCCCTGCTGTACCGGGACGACTTCACGAACCCGACGAGCGGCTGGCCCGACGAGCTCACGTTTCAGGATTATTACGTGGGCTATCACGAACCGGACAACTATCACGTCGAAGTTCACGTGCCGAACGACAGCGCGATCGTAACGGCGCCAGGGCACACTTTCGCTGATTTTCAAGCCGAGACCCAGGTAGCCGTATCGAAGGCCAACACCGCGCCCGACGGAGACTTCCGCTACGGCCTGGTGGTGCGGCGATCGGGCAATCACTACTACGCTATTACGATCTCGCCGCACACGAAGACCTGGTACGTGCTAAAGAGCGGCTCCGGCAACCTGAAGGTACTGGACCAGGGCACACTGGACTCCATCCGCGGGTTGGTGGCCGTGGACAGCCTGCGCGTGAACGCCGACGGGCCCGTTCTAACCTTCTACGTCAACGATCAGAACGTGAGCCAGGTCAGCGACGCGGATTACACGGGGGGCGAGGTCGGCTTGTACGTCGAGACTTTTGACTCGCCGAAGGCTCACGTTCACTTCAATAATCTTGAGGTCCACCAGCCGATGAGCCCGCGGCCCCTGTCGCCCGCGCAGCCCGTGCTCTATCACGACGAGTTCACAAATCCAAAGAGCGGGTGGCCGGATGAGCTGGTGTTCCAGGACTACTATGTGGGATACCACGAGCCGGAGTACTATCACGTCGAAGTTCACGTGCCGAACGACAGCGCGATTGTCGTAGCACCTGGACGCACTTTCGACGATTTCCAGACAGAAACCCAGGCCACCGTATCCAAGGCCAACACTGCGCCCGAGGGGGACTTCCGCTACGGTCTGGCGGTGCGGCGAGCGGGGAGCCACTACTACGCCTTCACGATCTCGCCGCGCACGAAGACGTGGTACGTGCTGAAGAGCGGCTCCGGCAACCTGAAGGTGCTGGATCAGGGCACGCTGGACTCGCTCCGCGGCCTCGAAGCGATGGACAGC
>Ga0315273_10007481_pt1 | contig 13690 bp, 13 predicted proteins | sample YL17G02_0_MG_FD_205753 | JGI IMG/M metagenome (GOLD analysis project Ga0315273, IMG submission 205753) | Sediment microbial communities from Yellowstone Lake, YNP, Wyoming, USA - YL17G02_0 | ecosystem: Environmental > Aquatic > Freshwater > Lake > Sediment | place: USA: Wyoming | collected... | reverse complement strand
CCCGGACCGTTGCAAACCCTTTCTGCAGGCTGCCAAGGCTGAACGTGCAGGAGATGCTGGTGGATGAGACTGATACTCCGGTTGCGGTAACCGGGGGATATCCCGCCTGAACCAGTTTGACCGTTGCACCGTTAACAAAGCCGCTCCCTGAGATCGTCATCGTAACGGTACCACTCACAACCCCGCTCGTCGGGGTGATATTCGAGATGGAGGGACCGCCACCGGAGAGTGTGGTCGGCACTGTCGTCGGCACGGTTGGCGTCACCACCGGGATCGAAGAGATGGCGACATGGGCGATCTTCACCGGGTACACTTTCTGCATCGTTGCTCTTGGAGATTTCTCGGTATTGGTGTTGATGCGGTGACCCCATGAGCCATCGGTATTCTTGTAGATCAGGGCGCGGTCGTACTGGTCGGTAGCTTTGTCATAATCCAGTATCAGCCAAAACGTGTCAGTTGATGTTGACGTCTTCGCTGCAATATCCCCGGCGACGAACTGTACCCCGGAAAAGGCTGTTGTGGAGGTAGTTGTTGGGGAGGTAGTTGTCGTATTGGCAGTTGTTGTGGTATTTGCCGCTGGCTGGCTCGAACAACCGGCGATGAATACCCCGAGGACAAGGATCAACCCCAGGATGATTCCATATCGTGATCTTTTCATCATAGTTGTATCGTTCGGTTCATGGGTGTATAAGATTTTGTGCGGGAAAACGGACGAACCCGGAAACCGGATACCGAGATGACTGACCGGTATGGTGGGGAATTTGATCCGGAATCTTTTAATTGCGAGTGCGTTACCCTCATGAACCCGGCTCACCTCCTCAAGATGGCACAGCAAGATCGATTCGTGTGACCTGTTCCCAGTGCAGTATCACGGGAACCCGGTTCACCCGGATAGCCAGTGAAGAGCCCGTATACCCATGACCCTCTTTCCTGTGGGGAAGATCTTCCTGCAATACCGATGGCAACGGGAAAGATCCGGCTCTCCACTTGGTGTAAAAAAGGGGGGAATCTCAACTGCGCGAATCGAGCACTTCTTGGATGGCCTGTTCACGATCCGTTTGTGACAGCGCATGGACCGGGAACCGTTCGTCAAACGTCGGGAGTTCCCTTTTATACAGCGTGCCGAGCGCAATTGGTGCATCGCTGTTATAGTCCCATTCACGCGCCTTGGCACAAGCCGCTTCAAAACTGGCGGGATCATGCCCTGACAGTTCGTATACTCTTCGGTTGTACTGATCTGTCATGTTAAAGAATGTCGCACAGATCTGGAGTACGTCGATAAACGCAAACCCCTTATGCGCGATACCGCCGGTAATCAACTGGTGCAGGAGCGCCATCTTCTTCGTATATCCTCGGGAGACGTATGTTGCCCCGCTTGCAAGCGCGAGTTCCACCGGATTGAGCGGGTACTCAACTGTCCCTTTTGGGGTGGATTTCCCGGAAAATCCCAGAGGGGAGGTGGGCGTGTACTGCCCGGTGGTGAGCCCGTACACCCGGTTGTTGTGGACGATAAGGGTGATGTCGATGTTGCGTTTCGCCGCAAAGATCAGGTGGTCAAGCCCTTCCGCATAGGCATCCCCATCACCAGCGCAGCAGATCACCGTCAATTTCGGATTTGCAAGCTTGATACCGGTTGCAACCGGAAGGGTACGCCCGTGCAGGGAATAGAAGGTATTGATGTTGAGATAGTCGGCGATCTTCGCATGACAGCCAATGCCCGAGACAAGAACCACGTCATCGAGCGACTTCCCTGCTTTCTCCATCTCTGCAAAGACATTTTTGAGCGTGTGCTGGATCGAGAAGTTCCCGCAGCCCGGGCACCACGTATTCTCTGCATCGGTGATGAGCGTGCGGGTCATCGTACCACCACCTCCTTCACACGCACGAGCAGTTCGTCTGGCGTAAACGGTCGCCCGTCATATTTCAGGATATCCTCATTCACCACAACCCCGTGTCCCCGTGCGAGCGCCGCCAGTTGACCGGTCGCGTTTTCCTCCACACTGATCAGCCGGGTGACACCGGTACACGCATCAGCCAGCTGTACTGATGGGAACGGTGCGACTACTATAGGCTGTACCACCCGCAACCCGAGCGTAGCTGCCACCTCTTCGCAGGCGCCCCGGACTGAACCCCAGCACAGGATCGCAACCGGTGCATCTGTAATACCGCCAACATTCACCGTATGATACTCCATGAGTGCCGAGGCAAGTGCCCTCCCTTTCGTCATTCGCTTTTTTGCCATCAGGCTGACCAGGTCTGCGTCTTCCGTCGTGATCCCAAACTCATCATGCGCATAACCATTCACTTTCACGACTGCATCCTTCTCACCGGGATACGCGAGCGGTGATATCCCGGATGGCATATCATGGTACCGGGGGTAGGGCGGGATTTTATCCCAGGGAAGCGGTTCCGTTGCCCTAGCTGTGACATCACCGGTCTTTTGCGGATAGAAACTGTACATCCCTTCGGAGAGCGTTTTGTCGGACAGGATAATCGCTGGGATCTGGAACTTCCCTGCAAGGCTCATCGCAACATCTGACCAGTAGTATGCCTCGGATGCATCCGCCGGCGCGATCACCAGCCGGGGGAACTCGCCCTGCCCGGCATGAAGGACAAAACCGAGATCGGACTGCCCGGTATATGTCGGGAGACCTGTTGACGGCCCCGTCCGCTGTGAAACGACAATGACAATGGGGAGTTCTGCCATGCCGGCAAGAGAGAGCCCTTCCGTCATAAGGCAGAAACCGCCGCCGGATGTCCCGACCGCGACCTTGCATCCTGCATACGAAAACCCGAGCGCCATGAGGATCACAGCAATCTCGTTCTCCGGGTGGACTACTGAGAGCCCGAACCGATCCGCCTGGTCGGCGAGGAAATGAAGGAGTGAGGATGAGGGGGTCATCGGGTAGGAGATATAGGCAGACAATCCGGCTTTGACAAGCCCGAGCCCGATCGCCTCGTTTCCGGTAATGAGCGGTTGTGGGTGACGGTTGCGTGGTTCAATAGTCCGGACCGTCTGCACGGAGTCATATGCCCGACGGGCAACCCGGAGGTTCTGTTCCAGTCCTTTCGGCACATGAGTGTGGAACACAACATCGACCGTGTCCCATGCGATCCCGGCGGCTTTTGCGAATGCACCGATCATCGCTGAGTTCCCCATGATATATGGTGCAGTCTCTGCCGCCAAAATCGCACGTATGGAGATCTCCTGCCCGCCATGTGACGATTTCACCAGGTCTGCATTCACGATCATCATGCTTGACGGGCTGGTATCCCGGTGCTGGTCAACGGTCCGCTGGTCCAGCGCAAGGATAAAATCGACCTGGTTTCGGTGCACCGCAACCTGCCTCTCGGTGGCACGGACGATTGCAAAGTTATGCCCACCCCGGATAAGGGAAGGGTAATCTGTATACATATACACAAAATAGCCATGATGGCTGAGGATCTGTGCGATCAGCGTCCCGGCATTGGTGATCCCGTCTCCCGCTTTTCCGCCAACAAGTACTGATATTTCGTTCACGGCAATTCCTCTGTATTGTCAGATACTTCCGGGGAACTGATATACGTTGGGATGCGCTGTGAAAAAAAGGGGCGAGGGTCGGGGACAGAGAGCGATATGATGGAAGAGTCGGTTAAACAACGACATTCCATGAGAAATAACGTGTTTCAGGAGATTGGGAGGATATACTCTACTTTTTTTTCATCATCTCGTCCAACAGACTCTTGATCTGGGAGATCCGGTAGGGTTTGGTGAGTCTCCCGGAAAAACCGTAGGAGGCGAAATTCTCCATCACCGGATCGTTTGAGTACCCGCTCGAAACGATTGCTCTGACATCCGGGTCGTACTCCCGGAGTTTATCCATGGTTTCCCGCCCGTTCATCCCTTCAGGGATCGAAAGGTCAAGGATGACGAGATCAAACGGGTGTCCTGAAGCCTTTTCCTTTTTGTACAACTCAATCGCTGCAGTGCCCTCATTTGCGAAGACGACGGTAAACCCGAGGAAAGTAAGCACTTCGTGCGTGACATCAAGGATGATCTGTTCATCATCCATCAGGAGTATCTTGCCGTTACTCTCCATGCGATTCCCAGACTATCCATCATTACTGTATTCCCAAACACTATATATATTTCATAATAGCAGCAAGGATCTCCCAAAAATCCACCCGATTTGCCCAAAAACCCTTAGAGCCGTGCACAAAACTGCACTTTTGACGGGGAATGGATGGAGAGCCCGGTATTCTCCTGCATTACAAAAACCCTCGCCTTTCATGCCGAAAATCGAAACCTTTGGAAAAAAACCGGGAGTTTATGCAGTGTGTTATACAATTTGAGATCTGTTGAAATTTGGCATGAAAAAACCGGGGCAGATATTGGCTAACAGTTTCATTGCCCTGATGTGAGACTGACGGGTCTCATGCAGTTTTTTTCTTCGCTTTTATCGCCCTCAGCCGTGCTGCTTCTTCTGTATCCTCCATCCGTAGCAGGAACGTGCCATGGCAGGGCTTTGTGTACGGGAAGATGATAAAATCATGGTCAAGACCGATCGCGATCGGCGGAATCCCGATGAGATGAATATCGAAGACCTTGAAGCCCGGCTGGACATCGATGTATTCCGGGAAATGCTCTTTGATGTACGCCCGGCATTCCTTGAACGACCCGTCCCGGAGCAGGATCTCGTAGTTCATCGATTCTACGCAGCCCATGGTGCCACCTCGTCGAGCGCTTTTTTCAACGGCAGGGGGTTATGCACCGCTTTTGCCGCGATTATTGTGCAGGGGAAGTCAATCTGTTTTACGAGGTCTTCCTGGTGTTCCCCGTACACGAGGGTGAACAACCTCGCCTTCGAGATGGCGCCCATTGTAGCTGCGTAACTGATGCCGGCGTCGTTATGGATGAAGACGAAGCACCGGTCAAAGTCCCGCTTCCTGTCGGAGATCAGGGCAACCGCCCGGTCAAGATCCATCACTTCGCCAAGGTAATGCCGGTCAGGGTCCGCGATGACAAGGAGCGTGTTTGCTGCTTTGTTTCCGGCAACCACCGGCACGATGCCGGCTTTTTTCAACCGTGAAATCAGGTACAGCGCAATGCTCGTCTGCACCGGTACTTGGGGGCACCCCATTACAAGGAGTGCTGTTGCCGGTTGAACCGGGGTATCTCCTGCCAAAATGATCAATCCTCTGATTGGTATAATTTCATTCAACAGCCGCAGGCAATAACCTTGTGCATTGGTGCATCCAACGGGCAGGGTTGCCGCACGATACGGGGCTTACCCGGGGATGGGTCGCGTAAACCCTTTGTCACAGGAAAGGGAGACACCGTGACGCGTTGTAGTTGTCGTTTCTGCTATGTCAACGGCCATACCGATGGCCGTAGTATGCAGGATAGCACATCAGAATTTTTACATTCGCACGTCTCTTTTTGTCATCCCACAGGCGATTGGCTCCCCTCTTACTCCTCCCTTTACTGCCTACCGCATCCGTGTTCAGGGATCGTCCTGTGTCTCCTGCACAACCCATTCAAGGTAGGGTGTATGACCGGCAATGACCGGAAGCACGATAATTTCCGGAATCTCGTAGCTGTGCAGCCCTTTGATCGCAGCGATCACGTCATCAGCTCTATTTTTAGGGGTTTTTGCAATGAGCAGGTCTTCCTCATCCCTGCAAAACTCCCCCTTCCACCGGTAGCAGGACTGCACCGGCATCACGTTCACGCAGGCGACGAGCCGGCGATTGACGAGCGTTCGTGTAATCGGTTCTGATTCAGCATGCGGTACGGTGCACAGAATGACGACTATCTCATGTGACGGGTTCATTCGCGTTCTTCCCTCCTCTGCACGTTCTTTATCAGGTGATATTCTTTTTTGTGAGTGATAAGAATATCATATCGCGGGTACACAAAAATTGTGCTGGATATCCGACGGCATTTCCCGCGATCGTTAAATACTATAGTTCCGGGCGCCAACAGGTAGTACTTATGTACGCAGCACGCATGAGCAATCTCCCCCCGTATCTTTTTGCACGGATTGACGAGATGAAAGCAGAGCAGCAAAAGAAAGGAGTGGACATCATCGACCTTGGCGTGGGAGACCCGGACCTTCCCACACCCGAACATATCGTCCGTTCTCTCTGCAATGCAGCAAAGGACCCCGCAAATCACCATTACCCCTCATATGCCGGTATGCCCGCGTACTGTGAGGCGGTTGCCGGCTGGTACAAAAAACGGTTCGGCGTCTCACTAGATCCAGGAAAAGAAGTGCTCGCACTCATGGGTTCAAAGGACGGGATTGCCCATATTGCCGAGGCATTCGTCAACCCCGGGGACTACGTGCTCGCCCCGAGCCCCGGGTATCCGGTCTACCGGACCGGCACCCTCTTTGCAGAGGGAAGAGTTCACGAGATGCCGCTTTTTCGGGAGAACGATTTTGTCCCGGTTCTTGACGATATCCCCAAAAAAGTAGCAAAGGCGGCAAAACTCCTGTACATCAACTACCCGAACAACCCGACGGCAGCAGTCGCTCCGGCGGGGTTTTACCGTGAGGTGGTGGACTTTGCCCGCGAGCACAACCTTGTGGTGGTCTCGGACAATGCCTACTCCGAGATCGCGTATGACGGGTATAGTGCCCCCTCTTTTCTGGAGACCGATGGCGCAATGGACGTCGGTATCGAGATGCACTCGCTATCAAAGACCTACAACATGACCGGCTGGCGTATAGGGATGGCGGTGGGGAATGCGGAGATCCTTGCCGGGCTCGGGCGCATAAAGACAAACGTGGACTCCGGGGTCTTCAACGCGGTGCAGCAGGCTGCCATCACTGCCCTCTCGGGACCGCAGGACTGCGTGAAAGAGGCATGTACCATCTATGAGGAGCGCCGTGACGTGCTCATCACCGGTCTGCGGGATCTTGGTTTTGACGTCCCGTCACCCAAGGCAACCTTTTATGTCTGGCTCCCCGTCAATGACTGTATGTCGTTTGCAGCGAAGCTCTTAAATGAAGCCGGCATTGTTGCCACCCCGGGTGTCGGGTTCGGGGCAAGCGGTGAGGGGTATGTCCGGTTTGCGATCACGCGCCCTGTCACACGGATCAAAGAAGCAATCGAACGCATGCGGGGGCTTGACCTGTGAAACTGCCCCAACACCTCACGATAAAAAACAATCACCTGCACATCCAAGGGCAGGACTGTGTCGCCCTTGCAGAGAAATACGGCACGCCGCTCTATGTGACCAGCGAAGACCGGGTCTGCGAACAGTTCGAGAGCTATAAAAAAGCCCTGTCCGCACGGTACCCGAAAGTACAGGTGCTCTTTGCCGCAAAGGCAAACGGGAACCTCGCGCTGATGCGTGCGCTGGCGCAGCTGGGTGCGGGGGCAGATGTATTCTCGTCCGGGGAACTTCACCTCGCACTTCTTGCCGGGATGCTCCCGGAGCGACTGCTCTTCAACGGCAGTTCAAAGACGCCTGCCGACCTCCGGCTTGCCGTGGAGAAAGGGGTGAAGGTCTCGGTGGACTCTCTCGATGAACTCCACCAGCTCGATGCAGCGGCACGCGATGCCGGGAAAATTGTGAAAATGTCCTTCCGGGTGAACCCGGCACTCGAAGTCCCGACGCACCCGAAGATTGCCACCGGTCTTGCGACGAGCAAGTTCGGGATACCGCATAAGGAGATCCCCGCCGCGTACCGGGAGGCGCTTGCCTGCAAAAATGTAAAACCGGTCGGGATTCATTGCCACATCGGCTCGCAGATCCTTGATATTGAACCGTTTGTCCGCGCCGCTGAAGTGATGGTGCGGATTGCACAGGAACTCACGAAGACGGGTGTGCACCTCGAGTTTGTCGATCTTGGCGGGGGGCTCGGCATCCCATACCACCATGACACCGATCCCGCTCCCACGCCGGAAGACTATGCGGCAAAGGTAGTACCGGTGTTTAAAGCCGGCACGGCAGCATGCGGGATCATACCCGAACTCTGGGTCGAGCCCGGACGCTCGCTTGTCGCCGATTCAACCGTGCTCCTCACCCGGGTCAATTCGACAAAATCTGCGCATAAACGCTTTGCAAATGTCGATGCAGGATTCAACCTGCTCATCCGCCCTGCGATGTATGATGCCTACCATGAAGTGATCGTGGCAAATAACGCAGCAGCGGCGGCTACAACTGAATATACCGTGACCGGCCCCATCTGCGAGACCGGGGACATCCTTGCACCTGATCGGAAACTCCCGCCACTCGCTGCCGGTGATATCATCGCGGTGCTTGATACGGGCGCATACGGGTACGCAATGTCCTCGCAGTACAACAGCCGCCCCCGGTGCCCGGAGGTCATTATCAAAGGGTCGCAGGTGGCACTCATGCGGCGCGGTGAAACGATCGGGGATATCACCGGAACCATGCAGCACCCACCCTGGCAGCGGTGAGCCGGGAGGTGCAGCACCGTGCTCTTCCATTACGCGCTGGTGGACGACCTCATAACAAAAGAAGAGTTCGAGCAGCGCGTTACAAAGAAGATTGACGAGTGCGGGGATCTCATCGATGAGCCGACAGCAGCGATGCTCGTTGTTGGTGCACTGGGCAGGCAGCACGTAAAGATCCGGGAACTCGCGGGAAGATCCAGCCTGTTCTCTTTTTTTGGCAAAGTCGTGGACAAGACCGAACCCCGTGAGTTTGAGAGGAATGACGGTGAGAAAGGCTGGGTTGCCACACTCCTCCTCGGAGATGAAACCGGCACTGCCCGCGTAGTGCTCTGGGACGAGAAGGCAGGAGCAGTACTCGAGATCGCAGAGGGGGAGGTGCTGGAAGTGATCGGCAGGCACCCGGGAAAAGGCGGAAAAGAGATCTATGCCCTTGCCTTACGAAAGGCGAGTTGCGAGATCGCGTACCACCCGGGAGCGAACGGGGCGGCGAGCCTGTCAGCAGAACCTGTCTCGCTGGATGTCCTCCTGCTCGGTACCGAATCACCCCGCACATTCACGCGGAGGGACGGGAGTGCAGGTGAGATGGTGGAGGCGGTGATCGGTGATGCACAGGGTACCGCACGGCTCGTTGCATGGGCGCCGGAACTGCTCGATTCGATCCCGCCCGGTGCGGCAGTCCACATCACCGGCGCAAAACCCAATGACCGGAACGAATACCGGGCATACAGCATCGATGAGAAAAGTACCGTAACCGTCAGCGGGGAGCAGATCACCGTGCCTTTTACCCCTCTGGCCTCAGTCAGCGACCAGGGATTTTATTCGGTTCAGGGAACGATCAGGACCGTGCAGGAACCCCGGGCATTCACTACCCGCGACGGTTCGCAGTCATGGGTGCGGAACCTCACGCTGAAGGACGAAAGCGACGAGATAAAAGTTGTGCTCTGGGGGGAGAAAGCCCTCGTTACCGTGCATCCCGGGAACCGGATAACACTGTACCATGCGAGCGCAAAGCCCGGCCGGTTCGGGGGGATTGAACTGGGTGCCGGTAAGGGGAGTATCCTGTGCTTGCCGGAAGAGGAGGCTTGTGACATAGTCTTTTGCGGGACCATTATTGCCGGGAACGGGTGTACGTTCATTGATGACGGGACTAACCGGTATCTGATTGGCGGGAATTTCCCGCATGGCAGTGTTGTGCGGGTCCACGGGACACTTTCAGGAAACCGGATACAACCGGTCCAATCCGAACCGGTGGAATGCACACCAGCAGAGGTTATGGCGCAGATCAGCCGGTTCCGGGAGCAGCTGGATACGAGGTGAACACTTTCACCCTGCGCAGTCCGTGGGGTTATAAGCGAGAGGTTGAAATGTAGTTATGCCATAGGAGATGTGCAAGAAATGGCTGACAAAACATTAGAGATTGAAGATTTACCGGGCGTTGGTCCGAGCACCGCAGACAAGCTTCGTGAAGCAGGCTACCTTTCAGTGGAGAGCATCGCCACCGCTTCACCGGCTGAACTATCCGAGATCTCGGAGATATCCGAGTCCACCGCAAAAAAGATCATCAAGGCGGCACGGGAATCCGCAGATATCGGGGGCTTTAAGACCGGAAAAGATATCTTCGAAGCGAGAAAGGATATCAGGAAACTGTCGTTCCGGGTTCCCGAACTGGATGCCCTCATGGGCGGCGGGCTGGAGACACAGGCGATTACCGAGATGTACGGTGAGTTCGGTTCCGGTAAGAGCCAGATCGTCCACCAGATGGCGGTCAATGTGCAGCTGCCCGAAGACCTGGGGGGCTTAAACGGCAGCGCCATCTACATCGATACAGAGAATACCTTCCGCCCGGAGCGTATCGAGCAGATGGTGAACGGTCTTGGACTCGATGACATCCCGGATGCAGAGGAGTTCCTGAACAATATCCATATCGCACGGGCGCACACATCCGATCACCAGATGCTTCTCATCGACAACTCACGGGATCTGGCAAATGAACTGAAAACGAGTGACAAGCCGGTGAAACTCTTTATCATCGATTCACTTACTGCCCACTTCAGGGCCGAGTACGCAGGACGCGGGACCCTTGCCAACCGTCAGCAGAAACTGAACCGGCACATGCATGAACTCTTCAAACTCATCGATGAGTACAACGGCGTAGGGCTTGTGACAAACCAGGTCATGTCCAACCCGGCGGTCTTCTTCGGTGACCCGACAAAACCTATTGGCGGCAACATTGTCGGTCACACGGCAACCTTCCGCCTCTACCTGCGCAAGAGCAAAGGTGGCAAGCGTATCGCCCGGCTCGTGGACAGCCCAAACCTCCCCGAGGGAGAAGCACCGTTCATGGTGGAAGAGGCGGGACTTAAATCGTGTTAAAAGCACTCCTCACGGATGTAGACGGAACTCTCACCGATCCTACCCGCAGGATTAATGTCGGCGCAATTGAAGCGATTCGTTCGCTGGTTGACAATGGTACTGAGGTAGTACTCGCTAGTGGTAATACGTCCTGCATGATGGATGGTATCTGCCGGATGATAGGAACGAACGGTACCATCATTGCAGAGAATGGGGGGGTGTTCCGTGTCGGGTACACCGGCACCCACCATATTTTCGGGGACCAGACAGTCTGCCGGAGAGCGCTTGATGCTGTGCAGGTGCATTACCGGACAAAAGGTGTTGAACTGGAACTCTACAGCCCGAAGTACCGTTTTGCTGACCTCGCGTTCGCACGGACAGTGCCCGTTGATGAGGTAAAAACAGTTCTCGCAGATCACCCGGTGCAGGTGATCGATACCGGCTATGCGATACACCTGCAGACGCCGGGAGTCAATAAAGGGACGGCACTTGTGGCGCTTGCCCGTGAGATGCACATTGAACCCTCAGATTTCCTTGCGATAGGCGACTCCTTAAATGACATCCAGATGCTGAAAGCTGCAGGAATCGGGGTAACAGTCGCAAATGCGCATCCGGATACAAAAGCGGTTGCACAGTATGTAGCCAAAAAAGAGTATGGGGATGGGTTTGTCGAAGCGATCAAAAAGTATGAACCTTATTTTCTTGCGAGAAAGCGATCGACTACAATATAATCCTTGATATCTTTCACTGCTTCGAACGGCACGAGGAGCAGTTTGTCATCCTGCATCCGGTACCCATCGGTTACAAAGGTCTGGTCAGGGTGTATAATCATCTCAATAACCTGTCCGGAATCAAAATCAACCCGGATGTTTTTGAGAGTCCCAATGAGCTTTCCATCATTGCTCATGATCTTTTTCCGTGAGAGACTGCGGGCAAATGTACGAGACATAAAAAAAATGACGATTTATAAATATTTAAAGTGTTCTGAAACAATAGGACCAAATCTGTTCTTTTACCGAATGAATCGACAATTTCGGTATTTGAACAGGAGATCCGCCGATTGTGTGCCGGATGCCGGAAAGAATGGTCTTCCCGCCATTCCCGTGAGCCGGAAAGGACACCATTATCGCCGGTATAATCACGTGAACCACGAGATTTTCGGATCGATTCCATATCGGTTGAAGGGGAACCGTGAGGGCGCAGTCAGAGCGAAGGGAAGACACGGATAATATCAGACTGGGTGATGATGCCCACCGGTTTTCCCTCCTCAACAACGATCAGGCGCCCGATCTCCCGTTCCTTGAACCGGCGTATCACTTCAAAGAGCCGGGTATCTGACGGGGCTTCAACCACATCCGTTGTCATCACTGCCGAGATTTTCGTCGTGAGCGGGAGGTCGTTCTCCAGAGCTTTTGCGATATCGCTCATCGTGATGATGCCCACCAGTTTTTCCCGGTCCATCACTGGAGCTCCATGGAAATGGTGATGGTTGAAGAGCGTGACCGCGTCCCTGAGGGTCTCAGTGCTCTTTAACACCTTAAGGGGGCTTGACATGTAATATTTGATCGGTTTTTTGGGAAGCGAGATCATCTCCGAAGTGGCAATCAGGAGCGATTGGTTCGTCTCGTCCTTGCCGAATACCTCCCCCCGTATCAGGAGCTTATTGACTGGCGTGGGGCCGATCGTTATCTGGTCACCGATCTCGAATATTTTGGCACTGCCGACCAGTTTGATCACCGCATGGCAGATATCCGGGTGACAGAGCGTGGTAAAATCGATCTCCTGGACATGTGCCCCCTTCACTTTCACCCCGTCCCGGCTGATCTGCACATCGTAATTCCCTCCGGTAACATTCAGGTTCAGTTCATTGTAGGCAAGGCTGGTGGGAACGTATCCTCCTTTTGGTCCCGGTACACCATCCACAAGCCCGATTGCCTTGAGCGACTGCATCTGGTTCCGTACCGTGCCCGGGTTGCGCTGGATCATAAGAGCGATCTCCTCCCCCTTGATGGAATGGGATTGGTGGTGGTACAGCGTGATGAGGGTGATCAGGATATCTTTTTGGATCAGGGACAAGTCCATAACGATAAGACGTTATAACGCTCTATGAATATATAGGTTTGAGTTTTGTGGAATTCGAAAAAATGCCAACTGTGCCTACTGCGGATGAGATCCTCGACAGGAGTTTCCGCCGTGCAGCAAAGAAGATGAAAGAGAAGATCAATAAAGATCGCGCCAATGAAGAGTTCGTCCGGGCAGTCGGGGCAGCCATCCATGACCGGCTCGTGTATATTATCCGGGGCTTTCCGGAATTTGAGCAGATCCCCCCTTTTTACCGGGAACTGGCAGATATCCTCTACGGGGTTGATAAGATAAAACAGTCCCTCGGGGCGGTGGGCTGGGCAGCAAAACATACAAAGATGGTGGGCAACCAGCTGGCAGTCCAGTCGAGGCATTCTTCCGAGACACTGGTATTGAGAAAGCGGGCGGTTGCCCGGCTCGCCTCGATGGTGCACCAGATCGATAAAGACCTGCGGTTCTTGAACGAGGTCCGAAACGTGCTCCGCCAGCTTCCTCACGTTGAGGACGCATTCACGATAGTCATCGCGGGTTACCCCAATGTCGGGAAGTCCTCGTTTATCCGGATCGTATCCTCTGCAACACCCCAGATAGCATCGTACCCGTTCACGACCAAAGGGATCATTGTCGGGCACCGGGATGTGGGGCGCGAGCGGATCCAGTTTGTCGATACGCCGGGCATCCTTGACCGTCCGGCAGAGGAGCGGAACTACATCGAAAAACAGGCGCTTTCTGCCATGATGAATGTGGCACATGTGGTGCTCTTTATTCTCGACCCGTCAGAGCACTGCGGGTATCCGGTGGAGGTTCAGCTCCGGTTACTCGAAGAGGTAAAAGGCATGGTCAAAGT
>Ga0315273_10007480_pt1 | contig 13691 bp, 6 predicted proteins | sample YL17G02_0_MG_FD_205753 | JGI IMG/M metagenome (GOLD analysis project Ga0315273, IMG submission 205753) | Sediment microbial communities from Yellowstone Lake, YNP, Wyoming, USA - YL17G02_0 | ecosystem: Environmental > Aquatic > Freshwater > Lake > Sediment | place: USA: Wyoming | collected... | reverse complement strand
CATTAATCCTGACGCCCGGATTATTTATTGTGTTTTACTTTCTTGCTTTGTGGAGATATTTAAAAAAACTTAAGCCGATTACGGATGATGTACGGATAAGTTTCGGAAACCTTAATTCACGATTGGCTGAAGCGTTAGATGGTATTGAGACAGTAAAAGGTGCGGTTCAGGAACAGGCTGAAATGAATCGTTTTGAGGTCAGCGCTCATCGCTATCGAAAAGCCATCATTAAACAGGGGGATCTGGAATCGACATACCTGCCAATGTTATTGCTGAGTATTGCTTTAGGGTTGGGATTACTCCATTCAATTTATCTTTACCAGTTGAACCTATTGAATATTGGGCAGGTAGTTGCCTATTTTGGGATCCTGTTGTTGTTGGACTTTCCAACTTTTGTATCGCTGTTTGCTTATTCGCAGATATCTTTGGGATTATCCTCAGCAAGACGGATCCTTGAACTCATCAACCGCGAGAATAATCTGGATCAGAACATCCGGGGATTTAACGGCACGATGAAAGGAGCTGTTGAATTTGCCAACGTTAGTTTTGAATATGATAACGCACCCACGCTGAAAAACATATCATTTTCTGTAAAACCAGGGCAGACTGTGGCAATCGTTGGGCAAACCGGAGCAGGGAAAACTACGCTAACCAGGCTGATTAATCGGACGTATGATGCCTCAAGTGGACAGGTTAAATTGGATGGAATCGATGTTCGTGAATGGAATCTGGAGTATCTGCGGAAAAATATTTCAATTATCGAACAAGATGTGTTTTTGTTTTCAAAATCAATTATGGATAATATCTCCTTTGGTAAACCCGAGGCTACCGGAATAGAGATAGAGAATGCTGCTGACGCAGCCCAGGTTACCGAAATGGCAAGTTTATTTTCTGAAGGTTTTCAGACAATGCTGGGGGAAAGAGGAGTTACTTTATCCGGAGGCCAACGTCAACGGATTGCACTGGCGCGGGCATTTTTAACTGACCCCAGAATATTAATCCTGGATGATTCAACCAGTGCAATTGATAGTGCCACGGAGGACAGAATACAAAAGGCAATTTTTAAGGCCGCCTATGGACGAACAACTTTTCTGATTACGCATCGATTATCCCAAATTCGGTGGGCTGATTTGATTATTGTTCTTAAAAAAGGTGAAATTATTGCCATGGGTACTCATGAAGAATTGTTACAGGTATCCGAATCATACAGAAATATATTTAGTGAGTAATCGTTTATGAGTTTTTTTGAAGGATTAGAGGCAGAAGAATACGATCGTCAATATTCAGATCGTTTGCTCTTAAAAAGAGTATTTACATATTTTAAACCCCAGCGTTTTCGACTGCTTTTAGTCGGGTTATTAACTCTCTTCATTTCCATGATCGGAGCGATACTGCCGATCATTGTTTCACGAGGCGTGGATGGATTGCAGCATCCAGAATCAAAAATGATCCCTCTCCTGTTAGCCGGGAGTGTAGTTCTCATCGGGTTTTTATCCTGGATAGCCAATTGGACTAATCGCCGGTTGGTTATGCGAGCGATTGCAGCCATTGTAATGAGTTTGGCCGAAGATGCATTTTTAGCTGCAACAAAACATGATCTTTCTTTTTATGATAAGTTTTCATCTGGAAAAATTGTCTCCAGAATTACATCAGATACGCGAGATTTTGGTAGCCTGGTAGGTCTATCAACTGATTTGATAGCAGAACTTGGCCAATCAGTCATTCTAAGTATTGTGTTATTGACTATTGAATGGCAATTGACTCTAATATTGTTCGCAATTATCCCAGTCGTTTTCTTGCTTACGGCAGTATTAAGGAACCTGGCTCGCAAGGTAACCCAACAAGGCATGCGGGCGATGGCAGAAGTCAATTCCACGATTAAAGAAACCGTAAGTGGAATTACAGTAGCCAAAAATTTCCGACAAGAATCACGTGTTTATGCGGATTTTGATCATGCAAATCAACAATCTTATCGGTTAAATGTTAAACGAGGGATAGTACTTACCCTTGTTTTCCCCATGCTAAATACTTGTGGGGGCATCGCTTCAGGTATCCTGGTTTATATTGGTGGCCTTAATGTGATTGAGGGGATTGTAACTGCTGGTGCTTGGTACCTGTTCCTTTTGAGTCTGGATAGATTCTTGTTTCCGGTATTGAGTCTTTCTTCGTTTTTAACACAGATCCAGACGGGACTCGCTGCAGCAGAACGTGTATTTTCATTAATCGATGCCGTACCAGTAGTTCACCAGACTGCACAAAACCCGGTTCCGAAGATCATAGGGAGGATAGATTTTGAGAAAGTGAATTTTTATTATAAATCTTCTGAACCAGTCCTGGAGAACTTTAACCTGAGGGTCCAGCCTGGGGAAACACTCGCTTTGGTCGGACATACTGGTGCCGGAAAGTCATCCATTGGGAAACTGATTGCCCGTTTCTACGAATTTCAGGGCGGTATGATTCTTATCGACGATCAGGATATTCGGACTTTTGACCTTAAAACTTACCGAAAACAATTGGGTATTGTCTCTCAATCACCTTTTCTCTTTTCCGGAACTGTTTTGGATAATATTCGCTACGCAAACCAGGAAGTTTCTGAGATAGAAATAGAAAAGATAGCCTGCCAAATTGGAGGGGGTGAATGGTTGGAGATTCTATCAAGAGGATTGTTAACAGACGTGGGTGAACGGGGAGGCATGCTTTCGATGGGTCAAAGGCAGCTGGTTTCATTGATGCGCGTCCTGGTGCAAAAGCCTGCAATTTTCATTTTGGATGAGGCAACAGCGAGCGTAGATCCTTTTACAGAATGGCAAATTCAACAAGGTTTATCCTTAATTCTTTCCGCAACAACCAGTATCCTCATCGCGCACAGATTATCAACAGTAAAATCCGCCGACCGGATTATCGTGATGGATAATGGACGAATTCTTGAAGAGGGTAATCATAAAACCTTATTGAATATGAACGGGTATTATTCCGACCTCTATAATACCTATTTCCGGCACCAAAGCCTTGCGTATATCGAGCAGGCAAAAGCTCTAATGCTTGAATAATAAATTGTGGCTAATTATTGTATGGTATAATGCTCTCCGCTTACAAAGAAAGATGCGTAAGCAGAGGGAGAGGTTGCGTAGTTCGGCCTAACGCGCGCGCCTGGAGAGCGCGTGTACCGCAAGGTACCGTGGGTTCAAATCCCACCCTCTCCGCCTTGATGATCTCACCCGGTTTCTGGATTTCCTGTCATTACATTTATTCCTGGCAGGAATGTTATCTGCTGATCCAAAACTGGGTGAGACTTTTTTTATGTTTTGATATGGATCCACCAATTCATTTTGATACTATAATTAATTATTCAAATAGGAGGCGGTATGAAGTCGAAAGTAATATTTGCCATTGGATTACTGGTTTTAATATCTGCCACAATTGCCTGTAATTCGCCTGTGGTTTCTAACACTGTCTCGGAATTTGTGACGCAAACGCCAGATTCAACGCTTACGGCATTATTTGCAGTGGTTAAGTTTTTAACGCCTGGAACACAGCAAGTAATTCAAATTACGCAACCTTCACCTGCCCTGCCAATAATTGTGACCCCGATCGAACAACAGGTTGTATCTACAATTACTTCAAATACAGCGACATCTCTAACATTGACACCTGTTCCTGCAACAGCGACAATTACTCCTACTCCAACAACCACAAGCATCCCAACTACCGCAGCACCCCTGCCGGTCAGGTCTGGTGGAGTCTTTTATGCAACCCACCTGGCAAGCCCTCCGGTACTTGATGGAAATTGGGATGACTGGAGTACAAAACAATATTCTATCGGTTCAATTACCTATGGGAGAAGCAACTGGAGTGGAAAATCTGACTTGATGGGTTCATTTCGGATTGGGTGGGATAATACAAATTTATATATCGCAGTTAAAGTGAATGATGATGCCTACGTTCAAAATGCATCCGGAGCCGATTTATATATGGGGGATTCGATAGATTTACTAATGGATACAGATTTATATGGAGATTTTTACCAGGACAGCTTAAACTGGGATGATTTTCAGTTGGGCCTTTCTCCCGGGAATCCGGATGTAAATGGAACCAGGGAAGCATTTATATGGTATCCGCACGGTTCCGCAGGTTCTCGCACACAGGTTCAAATTGCTTCCATCAATTTTGAAAGTGGATACCGGCTTGAATCCTACATTCCTTGGAGCGTTTTAAACACCACACCTGCCAGTGGCAAGCACTTTGGTTTTGCGATATCTATCTCAGACAATGACAATGGGGATCAGAATGTCCAACAGACATTAGCCTCGTGTGTACCAAACCGCCATTTGACAAATCCTACTACCTGGGGAGAGCTAATTATAAACTGGTAGGTGTCAAAGGCTCAATTAAACTGTAGATTGCGCATAGGCTAATAAATATTACTGAATCCATGAACACGAAACGAAAAATCATCCATTTCGATCTGGACGCCTTCTTTTGCTCCGTCGAGGAACTCAGACAACCCGAACTACGCGGGAAACCGTTTGCTGTGGGCGGATTGCCTGGTCAAAGAGGGGTAATCTCATCATGTTCCTATGCGGCTCGAGATAAAGGGGTCCGATCTGCGATGCCTTCAGCCAGGGCTTTACGTTTATGTCCTCAATTGACCATCATTAAATCCAATCATAAACAATATGAAATGGCTTCTGACCGGGTCATGCTGATTCTCGGGGATATATCACCCTTGATTGAGCAGGTATCGATTGATGAAGCATTTCTGGATGTCAGCGATTTGCGTGAATCTGGCGAAGAGATTGCTAGAACCATTCAATCGACAATTCATGCCAAAGAAAAATTGCCCTGTTCACTTGGAGTTGCTACGAATAAACTTGTGGCTAAAATTGCCACGGATTTTGGAAAAGCGACTCACAAGGGACTTGAACCACCCAACGCCATCACGGTCGTTGCCCCAGGAGATGAAAGAAAATTCCTTGCCCCATTAACTGTTCAGCATCTATGGGGAGTAGGCCCAAAAACAACGAGTAAACTAAACTTAATCGGTGTGAAAACGATCGGCGATTTGGCTACGTTACCTGAACAATTGCTGGTTCGAGAATTTGGGAAATCCGGTGTTGAATTGCTGGCTCGCGCTCAAGGCATTGATAACAACCCGGTTACCATTACTCATGAAATCAAGTCAATAAGCCAGGAAGTAACTTTTGCCAAAGATGTAATTGATCGGAATATTATATATAAAACATTAGGCGAGTTATCCGCAAAAATTGGTTTCGGGCTGCGTCAAAAGGGATTGTCTGCCAGGGTTATTCGCATCAAAGTCCGGTGGCACGATTTTACGACTTTTTCCCGGCAGATCTCTATTCGAGATCCGGTAAATCAGGATCAAGTTATTTGCTCACTGAGTATCAAACTCCTTGACGATGCCTGGAAAGATAAACAACCGATCAGGCTTATTGGATTAGCAGCAGGAAATTTAACCGGAAAAAGCGCCCAGCCAGGACTTTGGGAGACGGCTCCAGAGAAGGAAGGCCGTTTATTAAATGCGTTAGACCAGATTCAGCACAAGTATGGAAAGAAAATTGTTCAAAAGGGGCGGCTAAGAGACAATTAGTCCTTGTATCCGGCCTCATTCTCCCAATTCTCCCAAGAGTTCTGCGATGGTAGAGTCCAGGTCGCGGGCGCGACCACATTCCCTGACGGCAGCAACAATATCCGGTGGCAATTCGGTTTCGAGTTGGGTAATCAATGGTGTGGCCTTATCTTTGGCAAGTTGCCAACTTGCCGGATGTTGAATAACAAGCGCAAGGAGTTCCAAAGCTCTTTCTGATTCTCCTTCAGACATCAGTACTCTGGAGATACTAACCAGTAGCAACAAGAAAGAACCCTTTGACCTATCACTTACCAGGTTTTGATTCATGGCCATACCAATATATTTCCTCGCTTGCTGTAAATCTCCCATTCCACAGGTAGCCTCGCCTAAGACTCGTAACGACCATGCTCGGTCGTATCCATGAAGTTCTTGAGAGAGTGATAAACTTTCCCTGGCAAATTGGGCGGCTTGTTCGTATTGTCCCATCGCGTTTGCTAACTCGCCCAAGTCCCCGAGCTCATCATCCATCCCATGCTTGTTGCCAATTTCCCGGTAAAGTACAAGGCTTTCGTGAAATATGCGATTTGCTTCCTCGTACTCTTTAAAACCAACCATATCTATGGCCAAATCTCCCAGCGAGCGAGCAATACCTCCCTGATCCCCGTTTTCGGTACTCAACTCCAGCATTTCTTGATGATATTGTTTTGCCTGTTGGTATTCACCCAAAATCCAACTCACATAACCTATGCCGCCAAGAGAACCTATGATTCCCTGCATGCTGTCAACTTTTCGAAATATCGTGAGACTATCCTGGAAGTGTTGCCTGGCGGTTGGATAATCTCCTTCATGCAGAGTGACCCATGCCAGACCCCTTAACGCCAGTGCAATACCTCTTTGGTCATCGAGTTCTTGAAAAATCGCCAGGCCTTCCAGGCATTTTTCTCTTTCTGATCCACCATAAAGATCTTCGCATCCCGCAAGATAACACAAGGCGAAAGCCTCTTCTCTCCGAACACCCAATTCTCTAAAAATTACAAGGCTCTCGTTAAGACGATTGAGAGACTTTTCTTCAAAGCCAAGCCATTTGTAGAATCGCCCTTGCCAGGCGTAAGCCTTTCCCAGGATCAGTCTGGATTCGAGATATAATGACTTCTTCTGAACTTCAATTAGTATTTGAATGGCCTTATCACAGGCTTGCTCGCCTTGCTGATATAAGGCTCTAATCCTGTAAAACTCAACCATGCTTTCCAGCGAACTTCCGATATCGTCAATTCTGGATTGAGCCACAGCCCAGTCCCATGCCGTTTGCACATTCTCGATCTCGGCGCCAATTTCACCAAGCACGCGTTTCTGGTCTTTCCCAAGGAGTTGTGTCTCCCGTCTTTGGAGAAACCCGGCATAATAGGTGCAATGTTGATCTCTGTTCTCTGCTTCCTCTGATTGAGTCTGTCCAAGTCTTTCTGCCGCATACTGGCGCAGGAGCTCATGGATGCCAAAACGGCCTCCAGGGCTGCGTTGCAGCAATGATTTGTCCACCAGCCCCATCAGGTCACGGAGCGGTGCGCCCGTCACCTCCTGCGCTGCCTCACGGGTGAAGCCACCCCAAAAGACAGAAAGACGCTTGAAGGTCTCCTGTTCGCGAGGTGTGAGCAGATTCCACGAATAGTCAAAAACAGCCCGCAGGCTGTGCTGCCTGTCTGGCAGGTCGCGTTGTTCTGTCTCCAGAAAATCCAGGTTCTTCGCGATTTCGTTTGCGATCTCTTCCGGAGTAAGCATCTCCACCCATGACGCTGCCAATAAGATGCCCAGCGGCATCCCTGCCACCAGACGGCAGATACGAGCGACATATTTCAAGATATTCGTGTGCAACTCGAACTCTGGCCGGATGCGGCGCGCGCTTTGCAAGAATAATTTCACTGCGCTATATTCGCTGGCGTCTTCGGGTGTCTCCCAATCCGGGAAATCCATGCCGCTTAAGTGAAAGAGATGTTCACTTTCGATATCGAGCCGGGCGCGTGACGTGGAGAGAATCTTCACTTGTGGGGCTATGTTCAATATTTCGGTTACCAATTCCACCCCAGAGAGCAGATGTTCGAAGTTATCCAAGATGAGCATTATCTGTTTTTCAGCAAGATAATCGAGTAGTTGCCGATGCGGATCACCGCCTTCATAAAACGAGAAGCCGATTGCTTGAGCGATGGTAGGGATCATCGCTTCACATGACTTAAGTGGAGCAAGAGAAACGAAGTACAACCCGTGTTTGAAATTGTTCAGTTGAAATGAGCCCGCTTCGAGCGCCAGGCGGGTCTTGCCCATGCCACCTGCACCGAGGATGGTCACCAGGCGGATGTCAGGGACATTCTGCAGCAGGGCTATCTCGGTCAACTCTGCCTGCCGCCCGACAAAAGCGCTCATCTGCACCGGGAGGTTGTGTTTTGCTTTTTGCGGGGACGGTGTGGACGTTTCAAAGCGGCTCTTTACCGAAATTGGCTGAGAGGGAGTGGCAACCTTTCGGCCTTTCAACAACGCCTCAAGTTCCGCTCCCACCAGGCGGATGCTGGGAATACGCTGCTGGGGATCCTTTTCCAGCAGGCGATAAACCAGGTCTGCCAGGGCGTCGGGAATATGTTTGTTGAGTTGGGTGATATCAGGAGTGGGTTGGGTCAGGATGGCAGTAAATGTTTCGGTGATGTTTCCACCCTTGAAGGGAAGTTGCCCGGTGAGCAATTCTAATAGCATCACGCCAAATGCCCAGATGTCCCTGGATTCAGCGGGAGGTTCACCCTTCAAAGCTTCCGGGCTGACATAGCTCACTGTTCCCACCAGGGCGCCTGTTTCGGTCATACGCGGTGTACTGGACATGGATGCGATGCCAAAATCGGTCAGGCGCGGCGTGCCATCTGAAGCGAGCAGGACGTTGGCAGGTTTCAGGTCGCGGTGGATGACGCCGAGACGGTGGGCGCGGGTGAGCGCATCTGCCAGGTCAAGCCCGATTTGAATGACACGTTCAATAGGCAGGGGGCTGTTTGTTGATAATAAATCCTGGAGTGAACCTCCCCCCACATATTCCATCACCAGATAATGATGTCCCTCTTCTTCCACTGCGGCAACCATGCGCACGATATTGGGATGATTGAGGTGGCGCAGAGTTTCACCTTCACGCTCGAAGCGTTCCAGGAGAGTGGGGTCACGCGCCAGGATTTCAGGGTTGAGGACTTTGACTGCGACGATTTCACCGGTTTGGGTATCGGAGGCGCGATAGACATCCCCCATCCCGCCGCGACCGAGCAGGTCTTTGTCAGGATCGCTGATTGTGAAGCGTTTGGCGATAAACATTTCCATATCACCTATTTAAGCACTGCTTCGAGAGTGCGCGTGATGGCGGCTAATCGCTCAGAGAGCAGGCGGGCAGCGAATTCGTGGAAAGTCGCTGCCAGTTCAGGTTCTTTAGCTTTCATCTCGGATAAGGCCGAGCGTGTTAACCGATAAGCAATCACGGGAGAGTCAGCAATTGCGGAAGTTGTACATCCAATATCCAGGTAGAGACAGGACTCACCAACAGTAGTGCCCAACCCGAGTGTCTGCAACCTCACTCTTTCACTGGCATCTACTTCAAGGTAAACTGAAACCGTACCCATCTCGATGAAATACAATTCATTTGCATCTTCCCCCTGATGCAGGAGATAATCTCCCTTTTGTATTTCAAGTCGCTCGAGAAAAGGCATCAGCCGCGCTGTATCCGCTTTATTAAAGCCACTATCGGCCAATTGGGAGTTCAGGGTGATGGGGACGTGCAAGGTGGTGATACGTTCCATTTCGAGCAGTTGCTCCTCACACCATTCCAACCCGTGGTCCAGGTCTATAAAAAAGCGCAGCCTGGTTTCTTTTTCGGATATCCCACCCAATTCTAGCTGGCGCTTGATACGTGGTGAAACGTGAGTCAGTACCAGGATGATTCCCTGAGCTTCAGCCAGGTTCATCCCCTTGGCAAAACTGAGCACAGCCGAAGAATCCAACCCGGTCACACGGTTAAAATCCAGAATGATATAAAATGCTTTCGGTTGGTTTACATCTGCCACGCGGGCTCGCATCTGTTCCAATAAGGTGTTGGCAGTTCCGAAAAAGAGAAAACCGTCCAATTCAAGGATGTAAATATGCTTCCCCAGGTTGGACAATGAACGGCGATGATAGGCACATCGCTCCATATTGCTGCTTAGTTCCGCGCCAGAAAGCGCAAGGTGGACAACATTAATGCGGCTGTAGTTCAACGCAAATAAAATCACCATAGCAACCAGTCCCACACTGACCCCGATCAGGAAATCAGTGCTGGCGATGACAATCAGAATAAGCAGGACGATGGCATATTCTCCCTGTGATAGTTTTGCCCAACTCGAAAACACCCACTCAACCAGGAAATCCAATCCCAAATAAAGCAAAAGGCCCCCCAAAAGAGGCTTTGGGAAAAATGCCAGGAGCGATGAACCGGCGAAAAGCATAACAGCGCATATTATTCCGGCAACCAACCCTGGCAGCCTACCGCGCGCTCCGCTGCGATAAGTGAGCGTAGAAAGGCTCAGGGCGTGATAGCCAATCATGCCCCCACCCAATCCGGACAAGAAATTGGCAAGCCCGGCGGCTTTCAATTCCTGGTTAAGGTCAACATCTTTCTTGATCGCAAGTTCCAGGGCAGAGGTGTTCAAGAGCAAACCGACCAGGCTGAGGGTGAGTGCGATCAGAATATTGCCACTTTGTCCAATGACTGCGGACCAATCCGTAGCCAGCAGGTTGTTCAACGCCAGCGGTTGCCATACTGCTTCGCCGGAAACTTTACCGATCAGGAGTCCCTGGGTAGTTGCTGTTTCGTTTGATGTGCCAGTTACCATAAGTGCCAGATAAAACAGGGCAATACTCACAAGGAGGATGGCAGGCATCGCTAGAAAATGCCGGATGCGCCGCAAGCCAAAAAACAGCACCAACGCAAAGAGTACACCCGGTATCCACTGGATAATTTGCGCGGGCTGGAACAGGGCGGGGAGATTGACAAGGTTGAGTGAGTATTCGGTCATAATGCCAAAGGAGCCCTTTGCCAAAAGCCAACCGGTACCCGCCAGGAAACCACCCACCACCGGATACGGAACATAACGTACCAATCCACCCAGTTTGAAAAAGCCGAGTGCCAGGAAGACGATGCCGGTGAGCAGTGTGGTCAGGCTGATGGTCACCAATATGGTGGCGAGCAAGCCCTGTGTACTGGTCACGCCCACTGCTCCGACCAGAGCTGCAGCGATAACCGCCAGGATGACCGATGAACTATCCTGAGTGGAGCCGATCACCCCGGGCACTCTGCTGGTGAGGGCGGTGACGATCATGACGATAACGGCAGTCACCAGTGCCGCACCGACACCATAGGGAAAATATGCTGCTAATTTGCCGGAGAAAATAAAACCCCCCAGCGAAATGGCAAAAATAACCTCAGTAATGCCCACCACCACGCCTGTGGTCAGGCTGGGCAACAGGTTTTGGGGCTGGAATTCGAATTTCAGCCAGCGAATAATTTTTTGTCCGGCATTCAGATTCATAACATTTTCCTATTTGTACTTAAAGAGGGGATTGAGCACCTTAACCGCAACTGTTTCCCCTATCTGATGGGCGAGGGCTAGATAGACGTCGCCCATCTCGGCGCGACCGAGCAGGTCTTTTTCAGGATTGGGGATTATGTAGCGGTTGGTGATGGTTTGAGCCGGATTCATGCTTCCTTATCCTCATTGTCGCTCAGCGCCAGCTCAATCGCCTGCTCCAGAACCAACGCCGAACCTTCAGCCCAGGCGGTATTGAATGTAGATTCGTCCACCTGTTCACGAGCAACGGCGAGATTCCGTGCAAAGTCTGCCGTACCCGCTGGCGATATAATGCTCTTGTCAGCCGCTTCCCCTTGCAGTTTACAAGTCGCCGCAAGGAGCTTTATGGCTTTCCGCGCATGCTTTTGAACTGCGGCAAGCCCAGCGAAGCCCTGTATGGCATAGGCTATTGTTGCTTTACCACCGTCCCGCTGTGCCAGGCTCATGCATTCCACAAATAGCGCCTTAGCCATTGTCAGGTCTCCTTCATAGAGCAGGATACAACCCAGGTTCTTTGCGGGCGAAAAGATGCCGCTTCCCAATTCTCGCGCAATCTCAAGTGCCTCGACGTAATAGCCTTTAGCAAGATCATAGTTTCCTTCCGCATGCTCCAACACACCCATGGCATTCAGCACCCAACGAATTGTGTCCTTGTCCCTTTCTTCACGGAGAAATGGCAAAGCATGTTGAAATCGTAGGCGCGCTCCCGCGAAATCACCTTGTCTGGCATCTTCGTGGGCGATAGCGCTGGATATTATTGCTGACCAGCGCCTGTCGCCTAGAATCTGGAATAGTTCAAGACTCTCCTCAAGCATTTTTTTGGCTGAGGTGTGGTCTAATCTTGCAATCGAGAAATATCCTGCATGGGCCAGAGCAAACGCGACAAGCCATTTATCTCCGAGAGAGCGGGCAATTGTCAGACCTTCTTCGACCATAAATTGTGCTGTCACAAGATCACCTTTGAAAATTTCAAACCCTGCCAGTCCCAATCCCATTGCAAGCGTCCATTTCCCGGCATCCCCGTGTTCTCGTGAGATAGCTATTGACTCTTCATAATATTGCTGCTGCAATTCTCTTGCGAGTAGATTTCCTGAGAGAGCGACTGCTGTTAACAAGGCGTTGGCGCGTAACAATGTTGCCGGCAACGCCTCGGGTTGTATCAACAACTTCTTTGTGGTTTCCATTCCCTCACCCCAGTATGCACGTATATCCCAGAACCAAAGCAAGGCATACGCCAGTCGCATACCCCTCTCCACGCAACCCTCATTCAACGACCATTCGAGCGCGCCGCGTAGATTATCATACTCACCATCGAGTCGGGCGAGCCAATCGCGCTGTTCGAGTCCACGTAATTTTGGCTCCACCTCTTCCGCAAATCGCAAGAAAAAGTCAAGATGCTGTGTCTGTATCTTTTCGCCTTCACCCGATTCGAGCAATTTGGTGTGTGCGTACTGCCGTAAAAGTTCATGCACGTCGTAGCGTCCTGTTGGAGAGCGTTGCAACAGCGATTTATCCACCAGCACCATCAACTCGCGCAACGATGCATCTGTTACCTGCTGGGCTGCATCCCGTGTGAACCCACCCCGGAAAACAGACAACCCTTGAAAGACCTTTTGTTCACGTTCTGTGAGCAGGCTCCACGAATAATCAAAGACGGCTCGGATACTTTGTTGTCGTTCTGGCAGATCGGGCTGTTCTGTCTCCAGAAAATCCAGGTTTTTCTCGATTTCTTGTACAATTTCTTCAGGAGCCAGCATCTCCGTCCATGCGGCAGCCAGCAAAATACCCAACGGCATACCTCCGACGATGGTGCAAATACGGACAACGTATTTCAAATCACCGGCCTCGAGCTCGAAGCCCGGGCAGATGCGACGAGCTCTCTGCAGGAATAACCGGACGGCGCTATACTCCAGCGCATCGGTTGGGGTCTCCCAATCAGGGAAATCCATACCGCTCAGGCGAAAGAGATGTTCACCCTGGACATTCAACCGAGCACGCGATGTTGAGAGGATCTTCACATGCGGCGCAGAATTTAATATTTCAGTCACCAAACACACTCCCGAAAGTAAATGCTCGAGGTTATCCAGAATCAACAACAAAGATTTCTCGCTCAGGTAATCGAGCAACTGCTGGCGCGATTCGGCTCCCTGGTAGAAGGAAAAACCAAGCACCTGCGCAATGGCTGGAACTATGGCCTCACTGGAATTAAGCGGTGCCAAAGGGACGAAGTAAACGCCATTAGGATAATTACTTAGTTGAAACGCGCCTGCTTCAAGCGCCAGCCGGGTCTTGCCCATACCACCTGCACCGAGGATGGTCACCAGCCGAATCTCTGGGTGATTCAACATCCGGGCTATCTCAGTCAACTCCGCCTGCCGCCCGACAAAGGCGGTCACCTGCGCCGGGAGGTTGTGTTTTGCTTTTTGCGGGGACGGTGTGGACGTTTCAAAGCGGCTCTTTACCGAAATTGGCTGAGAGGGAGT
>Ga0315273_10007479_pt1 | contig 13693 bp, 18 predicted proteins | sample YL17G02_0_MG_FD_205753 | JGI IMG/M metagenome (GOLD analysis project Ga0315273, IMG submission 205753) | Sediment microbial communities from Yellowstone Lake, YNP, Wyoming, USA - YL17G02_0 | ecosystem: Environmental > Aquatic > Freshwater > Lake > Sediment | place: USA: Wyoming | collected... | reverse complement strand
AGCAATATACCAAGAAATCTCAGTTATTTTATCGGTTACAGAATCAAATAAAGCTCCGAATTTAGTTTCCTTGTTATTGGCTTTTGCCACTGCGCCGTCAATTCCGTCTAACAGACCGGAAATTACAATGAATAAAACCGCCCAATGAAAAGAACCAAGGGAGATAAAATAGGTGGCAATAAAGCCGGAAATCAAAACAATAAAGGTTACAAAATTAGCGCTGATTCCTAGGCCGCCGATAAACTTACCAATGCTATTGGTTAAATTAGAAGACAAATTCCTTATTTGGTCTGTTAGCATGTCTATCTGTTTAATTTTGTCTTTTTATATTTTTCAAATTCACTGATGATTAAATCGGCAATTTCTGCAGCAGCTTCTTCCTGTGACAATTCCCCTATCGTTCCAAAAGACGGCCAATCATTAATATCAACACAATAAACCCTGTTGTCATCTTTCGGGTCTATAACAAAATCTCCTCCAAAAATTTTAAGCCCTGAAGTTTTCCCAGCAAGCAAAACATATTTTTCAACCTCTTTTATAGTCTTTTCCGGAAAGATTTCTCTGCTTGATTTGGGGATTATAACTTTTTCGCCGATAGCGTAGAATTTCAAATCTTCTCCTTTTACAAATTTTTGAACCATGACATCCTCTATTTTCATGTCTTTATACGTTTCCATTGCCGCATCAAAATGAAAAGGCTTGTCAATCACAAACCAAAATTCATGTCTGTTTGCCGGTTTCAAAATAACCTTTCCTTCAAAGTCCGAAAATTGGAGTTCATTAATATCATATACCTTAGCCTCGGGTATTCTTACCCCACTTTCCGCAACTTTCTCATAAGTTAAAAATCTATTAAAAGAAACTCTGATTGCCGCCGGAGAGTTTATCATAAAGACCGACTTATTGTCTTTTATTAAAGAAAGATAATCATTAATGACAGCGCTTCTTGCCATGGTAAATATTAAATCAGAATCCTTGTCTCCCGCTTTTTCTTTAATAAATTGATGGGGAAACATCGTCAGCATATCAAATCCTTTCTTTTCCAATTCTTTAGCAGTAAAATCAAGAATCAACTGGTCGGATCCAGGCTTCCCGGCCAACTTTGTCTCTCTATATATTCCTATCGCTTTGAGTTTTGGCATATATTTTATATAGTTTTATTTTAATTTTTAATTTTAACAGGAACTAAAAATTTAATCAATTATTTTTTACTTTTTTTAAGTTATTTTTTAAAGCCGCCTTAATCCTCTGTAAGGCAGTAAAGTTTGTCAAAATAGCCATAAATATTAAAGAATAAACCATCCATTTAAAATTAAATATTGCTAAAACTAGGGAAAATAAAAGTAAGAATATTCTTTCCCCTCTGGATAATAATCCCCCTTTTAATTCCTGACCTACCAAATCCTTTTCTTTAGCTGCTGCTTTAGCATAGGTAGTTACGATTGAACCGAATAAGACTAAAAATATCCAGGCATAGCTGGGAAGTAAAACCATAGGTAAGGGTAAAAAAAGCATTCCGAAAAGTAAAATTCCTTCAACGTAGCGATCGGTAACAGTATCTATATAAGAACCTTCTAATGTGGAACAATCTCTATACCTTGCCACCGCGCCGTCAACAAAATCTAAAAATCCGGCAATTAAAAAAAAGATAATAGTTAATATGAAGTTTTGTTTTACTAAAAAATAAAAAGCTACAAAGACAAATAAAAAGGCCGATAATGTTATTTGGTCTGGCGTAATTGGAAAATTAGAAAAAAATTTACCGATTTTTGAACTAAACTCTTTAAATGAATTTCTTTTTTGGTCTAGCATATTTGATTTTTAATTTTAACCCATTTTAAGGAAATAAAAAAGGGGTGGCGTTGTTGAGTTACCACCCTTACAATCGGAATACCCGAACATTATCGGATGTTACGACTGTCGGTCCACAGAAGTATTCTTGGAATTTACCAGTATATTCAAGTACCTGGTCGATTGCAAGAATTCCTTGTGCGCGCGGATGCTGAATAATGGTAGACCTTACTCTTGAATCCAGGATAGCATCTGCTACTTTTGGATTCATGTCCATTCCGATCAAGCCTGCAATCTGTTCCGGCTTAAGAGTCAAGGCTGCTTCAGTTCCTCGGTTTCCCAGAGTGATTACGCCGAATTTTCCGCCATTAAGGCTAACCGGGATTTGATTTTCGGTTCCGACGTACACTTCTTTTACTGGGGTCCCAAGATGTTCAACCACCTGCTTGATCCCCTGGATCCTGAGCCAGTGACCGAAATGACCTTCTTCGTGTTTCAGTACGACGACTCCGTCAATCGAACGGCCCTGCAGGCTGAAAATCAGCTCTTTTGCCGCTCTCTGACCGGCACCGTATTCGTTCATTCCGACGTAGCCAACCACCTTGTCACCAAGCTGGTTAAGCGCTTCTTTATCCATCGGGACGTTGACGAAAGCAATTTTTCCGGCATAGTCGTTAAGCGCACAAAGCAGTCTTTCTTGCTCTTTTGAGCCCGGTAATGGTGTTCCCGGAAGAATCAGAAATTCTGGCTTCTTTAAAATCGCCATTTCAACCAAATCAAGGAATTCTCCAAGATTGTGGTAATTTTTGGGACTCAAAACCTTAAGTCTTACAGACCTTTGTCTTGCCCTGTTTTGGGCACCGTTGCAAATTTCAGTCCACACTTCGGACGATTTCTGTTCCTGTCTTACAGGATCGTAAATCCTGCTGTGACTTACCAGGGTACCCTTTTTAAGGGGACCCGTACTTACCATAACTGCCTGTTTGGCCAACTCTTTCACCACCCATTCAACTCCTAGTTTTATAAGGAGCTATGATAATATTATACACTAAATTAGTATATTTCGTCAAATAAAAAACTCCCGATAAAAAATCTTAATTGGGAGCATCATTAAAAATAATTTTCTTTGTAAAATTCTACTACTTCTTTTAAACTCTTAAAAATCTTGTCTGCCTGTGAAAAATCTTGCTTTATCGAGAATTCGCTGGGGATTGCAAAACAAATTAATCCGGCTGATTTTGCCGATCTTAATCCGTATTCGCTGTCTTCAAAAGCTAAGCATTCTTCGGGTTTTAATTCTAATTTTTTAGAGCTAAGCAGGTAAACATCAGGGGCTGGCTTGCCATGCTTAACTTCATCTCCGCCGGTAATGACCGGAAAAAAAGAATAAAGGCCTATCCCTTTTAATTTAGAAAGAGTTTCTTCTTTTATACTACCGCTACAAACAGCCATTTTGATTTTTCCTTTTTCAGCTATTTGAGCGAAAAACCCAACCGCTTCTTTGGCATAGGGCAATAATTGGAGTTGTCTCGTTTCCACCCATTCCTTCATCAATGCTTTTTTCTTTTTTTCTAAAGTTCCTTTTTCAAAATTAAGTTTGTATTTCTCCAATAATTCCTCATCAATAATGTCTTCCCTTTTTCCTGCATAATTAAAATATTCCTCTTTCGAGAGATTAATTCCCAGGGGTTTTAAAGTTTCAACCCAAGTCTGCCAATGCCATCCTTCCGTATCAGCTAAAACTCCGTCGCAATCAAAAACAATTCCCTTAATTTTCTTTAAATCCATGATTTTAGATTATATTCTCTGCAACAGGTTCTGATGAAAGTCTTTCATCTTCCCCAATTCCTGTAAACCCTTCTCTGTGGCCTTGTAGGACTTCTTGCCCTTCAGTCTTTCTTTGCTGACGTATCCTTCTCTTTTAAGCCTGAACAAAACGCTAGCAACCAGCAAATCGCTGGGAAGAAATCCGAATTTTTCAAAAATTAATCTGGAAACTTCATCTTCCTGTACTTCCTTATCTTTGGCCAAAGAAATCACGTACATCCAAAGATTTCCTTCCGTATTGGCATTGATCAATCTTTTTATTGGTTCCATATTTTTTAAGTTATTTTGATTATTTGCTTAATTATACTATCTTTCTCTTTTTCCTTCAATAAATTCCTCAACCATTTCATATGCCTTTTCATCAAAGAACTGCTTGGGAGGATGCTTCATGAGATAAGCCGAAGCGGAAATCAAAGCCCCGCTTATCTTCCTGTCCAAGGCCATCTTGGCCAGTCTTACGGCATCTATGACGCAACCGGCTGAATTAGGAGAATCTTCCACTGACAAACGGATTTCAATGTGAGTTGGAACATTTCCGAATTTCCTTCCTTCTATCCTGATGAAACCTATTTTGTTGTCTTTCAAAAAAGGAACATAGTCGGATGGTCCGATATGAAGATTATCATAACTCAATCTCTTGGCCAGCTGAGATTCAACCGCCTCAGTTTTTGAAAGCTTCTTTGATTTAAGACGGTTGTGTTCACCGTACATATTCAAGAAATCGGTATTCCCCCCCACGTTAAGTTGATAAGACCTTTCTATCTTAACCCCTCTCTGGGAATACAAATGGGCAAGGGTCCTGTGTACTATAGTTGAACCGACCTGGGCTTTAATATCGTCTCCGGCGCAGGGAAGCCCTGCTTTCCTGAACTTGTCCTCCCATTTCTTTTCCGAAACGATAAATATGGGCATACAGTTGACAAAAGCGCATTTGGCGTCAATAGCCGCCTGGGCGTAGTGCTCAGTTGCTTTCTGGGAACCGACCGGCATGTAGTTCAATAATATCTGGGCTCCTGTTCTTTTGAGTTCGGCTGTAACATCAACAGACTTTTCATTGGAAACAAGAAAAGTCTGGTCATCGGGATAGTCCTTCATGTGAGACGCAACCCCGTCCAGAACATGCCCCATTTTCACTTTGACCCCTGACTTGGGAAGGTCTCCGCAAAATATGGCTGTACAGTTAGGTTTTTCAAAAATCGCTTCCGAAACATCCTTGCCTATCTTTCTTTTGTCTATATCGAAAGCAGCCACTATCTTGATGTCGGAGATTAGATACTTCCCTATCACGTTATGCATCAGGCCGGGAACTAGCTCGTCATCGTCTTTGACTTTTTTGTAATACTCGATGCCCTGGACCAGGCTGGAAGCGCAGTTTCCCAGTCCGGCTATGGCGATTCTTATTTCTCTTTTGTTTTTTGTTTTCTTTGCCATTTTTTTAAAAATGTATTAAAATAATATTGATTTAGACCTTATTTAACTATTTTACGCTGGTAAAACAACTTGTCAATATGCTTCCCTTTGAAAGGTTAGAAAATTTAAATACCAAGGAAAATATCTGGATATACATTCTTTCCCTGCTTAAAAAAGGGTCAATTTACGCTTGGGAAATACAAGAGATAATAGAAAAGGAATTCGGCTTCAAGCCGGGAAGAATTACACCTTACAGGGCTCTCTACAGATTGGAAGAAGACGGCTTCGTCAAAAGCGAAATGGAAGAAAGAAGAAGAGTGTATAAAATCACGGAGAAAGGGAAAAAAGAACTGGAAAAAGCCAAATCATTTTACAAAGAACTTTTGGGAAAAATCAATTAAATGGAAAAGCAGAAAAAAACAAAAAAAGAATTAAAAGAAACGGCAATACAAAAGATTGTCAATCATTTTTTTTACAGCAAGGGTTTTAATTTGGAAAAAATAAAAAGGGACGCTAAAAAGAAAAAAATCATTTACTCCCGTTTTACCAGGCCGGCCAAACAGCTTCTGGAACTGGCCGGTTCTGTTAAAAAAGCGGAAAAAGCAATTGATAAAGTAGCCCAATGGGCCAAATCAAGAAACCTTGATTATGCCATTGAGACGGTATTTAAGAAATGGCTGGAACTGGACCGTTTAAGGCCCAAGGAAGTGGTTAAAAAGCCGTATTTCCAAGGTAATCCCATGGCCTGGTCGGAAAGCAAGAAAAAATGGTACGTAATCGACCAGTACGGAGACTGGCTGGAATTTGCCGGTAAAGAAGAAGAAGTTGAGTGGAGAATTAAAAAATGACGAATCAAAAACCGAAAATAATCTTTTTGGGAACCCCGCAATTCGGGGCGATTATTTTAGAAAAATTGATTAAGGCTGATTTAGAACCGGTCCTGGTTTTTACCATGCCCGATGAACCGGTGGGCAGAAAACAAATTCTCACTCCCCCGCCTGTTAAGATTATTGCTGAAAAATATGGAATTAAGTACTTACAGACAAAAAAAGTCCAGGAATTCAAATCGGAAATTGAAAAATTAAATCCTGATTTGATTGTTTCCGCCGCTTTCGGCCAGATATTTCCCAAAGAAATTCTTGATATGCCCAAGTTCGGCGGATTAAACGTTCATCCTTCATTATTACCCAAATATAGAGGATCTTCCCCTATCCAAGGAGCAATTCTTAAAGGAGATAAAGAAACAGGCGTATCGATAATCCTCATGGACGAACAGCTTGACCACGGACCGATCGTAGGAGAAAGCCAGCCCATAGAAATAGACAACCTCTATTTCAAAGAACTGACCATAAAATTAGCTGAAATAGGAGGAGATCTTTTAGCCGAAACAATACCTTTGTGGCTGGAAGGAAAGATAAAGCCGAAACCCCAGGATGATTCCAAAGCAGTTTTCATTGATAAGATAAAAAAGGAAGACGGCAGGATAGATTGGGAAAAACCGGCAGAAGAAATTGAAAGGCAAATCAGGGCTTTCAGTTCTTGGCCCACCAGCTTTACATTCTGGCAGAAATCGGGTAAATTAATGCAGGTAAAGATAATAAAAGCCAGAGTTTTAAAATCAGAAGCTAAACATCCTCTTGCTCAAACTTTGGCCGTCTCTTCAAAAGAAATCGGCGTTCAATGCGGAAAAGATATTCTGGTTGTTGAAAAACTGCAACTGGAAGGAGGAAAAGAATTATCTGCCGAAGAATTTTTAAGAGGCCATTCTGATTTTCTAAAACAAATATTAATATGATTACACATACAGATTTAAGAAAAGGAGTCCAGATTGTCATAGACAACGAACCCTATGAAATACTGGAATCCAGCCCGATGAAAAAAGCCCAGAGAAGGGTGGTGATCCAAACCAAGATTAAAAATCTTCTTACCGGCAATGTTCTTGTCCGCAATTTTCATCAAGGAGAAACCTTTGAAGAAGCGGGAATCGAAAAAAAAGAAGCAAAGTTTTTGTATTGCCACAAAGACAAATATTTCTTTTCGGAAAAAGACAATCCTTCAAAAAGATTTGATTTGGGCCAAGAACTGATTGGCGAAGCAGCCAGATTCTTAAAACCCGAACAGATGGTTGAAGAAATCCAGTTCCAGGGAAAGACAATCAACATTTCTCTTCCCATAAAGGTTCAGTTAAAAGTAACTGAAGCTCCTCCGGGAATCAAGGGAGACAGGGCCCAGGGAGGCACAAAGACCGTTACCCTGGAAAGCGGAGCGAAAATAAATGTCCCCTTATTCGTGGAACAAGGAGATGTTATTGAACTTAATACTGAAACCGGAGAATATACCAGAAGGGTGGAATAAAATTATATATATAAAAAGTGAGAGAGGGCTTCAATTAGGAAGCCCTCTTTGTAATAATGTAACAATGACTTTCTGATCGGATCAGCTCGGAAAAGTAGTGATGTCTGGAAATGCTGCTGTAATAATACAATGAACGACAGCCGGAAGTTTTGTTTTTGAAATGACTGAAATGGTTCTGTTATCCACCTGCTTTTTTATGAAAATGGTAGGATGAACACCAAGACTGAGAGGTGCTTGTGGCATCATAGAGATACAACTTCTTCCGTTTATTGGACCTGCTATGGCGTAATTCCATTGTAACGCTTCAGCAACAATACTGTCTACTGCTCCACTTTGGTCACGATTCAAGCCCAGAATGATATCCAAGTGTTTTGGGTTTTTCTTTACTAGTTGTGTCAAATCTTTTCCTCCATACAATTTCAAAACAAGTTTTAAAAGATCAATAAATTAAGAATGATGTATTCATTATATATAAATTCTAGCTTTTGTCAAGCAAAAACCGGCTTAAATAAGCCGGCTCAATTATTCATTCTTCTGCTTTTATTCCACTAAAATTGCGGCGGATATAACTGTGGTCCAGAGACCTATTTTACTGCCCTCGGCAGATTGGCAGATATGCGTAGTTTTTAAAATCTTGCCGCTGGCTTTGTAAACCTGTTCCCTTTCGTCCCAAGCCTTATCCAATTCAAACTCTATTCCCAAGGTCGTAGCCAGCATGGTGGCAGCTAAATCTTCGGCATACTCACCGGCCTTTTCCGCTGTTTCCCCGAAAGAATGATGCTCGGAGAGATAGCCGTAATTCTCGCTCTCTTTAGGCATTGCCAGGCCTATGGCGGCCGCAACCAGCCTGTTAGGCTCATTACTCTGGCTTTTGGCCATAACGCAGAAAGTAATCTGACCGGGCTTTAATTCCTTTAAGCCGTCATCCTTGGAAATCATTTTACAGCCAGGGGGGAAAATACTGGAAACATAAACCAGGTTGCATTTTTCTATGCCCGCGCTTCTTAGAGACAATTCAAAAGACGCCAGCTTGTCTTTGTGCATGCCGACTCCTTTGACTAAAAAGATTCTTGAAGGAACCATATTTATTGATTAATTCCCAAAAGCTCTACTTCAAATATTAATGTGGCGTTGGGAGGGATGGGACCGATTCCCGCGCTGCCGTAGCCCAGATCTGAGGGAATTGTCAGTTTTCTTTTCTCGCCTACTTTCATTCCTAAAACTCCTAAATCCCAGCCCCGAATCACCTGCCCGGCTCCCAAAACAAAAGAAAAGGGCTGGTTTCTGTCCAAGCTGGAATCGAACTTTGTTCCGTCTTCCAATGTTCCCGTATAATGGACTGTTGCTTTGTCCCCGTTTTTAATTTCATCTCCTACTCCTTGTTTTAATGTTTCTATTTTCATACCTTCAATAGTTTGAATGTTATTAATTGGAACTATATTTTCTTCCACCTTTTTATTCTTATTGGAAAAGAAATAAAAAAGAGAAAAGATGATTATTAAAATTAGAACGATTAAAATTATTTTATTCATAATTATGCAACTTCAACTATTTGATAGCCTATTCTTCCGTCCGGAGCTTCAATTTCTATTTTAGCTCCCCTTCTCTTGCCTAAAAGCTCTTCTCCTAAGGGAGATTTATAGGAAATCTTTCCCTTATCAATATCAGCCTCTTCCGGCTCAACAATTTGGAATTTCTCTTTTTTGTTATGCGAGCTTACCAAAACAACTGAACCCAATTGAATAGTTCCAGCTACATTTTTTTTGAGAATTTCTGCCTGATTGATAACTTCTTCCAGTTCGGCAATTCTTCCTTCGACAAACCCCTGTTCTTCCTTAGCTGTGTCATAGGCGGCATTTTCTTTCAGGTCTCCGAAAGAAGCGGAAAAACTGATTTTTTCCGAAACCTCTTTTCTTTTTACGTTTTTCAAGTAATCCAATTCTTTTTTAATTTTTGCCAATCCTTCCGCTGTCAAATATTTTGTCATGAGTTTAAAGATTTTTTAAATTTTTACTAATTTAAAAATACAATAGTAAATTATATACATAGTCAAGCAAGTACGTCAAGTAAAAAAAGCGTTCATTTTTCTGAAACGCTTTTTTAGTTGCCGGAAACAAAGTTTTGCAGTTTCCAGATCATTGAAATTTTTCCGTCCACCTTCTGTTCAAGTCGCACCAGACCAATTCCTTTGGCAAACCAAGTATCTTCACTAAAACTTTTTCCTTTGTCAGGTGTTACGGTTCTAAGGAAATGCATGCTGGAGATTCCTGGATAACCGGGAACATTGTTATCAAAGCCGACAAATTTTAGACGATCATCACTGGCATAGTATGCCTCATCTCCCTGGTTTCCAATTTTTGGATCAAAGAAGATTATCTGCATTGATAAAACATTCATGCCTTCCCAAGCGCTGTAATAAATACCTGGATATTCCACAGTTCGTATTATGGTAAATTCTTTGTCTGTCCTTACCATCCAAACAACTCGGTTGGAATTATCAAAGATATTTAGATCGTCTTTGATAATGTTTAATACTGCAGCGTAACCAGTTCCTTGATTCGGTAAAACAATTTCCCGAGAACCGATTTTAAGATAACAACCATCGGGATGTATTCTTTGATAGGTGTCTTTAAAAACCTCTACTTGGTGGTTGCGGGCCTGGAGTTCGCTCCCTCTGTACCAGGCTGTAATATAATAAAATTGAGGATTGACTTCGCCAAATTCAATTTTATAAGTCCACTCGCTTCCCGGTTTGGTAGGAAAATATTCCTTAGCGCTTTCTGCACCAAAACAGCCGGTTGAAACTGCAAGTAAAAAAATAAAGGCAGTAATTACAAGAATTGTAACAATTTTTGCTTTCATTCAGACATCCTCGCTACCCTTAATAATTTTTTAAAGGGCGAAATTATATTATCATTTTTTTATTAAAAGTCAATAAAAAGAGGGCTGAAAAAATAAAGCCCTTTTATTAGTATCCGGGAGTGAATTTCTCCAGCACCCAGGTCATTGAAGTTCGGCCGTTCACTTTTTGTTCGAGACGGACCAAACCTATTCCTTCTGCAAACCAGGTATGTTCTGTGAAACCTTGGTCCAGATAACCAGGTACTTCTCCTGCCTCCATTTTGCCCGGCTGCACTTCTCTTAGGTAATGCAGACAAGATAATCCCAGGTAGCCAGGAACAGTGGTATCCACGCCAAGGTAGGTTAATTTATCTTGCGGATCTTCACCTATACTCATTCTTGTTCCGGACTCATCGGCAAAGAAGAAGAATCCATGTGAGTATCCTTGTTTTGAACTGCTGTATCCCCGATATGCCCGAGACTCGACGAAAGGAGAGTTGGACGAATAGGGAGAATAGGTTATTTCCTGAATTATATTAAAACCATCCTCATCTTCTAGCCGTACCCAGTAAACTCCGCTGGCACCATCAAAGAGATTAAGGTCGTCTCTCAAAACTTCAAGTTTGGGAGTACCGGCAATACTGAACCATCCCTGCTGGTTAGTAATTTGGGTAACTCCTAGCTTAAGATAGTAGGGTGGCGGAACCTTTTGTTGGGTAAAGATTCTTACTCTGCTTGTCTGGAAGATAGCTCTTTTGCCATCACCGTAAGGCCAAACTGGTTCTTTATATGTCAACGGATCAGTGCTGCCGAATTGAATTCGGTAAGTCCATTCGCTTCCCACGTTTGTCGGGAAATATCTGATGAAGTCTTCGCTTCGGTCAATCGCAACTTGTTGTGTTGGCGACCACCATGATTGAGCTTGATATCCTGCACAAACCGCTGTTAATAAGCAGAAAGCAACAGATAAAACCAGCACAATCACCATTATGCTCTTTCCTTGTTTCATTGCTCTTTCCTCTTCGCTTTTCCTCGCTGCCCATTTTCACTTTGCAACGAGCTGAGTTCTTTATAACAAATTATTCAAATAAATCAAGGAAAAGAAAACGCGCCGATTGGCGCTTTTTCTGATCAATTATTCCAAAAATTATTATCTTTTTTCCAAAATTACGTTTATCACCTTGGAGAGTTTGGTGATAATGAATATGCCGCAAACTTCCAAAGTCGTTAAAGTGACACCGCTTAAAGAATTAAGTGTTAGTCCCAAGGGAGAATGCGTGTAATAACCTTTTTTAGCAAAATCAACTATATACAGTATAACCGTCAAGGCAATCCAGGAATAAACAAATATTTCCCCGTGCCTGTCGGTTCTTTTTTCCTCCAACCATCTCAGCATTTCCTTGTGGACGGAATAAAGGAAAACCACTCCGATGTAGAAAAAGTTGATTCCCGGGGGAGGAAAGCTTCCCCTGCCGAAAAACTCCACCAAGGCCATTCCCATGGTTATCAGAGTAATAGCGCCACAAACAAGGTATAAATTCCTGTTTATGGAAAACTCTATATTTCTTATCTTATTCAATTCTTCTTCGGTTATCTTTTTCATATTATTTTCCTTACATTTTTATTATACATTAATATATCTATTATGTCAAGTAAAAAGAGGGGTCTGAAAACCCTCTTGTTTAATGAATTTTACTGACGGGATACCTTTGGAAGAATAGGAATTAATAGGGTAAAAGAATGATAAATCAATGCTCCCGACATGAAAAAAAGAAAAATAAATGGCGCTGTTATATTTACCAGTTTTGACGTTTTTTCCATCAGATCTCACCAACTCCGCACCCCAGTTTAATTTTAAGGTGCAACGAAAATAGGATAAAACAAAATATCCGTTTAGTCAAATTATCGTTCACTTCTTTCTTTCTCTAAATCTCCTGCGTTCAAGCCGGGCAGCAATGGGCCTTCCTATCACCCTTAATTCCTTTTTGTTTTGTTTTCTTATGGATTTTTTCATAGATTTAATCTCCAAACGGAAAAGTTAAGAATAGTTGCTATGGTAACCCACAATAAATAGGGCCAAAGCAGATAGGCAGCTTTTTTATCAATCTTTTGAAACTGAATAATGGTGGCTAATATGGCAAACCATAAAACTATGATTTCTAAAAAAGCGTAAAATGGCTTTTCCAGATAGAAAAAGATAAATGACCACAATATATTTAAAACAAATTGAAAAACAAAAATCCCTAATCCCCTTCTGATTTCTTTATCTTTAAGATCTTTTTCCAAAATGAAATACAAAGAAACTCCCATAAGAAAAAACAAAGAAGTCCAAACCGGCCCAAAAAGCCAATTGGGCGGATTAAAAGAAGGTTTTTGGATTGTACTATACCATCCTTGAATCGCCGGAGTAGTGAAAATAGCGCCTATTCCCCCAACCAACTCACAAATAACAACTGATAATATTAATTTTGGAATTTTTTTAACTTGCATATTAATATGTTTATTATATCAATAAAACACCTTATTGGCTATTTCTTGATTGACAAATAAAGTAAGTTAGTGTATTATTAAAACATCAACTGTGGAAAACGCAAGTTTTTCGCCATAAGTTCCTTTTAAGGAGAGATCATAATGCATATGTACGAAAAATTAAGACGAAGGCTACAAGGACAACCGAGACGATCAGGAACGCCTCTTGGACTTCCTTATCCTGGCTCTTTTGCTTTCAAACGACAAGGTCGTGCAAGGCCTAAACGTAGAGGCTCTCAGATTATTTAATGTCCAAGCCGTATAGCTGTTGACCCTTGCTCTTATTAGAGCATCTCTAAATTTCTCCTTTTAAATTCCCTTTTCCGGAAAATCCGCTTAGGGGATTTTTTTTAAAAAAATAAAAAGGGGAGTTTATCCCCCTACGTATTGTTCCAGGGTCCAGGTCATCGAGACTTGGCCGTCCACGGTCTGTTGAAGGAAGACCAATCCCTTTCCCTTCGCAAACCATTGGTATTCTAAAAATCCTCTGTCTGCGTCTTTGTGTTTACCGCTTCCCGGTCTTACCTCCCGGATAAACTTCAGACAAGAATAGTCCTGGCATCCCGGCACTTTATCGTCAAGCCCGAGATAGGTCAAAGTTTCTTCGGGACCAACAATGAAATTTACTTTCTGATTACTTTCTCCTGGAAAAGGCAGGAAAAACACTGGCTTTATGGCAGGATCGTAATAATTATAGTAAATCGCCTGGTAGACAATGAATCTTCCATCTCTGAACAATATCCAGTGAATAAAGCTTGTGTCTCCGAAAAGACCAGGATCATCCCTAATGATTGCCAAAATAGATCCTTCGTTGCCGGATTCCAGCAGAGAATATTCTATTACCTTGAGTTTCAGATAGCATCCGTCAGCTCTTCCCTGGAATCTGCTTTTATTGATAGAGATTCTTTGAATAAGACCCGTCGAAGCCTGATAAGTTAAG
>Ga0315273_10007478_pt1 | contig 13695 bp, 9 predicted proteins | sample YL17G02_0_MG_FD_205753 | JGI IMG/M metagenome (GOLD analysis project Ga0315273, IMG submission 205753) | Sediment microbial communities from Yellowstone Lake, YNP, Wyoming, USA - YL17G02_0 | ecosystem: Environmental > Aquatic > Freshwater > Lake > Sediment | place: USA: Wyoming | collected... | reverse complement strand
GGTCGATCACCTGAAGGAAGAATTATCCCGCGGTGAGCAGGAGAACGCCCATATAACCGCTGAACTTGGGGTTTTGGAGACCGAAATTACACAGGCTCGCGAGCGTGTGCGCCAATCAAGCGCCAGCCTGGCTGCACTCTCGCCGGAAGAATACCAGGCGCAGGCGACACATTGGAGTACTTTGTCCGCTATCGCCGAACAAGGTTTGTCTACTGGAAAGTCGCGCCTGGCTGAGCGCCTGGTTGAAGTAGCGCGTGCCTCGCAGGCTCAGGCGAGCTTAGAGGTGCGCCATGCAGAGACGGAAAGCGCTCTGGCAGCCCTGGAATCTGAAAAACTCGCCTGGCGCCATGCGGAAGGTGAGATCGGCGCTGAAATTGAGGCATTGCGGGTGCTTATCGAACCCGCTGAGACGGAGCTGGAACGACTGGAAGTGGAGCAAGCTGGCTCGCAAACGGCCGAAAGTGCGGCTCGCCAGGCCCTTAGCCTGGCTGAACACCACCATGCCCAGGCCAGGATCATGCTGGCCCGCCGCCAGGAGGCTTTGGAAGGGCTGCAGCGCCGGATTGAAGATGACTTTGGCTTGGTGGCTTTCGATTATGAAGAGACCGTCTCCGGCCCAACGCCATTGCCCTTGCAAGGTATGGTTGAGCAGCTCCCCAGGGTTCGGCAGCTCAATCCTGAGATTGAGGAAGCCATCCAGCGCCAGCGCGCTCAGTTGAGACGCATGGGACCGATTAACCCTGAAGCACAGGCTGAATTTCAGGAGGTTAAACAGCGTTTTACTTTTCTCACCGAGCAGGTCGCTGACCTGAAGAGCGCCGAGGCTGGCGTGCGACAGGTAATCGCCGAGCTAGATGAGCTCATGCAGCGCGAGTTTCGCACCACTTTCGAAGCAGTCGCGGTTGAGTTCAAGGAGATTTTTGTACGCCTGTTCGGGGGTGGATCTGCGCATCTGGTGTTGACCAACCCGGATGACTTGACCGAAACCGGCATCGACATTGAAGCGCGCCTGCCAGGGAGGCGCTTGCAAGGTTTATCGCTGTTATCAGGGGGTGAACGTAGCCTGACGGCTGTGGCGTTGGTGTTTGCATTGCTCAAGGTTTCCCCAACGCCCTTCTGCGTGCTGGATGAAGTGGATGCTATGCTGGACGAAGCCAACGTAGGGCGTTTCCGTGAGCTGCTGCGGGAGCTGAGTCAGAACACTCAATTCGTGGTCGTTACCCATAACCGCAACACTGTTCAGGTGGCCGATGTGATTTATGGCGTGACGATGGGCCGCGACTCATCCAGCCAGGTGCTCAGTTTGAAGCTGGACGAGGTCAGCCAGGTGGTGGATTAACCTTCACTTACAAGCAAAATGAACCTGGCTGGGTAATCATTCTTCTCATCAGCAGGTTGTTCAATCGTTTCAATTTGTCTCCACCCTTCCAGTGAAAATGGAGGGAAGAAGACGTCCGCTTCCACCTGGGCGTGGACCTGGGTCAGGTAAATTTGATCCACGAGCGGCAGCGCCAGGGTAAAGATTTCCCCTCCGCCGGCGATGAAAGCTTCCGTATCTCCCTTCTCACGAGCCAGACCCAGGGCTTCTTCCAGGCTGGGCGCAACCAGGCAGCCTGCAGCTTGATATTGTGGGTTGCGCGTAATAACGATGGTGGTGCGTCCTGGTAGGGGTCGCCCAATCGTCTCGTAAGTCTTGCGGCCCATGATCAGGTGATGGCCCATGGTCAATTGCTTAAAGCGCTTCAGGTCGGAAGAAAGGTGCCAGGGCAGGCGGTTGTCTTTACCGATACCGCCCATTTCGTCCATGGCGACGATCAAGGATATGATCAAACTGCAACCTCAGCTTTAATGTGAGGATGAGATAGGTAATTTATCAGCTCAAAGTCTTCGAATTTATACTCGAAGATATCCTTCACCCTTGGGTTCAGCTTCATCTGTGGCAGCGGATATGGCAGGCGGGTCAGTTGCAGCCTGGCTTGTTCGAGGTGGTTGGCATACAAATGTACGTCTCCAAAAGTGTGGATGAAATCCCCAGGACGTAGGTCGCACACCTGAGCAACCATCAAGGTTAGCAATGCGTAAGAGGCAATGTTGAAGGGCACACCCAGGAAAACATCGGCGGAGCGTTGGTAAAGCTGGCAGGAAAGCGCTCCATTGGCGACGTAAAATTGGAATAATGCAGGACAGGGGGGCAAGGCCATTCGGTCAATTTCTCCCGCGTTCCAGGCGCTGACGATCAGGCGGCGCGAGGTCGGGTTGGTTTTAATCTGGTCAATTACCTGGGAAATCTGGTCAATCGAGCGCCCATCTGGAGATGGCCAGGAGCGCCATTGGTAGCCATAAATCGGGCCAAGATCACCGTGCTCGTCAGCCCATTCATCCCAGATGGTCACATCATGCTCGTGAAGGTACCGCACATTGGTATCCCCTTTTAAAAACCACAACAGCTCGTAAATGATGGATTTTGTGTGTAATTTCTTGGTTGTCAACAGGGGGAAACCATCACGGAGGTTGAAGCGCATCTGGTACCCGAACACGGAGTGCGTCCCGGTCCCTGTGCGATCGCCTTTTAACGCGCCATGATCGAGGATGTGTTGCAGCAAATCCAGGTATTGTTGCATAATGTTTATCCGGAGCTCAAGATCTCTCGGCCCCTTAAGATGTCTTGTTGAATCTGCGCCACAAGCGCCTGTACATTGGGAAAACGCTGTTCGTCACGCAGGCGTGTGATGAAATCTAAACAGAGAGACTGTCCATAAAGGTCACGGTCGAAATCCAGTAGATGTGCTTCCACACGTGGGCTAACCGGTTTGGCTTCAAAAGTTGGGCGGACCCCCACGTTGGTAAGCGCTCCCCAACTTTCGTTGCCGTTATGCGCCTTGCATACATATACTCCCGCTTTGGGCAAAGCGCGTTCAGGCCACACCTCTAAATTGGCAGTTGGGATTCCTAAAGCTTGTCCACGTCCATCGCCATGGATTACTGAACCTTCAATCTGGTATCGTCTGCCTAATAGTTGGCTGACGATATTCATATCCCCTTCGGCCAGTTTATTACGGATTAAGCTAGAAGATACATATCTGTTGGCCGCCTGGACTGGCTTCACTACATGGAGCTGGTAGCTAAGCTCTTTTCCAAGCCTCCTTAAGGTCGAGACATCACCTTCACGACCGCGGCCCAAGGCGAAATCATAGCCTACCCACAAGTGGCTCAGAGCCAGGTGAGCTTTGAGGTCGAGCAGGAATTGACGGGCTTCCATATTGGCGATTTCCAGATTAAAAGGCTGGGTGATCACCACATCTACGCCCATTTTTTCCATAATTTCTGCCCGCTCTTCTGGAGTGGTTAAGTAATAAAGCTCCTGGCGCTTACGTAGGACGATGGCAGGATGAGGAAAAAAGGCTAATACAACCGCCGGAGCACCGGCGGTGTGAGCCCCCGCAGTCATTTTGTGGATGATCTCTTGGTGTCCCCGGTGTACTCCATCAAACGAACCGATGGTCAGCCAGGCATTTTGCAGGTGTACTGCTTCCAAAGACCAGTAATGATGCATAACTGGAACATCAAGATTCCAGACTTAGGACTGGAAGAATACCTTGCGTGGTTGCCACTCGCTAGTTTCTTCATCCGCTTCCAGCAGGGCTACCAGGTCGCCTTGTTGGCTTACACCCCGTGCCCAGCCCTTTTGACCGGGTTCGATTGGCACGCGGTGACCGTGGCGGACCAGCTCGACCTGGTCGGCATCTAACTCCACCATTGGCCAATCTGCCAGCGCCTCAGCAGCCGGTATTAAGAATTTATACCAGTTTCCGGCATCAAAAGATTCTTGTAACCGTCGCAGAGGGACCGCATCACGCAAGGTAAAGCGCCCGCTTTTTGTGCGGCGCAACCCTACCAGGTGCGCTCCGGTGCCCAGGGATTTGCCCAGGTCGTTCGCAAGCGATCGTACATACGTGCCAGACGAGCAGTAAACATCGATAACAGCTTCAGGAGGAGCCCACTCTAGTATTTCCAGGCTGTGTACGTTGATAATGCGCGGCTCCAGGTCCACTTCTTCACCCTGTCGAGCCATTTCATAGGCTTTACGACCTTTGATCTTCACTGCCGAAAAGGGCGGCGGGACCTGTTCCATTTCACCGACAAACTGTTGCAAAATCTCGTTGAATTTATCTTCAGCAATATCTTCAACTGGAGATGACCTTGTGATTTCCCCCTCGGCATCATAAGTGTCAGTGGAGCTGCCCAGACGGATTGTGGCCTGGTAGCGTTTGTCGGAAGCGGAGATATATTCGCTCAAACGCACTGCAGGGCCGACCAGGATCACCAATACGCCTGAAGCGCGTGGATCTAACGTTCCAGTATGCCCAGCCCGACGGATGCCGGTGCCTCTTCGGATAATTTGTACAACATCGTGGGAGGTGAGCCCAACCGGTTTATCTACCACCAGAACACCAGATACCACGTTAATAATATTATCTTCTTCCATTTCTTTATATTTCCCATCCATCCGAAATGTTCTACCTATTATTTTAGCACGACTCTATTACATCCGGAATATGTTGTCTGACAATAAGTGACTTTCTGTCTTCCGGAAGACAGATTAATCATCTATCCAACCAGGATTTCACTTGTCGCTTTTAAAACGACCGTCCGGATGGTCTCCAGGTTACCCTGAATCTCTGCGCCAGACGCAGCCGGATGCCCACCACCTCCAAATTGCACGGCTAGCTTCGAAACATCGAAACCGGGTTGCGCCCGCCAGCTTATCTTCACACTGCTGTGAGTCTGTTCCACGAAGATCACTGCAATATCAGTATCCTCGATCGAAGAGAGCACATTGATCAGGTCTGCATCGTCCCTGCCGGAATAGCCAGCGGCTTTGCGGTCAGCCTGGGTAAGGGTTGTCCAGACCAGGCGCCCGTCTCTTTCCAACTGGTTGAGACCGGCCGCCCAGAAACGAGTTGCTTCAAAAGAGCGCTTCACCAATGCCTGGTGATACAACTCAGCCAGGTCACCGCCATGTTCCATCAGGTTGGCAGCCAGCCGCAGAACCTTGGGGGTCACGTTAGAGGTGCGAAACCCGATCGTATCTGTAATTATGCCGGTTAGCAGAGCGGCCGCGACAGGTTGTGTCAATGGCAACCCGAGGCTTTCGATCAACCCCGCCAGGATTTCGGAAGTAGCCACAGCCGCCGGATCCACCAGGTTGACTTTTGCATAATTAAGGTTCGTGATGTGGTGGTCCACATTAAAATCTGGGGGCCCGCTACCGTTCAGGACATTGCCGGTTCGTTTAAGGTCCGAACAATCCAGAACCACAACCCAATCAAAGCTCCCGTTTGGGCGCGAACGGATCTGTTCGCTCCCGGGCAGGTGGCAGTAGCTGGACGGCACACCGTCTGACAACACCATCTGCACGTCTTTTCCGGCTGCTTGCAGTGACAGTCCCCACCCTAGCAGAGAACCAATCGCATCGCCATCTGGGCGGACATGAGAGACGACCAATACGCGATGAGCGGATTCCAATTGCTGCCTGACCTGGTTTAACAGGTTGTCAGGCTGTTGCGGCTCCGGCTGGATATCACTCACGATCGCTTTTCTCCTCACCGGTTGAGCCTTCCCGTGCCGGGTTGTGGGCTGTCAGGCTTTCGCCCGGCGGCATTGCTCGAGCGCCTGACTCCTCGTGTATGGATGCAATCAGGCGTTCGATCTTTTCGGCTCGCTCCAACGTTGAGTCCCAGCGAAAGCGCAAGCGCGGAAAAGTGCGCAGGTCAATCCGTTGGCTTAATTCATGACGTAAAAAGCCCTGCGCATGTTCCAACCCATCCAGAATATCTTGCCATCGCTGCTCACCTTCCAGGGCGGAAATGTGCACGCTGGCGTAAGCCAGCTCCCGGTCAACTTCCACATCCGTGACTGAGATGCCTTGCAGGCGCGGGTCACTCACCTCCATAAGCAACATCTCGGAGAGCTCTTCTCGAATACGATCGCCAATGCGCTGAGTCCTAGTTTTCGAAACCACGATCATGCTCCTAGGCGACAGCAACCTTTTCGATGGTAAATGCCTCCAGGATATCACCGACTTCAAACTCGTCAAAGCCCTTTATACCCACGCCACAATCAAAGCCAGCGCGGACTTCACGAACATCATCTTGCAAATGTCTTAAAGAAGATATTGGTCCTTCATGAATATTTTCACCATGCCGCAAAACGCGCAGGCGCGCGTTGCGGCGGAGCTCGCCATCGGTCACTCGACAGCCGGCAATATTGCCTAGCTTGGAAATGCGGAACAACGCTCGCACCTCGGCGTGCCCGATGATAGTCTCTTTATCTTCTGGTTCTAACATACCTTTCAACGCTTTCTCGACATCTTCAGTGAGGCGATAAATAATATCATAGAGCCGGATAGAGACTCCCTCAGAATCAGCCAGGCGGCGGGCGGCAGCCTCAGCTTGCACGTTGAAGCCAATCACAACAGCCTTTGAGGCTGAGGCCAGCATGATGTCATTTTCACCGATATTGCCAGTTTCAGCGTAGAGGATATGAATGGAGATATCACCTTCATTTAGCGCATTCAACGACGAAACGATCGGTTCCAGAGAGCCCTGGACATCGGCCTTGACAATCAGGCGCAGTTCACGCAGCTCGCCGGCCTGGAACTTGTCGAAAAGATGTTCCAGAGTGACAGCTACTTTAGGGGCTGTGGCTGCCTTCTGCTGGGCTTGAACACGCTCTTCGACGATCACGCGGGCATCGCGCTCAGTAGCAACAACCTGGAAAATGTCGCCTGCCGATGGGACGTCGCTCAAACCCATGACCGACACTGGAGTTGAAGGGCCAGCCTTGCGTAGCTTGCGACTGTGGAAGTCAAAAAGGGCGCGCAGGCGACCATAGGCATTACCTGCCACTACCACATCTCCCACTTCCAGGCTGCCATTTTGCACCAGTAAGGTGGCCAATACGCCTTTAGTCTTATCGCGTTCGGCTTCGATCACCGTACCAATCACCTTGCCTTTTGGATTGGCTTTGATATCCATATTCTCTGAAACAAGTGAAATGGCCTCCAACAGATCATCCAGGCCACGCTTCTGTTTGGCAGAAATTGGCACGATAATCGTATCGCCATCCCAGTCGTCTGGCACAAGGCCAATCTCGGCCAGCTGCTGTCTGACACGGTCGGGGTCGGCGTTAGGTTTATCGATTTTGTTCATAGCCACGATAATGGGCACATGAGCAGCTTTGGCGTGGGCGGCAGCTTCACGTGTCTGAGGCATCACACCGTCATCGGCAGCCACGACCAGGACGACGATATCGGCTCCCTGCGCGCCGCGCGCTCGCATTGCGGTAAAAGCAGCGTGTCCAGGAGTATCGAGGAAAGTGATCGTGCGACCGTTGTGTTCTATCTGATAAGCCCCGATATGCTGGGTAATGCCGCCGGCTTCACCGCCGGCAACATCGGTGTGACGGATGGCGTCCAGCAAAGTCGTTTTACCGTGGTCAACGTGGCCGAGGATGGTGACAACCGGAGGACGATTGACCAAATCTTTCGGGTTTTCGTCGGCGATCAGCCTCCGCCAGAGCGGGATTTCGCCGCTATCTTCATCAGCAACAACCTGTGGCGTCTCCAGTGTCGCTTCATACCCCATCTCTGCGGCAACAATGGCAGCAGTATCGAAATCAATCTGCTGATTAATATTCGCCATAACCCCATTGGCCATCAAGCTTTTAATGATCTCAATAGGGCTGGAATTAATTGTGTATGCTAAATCGCGGACTGTAATGTTTGATGGGAGTTCAATTGTTTTCAGGCTGCGTCCGTTTTCGCTCATATGGAACCTCCGATACTAATTAACTAATTTGTGTCCCAAAAAGCGGAGCGGGCAGTCCAAACCTTACCTATCCAGTATTTTGCTCACCGGTTGGTTCCTCTGGTAGAGAAGCTAGGAAAGCGGATAGGTATTGCATATCTTTTTCGGTGAGCTCGGTTTTTAAGGCATTGGCGAGCGCGCCGTTCAAGCCGCGCTCCCAGCAAGATCGCCGGTCATGCAGGTAAGCACCGCGCCCTGCCATTTTGCCTGTAGAGTCCACCTGGACTGTATCTTGACAGCGAACGATGCGGATTAGCGAGCGTTTTGGAAGTACTTCCCGGCAACCCACACACGTTCGTTGGGGCACATGTTTTCTACGAACAGTTTTTTTAGGCACCTAATCTAATCTTCTATAATTCCCAATTGTCGTCGAAATCCAAACCGCCACGTTTGCGCTTTTTCTTGACAACCATGACGTCTTTATCTGGATCATACTCCATCTCGACGTATTTCTTCTTTTTCTTCTTTTTCTTCTTGTCGTCGGATTCGTCTTCTTCCTCGTCGTCATCCGTGCTGATAAATTCCAGCACCTCAGGTCTTAGGGCGAACAACTCATCCAGCGAGCCGGGTTCTTCCTCGGCCTGTTGGGCACCTTCAACTGCAGGGGTTAATTCAACCGCTTCAGGTTCTACTTTCTCGCCGACCGGCTCTGTTTCGATTGCGGAGACTGGCTCAGCCAAAGGCTCAATACTTTCCGGCAGGACTTCGACCAGTCCCTCGGTTGCGGCGACGGGCTCAACTTCCGCCCCGGCTACAATTATGGGCGCCTTTGCCTCATCGACCGGCACTTCCGCCTCAGCAGTGGTTAACTCTGCAACAGGCTCGACCGGAGCGACCTCAATTACGGGCGGCTCTTCTTCAGGGACAGGCTGGCTGTACTTTTCAAGGGAAGTTTCCAACTCCTTCATGGCCTTTGGCCCCATACCGCTCAAGCGCAAAATGGCGTCTGGGTTAAGGCGCATTTGGAGCATCAGGTCGCCTACAGACTGGTAGCCTGCTTCGCTGATCACGGCATACACGCGATCCGAAACCTCGAAGTCTTCGAGCGGGATTTCAAATGTTGCCGCTGGTATATCCGCCTGGGCAATACGCAAGCGTTCTTCTTCGGCCAGTTTATCGGCCTGGCGCTGGCGGATCAAGCCGCGTTCGACCCGATCTACAAACTGGGTTAATACCTGGTATTCTTCGGGAGTGACTGGGCGTCCTTCAGCCTTTTTAGCCAGGATGAACTCCACCTGTGGCATGATGTCCGTCTCATTCTGGGCCAAAGTTGCAAACAAAGGATCTTTCTGCAGCTTGTAAAGAGCATCGGAGGCTGCTTCGGGCAGGCTCTTGATATCGATGCGCCAGGATGTGAGCTTGGCAGCCAGGCGGGCGTTTTGGCCGTCGCGGCCAATTGCCAGGCTGAGTTGATCTTCCGGCACTACTACGGTAGCGGTTTTTGCGCCCTTCGATTGTTCATTCAGGTAAACGCCAGAAACGCGCGCCGGGCTAAGCGCCTTTGCAATGTAAACTGACGGGTCCTGGTTCCATTCGATGACATCTATTTTCTCATCGTTCAGCTCGCGCACGATGGCCTGTATACGCACACCCCGGATGCCGACACACGCGCCCACCGGGTCTACCCCTGCCTGCATGCCCGCCACTGCGACTTTCGAGCGTTGTCCTGGCTCGCGAGCTACAGATCGGATTTCTACCATACCATGATAGATCTCAGGAACTTCGTTTTCGAGCAAACGTCGTAAAAAGTTGCGGTGAGCGCGCGATAGAATGATCTGTGGACCGCGCGTCGAGGTTTTCACCTCTAAAAGCAAAGCCCGCACTCGATCGTGCACCCGGAAACGCTCGCCAGGAATCTGCTGGTTACGCGGCATAATTCCTTCGGCTTTCATATCCAGTCCAAGGGTTATCCCTTGAGCATTAACCGCTTGCACCACGCCGCTCATGATCTCGCCAAGCTGTTTGCTGAAATGGCTGAATTGAACGTCACGTTCAGCTTCGCGGATGCGTTGCTGGATTACCTGGCGTGCGGTTTGAGCTGCCACACGTCCAAAATTGCGTGGGGTAGTCTCCATTACCACCATACCGCCCAGCTTGGCTTCAGGATCTACCTTAGAGGCATCTTTTAACGAGACTTCGGTGCGAGGGTCCTGAACCGTCTCGACGACCTCTTTTTCGGCGGAAATTAAGACCTTGCCAGTTTCCGGGTCAATTTTAGCTTCCACATGTTGAGCATTAGAAGCATTAACTGCACGGCGATATGCAGAAACCATGGCGGCTTCTAAAGCCTCTAACACCACCTCTTTTGGCAGTTGTTTTTCTTCCAGGACTTCGTTGAAAGCCAGGACGAACTCGTTCTTCATGCTTGCTCTTCCTCTGTATAACATGCAGAAAAGTGGGGGTCGCCCACTTTTCGATGATTCCAATATTCCGAACGCTTACCGTACAGTAGATGATTTTAACATAGTTTGAATTTAGACGCAAGGTTTTAATAACAGGTGGAATGATTATCTCATCTCCATTTAACGTGAATCCGTGAGCTTATTCTCCATCCGCCAGGCTGGCTCATTTACCTCTCTGCGCTGGCCTGTCTCATCGATATAATGCCATATGCCTGGCTCGCTTGCTACAACGCGATAGCCATTGCGCTCATAGAGCTGGCGAGCATTTGGATTATCGCGGCCCACATTCAATGTCACCCATTGATAGCCACGCCGAACTAAATCGGCTTCGGCGGTCTGTAGCAAGCGTGTCCCTAACCCAGCCCCCCGGTATGACTTGCGGACGCGGAACGCGTAAATGTAGGCTCGTGTCTTACCATCAGCCAGCTCAAGCCGGGCGCTGTTTAACTGGACAAATAGCTGTCCGATCAGTCCCAGGCCGGGCAGGTCCGCCACCCACAACACAGCCCTCCCCTTCACAGCGCTTTGGTATGTCTCGGCGAACAGACGGCGGAAGCGAGAGTATTCGCCATCCCATTCCAGGGCGGGCAAGTCAGCCTTGGTCAGCCGGCGGATCTGGACGCGAGACACCCAGGATGGTGGAGATTGGAGGGTTGAGGGTGGAGGGTGGAGAGCCATGCGTTGAGCGTGATGTGTAAGGCGTGGAACCTTAATAATGGATAAGGGATTAGGGAGAAAACCCTGCCTATCCTTTATCCCAAATCCTCTACTGCAATCAGCTTTTCCAATAGAGCGATTTCTTCTGCTTCGGTTGTAATTTTGCCATCCAGCCAGGCGTTGCGCAAATCATCCAGGATGCGCCGGTAGATCGGACCAGGGGGCAAGCCGCGCCTGCGCAAGTCGTGCCCGCTGGTCGTCGAGGTGATCTTCTGCCAGCGCGTAATATAGGTTTCGATAACTGTCCGCAATCGGTTATCGGAGGTTGCCAGATACACGGCGTAGCGAGCCAATGGATGGACCGGCTCCAGGCGGGCTACCGCCGTAGAGGCGGATGCGGTGGCCAGGTTGGGCAGGTCGTGCCAGAGCTCACACGCCTCCCGGATGATTTTCCCCAGCTCCGCAGGCAGTTTCAAGCGCTTATTGACCGCATTCGCCTCCTGCGGGGTCAGGCGCATCAGCCAGATCGTATAAGCCAGACTGCGCTTTAGAACGACGCCAGTAGCATTTGGAGGAACTCCCCAATTTGCATCAGGTGGGTTTGAGGGAATAGCTATAAAACTTGAGCCCAACCATTCATCCCAGATCAGGTTAGGATGGAGAGCGTTCAACAGGCGCAATTCGCCCAAGCGAGCCAGGATTTGTGGTGTGTTTTGCTCCGCCAGGATATTGTTCAATTCGTGGCGGATGCGATCGCCGGAGATACGATCCAGGAGCGTCAGCGCCTCGCCCAACAAATCCAGGGTGCGTTCTTCGATCTGGAAGTCGAACCGTTGCTCGAAGCGGGCGGCGCGCAGCATGCGGGTTGGATCATCTACAAAAGACAGTGAGTGCAGGACACGTACCAGGCCAAGCCGCAGGTCGGTGAGGCCGCCCCAGTAATCGTGCAACTCACCATAATGCCGGCCGTCCAGGCGCAAGGCCAGGGTATTGATGGTGAAATCGCGACGATGGAGGTCGAGTTTAATACTGCCGCGCTCGACGGTGGGCAAGGCGGTGGGGTGGGTGTAAAACTCAGTGCGAGCCGTGACCAGATCAAGCGAATCGGGTAGGTCAAAATCATGGAGGGTCGAGGGTGGAGCGTCGAGGGACCCCGTCGAATTTTCCGCCGCACCTAGCCTGTTTCTGACGATGGCGGCATGACCACTTATGAGCCACTTGGCAGTGCCGAAGCGAGCATGGCTGGTGACACGCCCCCCGTAGCTGGCCGCCAGGGCGCGCGCCAGGGCAATGGCATCTCCCTCAACCACCAGGTCAAAATCCAGGCTGGGGCGATCCAGGAGCAGGTCGCGTACAAAGCCGCCCACGATGTATAGTGCGGCATGCTGGTCATGAGCAGCTCGAGCGACCGCTTGCAGGAGCACCAGACGGGTTACCGGCAGAGCGTTCTCGAGGCGGGAAGCCAGGTTTTGGCGGCTGGGGAGGCTGGGCTGAGGGGTGAGGGTTCTGAGCAGGTCGGTGCGGGTGACGATGCCAATGATTTCCCCAGTTTCGGGGCTGACTACCGGCACCTGTCCCCAACCGCTGTCGGTCATCAGACGCTGCAGATGTTCTAGCGAGTCGTCCGGTTGGACGGTGACTGTGCCTGCCTCCATCAGACTGCTGGCGGTTGCTGGCATCCGGTGAGCCAGGGCGCGGTCGACTGTCCGGCGGGTGAGCAAGCCTACCACTTTTCCGTCCTGCACGACAGGGTAGCCTTCGTAACCATACCGCCGCATCCGCTCGGCGGCCTCTTCGACCGGGGTGAAAGGGGAAAGCACCTGCGGGCCGCTGGACATGATCTGGGCGACCGTGATCGCCGGATGCACGAAGCGGGGAAGGATGCTCACTAACTCGGCGTGCACCTCGGCGAGGGGACGTTCGCGGATCAGGCTGGCGGCGGCGCGCTCATGACCACCGCCACCGAAATTAGCCACGACTACCGCTACATCGATATTGTCCGTATTGGAGCGGGCGATCAGCTGGACGCCGCCGCGCGTGCTGACTACCAGGAACAAAGCATCGGGGTCGAGCAAATCGCGCAGCTTATGAGCGATGCTGGAAAGCTCTTCGTCCATATCTTTGGCGTCGCCAACCGCGATCACGATGGTATGCCCGTGGATGTGGTGGGTTTCGGCGCTTATGCGCAACTGGTCGTACAGAGCCTGCTGCCTGGGTGATAAGGGATGGTTGAGGAAATTACCGGCAATGGTCAGGCTGGCGCCTTGATCCAGTAGAACGGCGGCGGCACGCAGGTCGCGGGAGTTGGTGCGGCTATAGGTAAGGGAGCCGGTGTCCTCATAGATGCCCATCAGGAGCAAAGTAGCCTGGATGATGGTCAGGTCGCCGTTGGCTTCTCGCAGCTCCTCGATGAGCATGGTGGTGGTCGCGCCGGTGTCGGCTGAAATGACCACCCAATCAGCCGGCAGGTTATCCTTGTGGGGATGGTGATCTATCACCCGCACGCGGGTATGCGGCCCCATGCCCTTGATGCTGACCATGGATTGGGTATCTACCAGGGTGACGGCTTCAACTGGCTGGTTGGGCAGGTCGCGCGGGTCCACGAACGGCAGGTCTGCGCCGTACAGGGTCAGGAAAGCCTGTACATTGCGGTTCATGCGGCGCGGCAAGACCGGCGTGGCGGCCTCGTCGAGCAGGTAAGCAGCCAACAAGGATGCCAGGGCGTCGAAATCGGCCTGTTCGTGGGTGAGGATTATGCGCATAGGCGA
>Ga0315273_10007477_pt1 | contig 13696 bp, 11 predicted proteins | sample YL17G02_0_MG_FD_205753 | JGI IMG/M metagenome (GOLD analysis project Ga0315273, IMG submission 205753) | Sediment microbial communities from Yellowstone Lake, YNP, Wyoming, USA - YL17G02_0 | ecosystem: Environmental > Aquatic > Freshwater > Lake > Sediment | place: USA: Wyoming | collected... | reverse complement strand
TACGAGACCGCGTCGAAGATGTCAGCGTATGTCAACTCGACCTGGTCGAGGTTCGCACCGACCATTCCGTTCGCCCCGGCCGCGGCGAGCGCGTGGCAGCTGCCGCAACCCGCGCGCACGAACACCTCCTTGCCCGCGAGAGGATTGCCGTTCTTGGGCCGTGGGGGAGCCTTGCCCGCGGCGGTCGCGTCCTCGGAGGCCGACGCGGTGGCCGACGTCCCCGATGCCACGGACTTCGCGAGGAAGGCGGCCGCGTCGGCGAGCTCCTTGACACTCAAGCGGCCCCCGAACGAGGGCATCGCGCCCTGTCCGGCCGAGACCCAGTTGAAGGCCTCTGCGTAGGTCAGCTTGACCGTGTCGAGGTTCGTGCCCGCGGTCGCGCTCGCCCCGGCCGCGGCGAGCGTGTGGCAGCTGCCGCAACCGGCGGTGACGAACACCTTCTTGCCCGCCCGGGCGTTTCCCTGCTTGGGCATCGCGGGCACCGTCGCTCCGGCCGCCGAGCCGCCGCCTTCGAAGCGCTGGTCCCCGAGCCCCAGCGACGCCGACGCCGACGACGGTCTCAGGGTCACGTAGCTGATCGCAGAGACGCCGAAGACGAGCGCGGTCAGGCTGATGGCGAGAAGGCCTAACTCTTTCCTGCTCACTGTTCTCATGGCCACAGTTCTCCGCGGGAGGCGTTCAGCCTAGCAGGTGGCGGCTGACGTGATGCTGCCTCGACGAGCCTCGGCCCGCCCGCCGAGAGCGTCGAGCCGCGGCAGGGCACGCAGAGGTCGCCGAGGACCTGGAGCAGCGGCCCGGCATGCTCCTCGTCGGCGAGAAGGGCCTGGATCCTGACGAGCATCGCGCTCGGCGCGATGGGGCCGCCGCAGTTCCGGCAGCGGGCGAGGGCCTCGAGCTTGAGTGGCGTGCGGCCGCGGGCGAGTGCGATGAGATCGGTCGAGCGGTCGACCGCGAGAGCGCCGGCCGCCTGCTCGGGGCAACTGGGAGCGCAACGCTCGCAGCCGACACAGGCGGTTGCATCATACGAGAGGACAACGTCCTCGGCGCCCTCCTCGAGGCGGAGCGCTCCGGTCGGGCAGGCGGCGGCGCATGCTCCGCAGACGGTGCAGGCGCTCGCGCGCACCCGGACGAGGCCGAGCGGCGAGGCACGGTGCGCGCGCAGGCGCACCCGCCTGCGGGGATCGCTCTCATGGAGACGCAGGAGCGCCTCGGCGGTCGCCGCCGGCTCTGCGAGCGACGGCGCTGCGTCCGAGGCGTCAGGCCGGCCGAAGGACGGGAGTCGCGGGGGTGGCTCGAGGCCCGCCTCCGTCACGGCGACCGTCCGCACCCGGTCGGCCGCCGCCTCGTCGCCGAGCAGGCGCAGGAGGTCGCGCGTGTAGGCCAGCCGCCCGGCGACCACGGGCTCCCGCGGGCAACCGCACTCCGGGCCGCAGCGAGTCAGGCCGACCGCGCTCGCCCCACGGGCCACGGCCTGCAGCATCCATCCGGGAGTGACCACCCCGATGCAGGGAACCTGGACCGGCAGCCAGCCGCCGGTTGCTCCGTCCAGCCCGACCGCCTTCCGGCAGTGGAAGAGGACGGCGGGCTCGTCGCTGCCGAGAAGGCTCTCGAGCTGGGCCCCGTACTCGGCGAGCGAGGAGCCGGGCAGGCTGACGGCCTCGGTGGGGCAGGCCGTGACGCAGAGACCGCACCCGTCGCAGCGCTGCTTGTCGAGCACGACGCGGCCGTCCTCCACGGCGAGCGCCGAGCGCGGGCACGTCTGGACGCAGAACCCACACCTGCCCGGGCCGAGGCAGCGGCGATGGGCAACGCTCGGAACCGGCTCGTAGGTGATCGGCGGCAGCGCCAGCAGCGAGAACCGGCTCACCGCGGCTCCCTCCGCGAGGAGGCGCGGGCGCAGCTGATCGGGGGTGGTTCCCGCGAACGCCCGCGCTCGCGCGACCGCCGCGGCGAGCCTCGGGACGACGCCATCCGAGCCCTGCTTCGAGACGCAGGCCCGGGGCAAGCGGACGAGCACGATCGCGAACGGGTCGAGACCGGCGCGACGCGCCCGCCGCTGGATCTCGTCGGGAGAGCCGCCGTCGGCGCTCGTGCCGAGGACGAGACGGGTGGCGCCGCTGTCGACGGCGAGCGCCGGCCCGCGCCCGGCGTAGAGGCAGAGGTCGGGCACGACCGCCGCCCGGACGTCCGGCAGCGTGCGCTCCAGGGATGCGCAGAGCGCGGTCAGCTCATCCGCGTCGCCGGGGGAGGCGAGGCAGTCGCACAACGCGACGGCCACCCGGGTGGGCTCGCTCCCGGGCCTCACGGCGGCGGCTCCGCGAGCAGCATCCGCACGAGATCGCCGTCGTGGACGACGAAGGCGCGGGCCGCCTCCGCGAGCAGGCCGTAGAGGCTGCCCGGCGGCGCCGCACGCGCCAGCCGGCGCGTGAAGGTCGGGAACCACCGCTGCAGGTGTAGCTCGTGGAACTCCTCCTCCCGCCGCAGGAAGTCCAGGCTCCGATCGACGTCTCCCTCGCGCCACGCCCGCTCCTCCTCGTCGCAGAGCAGCGACAGGAAACCGAGCTCCAGCGACGCGTGGTCGGGGAGCTCCCTCCCGTCGGCGAGAGCGACGCCGGAGGCGGCGTAGGTTCGCTCGACCGCGATCGTGACGAGCCCGCGCTCCCGGCCCTCCCGCTCGAGATAGGCCGACTCGTACGGCGGGCAGAGCCCCTGCGATGAGTTGACCAGGAGAAGCGTGACGTACTCGCGCTCGAGCCCGCCGAGGTCGCTCTCCTCCAGGTTGAGCAGCCGGTCGCAGAGCGCGCGCAGAGGCGGGAAGAAGGCAAACTCCGGAGCGAGGCACCGCCTCGAGGGGAAGTCGCGCGCCGCCGCGACGACCTCGGCGAGATCGCCCGGCGCCGGGTAGCAGAAGAGCGCCCCGAGCAGCTCGAAGGCTGCCCCCCGTAGCTCCGCCAGGTCGGCCGGCGAGCTCCCCTGCCCGGAGCGCGGCGCGGGCGCGGAGGTCGCCGGGGCCGTCGTCACCGGCCGTACTCCCGACCGTCCCGCACGTCGCCGGTCTGGCCCTTGTCCTCCCGGTCGGGCAGGAGCTCGTAGATCACCGCGGAGATGAAGACCATCATCACGCCGCAGATGAAGACGAGCCCGGCGTACGGGACGCGCGGGTTGCTGTTGGCCGGGCTCTGCGGGATACCGAGCTTGGCGCCGAGGAAGAAGTAGGCGGTTGCCTGGAGGAAGAAGCCGGCGATGAGCCACCCGAACACGATCGTCCTGCGCATCAGGCCGCCCGCTCCTTCTCGGCCTCCGGGAGGTGGATGATCGGGAAGGTCTTGGCGAAGCCGATGAAGAGCAGGGTGCCAAAGCCGAAGAGGCCGATCACCACGCCGTACTCGACCCAGGTGGGGGAGTAGTGGCCGGGGCTGTAGGGCAGCAGGGGGCCGTGCGTCTGCGAGGGGATCACCAGCAGGAAGCGCTTGAAGATGGCCGCCACGTTGACGAGGACGCCGGCCGTGACGCCGGCGACGAGGGCGAGCCCCGGCCGGAAGAACTGGGCGATCAGGAGAGCGAGCGCGGAGAGGAGGAGCGCGAGCACGAGCCAGAACAGCGTGGCGTACTCGCCGGTGAAGAGCGCCCGGGTCACCTCCACCTCCTGCTCGCCGCCCTGGTAGACGCTGCTCAGCGTCTCGACGATCCAGAGGTAAAGGTAGGCGAGGATGAGAACGAGCAGCAGGTTGTTCAACCAGCGGAAAACCTCTCCGGTGAGCCGCTCCTGCTCGCCGAGGGCACGTCGCATGATCGCCGCGGCGACGATCAGCAGCCCGGTGCCCGAGACGCCGGCCATGATCACGAACGAGGGCGCCTGCAGGGCGCTGTGCCAGCCCGGGCGGCCGATCTGGAGCCCGAACACGAAGCCCAGCGTGGAGTGGGCGGTGACGAGCAGCGGCACGATCGCGATCGCCAGCCAGAAGCTAGCGGTGTAGTGCCGACGACGCTGCGCGGGCGTGTCACGGTAGCCGGCCGCCCAGATCCGGTGGAAGGTCTGGAGCCGCCCCGGCACGCGTGCGCAGATCATGGCATCCCGCCGGCTGTCGAGGTAGAGGTAGACGAGGCTCGCGAACATGTAGCCGGAGATCACGAGCGTGAACGTGCCGAACAGCGGCGAGCCGGGCCGCGCGTACCGCGGCAGGTTGAGCAGCCCCCGGATCGGGTTGCCGAGGTCCGCGAGGACGCAACACGCTGCGCAGACGAGCGCGATCACGGTCAGGACCTCGGCGATGCGCGCGACCGGCTTCAGCTGGTGGAGGTTCATCAGCCTGATCAGCGCGGCGAGGATGATTCCCGCGAAGCTGACACCGACGAAGTAGGCGATGAATACAACGTAGAGGCCCCAGGGCGTCCCGCCCATCGTCCCGATGTCGCGCATGCCGGTGATCACCTCCCCCTCGGTGTACTGGCGGTAGTAGGCGTAGACGCCGAAGCCGAAGGCGCCGGCGGCGAGCGCCGCGGCGAACAACCAGGGCCCGGTGACCCGGCCGATGCCGTACGGGAGCCTCTCCGTCGGCTCGGAGCCGTAGGTGTACGTCCCGACCCGCTGCGCCATCGCCTAGGCCCGCTTCCGGACTTCCTCGAGCTGCTTCGACTCCCGGGAGATCGGGTTCTCGCCGAGGTAGAACACCCTCGGCTTCGTCCCGGCCTCCTCGAGCAGGGAGAAGTGGGGCCTGCCCGCCACCGCGGTCGACACCGCGCTGCCCGGGTCGTCGAGGTCGCCGAAGGCGAACACGGAGACGGGGCAGTTGGCGACGCAGGCGGGAAGAAGTCCCTTCTCGAGCCGCTGGACGCAGAAGGTGCACTTCTCGGTCACGCCCTTCGTGTTGCCGCCGCCGGCGACGTTCCGGCCCTCGGTCCCGTGCGGCTGGCCGAGGTCGGGGTTCGCGTACGGGGGGACCGCCCCGCCGGTGACCTCCTCGAGCTCCGGGTCGTCCCAGTCGAGGTAGTAGTTCTCCTCGGGGTGCTTCCAGTTGAAGTAGTTGACGCCGTAAGGGCAGGCGACCTCGCAATAGCGGCAGCCGATGCAGCGGTCGAAGTCGCTCAGGACGAGCCCGTCCTCCTGCTTGTACCGCGCGCCGACGGGGCAGACCTTGACGCAGGGCGGGTTGTCGCAGTGCTGGCACGGGCGCGGGAGGAAGCTGACGTTCACATCCGGGTACGCGCCCTCCTCGAAGCGGAAGACGTACATCCAGAAAGCCGCCTCGGGCGTGTTGTTCTCGACCTTGCAGGCCTCCATGCACGCGCGGCAGCCCATGCACCGGTCGAGGTCGATCGCCATCGCGTAGCTCGGCATCGGCTCTCCCCTACGCCTTCACGACCCGGACCTTGACGTGGAACGACTGGTCGGTCGTGGCGCCCACGTAGCCCTCGCCGGTGTAGAAGATCTCATTCGGCGATGGGCCCTGCCCCTTCGCCTCGGGGTGCACCCAGAGCCCGTAGTGATGCGGCATGCCGACCGTGTCGGGACGGATCGTCTCCGTCAAGCGCGCCTTCACCCTGAGCCGTCGCGTCTCGCCGCTGACCGCGTTGTGCGACTCGACCCAGACCTCGTCCTCGTCCCCGATCCCGCGCTCCTTCGCCGTGAGCGGGTTGATCACGAGGTGCTGCTCGGGGGCGAGCTCGGCGAGGAGCGGGATGAAGCTCGCGCGCGAGTTCTTGAACTCGATCATCTTGTAGCTGATCAGGTAGAGGTCGTACTGCGGCGGCGAGAACTCCATCGTCGGCTCGCGCCACGTGGGGAAGGGCGTGTAGTCCTTCCGGTAGACCTCGGCCACTCCCATGGCCTTCATCTGCCGCCGGTAGCTGAGGAGGGAGTCGCCGTAGAGGCGATGGCGGACGCCGCCGAACGCGGGCTGGGCGGCGTAGCCGTAGGCCCGCTCGGCAGAGATCGGCCCCTTGCTGCTGATCCCGAGCTTCTCGAAGTGGGTGATCCCGCCCTCGATCCCCTCCGAGCGCGCCCAGCGGTCGAGGACCGAGCGCACCGTCGGCCTGCGGTCGAGCGGGAGCGCATAGCGGCCCTCGAGCCCGAGCGCGGCGTTGAGCCGGTCGAGGTAGCCGCCCTTGCCGTAGAGGATGCCGGCTTCCTGGCAGAGGTCGAGGTAGATGTCCGGCTCGCCGCGCGACTCGAAGAGCGGCTTGATCGGCGGCAGCCGCAGAGCGACCGCGTCGCTGTACTGGTCGGTGGCCGAGAAGGGGCCCTCGTACTTCTCGATCGTCGCCGCCGGCAGGACGACGTCGGCGTAGTGGTCGGCCGTCTCCGAGAGCCAGGGGCTGACGACCGCGACGAACTCCAGCTTCGCGAGGGCTTCGCTCATCACCCGCCGGTCGGGGGCCGAGACGAGCGGATTCGCCATGTGCACGATCGCCACCCTGGGGATCTGCTCGACACCGTACTTCGCCGGGTCGGTCATCACCTTCGCGGCAAGGGCCGGGTTGCCGCTCGAGATGGGGAAGAACTTGCTGCGCGCGAGGGTGATGTCGTACGGGGGGTCGTCGATCTCGCCCCGCCCGAGGGCGTCGAACAGATCACGCTTGACGTCCCACGTGAAGTCGACCTTCACCCCGCCGACGGCTCCGACGGCCCCGACGAGCATGAAGACCGCGAGCACGGCCCGGAAGGCCTGGAACCCCAGCTCCTGCTGGCTGACGTGGTTCGCCATCACACCCACCGGCCGGTACGGGATCTCGTGCCCGTCGACGGTGGTCGTCGTCCCGATCATCGCGTTCTCGGCGAGCTCGGCCCCGACCCGGACGATCTGTTCGATGGGGATGCCGCAGACATCGGCGGCCCAGCCGGCCGTGTAGGGGGCGACGTGGTCCTTGAAGAGCTGGAAGGCCGGCTTCGCCACGTTGCCGCCGACCTTGAACTCGCCCTCGAGGGCGGGTCGCTCGACGTCGGAGGCGGGCCTCGCCCTCCCCGCTGCGGGATCCCAGGCCAGCTCCTCTCCCCCGGCCCGGAGGAACTGCCCGTCCGGGCCGACGAGGAACGGGGCGTTCGTGTGCCGCACCAGGTACTCGCGGTCGACGTGGCCGCCGGCGATCAGGAAGTTGCAGAGCGCGAGCGCGAGCGCGAGGTCGGTGCCGGGCCGGATCGGCAGCCACTCATCGGCGAACGGCCCGCCGCCGCGCAGGCGCGGGTCGATCACGACGGTCTTCATGCCCCGCTTGCGCGCGTCGAGCAGCTGCCGGTTCCAGACGATCCAGCAGAGCTTGTTGCCGCCGGCGTTCGTGATGTTCCAGCCCCAGGCGAGCAGGTAGCGGGTGCTGTTGAAGTCCGGGTGGAGGCCGCCGGAGAGACCGAGGGTGTACTCGGCCGCGCGGGTGAGCGCGTCGGAGCAGAGGCCACCATGGTGGAGCCAGGTCGCTCCCGTCGCCTTGACGAATGCCTCGTCGTAGAACGCCTTGCTCTTCGAGCGTCCCTCGAAGAAGAGCAGCAGCGAGGGATCCTGCCGCCGCACCTTCCGGACGCGGTCGCCGACGAGCTTGAGCGCCGTTTCCCACGGGACCTGCCGCCACTGCCCGGAGACGCCCTTCCCGTTCGTGCGCACGAGCGGCGCCTTGACGCGATTCGGGTCGTAGAGCGCGATGATCTGCGCCATCCCCTTCGGGCAGAGCCTGCCCTGGTTGCGCGGATGGTTGCCGCCCTCGAACTTGGTGATCCGGCCGTCGATGCGGCGGGCGAGCATGCCGCAGTCCTGCTTGCCGATCCAGCAGGTCGTCGGCACCCACTCCTCGACGGGGGCGGGGGCGGCCTTCGTGGCGCCGTGGACGTCGCTGCCCCGGAGCAGGAGACGGGTCGCTCCGAGGCCCCCGACGCCGACGGCGGAGCCCTGGAGCAGCCTTCGCCGGGTCAGCCCCATCGGCGCCCCGCCGGCTCGTTCGCCCCTGCCGGCCGGTGGCTCCAGCGCTCCATCTCCGCGATCACGTGATCGAGCGAGAGGCCGCTTTCGGTCGGCGAGCACTCAACCCGCGGCGGCAGCTCGGGGTAGTGGCGGCGGTGACGATCCAGCCGGAACAGGCTTCGGTACCCCATCTTGACTCCGTACGATGCCGCTGTCGGCCGTCGGCGCGCGTCCGCGCTTTCCCGGATCGGAGTTGCGCAAAGACCGCGGTCTCCGCCCAGCCGCAGATGACGATCCTTTCACCCGGGCATCTCCGGCGATGGAGATCGCGCGGCACTCCTCGATGGTCACAGGCGAGAGGGTCGGCGACCGGCGAAAAAGGGACACAGTGCCACCTGTGCCGAAAATCTACCTGCAGACGGATGGGAATCCGGCTCTCCTATCGCCACGATATGGCAGATATCTAGAACTTCGCTCTGGGTTAGTGTCGATTGCAGCGGAGAGTTCACGGACGAACAACGAGGAGGTGGATGAAGTGAGAAAACTGGCGTTCCTCGTTGTGGGAGGCGCCGTTTGGCTGTTGCTTGGGGCCGTGCCGGCGTCTGCCGACAACGGGCCGCACCAGTCGACCGCCGGTACGGTGACAGACCGGTGTGCGGGCTGTCACCGTCTGCACACGGGCCAGGCTCCATTCGTGCTCGTCGAGGAGGAGCCGGCACTCTGCTACACGTGCCACGGCGCCGGGACGGCCGGAGCCAGCACCGACGTGCAAATGGGCCTCGGCTTCGGGAATGTGTATCCGAGCACGGCCCGCGGCGCGGCCGTCGGAGCCCTGCGAGGCGGCGGCTTCGAGTACGCGCTGATCGACTCGAACTCGCCGACGTTCGCGATAACCGACGAGGCGTCGCGGATCACGACAACCCCCGGCAAGATCCCCGTGTTGGGCTCGCCGGTGCCGTCGACGTCCGCCCACTCCGTTGACGAGTCTGCTCAGACGGCCTGGGGCGGGGGGACATTCTCGGCCTCGCCCAACTACGGCACGGCCAGCGTGAAGTTGACGTGCACGTCGTGCCACGACCCGCACGGTGGCGCAAACGCGGCCGTCAACCCGTCGGCCCCGGCGACGTACCGGATCCTGAAGGTCAACCCCGCCGGACTGGGCGTGCTGACTCCGACCTGCCTGCTCAGCAGCGCGGTAGCAGGTGGCACGTGCACCGTGACCGTCACTGCCGAAACCACTCCCGGCACCGGCGAGAAGGTGACCTGCACGGTCGCGGGCAGCCCTCCGTTCACGACCTGTACGAGCAATAGCGTCAGTCCCCCCACGGGGTCCGCGTCGGTCACGCCTGTGTACCCCTCGTGCACGATCCCGACGGTCAGTACCGCCTCGGTGTGCAAGCCGGGTAGCCTGCTGGTCGTGTCCGACATCCCGGCGGGGGCTGGAAACCAGAGCTACACCTCCAGCGACTACTGGCAGGACCTGGCGGATCCGGGGATCGCGCGGGCGACTACCGGCCTGCGGAACGCCAGCCCGTACTACGCGTTCACGCAAAGCGTCGCTTTCTGGTGCTCGGCATGCCACACGCGATACCGGGCGACCAGCGGCAAGACGTACGCCTACAACACGGGTGACGCGGTGACCACGTACCGGCATCGCGGTGACAGCCAGTCGGGCCCGTACGGCGACGCCGACCACACGGCCAACGCTCTGGCCGTCACGGGCGTCTACAAGGCGAGCCCGAACTGCATCCAGTGCCACGTCTCACACGGTTCCAACTCGGCTACAGGGTCGATCAGCGGCGCTCTGAAGAACCCCGACGGCCTAACCGTGGGACTCGGCGTCGGAGGATCCGCCTCGGTCGACAACCGGTTGCTCAGGATCGACCAGCGCGGTGTCTGCGAGCAGTGCCACAAGAAGTAGGCAGGTAGGACTGCGATCGAGAACGACACTCGATCGCCCTGGGGGAAGAAGCCCGAGGTGGCCGTAGAAGACGGCCACCTCGGGCCATTTCGAGAGACAGAGCGAGAATTCCCTTCCGGGCCCAGAGGGGCCCGAACGCACGGCGACTCCTGGATCGAGGCGCGGGCCCGGACACGCGCCCGCCTCGCAGGAAACCATGGGTCTTCCCGTCGGGAAGACATGGGCCTCCCTGTGCCGGATATCTATCCGCTGACGGATGGCCATGGCAGGCCGCCGGGTGCACGATATGCGTAGATATGAGTGAGTCGGGAAGAGTCATCACTGCAGGATCGAAGAAGGGCGCCGCGGCATGAGCGTGATCGAGCGTCTCTCGTCCGTCTCCGACACCACGCTGAACCGGCTCATCCGCGGAGCCATCATGGTGCTGGCGATCGGGATCCCGCTCCTCGCCGCCCTGTATTTCCTCGACCACGGCACCGACCACGGCCCCACCCTGATCGAGCGCCAGATCGCAACGGCGGAGGACGTCGTGCGCAAGGCGCCCGACCAACTCGGGCCCCGGATCGCTCTCGCGCAGGTCTACCAGGCCGCCAGGCGCCCCGACAGCGCCCTCGAGCAGTACGACGAGGTGCTCAAGGTCAGTGCCCTGAACAAGACGGCGCTCCTGGGACGCGGGGACATCCTGCTGGACAAGGGCGACCTCGTGGGTGCGGCCAAGGCGTTCAAGAAGGTCGCCGACACCGCGGCGGGCGGGGAGTTCTCCGGTGTCGACCCGCAGCTCGAGCATGCCTACTACGGCCTCGGCTCGGTGGCGCTGAAGCAGGATCGCGCCAGGGACGCTGTCTCCGCGTTCGAGCACGCGGTGACGATCAAGTCCACCGACGCGGACGCCTGGTACCTGCTGGGCACCGCGGCTTTGCAGGCCGGGGACGCAGAGCACGCCGCCGGGGCACTGGAGCGCGCCATCCTGTTCGTTCCCACCGGCTGGTGCGAGCCGTACGACGCGCTCTCGCAGGCTTACGCGAAGCTGGGCCGCGGCGCCAAGGCCGAGTACGCCGCCGCGATGGTGGACTTCTGCAAGAACCGGACGAGCGCCGCGGTAAGCCGGCTGGAGGGCCTCACCTCGGGCCCGGCGGCGCTCGAGGCGATGCTCGGGATCGGCATGATCGCGGAGACCACGAACGACCGCGCCGCAGCGGTGCGCGCCTACCGAAAGGTGCTCGCCGCGGATCCCGGAAACTTCAACGCGCTCTCCGGGCTCTCCCGGCTCGGGGCCAAGCCCGTCGCCCACCCGAAGTCTCCGTCTGGCGGCTCCTCCTCGAACGGAGCGACATCCTGAGATGACGACGCCCGACCTCACCTCCGCGGTCATCCCGGAGCTCGCGACGACCGAAGCCGAGGAGCTCCGCAAGCGCAAGCAGAAGATCATCCTGTTCCTGTTCCTCGCCGCTGCGATCCTGCTCTTGCTGCTCCTGCTCTGGATCAGGAGCGGACCGAGCACCGGCCTGCCGGGCATCGGGGCGCCGGCGAACCTGCCGCGGTACTCCTTCAGCATCTACGGCGTCGCGCGCCCTCTGGGCGTCGCCGTGAGCCCCTCCGGCGACCGCGTCTACGTCTCCGAGAGCAACGGCCCCCGCCTCGTGCACGTCTTCGACCGCGAGGGCAAGCAGGTCGGCACCCTCCAGCCACCCAAGGCGACCGGCGCCGGGCACGTCCCCGTGTACCTGGCCGTCGACCCGCTCACAAGCGACGTCTACGTGAGCGACCGGATCGCCCGGACCGTGTACGTCTACGACGCCGAGGGCGTGTACAAGAAGGAGTTCAAGCCCTCCAGCGCCGAGCTCGGCCGAGACTGGCAGCCCCTCGGGCTCGCCTTCGACCCACAGGGCAACCTCTACGTCACCGACGTCAGCGGGCCGTCCAACCGGGTGCTCTCGTTCGGGCGCGACGACAAGCGCCTGCGCGTGTACGGTGCCGACGGCCAGTTCTCGTTCCCGAACGGGATCGCGGTCGACCGCTGGGGCAACGTGTACGTGGCCGACTCGAACAGCGGCCGCGTCGTGGTCTTCGACAAGGCCGGCAAGCTCGTAACAATGGTCTACGGTGGGTCGGCGACACAGCGTTTCGGCCTCCCGCGCGGAGAGGCGATCGACTCGAGCAACCGCCTCTACGTCGTCGACACGACCGACCAGTCGGTGCAGGTGCTCGGCCTCCAGGACGAGGGGGTAGCACCGCCGAAGAACATCGGCTCCTTCAGTGGAGACTTCGCGTACCCGAACGGGATCGCCGCGGACAATCGCCGCGTCTACGTGACCGATCGGGAGAACAACCGCGTTCAGGTCTGGAACCGCTAGCCACAGGGCAAGGGATGTCATTCACAGCCAATCCAGGGGATTGAGATGAAGACACGAGCGATCACGCAATTGCTGTGCGCGATCTTGACCGCGGCTCTCTGGTTGTCGCTTGGTACGGTGCCGGCGTCGGCCGACAACGGGCCGCACGTCTCGACAGCGGGTCAGCTCACCGACAGGTGTGCCGGCTGCCACCGCCTCCACACGGGCAAGGCGCCGATGCTGCTCGTGCAGCCCGAGCCGGCGCTCTGCTACACGTGCCACGGTGCGGGCGCGACCGGCGCCAGCACCGACGTGCAAGAGGGCCTCGGCTTCGGAAATGTGTATCCGAGCACGGCCCGCGGCGCGGCCGTCGGAGCCCTGCGAGGCGGCGGCTTCGAGTACGCGCTGATCGACTCGGCCCATCCCGCCGGCCAGAAGAGCACCCAATCAAACCTGACGGGCAACGTCCCGGTGCTCTCGAGCGGCACCGAGGTCACGTCGACGCACTCCATCGACGGCTCGGATGCGACGGCGTGGGGCAACGGCCCGGTCAGCACTACGCCGAACGCCGGCACCACCATTCAGCTCCTCTGTACGTCGTGCCACGATCCGCACGGGAACGGGAGCTACCGCATCCTCCGGCCGATCCCCAGCCAGTCGGGAGCGGCTACCGGCGTGACGATCGCCGACGCCACGACGAAGGTCTATACGACCACCAACTACTGGGAGGCCTGGGACAGCAACAACATGGTCTCGGAGTCCCCCTTCGTCCTACCCTCGGCGTGGTGCAGCCAGTGCCACACGCGGTATCGCGCGGGCGCGGGTGCCGGCAGCAAGTTCCCCTCGGCCGACGCCATCTACAAGTACCGCCACCGCTCGAACGACGACGGGCCCGGGACGCCGACCTGCGTCCAGTGCCATGTCGCGCACGGCTCGAACGCGACGATGGGCCCATACTCGAGCGCGCTCGCCAACCCGGGCGGAACGCCGGGCACCCCCGGCGACAGCCGCCTGCTGCGGATCGACAACAGAGGCACATGCCAGATGTGCCACAACAGGTAGCGATGAGCGGGGATCCCGCTGCGGCCGCAGTTCGCAGGCGGCCGCAGCGAACCCCGGACCCTCGACCGTTGATGACCAGGGAGGCCACCAGGTGACCCGGATGCTCAGCCGCATGGCCGACCGCCCGGGACGCCTGGCCATCGTGGCGACCGTCCCACTCCTGCTCGTCCTTGCCTTCGTCGTCCCCCGGGTCGGGGCGGCCGGCGAGTCACCGATCGTCACCACCGACGGCGGAGTGGTCACCGAGGGCAACGTCAGGCTGACGTTCCCGGCCAACAGCGTGGCGGCGCCGACGCGGATTGCCGTGGTTGCCGCCGACGGGCTGCCCGACTTCGACGGCAGCGCCCCGCTGACGGGCTTCGCCGTTCAGGCCTCTGCCGTCGACACGCGTGCAGCGGTCGCGACATTCGGAGCGCCGGTGACAATGGACGTCCTGCTCGACGGGCTCGACCCGACGGCGATCGACCCTGCAGACCTGCGCCTCGCCTCGCTCG
>Ga0315273_10007476_pt1 | contig 13697 bp, 12 predicted proteins | sample YL17G02_0_MG_FD_205753 | JGI IMG/M metagenome (GOLD analysis project Ga0315273, IMG submission 205753) | Sediment microbial communities from Yellowstone Lake, YNP, Wyoming, USA - YL17G02_0 | ecosystem: Environmental > Aquatic > Freshwater > Lake > Sediment | place: USA: Wyoming | collected... | reverse complement strand
GTTCCTGCGGCCGCTGTTCGAGTACTCGGGCGCCTGCGCCGCCTGCGGCGAGACGCCCTACGTGAAGCTCCTGACGCAGCTCTTCGGCGACCGGGCGCTCATCGGCAACGCGACCGGCTGTTCGTCGATCTACGGCGGCAACCTGCCGACGACGCCGTTCGCGGTCGACCACGAGGGGCGCGGACCGGCGTGGTCCAACTCGCTCTTCGAGGACAACGCCGAGTTCAGCTTCGGCTTCCGGCTGGCGGTGGACGCGCAGCAGCGGCTGGCGCACGACCTCCTGCGGGGCCTGGCCGTCCGGCTCGGCGACGACCTGGTCACGGCGCTGATCGAGGCGGACCAGAGCGACGAGCTGGGGCTCCGCCAGCAGCGGGACCGGGTCGCGGTCCTGCGGGCGAAGCTCGCGTCGCTCCCCAGTCCGGCGGCGCGGCGGCTCGAGACGATCGCCGACTACCTCGTCAAGAAGAGCGTCTGGGCGGTCGGCGGCGACGGCTGGGCCTACGACATCGGCTACGGCGGTCTCGACCACGTCATGGCGATGAACCGGGACGTCAACCTCCTGGTGCTCGACACCGAGGTCTACTCGAACACCGGCGGGCAGCAGTCGAAGGCGACGCCGATGGGGGCGGCGGCGAAGTTCGCCACCGCGGGCAGGTCCCTCGGCAAGAAGGACCTCGGGCTGATGGCGATGAGCTACGGCCACGTCTACGTGGCGCGCGTGGCATTCGGCGCGCGGGACCAGCAGACGGTGCGGGCGTTCATGGAGGCGGACTCGTACCCCGGGACCTCGCTGATCATCGCCTACTCCCACTGCATCGCCCACGGCTACGACCTGGCCGATGGCTGCGCACACCAGAAGCTGGCCGTCGACGCGGGCATCTGGCCGCTCTACCGGTTCGACCCGCGGCGGATCGCCGAGGGGCTACCACCGCTGGTCCTCGACGCGCAACCGACGGGGGCGCGGGTCAGCGACTACACGAAGAGCGAGACCCGCTTCCGCATGGTCGAGAAGCTCGATCCGAAGCGGTTCCAGCAGCTGATGGTGAACGCGCAGATGGAGGCGACCCAGCGCTTCGCGGTCTACCAGCACCTCGCGGGGCTCACGATTCCCAAGGCCGAAGGCGAAGCGGGCGCAGCCGCGCCGGCGGAAGAGAAGTAGGGGGCGACGATGAATCTCTCGACGACGTACCTCGGACTCAAGCTGGCGCACCCGCTCATGCCCGGCGCCTCGCCGCTGGCCACCGACCTCGACACCGTCCGCCGCCTCGAGGACGCCGGCGCCGCGGCGATCGTGATGCACTCGCTCTTCGAGGAGCAGATCGCGATGGAGCAGGCGGAGGACCTCGCCCACGTGGACGCCCACGCCGAATCCTTCGCCGAGGCGACGTCCTATTTCCCGAGGCCCGAGGCCTACCGGCTCGGTCCCGACGACTACCTCGCGCTGATCGCCAAGGTCAAGGCCGCGGTGAAGGTCCCGGTGATCGCCTCGCTGAACGGGGTCACCAAGGGCGGCTGGCTGTCCTACGCCAGGCAGATGCAGCAGGCGGGGGCCGACGCGCTCGAGCTGAACGTCTACCACGTGCCGACCGATCCCGCCGTGACCGCCGAGCAGGTCGAGGGCACGGCGGTCGAGATGGTGCAGGAGATCAAGAAGAACATCACGATCCCGGTGGCCGTGAAGCTGGCGCCGTTCTACTCGTCGCTGCCCCACTTCGCGCGCGGTCTGGAGGCCGCCGGGGCGGACGGCCTGGTGCTGTTCAACCGCTTCTACCAGCCGGACATCGACGTGGAGCAGCTCGAGGCCAGGCGCACGCTCCCGTACTCGACCTCGGCCGAGCTGAACCTGCGCCTGCGGTGGCTGGCGATCCTCTCCGGACGGCTGCGTCCGTCGCTGGCCGTGTCCGGGGGCGTGCACACGACGACGGACGTCGTGAAGGCGGTGATGGCCGGCGCCCACGCGGTCCAGCTCGTGTCGGCGGTGCTCCAGCAGGGGACGATGCACCTGCGGCGCTTGCGGGAGGAGCTGTCGCAGTGGCTCGAGAAACACGAGTACGAGTCGCTCGGCCAGATGCGGGGCAGCATGAACCTCGTGAAGTCGCCCAACCCGACGGCCTACGAGCGGGCGAACTACATCCAGGTCCTGCAGGGGTGGAAGGCGTAGAACCCGGGCGCGGGGACGGCGGCGCGGCCCGGCAGTCGAGCCCGGGCTGGACATGGCGGTGTTTCGTTGTGGGGCTGCACCAACGGGGCCGGGCGATGAGCCCGGCCTCGGACTTCTTCGGGGGGCATGGCGGAACCCCAACGACCGCCTCGACGGCAGGTGCGGCGGCAGTCCAGGAGATGTTCCGCCCGACGGCTGCCCTGGGGATCGCTTCGTGCTCCCCCTGTGCCTGATCGCAAAGCTCGCGGAACCCCGGTGTTGTCGTCAGGAGCCGTGCGAACCGCGCGACCCATGCCCGTCCAGCATCAACTCCGCCTCGGCCGCGATCCATGCGCGCAGGATCCCAGCGCCGCGCGCGATCGCACCGCGATCCAGCGGGGCCTGCCGAGTGAGCCGGGTGATCTCGTTCCAATCGAACGCACGGTGCCCCGGGACCCCTTCGACCACGATGAACAGGCGCTGCCCGGCACGGTCCCCAGCGAGACATGCCCAGCGGCGGCCGTCTCGCAGGAACACGAGGCTGCCATCGATCAGGAGGTCGAATGCGCGTTCGGCTCGATCGTCCACGACCGAGACTTCGCCACCCCGGTCGGCGATGTACGCGAACCGGCCCCCATCGGGACTGATCACGAGATCGCTCGCGCGCGGCTCCGTCTTCACGACCGTGCCGTCCAGGACCACGAGGGACCGGCCGTTCTTTCGGGCGATGTAGCCGAAGCGATTCGTCGTCCGGCCGAACACCGGCGCCTGGATCGAATCGCACCACATGCCCCGCTCGCGGCCCACGAACACCGCTTCGCCTTCGGCGCACCGTGCGACATAGCAGAGTGAATCGTCGGCGGGCCGGTAGGCGAGCGAGCAGGCGAAGCGGTAGGGCCCGGCGTTCGAACCGTTCTCCCGGACGAACCAGCCCCCGTCGTCTCGCACGACACACGCGAGCCGGGCTGCATCGGAACTGAAGACGAACTCGGGCGTGGCGTCGCCCGGCGCTCCCTCGAGGTCGTCGGCGACGAGCACCTCCTTGCCCGCGCGCCGTGCCACGTAGGCGCAGCGCGAGCCGCTGGGGCTGAATCGCAGCGATCCGACCGCGTCGTACCCGGGGCCGGTCCCGCCGTCGATCACGGCATGCACCAGGCCTGCGCGCACGGCCGCGTAGACGAAGCGCCGGCCGGTCGCATCGAACGCGAGGCTGCCGGCGACCAGCGAATCGAACGGCTCGCCGGGTCTTTCGTCGACGACCACCCGCCACGCCGCCCCATCGAGCGCCGCGTAGGCCAGGCGTCCGTTCTCCGGGCTGAAGACGAGCTCCGCGACGCCGTCCCACTCCCGGCCGGGGCGGCCATCGCGAACCACCGACCAACGGCCGCTGCGCTCGACCGGATAGGCGAGATGACGGCTGTCCGGGCTGAAGATCAACTCACGCGATCCCACACCGGGATAGCAGCCGTCGAGGCGGGATGCGACGCGCACGCACTGCACGCCCCCGCGTTCGCGGATCTCGACGCGGGTCCGGTGGTCGGGGCTTCGCACGTTCCAGACGAGACTCCGGGCGCAACCGCACAGCAACGTCGTCGCAAGAGCGGCAAGCAGGAGGACCCTCACGCTTCCTGCCCGGCCGCCCCCACCCCGGGCGGAGTGACGAGCGCGCCCATCAGCACTCCGGTCGCGACGGGCACGCCCTCGACGCTCGCCTCCGCCTTGAGGCGCACGCCGCCACCATGTTCGCCGGTGACGCTCACGCGGTAGTCCAGACGCTGGCCGGCAAAGACGGGCTTCAGGAACTTCACATCGCACGAGGTGCCGACGGCGAGCGAAGAGCGCATGGCGCGAAGGCGCTGAAGAAATTCCTGGCCCTCCTGCGCGCGGTAGTTCGGCTGCAGCCGGAAGCCCTGCTCCAGGTTGAGCAGGCCTTTCAGCCCGGCGTCGGGATCGAGGCCTTCGGTCTCCGCCGCGCGCCGAACCGCGATCAAGGTGACGAGCAGGATGCCGGCCTGGCCAAGTCCCTCGATCGTCTGAGATCCCGGCCAGACGTGCAGGCCCGGGAAGTGGCCGGCGAAGATGTCCTCGTTCGCGGTGATGTGCCGTCCCGCCACGATCGTCGGGACCGGATCGGGATGGAACGAGTGGATGAAGTCCACCATCAGATACGGCCGTCGCTGTGGCAGCAGCAGCTCGACGACGTTCGAGCCGAGCATCAGGTTTCCCCGGGCATCCCACTTCATCGCACGAGCGCCCTCCCCACGCGGTCCAGATCGTCCAGCGTCTCGGTCGAATGCACGACCGCATCGGCCCCAAGGTTGAACCAGATGAGCCCGCGCAGCACGCGCCCCGGTCCGACGATGACAAAGTCGGTGATGCCCAGGCCGGTCAACGTCTCCATCGTCCGCACCCATTGCACGGGATTCGTCAGCTGTTCCGCGAGCAGATCGGGAAGCTCGTCCGCCCTCTCCACCGCGAGGCCCGTACGGTTGGAAACGAACGGAACACGAAGCTGCCCCGAGATCGCGCTTCGAACCGCCGCGCGGAATTCCTCCTGCGCACCGGCGAGCACGCCGCCGTGCCAGGCGCCCGAGACCTGCACGGGCGTCCCCCGAAAACGCGTCGAGAGACGGCGCAGAGCCGCCCACTCGCCCGAGACGACCCACAGGTCGGGCGCGTTGTGCGCTGCGATGTCGGCGATCCCCGACTCGCGCCCATATGCAACGGCCGCCCCGGCCGTCTCGCGATCGGTCCTGTTCAGCGCGATCATTCCACCGGGTTTCAAGGCTGCTTCACGCGCCATCAGCCGCCCGCGCACGGCCGCGAGCGCGACCGCTTCCTCGGGCGAACAGCAACCCGCCGAGGCGCACGCCGCTACCTCGCCGAGCGAGTGCCCCGTGACCAGGTCGGGCCGCACGCCGCGGCGCAGCAGCTCCTGCTCGACCCCGAGGCAGATCGCGGTGTGAAACGGCTGGAGGATCTCGGTGGGCATGATCCCACGCCGGGCGCGGGCGAACTGGTCCTCCAGCGAAACGCCCGTCTCCCGCGCGCCCACCTCGAGCAAGCGGCTCACCGCCGCGGAGCGCTCGCACCAGGCGCGGCCCTCGCGCTCCACACCCACGCCCTGGCCGGGAAACAGGAACGCCACCTTCACAGCGACAATCCTCCATCCACGACCAGGCACTGGCCCACGACGTAGCTGGCCTCGTCGGAAGCCAGGAACAGCACGGCGCGGGCCACCTCGCCGGCCTCGCCGAAGCGCGCGAGCGGGATCGCCGAGCGCCGCTGCTGCGCGAGACCCCGGTCGAGCCTTGCGCCCATGCCCGTCGTCAGCAACCCGGGCGCGACGGCATTCACGCGGATGCCGTGGCGGGCGAGTTCGGCGCCCAGCGTGGCGGTGAACGCGATCACGCCACCCTTGGATGCCGCGTAGTTCGCCTGCCCCGCGCTCGCCCGCAGCCCCGCGACCGAAGCGATGTTCACGATGGCCCCGCGACGTCGCGCCATCATGACCCCCAGCACGGCCCGGCAGCAGTGAAACGTGCCGTCCAGGTTGACTCCGACCACCCGCTCGAATTCCTCGAACGACATCAGGGCGAAGAGTCTGTCGCTCACGAGCGCGGCGTTGTTCACCAGCACATCGAGGCCGCCCTCGTGTGCGAAGCGCTCGACGGCGGCTGCGACCGCCGCGGGATCGCGCACGTCGAACTCGAGCAGCGTGCCCCGCCCTCCGGCCGCCTCCACCTGCGCGAGCGTGGTCTCCGCCTCCTCCCGTCGCGTCCGATACCCGATGCCGACGCGGGCGCCTTCGCGGGCGAAGCTCTCGGCGATGACGCGCCCCAGCCCGCGCGAGGCCCCGGTGACGAGAACGCTCCTGTCGTCGAAGCGGCCCATGCGTCAGGGTCGAAGCAGCGGGGGGAAGACGAACTCGTGGCGCGTGGCGTAGCTGTGGATCTGCGGGCTCACGTGCAGGCTCCGGTTGTTCAGCAGCGGCGCGGAGACGGACCGGACTTCCGCCCTGCGTTCATCACCGGTGCGAAACGCGCCGATGCCCGGATGCGCGAAGTGGATGTCGAGCAGGGCGAGCGCGGTCCAGTCCTCCCGCAGGGCACAATAGCCCGAGTTGACGATCCGCCCGACGGGCCGCTCCTCCAGCGTGACTTCGCTTCCTGTCTCCAGCGGGCTCTTCGAGACGAGGTAGGTCAGACGCTGGCGCGGACCTTCGCGCCTGCGGCGCACGAGCGCTTCCGAGCCCAGGTATTGCTTGCGATACGAGACCCGCCACTGCAGCTGAAGCTCGATGGGCGTCACCGGCTCACGGCCTTCACGGCGGATGCTGAGATACCCATTCTCGAGTGCGCACTGATCCAGCGCCTCGAGACCCGCGCCTGCGACGTCGAGACCGGCCCCCAGCTCGAGAAGGCGGGCGACGAGGCCGTCGACGTTCTCCCTGGGCACGAGCAGCCCATAGCCATACTCGCCGGTCTTGCCGGCGCGGAAGCCGATGCCGCCGTCGAAATGGAAGAAGGTGTGATAGGGCAGCCCGACGATGTCCGGACCGGCCAGCAGCCCGAGCAACTCCCAGGCGTACGGTCCATTGATCATCACGAGCCCGTGGGTTGCGCTCTGGTCCACGATCTCGACGCCATCGGTCGTGAACTGCCGCGCCAGGACGGCCACCAGATCCGTCGCCACCGGACCTTCCGCGAGCAGGAAGAACTCCTCGTCGTCGCATCCCAGGTACACGTCCGCGAACAACCGGCCTTCCTGGTCGAGGATCAGCGACTGGATCATCTGGCCGTCGCGCAGGTGGAGATCGGCCGCGATCACGCGGTCGAGCGCCGGGTAGGTCCGCGCTCCTCGAAGGCGCAGTGCGTTCACGTGATCCATCCGGCTCACCGCCACGGAGTTGCGGATCGCGGCCACCTCCTCATGCAGGCCCAAGCACGGCCTCCCGTCTGGCGAGGATCAGGTCCACGATCGAATTCACGGTGCGCATCCCGGCGCGGCCCATGGTGTCGTCGGGCAGTTTCACATCGAAGTCCGCGGCGAGGCAGACGAGCAGTTCGACCGCGTCGATCGAGTCGAGTCCCAGCCCGCTGCCGAACAGCGCGGTGTCCGGATCGATCTCGTCCGGTTCGCGTTCGATGCGAAGTTTCTCGATCAACATGTGGCGGACTTCGGCGAGGATCCCCTCCCGCTGTTCGATCATCCGTTCAAGACCGGCGTTCATTCGACGCTCCCCGGGACGAAAGCAACAAGGCCACGGTCGTGGCACGATCGGCACTCGAGGTGACGAGCGCCCGCTCGACACCGCCTTCCTGCAACGCGAGCACGGCAGCGGCGCAGGCGAGTGCCGACGCCACGGGGTCTTCCGAGCCTGGCTCGCCCACGACCCAATCCGATTCGGAGAATAGCGCCTCCGCTCCCGCCGGCGCAGCCCCCGGCGAACAGCGCGCGCGCGCGATCGCATCCGAAAGTCCGCCGCGGCCGGCGAAGCCCCAGCCCTCGACCCGCACCCCCGCTTCCGCCGCCCCCGATCCCAGAGCGGGTCCGGCCCCGAGCGTCATGCAGGCCGCGCCTTCCGCGCCAGGACGGCTCGCGTCTCCAGGGCCCCCGGGATCCTGCTCGGATGCCGCTCCGGCCACGATCCAGTCGACTTCCTCGCGCGTGCTCAGGAACTCGGCCGCCAGCGCGATCGCCACGAGGCCGCTGCCGGGTCCCGTGGTGATCGTGGTCAGCGGCCCGCGCAGGGAGAGGAGTTTCGAGCAGAACCCGGCCGGCGCGTTGAGCACGATGCGCGTGAACGCCGCAGCGGAGAGTCCGCGGAGGCCGCGCTCCTCGATGCTCTGGCGGAACTCGCGGGCGCTGGAGGGCGACGGCCGGCTGGCGCCCACGAACAGTCCGATCCGGTCTCCCGTCCTGCCCCGCCGCGGGACGCCGGCGTCGGCGAGCGAGAGCGCGGCCGACGCCGTCAGAAAGCGGCTCATCGGATCCAGCCCGCGCGATTCCGCCGTGGGCACGATCTGCTCGAACGAAAACGGCGGCACCCGGCCCTGCGCCGCGTCGCCGCGCCTGCCCGCGTCGAGGAACTGCCGCACACCCAGGCCATAGGGCCCCACGAGACCCACGCCGGCGAGATTCACGGGGCGGCGCGGGGCCGCGCCGCGCACCCGTCCGCTCCGCGACAGGATGACCGCCGCGTTCGCACCGCCGAAGGCGGAGTTGAGGCAGAGGGCGTGCTCGTAGACGAGCGCGCGCGGACGCGGCTCGCCGACCGGATCGGCGGGCGAGTGCGGGCGCGGCCCCGCGTAGTGCAGCGTCGGTGGCACGACACCGTGTTCCATCGCAAGGACGGTGACGATCGCCTCGAGCACGCCGGCCGCGCCCTGCGCGTGCCCGAGCGCGCCCTTGGTCGAGCTGAGCGGGAGCTGCAGCGCGCGCTGGCCCAGCCCGCGCTGGATTCCCCGCCATTCGGAAGGATCGTTCGCCTCCGTCCCCGAGCCGTGGACGTTGACGTAGCCGATGTCCCCGGGCGTCAGCGCCGCATCGGCGAGCGCTCCACGCACCGCCCGCTCGACGCCGGACCCGGTCGGATCGGGCGAGGTCTCGTGAAAGGCGTCGCCGGACAGGCCGTAGCCGGAAACGAAGACGCGCACCCGGGCGCCGCGCTCGCGAGCCGACGAGGCGCGCTCGAGCACGACGAAGCCCGCACCTTCCCCCATCGTGGTGCCGAGCGGCCGGCTGAACGGCGCGCACTTGGCCGGGCTCAGGACGCCGAGTGCGTGAAAGCCGGCGAACACCTCGGGCGAGAGCACGTCGGAACCGCCCGCCAGGACGAGATCGACGGCATCGTTCGCGAGCAGGTCGCGCGCCACGCCGATCGCGCCGGTGGAGGACGAGCACGCCGTGGAGACCGTGAGGCACGGCCCGCGCAGGCCGAGCCTGCGCGCCAGATCCTCGGCGAGCAGATGGATCGGACGCCCCAGGCCTCCCAGGCCGGTCCCGAACACGAGCCCCATTCGTGCGGGCAGCGCCCCGGAGCGCTCCACGCCGGCGTCGCGCATCGCCTCCAGCGCAGCGTCCTCGGCGAAGCCCCGGCAGAGCCGTTCGGTGCTGTTCGGATCGAGCGTTACCAGGGAGGCGCAGTCTGCCACGACCGCGCCAGTCCGGACTCGAAAGCCGTCCGTGGAGAAGCGACGGATCGGCTCGATGCCGTCGCGACCCTCTTCAATGGCTTTCCACAGGGCCTCCTGGCCCCGGCCCAGCGCGCAGACGGCCCCCATGCCGCTGACGACCACATCCCGGCATGCGGCCCGCACGCCTCATCGCTCGGAGGTCTGAGGAGTCGAGTCCGTCCCGATGCCGATGAGGAGCATGATCAGGCCGATGAGGAACATGAGCGCGCCGGCCGTGACGACGAAGACGAGCGGGAACGCACCCGCAGCCGCGCCGGCGGCCGCGACACCACCCACGAGGATGCCGATCCCCATGGTCTTCGCGCCTCTTCCGGCGAGATTGCCCCTGTCGTGCCGTTCGGCCGTGCTCGTGCTGTCCGCCGCAGGTCCGCCGGGTCCGACCCCGGTCTGCCGCTGCTGCTGATCCCAGAACAGCTTCTCGCCGGCCCGCGATGCGACCAGATCCCGCCGGGCCTCGAGCGAGACGTCGCTCGCCGAGACCTTGTCGACCTTGCCGAGGGTCTCGCGGATGACGAGCGCCGGCGGCTGGTTTCGCAGCCGCCAGACCGCCTCGCTCATGATCCTGCGGGTCTGAAGCCGCCGACCCGTCGACACGCCGGCGAGCGCGGCCTGCTCGTCGAGCGATTCGAGCATCTGCATCGCGGGGTTCTGCGAATCGCGCAGCGCGCGTTGCGCGCGCTCGAGCTGCTCGGGCGTCCGCGACCCGAGGTAGTCCGCGACCGACGACGTGGCCTCGTCCATCTCAGGCAGCGCCTTGAGAACGCGCTCCTGCACACCCGGATGCCGCTGCGCCGACTCCGGCAGATCGGCGAACATGGCGGTCACGTAGAGCGTCTTCAGAGCCTTGCGTCCCAATTCGTCCACGCCCTGGCGATCCCCGGCGAAATCCGGACACGTGCTCGACGGCGACCAACTCGCGATGGAGTCCAGGCCGGAGTCCATGCGCGCCAGGTACTGGTCCATGTCCGGGACGGCGGTGGTCTGCGCGCCGGCCCCGGGGCTCGCCTGGGCCGTCGCCCACACCTCACCACCGAAGACCATGAATCCGGACGCGCCCACGGCGCTGACGTTCATGAATCCGCGACGTTCCATGGGGCTTGCTCTCCTGTCGAATGGGTAGAGAGAGCGGGTTGGTGCCGATCGCTGTCACCGCGCCTTGAGGGCCCGCCGCAAGGAATCTAACACACAAGACGGAACAAATGCCTCACGTCGCCCGGGCCGTGGAGTCCGCGACCTCCACCGCGGAATGACCCCGCAGCAGCCCCGGTCTCGCGATCAGCACCACCGCCCACGCCAGCAGCAGCACCGCGCCGGCGAACACCGCGCCCGCGGGGCCGATCGCCTGGCCGAGCGATCCGGAGAGGATGCCCGAGATCGGCATCATGCCCATGAACGCCAGCACGAACAGCGCCATGACGCGGCCGCGCAGGTGACCCGGCGCGGCCACCTGGATCGAGGTGTTGGTCAGCGAGCTCGAGGCGAGCAGCGCCGCGCCCGCGAGCGTCGAGAGCGCCAAGGTGAGGGGCAGCCAGCGCGACAGCGCGAAGCCGACGAGCAGCACCGCGAGTGCGGCGAGCGTGAACGGGATGACGCGATCGCGCCGCAGCGTGGCCGGCAGGCCCGCCACGGCGAGCGCGCCGGCCAGCGCGCCCAGGCCGTTCGCCGCCATCACGAACGCCACCACCCGCGACAGGCCCTTGCCCGAGAAACCGAGCGACGTGCTCACGATCGCCGGGAGCAGCGTTATGTACGGGAAGGCGCAGATGGTCATGATCGCGGTGCTGAGGATGAGCAGGCCGACGACGCGGTCCTCGCGCGCGTAGCGCAGGCCGGCGGTCAGCACGCGCCAGGAGCCTTCCCGCCAACCCGGGGAGTGGGCCCGGTCGGCGGTCTCGGCAGCGGCGTGGGGCCCTCCGGGATCGGAGGCGGAGCGCGGCCGGATGGCCCGGAGCGCCGCGATCACGAACAGGAAGCTCGCTGCGTTCACGTAGAAGACCTCGCCCATGCCCGCGCCCGCGAGCACGAGGGCCGCCGCCGCGAGCGGCCCGAGCAGGCGCGCGGACTGGAACTGCACCGAGTTGAGGGCGATGCCGTTCATGAGCAGCCGCCGCGGCACGAGGTCGGGCAGCATGGACTGGAACGCGGGCGCCATGAACGCCATGAAGACGCCGCCCACGAATCCGAGCAGCGAGACGCGGACCAGGGAGCCGAGCGGATCGTGGGAGCCCAACCGGCCGGTGTTGTAGAGCACGCCAAGCGAGGCCGCCTGCAGGAGGAGCACGACCTGGATCAGGATCAGCAGCTTGCGGCGGTCCACGCGGTCGGCGATCGCGCCGGCGGGCAGGGCCAGGAAGAGAACGGGGATGCCCCCGAGGAAATTGACGAGACCGAGATCGAACGACGAGTTGCGGAAGCTGAAGACGACGATCCCGAGCGCGTACATCTGCATCCACGTGCCGATGTTGCTGACGAGCGCGCCGAGCCAGAAGAGCGTGAAGTCGCGGTGCTGGAAGGACTCGAAGGTCCCGCGCTGCCGGCCCACGGCCTGCGGCGGGGCCTCGACGTCGGCCTCCAGCGTCAAGGTCTGCTCTTCGGCGGCCTCGGCCCAGACCGGAGTGGCCACCCCGGCGGGCTTCCTCTCGTCCGTCATGCGATCGGGTGCGGCCCGTGCATCGCGGCTCCGCTCAGGTCGAGAACCCGAGCAACCCCGGGTCCGGCATCATCTCCGGGCTCCAGGCGTCGGGCAGGATCTCGACCTCGGTGGGTTGGTCCACCACACTCATGGCCGCCTGCTTCACGTCCTGCGTGAGCTGGGGCGCGTACGGGCAGAAGGGCGTCGTCAGCAGCATCCGGACGGTCGTGCGCCCCGGCTCGATCACGATCTCGCGGATGAGCCCGAGGTCCACGACCGAGAGCTGGATCTCCGGGTCCATCACCGTCTCGAGCGCCGCGCGGACGGCGAACTCCTGCTGCGTGGGCGCGCGCGACGCGCCCGGCGTGGCGGTCGTCGTCGCGGCCGGCGCCGCCTGGCGCCGGATGGGCGCCTGACCGCCGGGCGAGTCGGTGTAGGCCGGCTGGCCGGTGTGCGGGTTCGCGGCCGGCTGTGCGGCATCTGCGGCCGCCTGCGCCACCTGCTTCTCCTCGCAGGTCTCGCAGGCCACCTGGATCTGGTCCCCGATCACGCGCACCGCGTGCCGCGGCACGGCCCCGGTCGCCGGCATCGCGAGCACGGCGCCGGTGCGGATGTCGAAGCGCGCGCCGTGGCGGGCGCACTCGATGACGTGGCCGTCGAGCACGCCGTCCGACAGCTCGCCGCCATCGTGGGTGCAGAGGTCCGAGAGCGCGTAGTACTGGCCGCCGACGTGGAACACCGCGACCCGGTCCTCGTCCACGCGCACGACCTTCACGCCGCCCTCGGGGATCTCCCCCACCTTCGCCACCGTCATGAATCGGTCGCTCACGCCGTCTCCTCCTCGCCGGGCCACTGGGTGATGCCGTAGGCGCCCGCCTTCAGGGTCTTGAGGGCCAGCAGCGCGCACTTGAGGCGCACCGGCCCGAGTTCGATGCCCAGCAGCTCGAGCACGTCCTCGCGCGTGAGGGCCTTGACCTCCTCGAGCGGGCGGCCCTCCATGCGCTCGCACAGCATCGAGGCCGCGGCCTGGCTGATGGAGCAGCCGTGCCCGGAATGGCGGATCTGCTCGATCTTCCCGTCCTTCACCGCGATGTCGATGCGCAGCTGGTCGCCGCACAGCGGGTTCGCGTCCTCGTAGGTGATGTCGGGATGCTCGAGCGTCCCGCGGCAGCGCGGGTGCTTGTAGTGGTCGAGGATGTTCTCGCGGTACAGCTCGTCCCATTCGCCCATCAGCCGAACACCTTGCGCGCGTGGTGGAGCCCCTCGACCAGGGCGTCCACGTCCTCCGGCACGCTGTAGCAGTGGAACGAGGCGCGCGCCGAGGCGTGCACGCCCAGACGGTCGTGCAGCGGCATGGCGCAGTGGTGGCCGGCGCGCACCGCGATGCCGCGGTGGTCGAGGACCGTGGCCACGTCGTGCGGATGGAGCTCGCCCAGCTCGAACGCCACGACCCCGCCGCGCTTCTCCGCGGGCGGGCCGAGGATGCGCACGCCGGGCACCTCGATCATGCGCTCGAGCGCGTAGCGGGCCAGCTCGCGGTCGTGCTCGAAGACCTGCTCCATCCCCAGCTCCTCGTTGAACGCCACCGCCGCGCGCAGGCCGACGGCCTCGGCGATCGCCATGGTGCCGGCCTCGAACTTCCAGGGCAGCTCGTTCCACTTCGAGCCCTCGAGCTTCACCTCGCGGATCATCTCGCCGCCGCCCAGGAAGGGCGGCATGGCCTCGA
>Ga0315273_10007475_pt1 | contig 13699 bp, 13 predicted proteins | sample YL17G02_0_MG_FD_205753 | JGI IMG/M metagenome (GOLD analysis project Ga0315273, IMG submission 205753) | Sediment microbial communities from Yellowstone Lake, YNP, Wyoming, USA - YL17G02_0 | ecosystem: Environmental > Aquatic > Freshwater > Lake > Sediment | place: USA: Wyoming | collected... | reverse complement strand
TAAAAAAATTGCTGTAACAACCCGTGGCACGGATAAAACACAAATGAAATGCCGAGTAATTTTACATTAATAACAAAAAGTCCCGAAGAGACCGCAGCGTTTGGAAAAGACATATCGGTAAAGTTAAGGGATAAAGACATTGTAGCATTATACGGCGATCTTGGAAGCGGGAAAACTCAAATTGTAAAAGGAATCTGTGCCGGGCTGGGAGTAAAAGAAACAGTTAACAGCCCGACTTTTATTATTGTAAACGAATATACTTCGGAAAAAATAAAGAATATTTATCACTTTGACCTTTACAGGATGAAAACCGAAGACGAAATAATTAACATAGGTTTTGATGATTATCTGAACAACAGCGGAATAATTTTAATCGAGTGGCCTGAACATGCGGAAAGATTATTGCCTGATGAAATTATTAAAATTCATCTGGCGCATTCTGTTGAAGACGAAAATCACCGTTATATCAGATTGGAGCACCCTGCAACTTGAACTTCCTGTTAATAAATTCAAATGAAAACGATGCCTTTGCCTCTGTATATTTTAATGATAAATTACGTGTGGTAAGGGCTTCGGAATTTAAGAGTGATGAAATCCCCAAAGCCGGAAGAAGTCCGGATAAGCTTATTAATTGCCTGGCAGCACTACGGGAAAATTTTGATTTCGGAATAATTGATGCAATATCCGTTACAACCGGACCGGGTTCTTTTACAGGAATCCGGGTAGGCCTTTCATTTGCAAAAGGGATATCAGCAGCAACCGGCAAGCCGATTATTCCGATTAATAGTTTTGACCTGCAATTCGAAAGAATTCAGGATAAGTCAATTGAAAATAAATATTGTATATTGATCGCGGCAAAGCCTCCGGAATACTATTACGCGATTTATGAAAACAATAATCAATCGAAAACCGGCAGCGGAACTATTGAGGAAATTGCCTCAATTTGCGCTGAAAACACAATATTAGTGGCAAATTTTGACAATGAATCTGTTATAAAACATCCTTATTTTGCAGTTCTCGACCTAAATAATTCAACTTTGAAAGAGCATAATGCAATGTTAGCACTATCTCAAAGGTATTTTTCAGAAGGCAGGCTTTTCCCGCCTGAGAGGGTTGAGCCTGTTTATATTAAAGAGTTCATAATAAAATCATAAATTTCTGCTTAATTGAAATTAGAAACGAGTATTAACTATGGCATGGTTTAAAAGGACAAAAACGAATATAGATACAAAAGAGAAAAAAGAAATTGATGAAGGGCACTGGATAAAATGCCCTGTATGCGAAGAGATAATGCACAAAAAGCAGTGGGAAAACAATTATTACCTTTGCACAAAATGCGATTATCATTTCCGCATCGGCAGCGAAGAATACTTCCGGATTTTATTTGATGAGGGCGAGTATAAAGAGTTTGATAGAAAAGTTACCTCGCTTGACCCGCTGAAATTCGTAGATTCAAAACCTTACATAGATAGAATTCATGAATCGATCAAAAAAACCGGATTAAATGATGCTATCCGCAATGCACAGGGAAAGGTCCATGGCAAGCAGTGCGTTATCAGCGCAATGGACTTTAAGTTTATCGGCGGAAGCATGGGTTCGGTTGTAGGCGAAAAGATAGCAAGGGCAATACAGAGAAGCATTAAGGAAAAAGTACCTTATATAATTATATCCAAATCCGGAGGCGCAAGAATGATGGAGGCTGCTATATCATTAATGCAGCTTGCAAAATCAGCGGGCTGGCTTGCAAAGCTTGCCGAGCACAAACTGCCGTATATTTCAGTTTTCACTGACCCAACTACAGGCGGCGCATCTGCCAGCTTTTCTATGCTGGGTGATGTAAACATTTCCGAACCGGATGCTCTTATCGGTTTCGCAGGTCCAAGAGTTGTAAGGCAGGCTACAGGCAAAGATCTCCCGAAAGGATTCCAGCACGCCGAATTTGTATTAGAGCACGGTTTTCTTGACTCAATAGTTAACCGTAAAGACCTGAAGGATAAGCTTTACTCTTTAATGAAATACATGCATGATTGAGGTAAGGCACGCAGGCATTAAGGATGCTGCTTTAATTTCAGCGTTGGGTGCAAAAAGCTTTATTGAAGCATTCGGAGAACAGAACAAGAAAGAGGATATAGCGTTTTACGTAGCCGATAAATTCAATTTAGAACATATTAAGGAAGAAGTTTCAGACCCGCTGGCTAACTTCTTCCTTGCTTTTTATTCGGGTAAACCGGCCGGTTATGCAAAACTGATACACAGCAATCTGCCCGAACAGATAAAAGGCCAAAATGCTATCGAGATGCAGCGTATATATGCCCTAAAAGAATATTATGATAAAAAAATCGGTAAAGAACTTATGTTATTTACACTGGATTTTGCTTACAATAAAGGATTTGACGCTATGTGGCTTGGCGTATGGCAGCTTAATGACCGGGCAATTGAATTCTATAAAAAATGGGGATTTGAAACCATCGGAACAAGAAATTTTATGCTGGGCAATGATATTAAAGATGATTACTTAATGATAAAAAAAATCTAAACTTTTCATCCGATGACTCTGGTGTCATCGGATGAATATTCAGCATTATAATAAAATAAATGAAAATTCTCCGCTCAGTAAAACAAACGCAGGCGCTTACTGCAAAACTCCGCAAAAAAAATATCATCTCGTTTGTCCCCACAATGGGATATCTGCATGACGGGCATTTATCATTAATCAAAGAAGCAAAGAAAAGATCCGATATTGTTTTCGTAAGCATTTTTGTAAACCCCCTGCAGTTCGGGCCAAAGGAAGACTTAAGCAGGTATCCGCGTGATTTCGGGCGCGATGAAATACTCTGCCGGAATTCAGGTGTTGATTATATTTTTTATCCTGATGTTAAAGAACTTTATCCTGAAGGCTACTCAACTTATGTAAACGAAGAAAAAGCCTCAGCCGGGCTGGAAGGCAAAGTTCGCCCCGGACATTTCCGCGGGGTAACAACCATTGTACTGAAATTATTTAATATCGTTCAGCCGCATATTTCCGTGTTTGGGCAAAAAGATGCGCAGCAAGCTGCGGTTATCGGGAAAATGACGGATGACCTTAATGTGAATACTAAGTTAATTATTGCACCAACTATTCGTGAAAAAGACGGACTGGCATTGAGCTCAAGAAATGTTTATTTAACAGAAGAACAAAGATTGGATGCACCTTATTTATATAAAGCATTGCAATACGGAAAAAGAAAATTAACATATAAGAATTACAACAGGGATATCGAATTCATTAAAAAACAGATGTATAAGCTGATAAAATCCCGCAGTACTGTAACCAAAATCGATTATATATCGTTTAATAATAACAGGACACTGGAAACGATAAGTTCATTAAAACAAATATTTGATAAAACAGAAGTTTTAATATCATTAGCAGTAAGATTTGGAAAAGTTCGGTTAATTGATAATATAGTAATAAAGCGTTAAATTAGTGTGCATATGAGAAGAATAATGTGTAAATCCAAGATTCACCGCGCCCGAATAACTGAGGCAAACCTGTATTACCAGGGCAGCCTGACAATAGATTCCGACCTGCTTGATGCAGCAGATATCATGCCATATGAACGTGTACAGGTGGTGAATGTGAATAACGGCGAAAGGTTTGAAACCTATACAATTCCCGGAAAGCGCCGCTCGGGAGTTATTTGCCTCAATGGAGCTGCTGCCAGGCTGGGCCATGTTGGCGATGAAATAATTATTATTACCTACGGGACATATAACGAGGAAGAACTTAAAAACTTTAAGCCAAGCCTTGTGCTTCTTGATAAGGATAATAAAATAGTCGATATAAAAAGCGATACGGAAATTATAGAAGTTTAACACCCGGCACCCGTTTTTGCCATTAAGGCGGGAGTTTAATATATAAAAACACGACAATGAAAAAAATATTATCGATAACCGCAGTAATAGTTTTATTATTCAGCGGAAGCGCTTTATTTGCACAAAAAGTATTTAAGGTAGAATACGAATCTCAGGCTGATATAAAAGTGTATATTGTAAACTATGAATCACAGGCTGATCTCAATGTTTATATGGTAAAATACGAGTCACAGGCATCCAAAGACGGATTGTGGTATGATGTTGCATATGAAAGCCAGGCTGAATTCAAGCTTTATTTTGTTCAGTATGAATCGCAGGCTGATTTAAAGATCTTCTTTGTAGATTACGAATCGCAGGCGGGCTGGAAAAATAATTCCAAGCAGCATATATTAAAGTTTAAAAACCAGTAGTTAATATACACGGAATTCCCCCGAAGCTTGTCCTCGAATGCTTCTATCGGGGAGCGTAAATTTAATCATTTGGGTTTGGTCTGATTATAGATTGAACATAAGAAATAAAAACGACAAGAGACATAAATTATACTTTCCTGTAATTTAAATATAATTCTGACATCTCTAAAATTGGTTTCTTTCAAAATTTTAATAAACAGATTCCCGCTTACGCGGGAATGTATGGAAAATCTTGCCCATTTCAGATACTAATTTCATCAATGAAAATCTTGCAAAGCGCGAGCGGGAGCTTGCTGAATTGCTCAAAAGCGTAAAACAGGCTGAAGGAAATATGGCTGATAGTAAGCTTGCCGTTGTTATCCTGGCAGCAGGGCTTGGCAAAAGGATGAAAAGTCCAGATAAGCCTAAAGTAATGTTTGAAATTCTCGGCAAGCCGATGATACATTACATAGTTGAGCTGGCGTTTAAGGTTAATGCCGAAAAGGTTATCCCGATAGTCGGCCATCACCGCGAGCAGGTCATCAATTACCTCCATACTGCTTTCCCGGGTAAGAATATTGAGTTCGCAATCCAGGATGAACAGCATGGAACCGGACACGCCGTGATGCAAACAGAAAATCTTTTAAATGATTTCGATGGCGAAGTGCTTATTTTATCCGGTGACGTTCCAATGCTGAAGGAAGAAACCGTACAAAAACTTATAGATGAACATTTTAATAACGGGAATACCGCAACACTGTTAACAACTGTTTTTAAAAATTCATATGGATACGGAAGAATTGTAAGAGATGAAGGCGGTAAGTTTATAAAAATAGTTGAAGAAAAAGATGCGGCGGAAGATGAAAAAAAGATAAAGGAAATAAACCCTGCAATATATATAGTAAGCTCAAAAATATTATTTGATTCGCTCAGCAAGATATCTCCTGAAAACAGCCAGGGAGAGTATTACCTTACCGATATTTTCCATTTCATCTCAAAAGAGCGCACCGGTACAGTAGTCACAAGTGATGAGCTTGAGGTAACCGGCGTGAACTCAATAGAACAGCTTGCAGAAATGGAGAATGAGATTAAAGCACGTGTATAGATGTATTCCTGAACGCAGTGAAGGGGCAACGCTGAATTGAACAATATCGTGCTACGAATATGATATTTCAATTATCTGAAAGATAAATCAATTTTCATAATTTAATTAATGTTCAATTTTCTGAATTTCGTGGCACGAATAAAACTCCAAATTCATAATAATGCTTCGTAAATTTTTCCCCGAAGAATATATAGCTTTACTATCTGCATTTGTTATTATTGCAGTACAAATTTATTGTATTTTTACGGGCATTATATCTGATGTATCAGTCATAATATTTCCCGTCATATCTATTGTTATCATGGGGGTAATGTGCTTATCTCCCCTCTCCATGTGGAGAGGGGCCGGGGGTGAGGCTTCCCGGTTTTTAAGAAGCTGGCTGCAAATCCCGTTTTATGGAATAATTTTCACTGCTTTTCAATCCTTTGTCCACAAGCTTAACCCGAAAGATTATGACTGGCTGCTGCTGCGGGCTGATTACTCGGTATTTGGTTTTGATATTACGGTATGGTTTGAACAATATATTTCGAAAGTATTTACTGAGGTTTTAACATTATCTTATTTTTCTTATTACGTTCTGCCTACGTTAACATTTGTTGTATTATTTTTCGGAAAGGACAAAGCAGCGTTTATAAATGCAAGAAAATACCTTCTGGCGATAATTATAGGCTGGTACGGTGCATTTATTTTTTACCTTATACTTCCTGCCGCGGGACCCGATATTACTTACCCCGAACATTATAAAGTGCCTTTGGTTGGTTTATCACCAATAACAAACACATACCTTCAAAACCTTGGTGAATATTTAAAAGGCTCGTTTGTAAGAAATACTTATCCGAGCATGCACTTCGGAATAATACTTATGACAAATTATTTTGCGCATAAATTCACAAAGAAATATTTTTGGCTGTGCACACTGCCTTTAGGCACACTTCTTGGAATAGCTACTTTATATTTAAGACAGCATTATTTAATTGATCTTGTCGGGTCGTTCTTTATTGCAGGATTAAGTATTTATTTTTCCCTGCAATATTTTAAATCTAAATAAAGCATATTAAGCTAAACAATATACTTACCTGTAAGGTCTTTCTTTGCTTTTAGACCCGACAGGTTCATTTTTGTTATTCAATAATATTTAAAACCTGTCAGGCGGCTCTAACCGTGCCACGGTTATCGCTTTCCAAAACCATATGCTGTAAGTCTGGTTTAAGTTCATATTGAAATTAAAGCAGTAACAACCCGTGGCACGGATAAACGCAACATTTTCATTTTAAAACAACCATCTTCATTTCTTCAATATATTCCCCTGCTTTTAATCTGCAAAAGTAAATTCCGCTTGAAAACGAGGAAGCATTCCAATCAACTGAATATTTTCCGGGTGCTAATTGTTCATTAACTAATTCATAAACCATTCTTCCTGTAATATCGTAAACCGTTAGCAAAACAAACACACCCCGTCTTGCGCTTTCAGCGCCATCCACCCCTCTCAAGAGGGGAATTTCAAACCTTATTAATGTGGAAGGATTGAAAGGATTAGGATAGTTCTGATACAGCCTGAATTCCTTCGGTATCTCTGTTGAAGTTTTTATTATTCCTATAAATGAAGTTGTTGAACATGCGGGATTAGAATATGCCGAAGGGCCAATGCAGTTCACAGCAAAAACCCTGTAGCAGTATTGTGTATTCTGTACCAGCCCGTTATCAAAAAACTGTGTTGTATTGGCTGCAACGGAATCCCTGAAGTTCCAGTTTGCACCGCCGTTCAGACTTCGCTCAAGCACAAATTTTGTTTCGTTATTTGAGCTATCTGCCCAGTTAACCCTTATAGTTGAACTTCCCAAAGCGGTTGCAGTTAATGAATTGCCGGGTGATTTCGGGATTGAGCTTTCAGTTCCGTTCGCCGGTACAGGAACATTTGACGCATATTTTCTTGCCCTTACCCAGTCAATAGTATATGAACCTGAGCCTGTTTGTATTCCGCCGAGGCAAATTTTGAGTGGAACGTCCTTTGGAAGTTCGTTATCTGAAACGGTCCATGTTCCTGCGCCCGGGTAAGCTGCCTTTTGGCTTCCGGTTGATACCCATGTAAATGCCCAAATGCCAACTGAGTTCACGGCGGGATAATTGGGAATAGTAAAATTATGGCTGACACAATAACCCGTACCGGATACAGGCGCCTTGCTGATTCTTACAAGGTTTAAACCCATTAAGAGCGCCATATTTTGGTATGGTGAAACCGATCTTGCCCAGAATAGGCCGGGAAAACTTCCTGAGGCTGCAGTTACATTTGCTTCCGCTGTAAAAACTTCTGTATTGGAAAATGAAATATCCGAAACCCAAACAGCGCTTTCTGACCAGCTGAATGAAGCAAGCCCGTTTGTAAATGTAACGCTAAAGGTTCCCGAGCTGCAAATATTTGCAAAACGTCCGATAGTATTATTATCAAACCCCTCATAGAATGAAAAAGTATTTGCCGCGCTTGATTGCCCCGCAGCAGATGGATTACCGTAATACATATAAATTGTTCTTACGCCGCCAGAGGGAAGGTTTGATACTTTTACCCAGATAATTGCTGCATTGGTATTGATTCCCGATTCAATATAATAATTTAATGGATTGCAAAGAGAATCTGTAAAGCGAATATCTGAACCATCGGACTTCATTTTACCCGCACTTATCAACATTAGCGTATTGATAGAATTGCGTAACTCGAAATTATTATAGGCTGAAGGATTATTGTTTGTAATTGTAATTGGTATTCTGTAATTCCACCCGTTAAGGCAGTTACAGTTTTGTGCAAATAATATATTTGTCAGAAAAAGGGTAAAGGATAACAGAAAAGCGGAAATTAATAATCTTGCTGCCATGTGTTTTTTGCAATAAACATTTTCACAATATAAGCCCGGATAGTATAAATTAACTTCATTTAATAAAAAAATAAAGATGAAATAAAATAAAAAACCGGCAAGGCTTTAAAAGACCTGCCGGTTTAATTAGAAATTAAGGATAATTATCTATTTAACAAGTACCATTTTCATCTGCTGTACATAATCACCGGCTTCGATCCGGTAGAAATATACTCCGCTTGCAAAAGAGAATGTATTCCAGTCAACGGAGTATGAACCTGCTGCAAGCTGGCTGTTTACAAGCTCATATACCTGTTTCCCTATTACATCATAAATTGCAAGCTTAACATATGATGATTTTGGAATATCAAATTTAATATTTGTGGATGGATTGAAAGGATTGGGATAATTCTGGTACAGGTTGAACACCTTTGGAATTTCGTTTTCATGTTTCACAATTCCCGTAAATGTTGTGGTTGAACAAACCTGGTTTGAATTGGCTGATATACCAACACAGTTCTTTGCATACACCCTGTAACAATACTGTGTATTTTGCGTTAAGCCGCCATCGGTATATTGTGTTGTATTTGCAGCAACCGAATCTCTTACAGTCCAGTTCGAGCCGCCGTTTGTGCTTCTATCAATCATAAATTTGTCTTCATTCGAAGAATTATCTACCCAATTAATTCTTATGCTTGTACTGCCAAGTACAGTAGCCGTTAATGAACTTGGCGCATTTGGAGCTGCAAGTTCTGAGCCGTTTGCTGCAACAAGTGCAATTGGAGCATACTTCCTGGCGCGGACCCAGTCAATAGAATAAGATCCCGTACCTCCTGAAATACCGCCTAACCCGATTTTTAACGGAACATCTTTCGGCTGCTCAGCATCGGTTGTTGCCCATGTACCCGGACCTGGAAATGAAGCAGCCTGGCTTCCCTGTGCAATCCATGTAAATGCCCAAATTCCTGCGGGAGTTGCTGCAGATTGGGTCGGATTGACAAAATTATGGCCGTTACAGTAATCAGTTGTACCGCCAATTGGTGTTTTGCTGACCCTAACACTTCCGCTTCCCATTAAAAGAGCCATACTCTGGTGTGTACCTGTATTGCGTATATTGTACAAACCGGGCCAGTTACCGGTAGCAGCGGTAACATTTGCTTCGGTTGTGTAAACTTCGGTATTGATTAATGTGCTATCGGAAGCCCAAATTGCGCTTGATGTCCAGCTGAATGTAGCAACGCCGCTCGAGAATGTTGAGCTGGGCGTTCCTGAGCTGCAGACAAGGGTGAACCTGCCAAGAGTGTTATTATCAAAACCCTCAAAAAAAGCGAAGGTGGTCAAAGGATTGCTTACTGCTGTTGCAGCAGGATTGCCGTAATACATGTAAATAATCCTTGTGCCGCTTGCAGGAAGGCTTGGAACCTTTACCCAGATAATTGTTCCCGTAGTATTGATACCTGATTCAATATAGTAACTTAACGGGTTGCATAATGAATCTGCGAAACGGATATCAGACCCGTCTGCTTTCATTTTCCCGGCAGTTACTAAAACTGCGGTGTTAATAGAATCGCGTATTTCAAAATTAGTGTATGATAATGCATTGGCGTTTGTAATTGTTACCGGCACGCGGTAAAGCCAACCGTTAAAACAATTACAGCCCTGCGAATACAGGTTATCTGCAAGGATGAAAAGTGTAAATATAACAATGAAAGAAAGCAGAAGTCTTTTAAACATGTTATCTCCTTTAATTATTTGATTATTTTTTTACCGTTCAAATAAACGTTATAGTTTATTATAATTTTGTAAATATATATTAGTATTTAATTAATACCATTAATGATGTTTATGGTCTGCAATATCCTGCCCATCGGGAAAGTGAAGATTAAGGTCAATATCAATATCAGAGTGAATGCTTTTTGATACGGGACAATGCATAGCAACAGCTTCAAGAATACCCCTTTTCCCTATCGGAATTCCTTCGGGAAAAATTATTTCAACAACAAACTTTGCAATTCTTCTGGGTTTATCTTCGCTCATATGTTTTTCAATCCGGCATGTAGTGCCGGACATATCAATTTCGCGTTCTTCGGCAGCAAGCGCCATAGTTGTCAGATAGCATGTTGCAAGCGCAGTAGCAACAAGATCAGTCGGTGAAAAGCTTGAGCCTTTTCCGTGATTATCTTCGGGTGCATCTGTTTTAAATGATTTCCCGCTGGGCGTGTGTGTAGCAGTGCAGTTTAATTTGCCTTCGTATTTAACTTTGATTTCTACCATATGTTACCTCCCCTCTAAATTAATAAATTTTCATTGGTTTTGATATGCCTAAATTAACGGAAAAAAGGGCGGAAATCCGCCCCTTTTTTAAGCATCATCCGATGACTCCAGCGTCATCCGATGATTATTTCTCAGATCTTTCTTAGGAGAAACAAGTTTGTTCGACTCCTATGGAGTCGGAAAATTGTTATAAATGTCAGATCCCGAAGGGGTCTTATGTTTATAAATATAACAAAATCGAAAGAACGACTCCACAGGAGTCGCACCACGGGCTCCTAAACGGCTTTTAACGATTTGAAAAAGCAGGTCTCTGAAGGTTAATCAATTAATGCGCAGATTCCTTATTAAATCAGGAGACTCTTTTATGTTAAAAGTCAATAACAATCCTCCAGAAATTATTATATAAATATTAAAATCAGTCTTTTATAAGTAGACAGCAATTAAAATGCTGCTACATGACTTTTATTAAATTTATTTATGATTAGGTACGCAGTCTGCCGGATGCAGATCCAAATGGTTTTGGACTGCAAGAGTCTCTAAGCGTTACCCTAAACTTTTAAAGATGATAATATTTATCTTAATAAATTTTTTTATACTAATGCTATTTCGTAATCAAGTTTGTTTTTTAAAATAAATCTAATTCGATTCAGTAACTTCCTTGCTATTTTTACTATTGCTTTATTTTTCGCCATCCTTTTAATATATAAGTTAAATGCCAGCAGCAAAGAAGGATCTTTTTTTACTGCTACCCATGCAATTTCTATCAGTATTCTTCTTAATAATGTGTTCCCTCTGTGAACTATTCCTGTTATATGCTCATTACCTCCGCTTGAATATTCACCCGGTACTAAACCAACATAACTGTTCAATTGATCCAGACTTTTAAAGCGATTTATGTCTCCAATTTCTGTTAGTAATATCATGGCAGATAATGTACTTATTCCGGGTATAGTTATTAAATTATCAGCGTTCTGCTTATAATATTCACTTTGTGATAATTCCTTTATTTGTTTTGTTAATTCCAGAACAACTTTCTTTTGGTATTTATATTCATCAATCAATACTTTTAGAGCTATATTACCATTCCTTTTTTCTAAGCTTACCAAGTCCAGCCAATTAATATGTTTTTTACTCCAGTTAGGTTTAATTTCCTCATTTTCCGGGTTTATTCCATAAAAACTAATATGTGCTTTAATTTGATTCTTTGTTCTTGTTAATTTTCTGATAGTTATATGACGCATCCGGACTATCGATCTATCTCCAAGTCTTTCCGGATTGTGCACATATATACTGTCTAATTCTCCGTTCCTTAATGCCCTGGCTATTTTCCTGCTGTCAATCCGATCGTTCTTTATTCGCTTCTCTTTATCTTTAGCCGGTATGTCTGCAGGATTTGCTATAATGCATTTTATTCCTTCGCTTGAAAATTTCTGGCTTATCCAATATCCGCTATAGCCTGCTTCATACGCACAAAGATATGTTCCCCCAGGGAATGTTCTTTGTAAATATCTTACTATCGCTTCGACTTCAGGCGGTGAACTAAATGTTTTATGTTCAAAATCTTTTGTATAAATACTAACCTGCCAAAACTTCTTATGTACGTCGATACCCACATAAATTAGTTGACCGTTAAAATCTATTCTGCTATTTTTGTTATCTATCATTTTTGCCTCCTTTTTATTATTGCTGTCCCGTTTTGTGGACTATTTGTTGTTACAAATATGCAAAATAATCTGGAGGCATTTTTAAACATAATGTCTGCCGGGACAGAAGCTTGCGTTTAAGCGGCCGGGCAATGGAATCCGGATAATTTATGTAAAATATTGACTTGCAATATGATAAATTAATTAAAAATTTGCATTTGAGGGTGACAAAAATAACCATCAATTATTATGGTGGGGATTATTGTTGCCTTTTTTTATTTGACTAAACATTATTCGCACTAGTAACTGTATTTGAATAAATATATGGAATAGCTAAATTTGGAACGCAACATTTTAACCACTAAGCACACAAAGTACACAAAGAAAAAACAAATTTTATCTTATGCCATCTAACAATAACGATCTGGAAAAACGATTATGGGAAGCAGCTGACCAGCTGCGTGCCAATTCAGGTCTGAAATCATCAGAGTATTCAACACCTGTATTGGGGCTTATATTTCTTAAGTATGCTGATTTCAAGTTTGCAAATGCAAAAGCAGAAATTGAAAAAGAAAAAGGCAGCGGCAGAGCAAAAGTTAGTAAGCTGAATTACCAGGCAAAGGGAGTTTTATATATTGCCGAAAAAGCCAGTTATGATTATTTGCTTAGCCTGCCCGAAGGAAGCAATATCGGCGGAGCCGTAAATGATGCAATGAAACTGATTGAGGATGATAATTCTAATCTAGCAGGCGTTCTGCCGAAGAATTTCACACAGTTTGAAAATGACGTTCTTGTTGCTTTAATAAGGAACTTTGCCGGAATACCTATGGATGTTGAGGGTGATGTTTTTGGCAAGATATATGAATATTTCCTTGGCGAGTTTGCAATGGCTGAAGGACAAAAGGGCGGCGAATTTTTTACGCCTACCTCAATTGTAAAGCTGATTGTTGAAATACTTGAACCGTTTAAGGGAAAGATTTTGGACCCTGCCTGCGGCTCGGGTGGTATGTTTGTGCAGAGCGCGCGGTTTGTTGCAGAACACAAAAAGAATCCCGGAAGCGCAATATCTTTATACGGCGAGGAAAAAACTGCAGAAACCATACGTTTATGCAAGATGAACTTAGCAGTACACGGACTTGAAGGCGATATTAAACAGGGTAATACATATTATGAAGATGTGCATAAATCAATCGGCAAATTTGATTTTGTTCTTGCAAATCCTCCATTTAACGTAAACGGAATTGATAAAGAAAAAATTAAATCAGATAAAAGGTTTTGCTACGGCTTGCCGCGCTCTGATAACGGAAACTATTTATGGATACAGCTTTTTTGGTCAGCATTAAATGAAACAGGCAGGGCGGGTTTTGTTATGGCTAACTCTGCAGGTGATGCAAGACAAAGTGAAATGGATATTCGTAAAGCTCTGGTAGATGATAGTGGTGTTGATATAGTGATATCTGTCTCACCTAATTTTTTTTACACTGTTACGCTGCCATGCACACTTTGGTTTTTAGATAAAGGCAAAAAGAAAATAAACCGTAAAGATAAAATTTTATTTATTGATGCAAGAAACACATTTATACAGGT
>Ga0315273_10007474_pt1 | contig 13700 bp, 8 predicted proteins | sample YL17G02_0_MG_FD_205753 | JGI IMG/M metagenome (GOLD analysis project Ga0315273, IMG submission 205753) | Sediment microbial communities from Yellowstone Lake, YNP, Wyoming, USA - YL17G02_0 | ecosystem: Environmental > Aquatic > Freshwater > Lake > Sediment | place: USA: Wyoming | collected... | reverse complement strand
AGCTCCTCGATCGGCTTCGCGCTGTTCACCGCGAAGGGGAGGACGGCGACCCTGGGTGCGGTCGCTGCTGCCCGGGCCGCCGTGGGGAGCGCCGCGACGAGCAGCAGCAGCCACGCCCACTGCGCCGCCGCGCGGAGTGGGCCTGCGCGGCGGACGGGGCGGGGGAGCGCGTGCAAGGAGAGCTCCGCTCTAGGCCGGGCGGTCGGGCCGTAGCCCTGGCCAGGGCACGGGCGCCCAGTCTAGACGTGCGCGGCTGGGGTGACAAGCCCAGAGTGATCGAGATTTTCTTTTCTCGTTCGGCGGGTTATGCTGGAGACCTCACACCGCGCGGGTCTGCGCACCCGCTGCGCCCACGCGACAGGAGAAGCGCCGCGATGCGAGCCCCGGTGATCGCCGCCCTCGCCGTGGCGGCGCTGCTCGGCGCGCCTGCAGCCGAGGCGCAGCTCACGCCCGGCCGGCTGATCGTCGGCTCGGCGGCGAACGGGAAGCTTTACCAGCTCGACCCGAGCGCGTCGTCGCAGACCCCGGTGGAGGTCTCCGTGGGCACGCCCGCGCTCTCCTCGCCGCGCGGCATCGCGGTCGACCGGAACGGGCTGCTCGCGGTGAGCGACACCGGAACGCGCAAGCTCTCGCGCGTCGATCCCACCATCCCCCCGAATCCGAAGCTGGGCGAGCACGCGCTGATGGTGCAGTTCAGCCAGGTCTCGACGACGCCGCGCGGTGTCGTGGCGCTCGCGGACGGGCGCCTCTTCCTGGTGGATCCCGGGATCGCGGTGCCGGGCCTGCCGAGCCAGCGGGGTGTCACGCGATTCCCGGTCCTCTTCCGCATCGACCTCGTCGGCGGCCTGCCGGGCGTGGTGGTGGTGGCCGGGTGCAGCAGCACGAAGGCCCCGAGCAAGACCACCCTCCCCAACTGCGGCGTGGATGACACCCATCCCGAAGGTCTGCGCGACGGCGGGAACTTCTTCTTCCCGTCGGGCGTCGCGGTCAAGACCGAGGCGCCCGTGCTCGAACTGCTGGTGGCCGACTCGGGACAGCCCAACGCGCTCTGCAGCGTCGTCGGCCAGCCGACGCCTCCCAAGGGCCGTTGCAAGCAGTCGGTGATCTCCGTCCTCCCCGACGAGCCCTTCCTGCCCGGCGTGAACGACCGGCCCTTCTGCCAGTCGAGCCTCTTCGGCGTGCCACGCAACGTCGCGCTCGACCCCGCGGACGGCAGCGTGCTCGTCACCGATGCGGGCGACCCGACCTCGGCCGATTCGACGACGACGCCGCCGACGCTGGCGAAGCCGCCGCGCATCTTCCGCATCCCGCCGGGCGGCTGCAGCAGCACGGACCCGCTCGACACGAGCGACATCGTCTACCCGCCGTCCGGCGGGACGAACCTGCTCCAGAGCCCGACCGGCATCGTCGTGGCGCAGGGCCTCCCGGGGGTTCCGGACGGCACGCTCTTCGTCGCGGACTCGATGCGCGACAACGTCTACCGCATCGATCCCGTCGCGCAGACCGCCACGGCGATCGCGAACCTCAACAGCATCGACGGCGCCTGGGACCTCCAGCTCTACGACGCGGGGAACCCGAGCCCCTACTTCGTGGCGGACGCGGGCAACCCGCGGGTGCTCGAGATCGACCCGCATCCCCCGCAGACCTCGAGCGAGGTGTCGCTGGCCGGTGCCCCCGCGGCGCTCTCCGTGCTCGACTCCGATCCCGCCGCCTGGCACGCGCTCGTCGCCGAGCCGACGGCGCAGTCCGTGGTGGAGACCCCGTTCCCGGACCCCTTCCTCACGCTGAGCGAGGGCCGTCGCCTCAAGGCGCCGACCTCCGCGGTTCCCGAGGCCCCCCTCGGGCAGACCTACCTCGCGACGGATCTCGGCAGCCCGCAGAATCCGCAGGTCGCTCCCGCGGTGGTCCGCATCGACCCGGCGCAGCCCCCGACGGACAACCAGACTCTGATCGCCTGGGGCGCCCTGCTCGTCAATCCCGTCGGCGGGGCCGCGACGCCCGACGGCCGCCTGATCGTCCTCGACGCGGGCTCCCTCGACGTGCCGCCGCGCATCGTAAGCGTCGACCCCACGCCGCCGAGCGGCGAGGAGGTGCAGATCCTCCTCTACGAGGGCGCCCCGCTGACGCCGAAGAGCGCGGGATGCAGCGCGCCCAACGTCCGCTGCGGGCCGGTGGCGATCGCGATCGACCAGCCCCAGGGCACGGTCGTCGTCGCCGACGCGGGCGATCCCACCCTGGCTACCAAAGTGCTGCCCAAGATCTACCGCTTCATCGAGGGGACGGACGGCCTCGTCGCCACCCTCGTCACGTCGAGCAGCAAGCTCCTGGCCCCGGGCGGTGTCGCGCTCGACGTGGACCACTCGATCCTCGTCTCGCAGCCCGGCGCGGATCTCACCAAGCAGCCGACACCCGACCCGCAGGTCGTGCGCGTCGACCGGCTCTCCGACCTCGTGTCGGCGGTCGCGACGGCGGGCGGCCTCCAGAAGCCGGAGGGGATCGGCGTCGACTCGGACCTCGACTTCGACGGCGTCGCCGATAGCCGCGACAACTGCTTCGACCCGACCGGCCAGACCGCGAGCTCGAACCCGGACCAGAAGGACAGCGACGGCGACGGGCTCGGGGACGCCTGCGACAGCGACGACGACGCCGACGCGATCCCCGACCAGGACGGCGACGCCGTCGCCGACCCCTGCACGGGCGGCCAGACGGCCGGCTGCGACGACAACTGCCGCACGGTCTCGAACCCCGACCAGGCCGACGCCGACGCCGATGGCATCGGCGACGCCTGCGACAACTGCCCCGCCGTCGCGAACGCGGACCAGCGCGACACCGACCTCGACAACCTGGCCGACGCCTGCGACCTCGACGACGACGGCGACGGGGTCAGCGACGTCTGCGCAAGCGGCCAGACGACGCCGTGCCCCGACAACTGCCGCCTCGTCTCCAACCCCGACCAGAGCAACACCGATGCGGACCACGCCACCGACGGAATCGGCGATGCCTGCGAGGACGGCGACGGGGACGGCGCCCTCGACATCGGCGACAACTGCCTGGGTGTCGCCAACGCTGACCAGCTCGACACCGACGCCGACGGCTTCGGCAACGCCTGCGACCCGGACGACGACGGCGACGGCATCCTCGACGTGACCGACAACTGCCCCCGGATCTCGAACCCGAGCCAGGCGGACACCGACCACGACGGCCTCGGCGAAGCCTGCGACGACGACGATGTCGACGGCGTCTTCAACGCCGTCGACAACTGCCCCACGATCGCGAACCCGCTGCAGACCAATACCGACGGCGACAACAATCCTCCGCTCGGAGACGCCTGCGACCCGGACGACGACAACGACGGCCGCCTCGACGGCGTCGACAACTGCCCGACGATCAGCGCCCTGCAGACCGACGACGACGGCGACGGCATCGGCAAGGGCTGCGACAACTGCCCCACGATCGCGAACGCCGATCAGAAGAACTCCGACAACGACCTCTCCGGGAACGCCTGCGATCTCGACGATGACAACGACGGCGTCAGCGACGCCTGCGCGAGCGGCCAGACGACGCCGTGCAACGACAACTGCTCCCTCGTCGCCAACGCGGACCAGGCCGACGACGACGACCACGACGGCGTCGGCACCGCCTGCGACAACTGCCGGCTGATCGCGAACGGCCTGAGCCAGGCCAACCAGCCGGCGGGCAACCAGACCGACGGCGACGGCGACGGGATCGGCGACGCCTGCGATAACTGCCCCGCCGTGGCGAACGACCAGCGCGACGACGACGGCGACGGCATCGGCGACCTCTGCGACGCCAACGCCGACAGCGACGGCGACGGGGTCCTCGACGGCGTCGACAACTGCATCGAGGTCGCGAACGCGGACCAGCGCGACACCAACGGCGACGGCTTCGGGAACGCCTGCGACGCCGACTACGACAACGACGGGATCGTCGGGCTGTCGGACTTCCTGCGCTTCGGAAGCGCCTACGGCAGCCAGCTCGGCACGGCCACCGCGCCGCGCTACGACGCGGACATCGATTCGAACGGCGACGGCGCCATCGGCCTCCCCGACTACCTGCTCTTCGGGACGAGCTTCGGGCAGCCCCCCGGCCCGTAGCGGCGGGTTCGAGGGCTTCGCTCGGCTACGCCTCGCTGCGCGCTGCGCTTGCACTCAGAGCCGGTCCGAGGCGTCGGGCGACTGGGCCTCGCGGCGCGCTGCGCTTGCGGTCAGAGCCCCGCCGAGGCGTCCTCCAGGTAGCCCTCGACGAGCACCGCGCGGCGGCCGAGCCGCCTCGCGATCTCCGGGCTGTGCGTCACGACGACCAGTGCGGTGCCGTGGAGACGGTTCATCTCGAGCAGCAGGTCGAGGACCTGGTCACCCGTCTTCGGGTCGAGGTTCCCGGTCGGCTCGTCGGCGAGCACGAGGGACGGATCGAGCACGAGCGCGCGCGCCACCGCCACGCGCTGGCGCTCGCCGCCCGAGAGCTTCCCGACCGGATGCGTGAGCCGGTGATCGAGGCCTACCTCGTGGAGCAGCCGTTCGGCCCGCGGCCGCATCTCGGCGAAGCCGCGGCCGCCGACGAGCCCCGGCATCATCACGTTCTCGATCGCGTTGAACTCGGGCAGCAAGTGGTGGAACTGGAAGATGAAGCCGAGCTCCCGGTTGCGGAAGCGCGCCAGCTCCGCCCCGTGGCGCGCGAAGAGGTCCTCGCCGCGGAACTCGACCGTCCCCGCGCTCGGCCGGTCGAGCGTGCCGAGGATGTGGAGCAGCGTCGACTTTCCCACCCCGGAGTTCCCGACGATGGCGAGGCGCTCGGCGGGCTGCAGCTCGAGGTCGATGCCGCGCAGCACCTCGATCGTCTCCTCCCCGATCGAGAAGGACTTGCGCATGCCGCGCGCGCGCAGGAGCGGGCTACTCATAGCGGAGCGTCTCGACCGGATCGAGCCGCGCGCCCTGGCGGCTCGGGAGCAGCGTGGCGCCCAGCGAGAGGATCATCGCCATCCCCACCGCGATCGCGATCTGGCCGAAGTCGAGCTGGGCCGGCAGGGTCGAGAACTGGTAGACGCTCGCCGGGAGCGTGTCGATCCCCGTGACCGCCTCGATCTGCTTCTGCACCCAGTCGATGCGGGCCGTCACCGAGATCCCCGCGATCACGCCGAGCGCGGTGCCGACGAGCCCGATCAGCGTGCCCTCGATCGCGAAGATCCGCTCGATGCTGTCGTCCTCGGCGCCCATCGCCTTCAGGATCGCGATGTCGCTCGACTTCTCCATGATCATCATCACGAGGGTCGCGACGATCGAGAAGGCCGCCACCACCATGATCATGGCGAGCAGCACGAACATCATCACGCGCTCGCTCTTCAGCGCCTGGAAGAAGGCCGGGAAGAACTCCTTCCAGTCGCGGGTGTAGAACGGGAAGCCGAGCGAGTCCTTCACCGCCTGCCCCACCGGGAGCGAGCGGTAGAAGTCGGTCGTGCGCACCTCGATGCCGTCGACCACGTCGGCGGCGCGGCGGAACTCCTGCGCGGCTTTGAGGTTCACGTAGGTGAAGATCTCGTCGTACTGGAAGAAGCTGGTCTGGAAGACGCCGACCACGCGGAAGCGCTGGAGCCGCGGCGCCGGGCCGAGGGGGGTCTGCGGGCCGCCGAAGGGCGAGATCAGGAGCAGCGGATCGCCGACGCGCACGCCGAGCGAGGTCGCGAGCTGGCTCCCGATCAGGATGCCCGGGGCCGCCTCGCGGTCTTCCGGGCCCGCGTCCGGAGGCGGCGGCGCCGGGGCGTCGAGCGCGTCGACGGAGCCCTCGACGATGTCCTTGGCGAGGTCGGTGACGCGGACGACCCGCTTGGGGTCGACGCCCCGCACGCGCACGCCGACGATCTCTCCGCCCTGCCCGCGCACCATGCCCTCGGCGTCGAGGTAGGGCGCGGCGGCCACCACCCCGGGGATCTCCTCGACGCGGCGCACGGCGTCGTCGTAGCCCTCGAAGGGCCCGAAGCCGTGGTGGACGGTGAAGTGCGCGCGGTTGCCGATGATCTCGTCGCGCCACACGCGCTCGAAGCCGTTCATGACCGAGAGCACGACGATGATCAGCCAGACGCCGGCCGCGATGCCCACCACGCAGATCCCGGTGATCACCGAGATGAAGGTCTGCCGGCGCTTCGCGACCAGGTAGCGCCGCGCGATGAACCACTCGGCGTTGTGCCGCGCGTCGATCAGCCCGGCCGCGGCGAGCGGCACGAGGCCGAGCAGCACGACCCAGCCGACCGCCGCGAGCAGCGAGCCGCCCGCGGCGGCGAGCTCGGGCCGCGGCTCGTCGAGGAACAGGACGGGCGACGCACCGACGGCGAGGGCGACGCAGAGGATCGCGAGCATGCGCTCGGCTTCGCCGGCCGGGCGCCGCCGGCGCAGGCGCCAGGCCGCGAGCAGGCCGGCCGCGACGCCCGCCACCACGGCGGGCGCGGCCGCGGTGAGAAGGCGGCCGCCGGCGCCCACCGCGAGGCCGAAGCCCGCTCCGAGCACGACGAGCGTCGCCGCGGCGAGCCGGATCGGGGCGACACGCGTGACGAGCACGCGCGTCGCGAGCACCGCCACGGCCACCATTGCGAGCGCGACGCCGGAGACGCGCAGCCAGGCGGCGAGCCCCTGCCCGGTGAGTGCGCTGGCCTCCTCCGGCGCGAGCTGGACCAGGAAGCCGCTGCCGACGCAGAGCGACCAGACGAGGGCCACCACGAGGAGCGTGCGCAGGCTGTGGGACACGCGCGCGAAGCGCTCGAGCGCCACCACGGCCGAGCCCACGAAGAGCAGCGCGAGCGCCAGGATCCCGACCGCGATCGCGAGGATCAGCGTGAGCGCGAGGCTCCCGCCGGCCGCCGTCAGCACCTGCCAGAGCAGCGTCCCGAGCCCAGCCACGCTAGTCCCCCTCGGGCCGCAGGTGCGGGAAGAGCAGCACCTCGCGGATGTGCGGAGCATCGGTGAGGAGCATCACCACGCGGTCGACCCCGACCCCGAGGCCCCCGGTGGGCGGAAGCCCGTACTCGAGCGCCAGCAGATAGTCCTCGTCCAGGGGATGGGCCTCCTCGTCGCCGCGGGCGTGGGCCTGGGCCTGCTCGAGCAGCCGCTCCCGCTGATCGTCCGGGTCGTTGAGCTCGCTGAAGGCGTTTCCGATCTCCATCCCGGCGACGAAGGCCTCGAAGCGCTCCGCGAGCCGCGCGTCCGCCAGCGAGCGCTTGGCGAGCGGCGAGAGCTCGCGCGGGTAGTCGACGATCAGCGTGGGCTGGACCAGGCGCGGCTCCACGTGGGCGCTGAAGAGCGCGTCGACGAGCGTCGCCCAGGTGGGCGCGTCGCCCGGGTCGAGGCCGCGGCCCCGGACGGCCTCGCGCAGCGAGCCCAGGTCGGGGGCCGCGAGCACGTCGACCCCGGTCGCCTCCGCGACGGCGTCGCAGAGCGAGACGCGCGGCCAGGGCAGGCCCAGGTCGATCTTCTCGCCGCGGTACTCGATCCGCGTCGTGCCGTGCACCCGCTCGGCGGTCTCGCGCAGCAGGGCCTGCACGAGCTCCATCATATCGCGGTAGTCGGCGTAGGCCTGATAGCACTCCATCATCGTGAACTCGGGGTTGTGCTTCTTCGACACGCCCTCGTTCCGGAAGTTGTGGGCCATCTCGTAGACGCGGTCGAGGCCGCCCACCACGAGACGCTTCAGGTACAGCTCGTCCGAGATGCGCAGGTAGAGCTTCTGGTCGTAGAGCGCGTGGTGGGTGGCGAAGGGCCGCGCCGAGGCGCCGCCGTAGAGCGGCTGGAGCACGGGGGTCTCGACCTCGATAAAGCCGCGGGCGTCGAGTGCGGCGCGCAGCGCCGCGACGGTGCGGCTGCGCACGAGCGCGATGCGCCGCGCGTCCTCGTTCACGAGCAGGTCGAGGTAGCGGCGCCGGAAGCGCAGCTCGACGTCGGCGAGGCCGTGCCACTTCTCCGGCAGCGGGCGCAGGCTCTTCGCCAGCAGATCCAGGCCGCGGACGTCGAGCGTGAGCTCCCCGGTCCGCGTGCGCCAGACGGGGCCCTCGACGCGCACGAAGTCGCCGACGTCGAGCGAGCGGGCGAAGTCGAAGACCGCGGGGTCCATCTCCTTCGCGCGCGCGCTCGCCTGGAGGGAGGCACCGTTCTCGACCAGCGAGAAGAAGAGCAGCTTGCCGAAGGTGCGCACCGCGAGGATGCGGCCCGCCACGGCGACGCGCTCGGGGTGCGCCTCGAGCCAGGCGGCGTCGTGGCCATCGTGGCGGCCGCGGACCGCGGCGATCGGCTCGCGCGGGCCCACGCGCGCCGGGTAGGGGTCGATGCCCGCGGCGCGCAGGCGCGCCAGGCGCTCGCGGCGCGACTCCCGCTCGCGCTCGCTCACGAGACGGCCCCGGCGGCCTTGTGCACCAGCATCGCGCGTACGAAGCGGTCGATGTCGCCGTCGAGAACCGCGTCGACGTTGCCGATCTCGAGGTCGGTGCGGTGGTCCTTCACACGCTGCGAGGGGTGCAGCGTGTAGGAGCGGATCTGCGAGCCGAACTCGATCTGCCGCTGCTCGCCGCGCAGCTTCGCCACCTCCAGCTCCCGCTTCGCGCGCTCGTGCTCGTAGAGGCGGGCGCGCAGCAGCTTCATCGCCGTGGCGCGGTTCTTGTGCTGCGAGCGCTCGTTCTGGCACTGCACCACGATCCCGGTCGGCAGGTGCGTCATGCGCACCGCCGAGTCGGTCTTGTTCACGTGCTGCCCGCCGGCGCCGCTGGCGCGGAAGGTGTCCACGCGCAGCTCCTTCTCGTCGATCTCGACCACGATCGCATCGTCGAGCTCGGGCATCACCGACACGCTCGCGAAGGCGGTCTGGCGGCGCGCATTCGCGTCGAAGGGAGAGATGCGGACCAGGCGGTGCACGCCCTCCTCCGCCTTGAGGTAGCCGAAGGCGTAGTCGCCGGAGACCGTGAAGGTCGCGCTGCGGATCCCCGCCTCGTCGCCCTCCTGCCGGTCCACCACCTCGCAGACGAAGCCGCGGCGCTCGGCCCAGCGCAGGTACATGCGCAGCAGCATCTCCGCCCAGTCGCAGGCGTCGGTGCCGCCGGCGCCCGCGTTGATCGAGACGATGGCGTTGCTCGCGTCGTGCTCGCCGCCAAGCAGGCGCTGCAGCTCGGCGTCCTCGAGGTCGCGCGCCGCGAGGGCGAGCTTCGCCGCCCCCTCCTCGCGCGTGTCGGCGTCGTCGGCCTCGTCCGCGAGCTCGAGGAGCACGCCGGCGTCCTCGAGCTCCTTGCCGAGCCGGTCGAAGAGGCCTAGCTCGCGCTCGAGGCGCGACTTCTCGCGCAGCAGCGCCTCGGCCTTCTCGCGGTCGTTCCAGAGATCGGGCCGGGCGGCCTCGCCGTCGAGCTCGGCCTGTCGCTCGCGCAGGCGGGGGAGGTCAAAGACGCCCCCGGAGCTCGCCGAGCCGCTCGCGCAGGTCGCGCAGGCGCTCGCGCAGCTCGTGCCCATCGGTCGCCGTCGCAGCCTTGCCCTCAGCCATGGCTCCGTCTCACCCCCGAAAGGCCCAGGGCGCCGAGGCCCAGGACCCCCGCTGCACAGGCCACCGCGAACCAGTCGCCGTGGCGCACGTAGAACGTGGCGCCCTCGCGGGCCGGGCGCCGCGGCAGATCCGCCACGAGCCAGGCGCGCTCGAAGATGCGCGTCTGCTCGCGCACGCGTCCGCGGCCGTCGATGATCGCCGAGACCCCCGTGTTCGCCGCCCGGGCCGTCCAGAGCCCGGTCTCGGCCGCGCGCAGCGCGGTGATGGCCAGGAACTGGTACGGCGCACCCGTGCGCCCGTACCACGCGTCGTTCGTGATCGCGAGGAGCAACTCCGCCCCGTCACGGGCAAAACGACGCACGAGGTCCGGGAAGAGCAGTTCATAGCAGATCGGGATGCCGACGGTCACGCTTCGCCCCTCCGGGCCGGGGAGCGGCACCGCGATCGCCCGCGGCTCCGCGCCCGGGGTGACCCCGATCGTGGCGATACCGCGGGCCACGGCCGAGAGGATGCTCCCGAGCAGCTCCTGGAAGGGCACGTACTCGCCGAAGGGCACCAGGTGCGTCTTGTCGTAGCGCTCCTGCGGCGTGCCGTCCGGGGCCACGACGAAGGCGCTGTCGAAGACGTGCGGCGGCTCGCCGGCGCCGCCGGCCTCGATCCCGACCGCACCCACCACGAGCGACACGTTCGCACCGCGCGCGAGCCGGGCCAGCAGGTCCCGGGCATCGCCGTCGACCTCGACGGCCGCCGGCAGCGCGCTCTCCGGCCACACGACGAGCTGGGCGCCCGCGGCCGCCGCCTCGCGGGTGAGATCGAGGTAGGTCTCGAGCGTCGACTCGAACCACTCGGGGCTCCACTTGACGCCCTGGTCGATGTTCCCCTGCAGGACCGCCACGCGCACTCGCTCGCCCTCGGCGTCGCGCACCGAGAGCTGCGACGCGAGGCCCGCCCCGGCGCAGAACGCCACCGCGCCGAGCGCCGCCACGGCGCCGCGCCCCGGCCGACCGTCGCGGCGCAGGTCGCGCCACGCCGCAAGCGCGCCGGAGGCGCCGAGCACCGTGACGAAGGAGAGCCCGTAGACGCCCGTCCAGGGCGCGAGGCCGAGCAGCGCCGGGTTCGCGTGCTGCGCGTAGCCGAGCGTGGCCCACGGAAAGCCCGTGAACACGCAGGAGCGCAGCCAGTCGACCACGGTCCAGAGCGCCGCGGTGGCGAGCGGCGAGGCGAGACCGCGCGCCGAGAGCCAGGCGTACGCGGCGGCGAAGGCCGCCGTGAAGAGCGCCACGTACGCGGCGAGGCCCACGGGAGCGAGCACGCCGACGGCGACCGGGGCGTGGCCGTAGCGCACGGTGACGACGTAGATCCAGTGGAGGATCGCGGCGTGCGCGGCGAGGCCCGCGAGGAAGCCGCGACGCGCCGCCGCCCGCGGCGACAGGCCCCGGAGTGCGAGCAGGAGCGCGAGCGGGGAGAGCCACGCGAAGAGCAGCCCCAGGTCGAGCACGCCCCCGAAGACCGGGTGCGGGAACGCGAGGAAGGTGGCCCCCGCGTAGGCCGCGACGCCGAGCCGCGCCGAGCCAGGCCGCTCAGGCACCGATCGCCCGCACCGCGCGCAGCACCCGCCGCTCGGCGGCGCGCATGCGCTGCGCGTCGCGCGCGCGCACGTGGTCGTAGCCCACGAGGTGGAGGGCGCCGTGGACGAGCAGGCGAGCGATCTCGTCGTCGAGGCCGCGCCGGCGCGCGCGCGCCTGCCGCGCCGCCGTCTCGATCCCGATCACGACGTCGCCGAGCAGCGCTCCCCGCCGCTCGAGGTGGACGCCCTCCTCGAGCGAGAAGGCGAGCACGTCGGTCGGCCGGGCGCGCCCGCGCCAGGCGGAGTTCAGCGCCTGGATCTGGGGATCGTCGACGAGCGAGATCGCGAGCTCCCGATCCGCGCGTTCGATCTCGCGCAGCACGACGCGCGCGCGCGCCCGCAGCAGCCGACGGTCGACGGCGGGCAACCCGCGCCGGCGCGCCGGCCCGAGGAGGCGCACGGTCATGCGCCGCGCGAGCCGTTGCGGCGCCCGGCCTCGTGGGTCTCATAGGCGCGGACGATCGACTGCACCAGCGGATGGCGCACGACGTCGGCGTCGGTGAAGCGCAGGAAGGCGATCCCCTCGACGCCGCCCAGGATCTCCATCGCGTCGACCAGGCCGCTGCGCTTCTCGGTCGGGAGGTCGATCTGCGTCACGTCGCCGGTCACCACCGCCTTCGAGTCGAAGCCGAGCCGGGTCAGGAACATCTTCATCTGCTCGGGGGTGGTGTTCTGCGCCTCGTCGAGGATCACGAAGGAATCGTTCAGGGTGCGGCCGCGCATGAAGGCGAGCGGCGCGACCTCGATCACGCCGCGCTCGAGGAGGCGACCCACCTTCTCGATCGGCACCATGTCGTTCAGCGCATCGTAGAGCGGCCGCAGGTACGGGTTCACCTTCTCGGCCAGCGAGCCCGGCAGGAAGCCGAGCTTTTCGCCCGCCTCCACCGCGGGACGCGTGAGCACCACCCGCGACACCTCGTGGCGGTTGAGCGCCGCGATCGCCATCGCCATCGCGAGATAGGTCTTGCCCGTCCCGGCCGGCCCGATCGACATCACGATGTCGTGGCTGCGGATCAGCTCGATGTAGCGCCGCTGCGAGAGGTTCTTCGCCGAGATGCGGTGGCGCACGCCGACGTTCGCCAGCACGTCCTCGTAGACCTCCTGGAGGTCCACCTCGGGCGCCTGGGTCAGCATGCGCACCGCGCTGCGCACGTCGCGCGGGTGCACCGGGTTGCCCGCGCGGACCGACGCGTAGAGCTCCTCGAGGACCTTGCGCGCGGCCGCCACGTCGCCCGCCGCGCCCATCAGGCGCACCTCGTTGCCGCGCGCGTGCGCATCGATCCCGAGCTCCTCTTCGAGGATCCGGAGCGTGCGATCGCCCTCGCCGTAGAGATGGGCGGCCGTCTGGTTGTCTTCGAAGATGAGCGTCTGACGGGTGGTGGTAGCTGCGTTCCGGGCCAGGAGCGATCCCCGCTCGCCTCAGCGCTCCGGCGCCAGGAGCACGGCGCCGTCGTCGTGACGTGCGTAATAGTAGGGAGCCCCTCCGGACCCCGCCATCGCCGCGCCGGCGCCCGGCACGGCCTCGAGCGAGCGCGGCCACTCGCCGGAGGCGAAGTGCGCCGCTTCGAGCGCGTGGCTCAGGGCGCGCACCGCGTGCGCGTCGCGCGCCAGGGCCCACGCGTCGCGCGGGATCGGGAAGCCCGGGAGCGGCGCCGCCGGCACGCGGCGCCCGAGCGCCGCGACCGTGGCGACGAGGAGCAGCAGCAGCGGGGCCGCGGTCGCCACCAGGCTGCGCAGCGACACGCGCCGTGCGCCCGCGGTCCGGACCGGCGGCGGGCCCGCCTTCGACGCGTGCTCGGCGATCGCCACCAGCCCCACGCGCCGCAGCTCGGAGAGCGAGCGCACCGCGTCGAAGGTCCCGAGCCGCGAGCGATCGATCACCTGCCGGACGCTGGCCCTGCCGTCGACCAGCCGAAAGATGCGCTCGAGGGTCGCCGTCGCGACCACGCTCTCCTCCGCGACGGCCTCCCAGTCCGCCAGGTCGCCGGTGGGCGCAAAGACGAGATCCTCGGACGGGACCGACTGCGCGAAGCTCTGCCACTCGTCGAGCATCCGCAGGCCGTCCATCAGGATCTGCTCGGCGCCGTGCAGCGACTCGACGGGGCGGTCGTGCGCGACGTTCTGGGCGCGGAAGTCGAAGGCTCCGCTGCGCCAGCGCAGGATCGCGAAGAAGGTCTCCCGGGTCAGGAGATCATCGATCTCCTGGAGCGTCTCCGCGTCGACCCAGCCGCGCTCCACCGCGAGAGCGGGGATGCTCTGCGCGGCCGCGGCGCTCTCGCGCCGCAGGTCCTCGAAGCGCTCGGGAGCGAGGATCTCGCAGCGCACCAGCATCTCGCCGAGCGCATCGTGCGCGTGGTCGCGCACCGGGGCGGCCGAGACCACCTTGCCGCCATCGAAGCGCAGCTCGACCTGCCCCCCTTCTCCGCGCAGCTCGAGGAGGCCGGTCTTGCGCTGCTGTCCGATCAGCTGGAAGACGTCGGCGATGCCGAAGTCCTCGAGATTGCCGCGCAGCGCCACCGACACGGCTAGGCGCTCCGCCGCGCCGCGA
>Ga0315273_10007473_pt1 | contig 13701 bp, 9 predicted proteins | sample YL17G02_0_MG_FD_205753 | JGI IMG/M metagenome (GOLD analysis project Ga0315273, IMG submission 205753) | Sediment microbial communities from Yellowstone Lake, YNP, Wyoming, USA - YL17G02_0 | ecosystem: Environmental > Aquatic > Freshwater > Lake > Sediment | place: USA: Wyoming | collected... | reverse complement strand
AGCCAGGAGAAATGTGGAGATGACGACCAATGTGGCCAGCACCAGGCTTACACCCGCAAGCAGCCACGCCAACTTATTGATGGGACGGAAAATGTCCTCGTGGTCGATGCCGACCCCGACGATCCAGCCGAAAGCCGGGTCATCGATGGGGGCGATTCCGGAGATCTTCTTGTTTCCCCGGGGAAATTCATAGGCAAAGCTGCGTTCCTGTCTCAGGATCGCGTCGTGGAGATTCTTCAATCCCAGGTTTTCCATAAGCTTCAAATGGTAGAGGTTCTGAAACTGGAGGCTGTAATCCGCCGGGCGATTGTTGATGGGGCGATTCGCACGGTACTTGTGCCCAATAATCGTATTGGCATCACGCGCGAACATGAATGCGTATCCGGTCTTCATGTCGAGGCCGGTGAGATCCTGCTCGACGTTGTCCAGTATAGTCTGGATGTAAAACCAGTTGATCACATTGATCCAGACCCCGAGAATCTCGTGGGTCCTGGGATTCTGGATCGGTTCGGAAAACGCGATGTTGTACTGATGGCTCGCATCCTCTTTCTGATACTGAGGGCCATACAGGCTCATCATCATCTTCGATTGATACCAATCGTGGTGCGAAGACTGTCCCGTGATCGACCGGCTGAAGATGGCATACTCCTCGGGATAATCCCGGATGTTGCTCTGCAGGATGACACGCACTTCCTCGGGAGGAAGCGCCTTGCCGTTGCTGTCGTCGGTGTTGACGCCTGCAATCCGGCCCTGCGCATCAACAACCAGCAGAAGATCGTAGACATCATGATTGAAACAGTAGCTGTTCAGCAGGCGGATGATCGCCTCCCGCCTTCCCTCCCCAATCACGGGCTGAATCAGCGGGAAGGTGGTGGCCATGTAATAGGCCTCCTGCTTTTTCTCGCGCAGGACTAGATCGATCTTGTCGGCGGTGTCCTGGGCCATCTTATCCAGGGAGAACTTGATCCGGTCCTCGGCGATCTGCTTGCTGCCTGTGAAGTAGGAGACGGTGGAAATGCCGGCCAGCGGAGCAAGCGAGAGCAGAATGGTGAAGGTCAATAGCTTGGTGCGCAGACTCCGGAATACAGCGAAGTGCGATGACCCTCTGAGTGCGGTTTGATCGTCTGCCATGGGAGTCCGGCCTCCGAGGCCGTGTCCGAATACTTTACAGTCCCTGAAACCCGGTTAATTTTGACTCCAGTTCGGCCTTAATGGTTCAAGATATTTAGGCTGCTGCACAAACATTGGACAATTTCGATTTCATCAGCGTCAGATTATTTGACAGGCTTGTCAAGCACATCCAACAGCCGCATTGTTATTCGAGGAGCTGGCGGGAGCGCATTTCCTGAATGAACTGGTCCGGATTGAGGAACTGAAAGGCATCGATGCCCGCGGCGCGTGCGGCTTCGACATTTGGCGCTTGATCGTCGACAAAGAGCGAACCGGCAGCCGTTGCGCCTGCCCGATCCAAGGCGTATTTGAAAATGCGGGGGTCCGGTTTGGCCAAACCCGCTTCGAAGGAAAGGATCTGCCCGGCAAAATAGCGGAAGAAGCTATAACGCCCCGCCAGAAAGCCGTAGTGGGCGCTATTCGTATTGGAGAGCGCCCAGAGCGATGCCTTTTTCGCAAGATTCGAGACCACCTCGTCGGGCAGGATGGGATCAGGCAGGAAGATGGAATTCCAGGCGGTGTAAAAATCGTCCTTCCCAATCTCTTTTCGCAGCCGCCGGCAGACTTCCTGGTGAAATTCGGCTTCCGAGATCCTCCCGGTTTCGAACACCGAAGCCAGTCCGTCCCCGATCGCTGCCTCGCGCAGTTTTTCCGGCGGGACTCCGCTCAGTTTCTGCATGTGCGCGCCGATGAGACTCAGATCCAGATCCACAAGTACCTTTCCCAGATCGAGGAAAATGCAGCGAATTTCAGCCAAATTCATCCTCTCTTTCCCAAAGCCCAGTTGACGGCGGCCCTGGCCAGGACTCGCGTCGCATTGATGGTTTCGTATTCGACATTCCCCGGGTCGAATACAAGAGGTATTTCCGTGCAACCCAGGATCACGGTGCCCGCACCCTGCTTCACAAGCTTCGCCCCCTCGGATTCGAAAGTGCGCCTCGTGGCTTTATTCTGTGTCCCCGATTTGACCCGGACAATCGCGGCGTGAACGCGCTCCTGACCCCGCGCGTCCGGGACCAGTACTTTCACGCCGGCGCGGGCGAACTCCTCGTGATAGACGCGGCTGAGGACGGTCCCGGTTGCAGCCAGGAGTCCCACCGACTCGATTTCGGGATGCTTCAGGCACACCTCCACGCAGGTTTCGCGAATCATGCTGACGATCGGAATTCTGACGCAGCTCTGCATTTTCGGGAGATAGTGGTGGGCCGCGTTGCAGGGCATGATCAGCATTCCCGCACCGGCTTTCTCGAGCGTCCGGGCGGTCTCCACAAGGGCCGGAAGCGGATTCCCGCCCTTTCCCAGGATGGCGCGTGTCCGATCAGGTATCTTCGGGTTCGAAAAGATCAAAACCTGCAGGTGATCCTGATCCCGCCGCCCTTGCGTCAGTCGGATGATCTCCTTAAAAAGATCCGCTGTGGCAGCCGGACCCATCCCGCCGATTATTCCTATCATGCGCTTAGACATCTGCAGGCTTCCCCTTTTCCGTTGAGAACTGCTGAGTCCGGACCGTCGCGGCGGCAATCCGTTCCCAGTCCAGTTCGTATCCGAGGCCAGGCGTCTCCGGCGCCAATATCGTGCCGCGCTCCGTGACCACAACCGGCGGGCATACGGTGTCCCGTGCGTAATAACGCTTGCTCGCCGAGACATCTCCCGGCAGTACAAAGCCGGCGAGCGTTGACAGCGCGATATTGTGTGCCCTGCCGACGCCGCTCTCCAGCATGCCGCCGCACCATATGGGAATGTTGTGTTCAAGACAATACCGGTTGATCCGGATGGCTTCGGTAAAGCCTCCCACCCGGCCCAATTTCACATTGATGATGCGGCAGCTGCCCATTTCAAACGCCTTCCTTGCATCCTCCGCATGATGAATCGACTCGTCGAGGCAAACCGGGGTTGCGATCTCGCGCTGAAGTACCGCATGATCGACAATGTCATCGTGTGCCAAAGGCTGCTCGATCATCATCAGGCCTAATTTATCCAGTCTCCGGAAGAGCGGGATGTCATTCAGGGTGAAGGCGGAATTGGCGTCCACCATGAGGTGAAGATCGGGAAACTCGCTTCGGATCGCCCGAAGAGGCTCATTTTCCCAGCCCGGCTTGATTTTGATTTTGACTCTCTGATACCCCTCGCCGACTTCCCTGCGAACCTGCTCCAGCAGTTTTTCAATGCTCTCCTGAATGCCGATGGAGACACCACAGGGTATTTCAGTCCGGGTGCCGCCGATGTGTTTCCACAGAGGCATCCCCTTTCGACGGGCCTCCAGTTCCCATACTGCGGTTTCGAGCGCGGCCTTTGCCATGCGATTTCCGCGGACCGGGCCAAAGAGCGGGGCTACATCGGCCGCACTCTCCAAATCACGGCCCAGCAGGCGCGGGATGAGGAAGTCCGATAGAATATGCCACGCGCTATCGGTGGTCTCACTGTTGTATAGGGGGTCTTCGCCGGCGGTGCATTCCCCGTAGCCGACAGCCTCTCCCGATCCAAGCTGGACCAGGATTATCCGGCGCTCATAGGTGCGCCCGAAACTGGTCTCGAAAAAATGAACCAGCGGCAGGCGAATCTCGCTTAGCTTCACCGACTGAATACTGATCAGAACCCTATCTCCTGAAATGGACTGACCCGGGAGCACTGGTCGCCACGGATTCAGCTGGGACGTCCTCGATATAGCCAGAACAGCGAGACCTCTGTCAACATATGGAAGTTGAGAAAAGGTCAAAGCAGGATCATTTCCCGCCGCTTGCTTACGCGCGCGGCTCTGTTTTGGCATGTGCCACAGAGCCGCGACCGTGAGGGAGCGGCGGAGAATGTCCCTTATTAATCTCTTAGGCTCGTCGACTGCGTCGACTTCTCCGCCCCCAGCCTCCGCCTCCAGGGGTTTCGATCCGGATCCTTTCGCCGGCGCGAACGCTAAACCGTTTCTTTGAAGCCAGGGTGGTGCGCCGGTGGGGACCAATCAGGCTGGTCTTTCCGGGCCGGCCCGGACTTCCTCCAGCCAACCCCCAGGGCCGCGAACGACACCGGTCCGAAAGGATGGTCGCGTCCGCATCCGTCAGCAATTCGATCTCGCGCACGATACCGCTGCCGCCGCTGAATTTTCCGGAGCCGCCGCTGCCGCGCCGCAGCGAGTAGCGCCGGATGCGGAACGGGAACGAATATTCCAGGGCCTCGACCGGCGTATTGAGGGAGTTCGTCATATGGCTGTGGATTCCGTTGTCACCGCGGCCGCCGGCACAAGCTCCCTGTCCTCCGCCTACAGTTTCGTAATAGGAAAATATCGACCCATCACGAGGATCGATACCTCCCAAGGTCAGGTTGTTCATGCTTCCGCTGCTGGCGGCGGGCACACGCTCGGGAACCGCCCGGCCCAGCGCTCGGAGAAGGACATCGACAATGCGCTGAGAGGTTTCCACATTTCCGGCTGCGACCGCCGCCGGAAAGAGCGCATTCACGACGGTTCCCTCCGGAGCGATAACCCGAATGGGCCTCATGACCCCGCCGCTGGCCGGAATCGGTTCCGGAATAAGAGAGCGGACCACGTAATAAACTGCCGAAATGGTAATGGCATAGACCGCATTGATGCTGCCGGCAACCTGGCGATCCGTTCCGCGAAAGTCGACTTCCAGGCTTCCATTTCGAATGGTCAGGGTGGCTCGAATCTTCACCGGTCCGGCGCCAATGCCGTCGTCATCGAGACAATCCTCAGCCGAGTAGATGCCTTCAGGCAATTGCTTCAGCAAAGAACGCACCATGCGCTCGGAGTAATCCTGAAGATGCTTGGCGTACGCGACGGCCGTATTGGCGCCGTAACGCTCCATAATCTGGGCCAGTCTTCTCTCGCCCGTTCGCGCAGCCGCGATCTGGGCAGTCAAATCGCCCTCGCGTTCTCTCGGCGTCCGGACATTTGCCAGGATGAGGCGGAAGATATCCTCCGACCTCTTCCCGCCTTCAAATAGTCGGACCGGCGGAATGCGCAGGCCTTCCTGGAAGATGTCGGTGCTCAGAGGCATAGATCCCGGTGTCATTCCGCCCACATCGGAGTGGTGGGCGCGGTTGGCAACGAAGAAAAACAAACGTCGGCGACCCCGCGCATCGGAGCCGAACACCGGGCTGACCAGGGTAATATCCGGAAGGTGAGTCCCGCCTTCATAGGGATCGTTCAGGATCACGACATCGCCGGGACCCATGGCTACCGCCTTGATAGCGCACCTCACCGACAGCGGCATGGATCCGAGGTGAACCGGCATGTGATCGCCCTGGGCAATCAAATCGCCGTCGGCATCGAACACCGCGCAGGAGAAGTCTCTTCTTTCTTTGATGTTGGGGGAAAAGGCGGTGCGGCGAAGAGTGACTCCCATCTCCTCGGCAACTGAGGCGTACAGAGATTTGAAAATCTCGAGCCGGATGGAATCACCACTGCTCTGGACAGACATTATACACGCTCTCCCAACTGGTAAAAGAGGCGTCATTTTACCATCAGAAGGGATAAATCACTGAGATGTTTAGGCGTTGCGGACGAGCCGTTTGCGAATAAGGGGCCCGGGCGGGCGAAATAATGATAAAATATCATCAATTTGCTTTCTTTTTGTTTAGTTATAGTTGGCGAGTTTTTAAGGGTAGATTTTTTTCACCAGTTTCCAGATTCCTGCCGATAAATAAATAGCACGGCAGGGGCGCGCCTGTCCGGCGCCGCGCTGGAAGACATGACAGGATGGCGGAACGTCTTCCGCCGCAGAGTGAATTTATGCGCGGGTGCCGGTGCTGAACAAACTGAGCATACTGCTCGAGATGATAAAGATCGAGCATACGATTTTTGCCTTGCCGTTCGCATTTCTGGGGGCGGTTTTCGCCGCCCGCGGAATTCCACGCATCGAGCAGGTTGGTTGGATTCTGTTGGCAATGGTTGGCGCCCGGAGTGCTGCGATGGCATTTAATCGTCTTGTGGATTTTCGATACGATGCGTTGAATCCCCGCACGTCCACCCGAGCGCTGCCCAACAAGCTGCTGAGCCGTGGTGCGGTGGCGGTTTTTGTGGCGGCCTCATCCGGCGCTTTTGTCTTCGCCGCGGCAATGCTCAACCCCCTGGCGCTCAGGCTGAGCCCGGTGGCACTGGGGATCATCTTGCTCTATTCCTACACCAAACGCTTCACCTGGTTGACACACATCTTTCTAGGTCTCGCCCTGGGATGTGCGCCGATCGGGGCATGGATCGCCATCCGGGGAACTCTGTCGCCGGTGCCGCTCTTGCTCGGCGGCGCTGTCCTGCTCTGGGTCGCAGGATTCGATATTATCTATTCGTGCCAGGACTACGATTTCGACCGGAATCAGCCGTTGTACTCCATTCCTAAGCGTTTTGGGATTGCAGGCGCGCTCGGAATATCCTCGGGCCTGCACCTGTTCATGATCTCCATTCTGGGATACCTGTTCTGGCGTGAAAGCCTTGGTTTGATAAGCTTTGCGGGACTGTGTGTGGTCGCGCTGCTCCTTGCCTACGAGCACAGCCTGGTCAAGCCGTCCGATCTCAGTCGTGCCAATGCCGCTTTTTTTGCCATTAACGGCTGGATTAGTGTATTACTGTTTCTGACCACGGGCATCGATATTATGAGGCATTCGTTGAAATAGCCATGCCATTCCAAATCGGCGAGCTTCTGGTCAAAGAAAACCTGATCACCAGCGAGCAGCTGGAGGGAGCGCTGAAGCATCAGCGCCAGCGCGGCGGACGTCTAGGCTCAATCCTGATCAGCCTCGGCTACGTCGTCGACGACGACATCACCTCGGTTCTGAGCAAGCAGTACGGGGTGCCGTCGATCAACCTGGCTTATTTCGAAATCGATCCCTCCGTCATCAAGCTCATTCCGCTCGACACGGCGCAAAAATACCTTGTCATTCCATTGAGCAGGGTCGGCAATACACTGACGGTCGCCACCGCGGACCCGACCAACGTCTTCGCAATGGACGACATAAAGTTTATGACCGGGTTCAACGTGGAGCCGGTCGTTGCTTCCGAGGCATCGATTGCGGAAGCGCTGGAAAAATACTACGGCACGCCGCACGCGCTCGAGCTGAAAAGGGTCTATGAGGAAATCGCTCACGGGGACATGCCCAGGGACGGCATGGAGCTCGACCTCGAAACCCTTGCCGCCGAAGACGAGGAAGTATCGGCGGACCAGCTTCAGCGCTCCAGCGAAGAGGCTCCGATCATCAAGCTGGTCAACCTTGTCCTTTGCGACTCCTTGAAGAAGGGCGCCAGCGACATTCACATCGAGCCCTACGAAAAAGACTTCAGGGTGCGGTTCCGCATTGACGGGATTCTCTACAACATGATGAATCCGCCCCTCCGTCTCAAGGATGCCATCACTTCGCGTATTAAAATCATGGCAAAGATGGACATATCCGAGAAGCGCCTGCCTCAGGACGGACGGCTGAAGATACGGACGAGCGTCGAAGGCAAAAAAAAGGAGATCGACTACCGCGTATCGACTCTGCCCACCCTGTTCGGCGAAAAGATCGTGCTGAGAATTCTCGACCGGGACACTTTGCCGCTGGACATGACCAAGCTCGGATTCGAAGAAGTCTCGATGAAGCGAGTCCAAGAGGGGATTTTGAAGCCGTACGGCATGGTTTTGGTCACTGGGCCGACGGGGAGCGGAAAGACATCGACTCTGTACGCCGCCCTGAACCGGTTAAATACGCCGGAGACCAATATCATGACGGCGGAGGATCCCGTGGAGTACAACTTCCGGGGGATCAACCAGGTTCAGATCAAGGAACAGATCGGTCTCACGTTTGCCGCGGCGCTCCGGTCCTTCCTGCGCCAGGACCCGAATATTATCCTGGTGGGAGAAATCCGCGATTTCGAGACGACGGAAATCGCGATCAAGGCGGCGCTCACCGGCCATCTCGTGCTCTCCAGCATGCACACCAACGATGCGCCGGCGACCATCTCGCGGCTCCTGAACATGGGAATCGAGCCTTTCCTGGTCGCCACCTCGGTCCACCTCATCTGCGCGCAGCGGCTGATTCGCAAAGTCTGCAGCGAGTGCAAGACGGAGCTCAAGACCCCAATCCAGACTTTGATAAACGCGGGGTTCTCGCCCGAGGATGCCAAGAGCGTTCCGACGTTCAAGGGTGAAGGGTGCAGCCGGTGCAACGGAACGGGCTACAAGGGACGCGTGGGGCTGTATGAGGTCATGGAGATTTCCGAAGACATCCAGGAACTGATTCTGGTTGGCGCTTCCGCGCGCGAGATTCGCCGGAAAGCTGCTGAGGAGGGGATGTTGTCCCTGAGAAGCAGCGGACTGGCCAAGATAAAAAATGGCATGACAACTCTGGACGAAGTCCTCAGGGAGACGGTCAGGAACTGACCGGGGTAGCGGAACATGGTCACATTGGCTGAATTGCTGCAGAAGGTCCTCCACTCCGGAGGCTCCGATCTTCACCTGACGATTGCATCGCCCCCTCAGATCCGCATCGACGGCCATCTCCATCCGCTCGACATGCCGCCGCTCACCGCAGCCGACACCAAGCGGCTGGCCTATAGCGTCCTGAACGACAGCCAGAAGCATGTCTTTGAAGAAAAGTGGGAGATCGACTTTTCTATCGGCATCAAGGATCTCTGCCGATTCCGTGGCAACATTTTTACCCAGCGGGGAGCGGTGGGCGCAGTCTTCCGCGTCATACCGTTCGAAATCAAGAGTTTCGAGACTCTGGGTCTTGCTCCTGTCGTTGAAAGGCTCTGCGATAAACCGCGCGGCCTGATCCTGGTCACCGGGCCGACGGGAAGCGGCAAGTCCACAACCCTCGCCGCCATGATCGATAAGATCAATCGAGACCGTCACGAGCACATTCTGACCATCGAAGACCCGATCGAGTTTTTACACAATCACAAGAGTTGCCTCGTCAATCAGCGCGAAGTGGGGAGCGACACGCATTCGTTCGCGGAAGCCCTCCGCGTGGCACTGCGCGAAGATCCGGACGTGGTGCTGATCGGTGAAATGCGGGATCTCGAAACCGTGGAGTCGGCTCTGCGCATCGCGGAAACCGGACATTTGACGCTGGCAACCTTGCATACCAACAGCGCTGCCTCAACCATCAACCGGATTGTGGACGTTTTTCCCCCCAATCAGCAGCCTCAGATCAGGGCACAGCTCAGCATGGTGCTCGAGGGAATCATGTGCCAGTCGCTCATCCCGCGCATGGGAGGTTCGGGCCGGGCTATGGCCATGGAGATCATGATTCCCAATTCGGCCATTCGCAACCTGATCCGCGAGGACAAGGTTCACCAGATCTACAGCTCAATGCAAACGGGACAGGAGAAGTTCGGAATGCAGACGTTTAACCAGTCCCTCGCGCAACTTGTGCTGACCAAACAAATCTCCCAGGAGAATGCTCTGAACAAGTCCTCCAACGTTGACGAGCTGCAGGACCTCATCAAGCGGGGGATGGGAGTGAACGTCGCTATGCCCGCCGCGCGGGCCCGACGCCCATAACCGGCTGGCGATCGCGGTTCCAGGGCCGGATGCCGCCGCAGCGGATGCTCCCACACCGGTTTACAGGCATGCAGCCACGTATTGAGGAAACCAGACTCAGCAAGCCATTAGCTTCGTGAGGTCGTCATGCCAGTTTATGTTTTTCGCGGCCGTAACACCAAGACCAGTGAAATCGTTTCGGGTGAAAGGTTTTCCAGCAGCACGCAGGCGCTGGCCGCCGTGTTGAAGCGGGAACAGATCCTGCCGATGTCCATCCGGGAGAAGAAGGCCTCCTCGTTCAATATACCCCTTTTTAAAAAGAGTGTGGGCCAGGAGGAGATTGCCATTTTCACTCGGCAGTTCGCGGTCATGCTGGACGCAGGTCTTCCCCTGGTTCAGTGCATCGATGCCCTGGGGCAGCAGCACACCAATCCGACCTTTAAAGAGATACTGCAGCAGATACGCGGGGATGTGGAATCGGGAACCACGCTCTCGGAGGCAATGTCACGGCATCCCAAGGCGTTCGATTCCCTCTATACCAACATGATCGCCGCGGGAGAAACGGGCGGTATTCTCGACACCATCCTCCAGCGCCTGGCCCAGTTCATCGAAAAAATTGTCAAGCTGAAACGAGCATTGCGCTCGGCGATGGTTTACCCCGCAGTGATTATTTCAATCGCCGTCATCGTCGTCGGGATTATTCTCTGGAAAGTCGTGCCCGTGTTCCGAACCCTGTTCGAAGGGTTCAATATCGAGCTGCCGCTCCTCACCCGCATCGTCATCGCCGCTTCCGCATTCCTGGAAAGCTACATCATCCTTATCATCGTATTCTTCATCGTCGCCTCATTCGGGTTTAAAAGCTACTACGCGACAAATAAAGGCCGTCACTTCATCGATGGCCTCATCCTGAAGGTTCCGATCCTCGGGGATGTTCTCCGCAAGATCGCTGTCGCCCGTTTTACCCGCACGCTGGCCACGCTGCTCTCGAGCGGCGTGCCGATCCTCGAATGCATGGACATCACTGCCCGGACGGCCGGCAACGCCATTCTGGAGGATGCGGTAAAACAGATCCGGCGCCACATCGAAGAAGGAAAGACCATGGCCGAGCCGATGCGGCAGTCGAACTTTTTCCCCACCATGGTAGTGCAGATGGTATCCGTCGGCGAATCCACCGGGGAGATGGATACGATGCTGGTTAAGGTCGCCGACTATTATGAGGAAGAGGTGGACGTCATCGTCGCCAGCATGCTCACCATCCTCGAGCCCATCATGATGGTGGTGCTGGGAACCATGGTCGGCGGGATTGTCATTGCGATGTACATGCCGCTCTTTAAACTCATCCAGGTGCTGTCCGGCGGCTAGGATCGCATGATGTCACGCACATCTCCCCCATTCTGGATCAGCCCCGACCGGCAGAGCGCCGATTCAACGGCCGCGGATCCGGCTGAACTGCGTGTCTATCTCCTCTGGATTATCAGCATACGCGCGCTCCTCCTTTTCACGGGCCTGAACCTCGCAGAACCATTGGGGATATTGCCTTCGAACTTCGGACGGTTTCAGTTCCTCCCCTTTTTCAACATTGTGGTTGCCATTCTCACGCTCTGCTACCTGATGCTCTGGTGGGGCGGAAGAATCCTGACGATGCAGATTTATCTGCAGATCGGAATCGATCTTTGCCTTACCACACTGCTCGTGACCCAAACCCACGGCATCGAGAGCCCGTTTCTCTCGTTGTACCTGTTGCTGATTGTTTACTGCAGCCTGGCACTGGGTCGGAACGGAGGACTTGCGGGAGCGGCGCTGAGCACCAACCTCTACGCCGGCATCGTGGTCGCGCAACGCTTCGGCATTTTCTTCCCCGGCACCAGCGGACTGAATCTGAAATACCTGACCTTCCGGGTTACCACTCACGCCCTGGGATTTTTTGCGGTGGCGTTTCTCGGCGCCTATCTGTCCGAAAGGCTGCGAGCGGTTCAGGCTCAGCTTCAGGAGAAGATCTACTCGCTGCACCAGCTGCAAAAGCTCAACGAACACATCGCAAGCAGCATCCGGAGCGGCCTGATCACTACGGACCTGGAGGGCCGCGTCGCCCTGTTTAACGACATGGCGGAGGAATTGACCGAGCGAGACGGCGCGACCATGCTCGGGCAACCGGTTCAGCCCCTCATCGGCGAGGGATCGTGGGCCGCAATCAAGGGCACGGACCTGTTCAAGCAGGCGGGGGCCCTGCGTTTCGAAGACTGGCACGTGCTGCCGAACGGCGCGTGGCGCTACCTGGGTTTCGGCGTATCGCCGCTGGTAGATCAGTCCTCCCAATTGCTCGGCTATATCATCTCATTTCAGGATCTCACGGCGCTCAGGCAGCTCGAGGAAGAAGTGCGCGTCAAGAATCAGATGGCGGCCATCGGCCGAATGGCGGCAGGCATCGCCCACGAGATCAGGAATCCCCTGACGTCCATGCGGGGATCCGTGGAAATCATGCGGTCGCGGCCAAACCTTGCCAAGACCGAGGAACGGCTGCTCGACATCATCATCCGCGAGAGCGATCGTCTGAACAAATTCGTGGAGGACTTCCTCCAGTTTGCGCGTCCCGCCGCCAAGAACCGCGCGGCAGTTGATCTCGCCGGTCTCCTCCGGGATTCCGTCACGTTGCTCAGGAACAGCCCGGAGGTCCGGGACAAGCACACGGTTGTTCTCAATCTCGAATCAGGGGAGATCCCGATCTTCGGAAACGAGGATCAGCTGCGGCAGGTTTTCTGGAACCTCGCTCAAAACGGACTGCGCGCCATGCCCGCCGGGGGCACGCTGACGATCGAGGCGCGCCGCGCCGATGACGGAAGCGGCGGGCAGGTGATATTCCAGGACACGGGCGTCGGCATGAGTGAGGAAGAACGGAAATTGCTGTTCCAGCCCTTCAACTCCTCGTTCCGCGGGGGAATAGGGCTGGGTTTGAGCATCAGCTTCCAGATCGTCGAAGACCATCACGGCAAGATTTCCTTTGAAAGCGAAAAGGGCAGCGGGACCCGGGTGACCGTCTACATCCCCCGCCACCCGGCCACCAATCCACCAGGTTCAATTCAGTGAGTCGCCATGCCCTCCATACTGCTGATCGATGACGAGCCCAACATACTCGAGATCCTCGAGATTGTCTTTCAGGATGAGGGCATGGAAATCTTCAAGGCCGGTTCGGGCCAGGAAGCGCTCAACCTGCTCAACAAACACAACATCGACATCGTGATTTCGGACATTCGCATGCCCGACATCTCCGGGGTCGAGATCCTGAAACAGGCGAAGACATTCGCTCCCGCCGCCATTTTCATCATGATCACCGCTTTCGCCACCACGGAAACCGCCATCGAGGCTCTGAATCACGGCGCCTTCGACTATCTCACCAAGCCTTTCCAAATCGAGGAATTGCGCAGCATCGTCCATCGAGCCCTCGAATCGCGACATCCGGCTGATTTTGAGCCTGCCGAGGGAGGCAATGCGGACGCGCTCCAGAGTCAGAAACTTTTCCAGGCCCTGAATCGAAGCCGGATCGTCGGGAAAAGTCCAAAGATGCTGGAGATATACAGGACCATTGGCAAAGTCGCCACGGGAGATAGCACCGTTCTGATCACGGGAGAGAGCGGCACCGGGAAGGAACTGGTCGCCCGCGCCATCCATGAGGCCTCCCCGAGAGAGGGATCGCCGTTCGTCTCCATTAACTGCGGGGCCTTCCCTGAAACACTTCTGGAAAGCGAGCTGTTCGGTTATATGCGCGGCGCCTTTACCGGAGCAACCGGCAACAAGAAGGGCCTTTTCGAGGCGGCCAACGGAGGATCCATATTTCTCGATGAAGTGACCGAAATGACTCCTGCAATGCAGGTCAAATTGCTGCGCGTGCTTCAGGAGAGGAGATTGCGTCCGCTGGGAGGAACCGTGGAGGTGCCGCTCGATGTCCGGGTAATTGCGGCAACGAACCGGAATCTGACGACGGCCATCCGGCAGGGTCTGTTTCGCGAGGACCTCTATTACAGGATCGCCGTCATCAATATCCATATCCCGCCTCTGAGGGAGCGTAACG
>Ga0315273_10007472_pt1 | contig 13701 bp, 8 predicted proteins | sample YL17G02_0_MG_FD_205753 | JGI IMG/M metagenome (GOLD analysis project Ga0315273, IMG submission 205753) | Sediment microbial communities from Yellowstone Lake, YNP, Wyoming, USA - YL17G02_0 | ecosystem: Environmental > Aquatic > Freshwater > Lake > Sediment | place: USA: Wyoming | collected... | reverse complement strand
TCATGTTCGTCTGTGGCTGTGCGAACGGCCCGAAGGCTCTCCGGCTCGGCGAACGAGTCGTCGTGTCGACCAGGTAGCCGCCGGAGAAGCTCGGCGCCTCCCCTAGGCCGGTCCACTCGATCTGGTGGCAGAGCGTGCACGAGACGCCGTCCATCGCGGGCGCATGGAGTGGATTGGTCGCGCTTAAGAAGCCGCTGTCCAGGATCGTGATCGGCGTGCCATCGGCCGCGGCCTGTGTGCGCGCCATGGGCATGTGGCATGGGCTGCACTCGTACTCGATGGCGTCGCGCAGGGCAGGCTGTCGCGCCACCTCCGAGCTCACCTTCGCCTGCCAGAGCGGGTCCTGCGCGCTGTTGGCCATGGTCGTCGCTCGCCAGTGAGTGTCGATGGAGACGTCGGCACCGGAGCGGTCGTAGAGCGAGCTATGACAGGATGCACACACCCCTGAGCCGGAGAAGTGGGTGGTGGCGAAGGTCGATAACGTCGAGATGCCCATGCCTCCCCCCATGCGGGCGCAGAGCGGGGCGGCGGAGAGAGCGAGTGCAGCGCAGGCCAGCAGAGTCAGGATCAAACACTTTGGCTTCACGGCGCTTCCTCCTCGGTGTTGTCTGCGCTACCCCCATCCGTCGAGCGCCAGTGGCGAAGGGCAGAGCAGCAGCCTCGTTTCATATGACTTCGCTCGGCCCGTCCACTCGCGAGAGAAGAACACCCGAAGGCAGTTCTCTCCGCAGCGCACCTTCCGGCTCGGGCGCAATCTACCTCGGACACGTTGGCGTACCGGTGGAGGGGCCGGCAGGCTGCCGGCCCCCACGCGGCTGCTTCCAGTGATGTGACGTTACGGCACGGGCAGGTACGGCCTCATCATCTCGTTATCCTCGTGGTCCACGATGTGGCAGTGCCAGACATAGCCCGGTCCGCCCGCGAGATTGTCGTCGCGATCCACTGCAATCAGCGTGTTGCCAGTCGCGTCGAATGTGAAAGGCAGTCCGTCCTGCCGTGTGAACCTCACGGCAATCCGGGTGACCTCTCCAGGGTAAGCCTTGATTGTGTCCTTCCAGCCGGTCTCTTCCCGCAGTGGAGGCGCCGGCACAACCTGCAGGTACCGTCGAATCGCCGGGTTGCCGCCCAGTGCGCCGTCGGCATTCAGCGTGTTGTAGTCCAGCGGCGGGCCGAAGGCCGGGATGAAAACCCCCGCGGGGACGTTCATCATCATCGTGAAGTCGTATCCGCCGGGGAAGGCGGCGGCGTAGGCTTTGCCGTACTTGCTCACGTTGAACGGCTGCCTGCTGATCAACTGGAACTGCGTCAGATGCAGATGCATCGGATGCGCGTCAGCCGTCAGGTTGATGATCTCCCAGATCTCCGTCGTGCCTATCTGCGGGAGTTCGGACATGTAATCACCCTGCAGATTGGCCGTGAGCCCGGGTATCGGGGTCATGACATGGGACCCGTCCGGATCCATGGCAACGATGCGCTTCCCGGACCACTTGGTGTTGTTGACGAGCACCTCGAGCGGGCCGCCCATCCCCATCACTTCGTTCAGGGTCAGTTGGCGCTTCACAACCGCACTCGCCGGCGCGATGGGGGTGATCGGCGACAGTCTCGGCGAAGCCAAGGTTGCCGGGTTGTAGCTTGGATCGATCCCGCCATTGCCCGTGACCACCGTCCCGACCCGGAACTGCATGGTCCGACCTGTCGTCTTAGGGTCGGCGGCAGCGCCTTTCGGGAACGGCGCCTTCGCGTTGTTGAGCAGCGTGAGCGTCTGACCGGCAAAGCCGGAGAAGTCAATGATGACGTCAGCGCGCTCACCCGGGCCGAGGAAGAGGTAGGTCGGCGCGAGAAGGTTTGATGCGTCCAACTTCACCGGGGTGGTCAGCAACCCGCCATCACTGCCGATCTGCCAGATGGGTGGCCCGAAGGCAAGGGTAACCGGGTTCTGCAGCCACATGCGCAGGAACCGGGCGTTGCAGCCGTCCAAGACGCGGAAGCGATAGCGGCGCGGCTCGACGTTGAGGTAGGGCCAGGTCTTGCCGTTGACCAACATGACGTTTCCGAAGAACTCGGGAAGCCAGTACGGGTGCTCCGGGTTGATGCCGATGCTCGGGAAGTAGAGCTGACCTCTGGTGTCGAACATCCGGTCCTGGATCGCCAGCTCGACCTCAGGCTTGTACTGGGTGTCGGCGAAGATGGCTCGGCCGGGCTCTGTGACAGTGGTGTCATCCGGCCCGCCGGGCAGGTCGGGGCGCTCGAGCGACCAGTCCCTGAGCAGGTAGTAGGCGGCGAGCCCAGCGTACACATTCAACCGGGTGGCGCCGAGCGCATGGTCGTGGAACCAGAGGGTGGTAGGATCCTGGTCATTCGGATACTCGTATACGGCCTCGTTCCCGGCGACGGGAAATAGTGACCGGTAACCTGCACCCCTCATGCCGTCGGGGGTGAACCACTGATCGGGTCCGCCATCGAACTCGGAGGGCACTTCCGCGCCGTGGAGATGCGTCACAATCGGCGGCGGCCCGGAGTAGGGCAGCAGAGATCCCATTTCCATGAACGGATCCGCCCAGTGCAGCGTCTGATCCACCCAGAGGTACTGCTGGACGATGGAACCCGCTTCGGGAAGGTTGTTGGCATACCACATGATGGTGGGCACGCCGCGCTCCGCCTCGACCGTGAACCCGGGATAGTGTGCGCCCACGCCGTTCACATTGTAGCCCCAGACGTAGGTGCCGGCGTTGTACGGCACCGGCAGCGCGGTGTAGAAAGTCGCGGGGAGAACCATCTGCTGGATCTCCTCGGCAGAAGCCGTGAAGCTGGTCCCAGTCATGCGGTGATTCGCAAAGTGCGGAAGAGGTTCCACAAACTGCGGTATCATTTTCGAGTTGACCATCACCTGTCCCGGCGCCTGACCCCACGAGGCGCCCGCCGCCAGCATCACCGTCACAATTGCAGCCGTAATCAGGGCAAGTCTGTGCGTACGCGTTCTCCTATCCATCCTGGCAAACCCCTTTCATGTGCGCAGCTACTCTCTGCTCACAACCTGCAGGAGAGTCGCCGAAGATTTGGCATCAATCATGACATATTGGGACAGGCTGTTCCGTAGCTTTTCCAGCACGTCCTGGCGGAAATATGGAACAAAGCCCTAAGACTAAAGTCTCATTTGTCATCTTTCCTGGGAGAGGGCTATCCCGGCAAGCGATGAAGAGTCAGGCTTCGCGATTTCAAGCAACCGCTGTCAAACACCTGTGGCTCGCCTCCCCCTCGCCCCTGCTGCGACAGGAATTGCGTCAAATGGTGCGCGTGGATCCTTCGCTGGCGGTGACGAGCGAGTGTGGGAGCGCCGGGGAGCTGCTGTCCCTCTTGGCGCGCTGCCAGCCTGACGTGCTCCTGCTGGATCAGGACTTGATGGGTCCAACGGATCTGGGTTTCCTCCAGAGCCTGCTCTCGTGCCACCCCCGCCTGCGAGTACTGGTGCTGCTCACCCAAGAGCCGGCGGACGGCTATGTCGGGGGAGCGGGTGCGATAGGGGCTTTGGGCCTGGTGCTCAGGGTAGCGCAGCCCTCATTGATTATCAAGGCTTTGCGCGCCGTCGCCTCCGGCCATCGCTGGCTACAGCGAGAGCTAACCGATAGGCTAGTACAGGACTATGCTCGTGCCGTCTCTCCCATCCCTCCGGCCGGCGGGCCGCGTCTCAGCCGCCGCCAGAGGGAGATCCTCGCCCTCCTGAGTCAGGGGCTGCCCAACCGGGACATCTCCAAGCGGCTGTACATCTCCGAGAAGACCGTCAAGGCACACCTCACGGCACTCTTTCGTGGACTCGGCGTCAGCAGTCGGACGGGGGCTGTCTGCTCGGCTTTGCAGTTAGGGGTGCTGAGCATCAAAGACCTGGGGAGCTCGCCTCTCGAGCGGGGGGCAACGACCAGGGCCTGAACCCCGATTTCTGATCCACCCGGAATGAGAACAAGCAAGCGTAAGGAAACTTACTCCGAGAGAATCTAGCGCCCATGTCAAGTGGCGACAAGACACCCCTGATAGCCTTGCTGGCTTGCCTATGACTCCCGGCTATTCTCCCATATGAGACCTTCAGGCGGCGCCTTCGGGCGCCGTTCCATCCTGTCCAGAAACTCGTCTGCTCCCAGGAGGCTCCTGCAGCCCCGATCGTGGCATTTCGAGCGATCGCTGAGATTCGTGGTCTGAGAGGCGTCGAGAATGGGCAGAGATGCTGGGCTGGGGTTGGGTTGAGCGAGGCTGCTGGTGATCGCCGCAGTGGCGCGGCTGCCTGCCATGCCGGATGCATGAGCGACCGAACCCCATCCCGTGACTCCCAGCCGAGGAGATAGCCTGAGTCGGGGGTGCTCGGGGCCGCTCACAACCGTCACCGCGCGTGCTGAAGCCTGGGCATTGGGCGGCGCCCGAAGACGCCGCCTACCGGTTCCAGATGATACGGGAGGGAGTCAGCCTGAGCAAGCCCAGCACTCGCCTAGAGCGGCCGTACAAGCCACCGACACACGCACCCGGTCGCGGTCGTCCAGCAGGAGACGGCCAATAAGAGCGTACAGTGGAGAGAGGAACAGCGAGAGCAGGTAGCAGAACATACCGATAGGATGCCCGCGGCTCAGACCAGAAGCCAACTGCTGATCCCCAGCAGTGCTGATACCAGGGCTCAGACGAGCTCCGGGACCCTACGGCGGGGATAGCCGCGGCAGGCGGATCGAAGCTGGCGCGTGGCTCCTTGCGGTCCAGTGAAGAGCGGATGGCGATGAGCGCCGATGCCGCGCCAAACCCAATCGGAGGAACCAACATGGCCGAAGTCGCCAACTACGAACAACAAGTCTATGCCGGCGTGCTCGGCAAGGTCATCGGCGTCTACCTGGCGCGGCCGGTCGAAGGATGGCCGAAGCAGCGACTTGTCGACGACTGGGGCCTCGTCGACCACTACATCGCTGGCGAGCGCGGCCAGCCTCTCGTGGTACCTGATGACGACATCACCGGCACCTTCACCTTCATCCGCGCACTGGAGGACTCCGGCCGATACGCCGATACCCCTCCCGACTTCTTCGGGAAGACCTGGCTCAACTATCTCGTTGAGGGCAAGACGATTCTCTGGTGGGGCGGAATGGGGGTCTCTACCGAGCACACGGCTTATCTTCGCCTCAAGCACGGCATTCCCAGTCCGCACAGCGGCAGCATCGCGCTCAACGGCCGCGTCGTCGCCGAACAGATCGGCGCCCAGATCTTCATCGACGCCTTCGGCCTGGTCGCTCCCGGCGAGCCGCAGCTTGCCGCGCGCCTCGCCCGCCCGGCCGCGCAGGTCTCCCATGACGGCGAAGCGGTCAACGCCGCCATGGTCGTTGCCGCGATGGTCGCCGCCGCCTTCGTCGAGAAGGACATGGAGAAGCTGCTGGACATCGGCGTCAGCGTCATTGACTCCGGTAGTCTGATCGCCCAACTCCACCACGATGTCCGCACCTGGTGTCGGCAAGACCGCGACTGGCAGACGACCTACGGTCGCATCGCAGAGAAGTACGGCTACGATAGCTACGGCGGTGGCTGTCATGTGGTCCCCAACCACGCGCTCATGGTGATGGCGTGGAGCTATGCGCCTGATGACTTCCGCCGCGCCCTCGCAATCATCACCACTGCCGGATGGGATACCGACTGCAATGCCGCCAATGTCGGCGCCGTTATGGGACTGGTCGCGGGGCTGGACGGAATCAACAAAGACTACGACTTCCGCGGGCCCTTCGCCGACCGCATGGTCCTTCCCACTGCCGAAGGCACCCGCCACGTCTCCGATTGCCTCCAGGAGGCGCTGCATATCGCCCGCATTGGACGCAAGATCATGAACTGGCCCGAGCTGCCGCCTCCCAAGGCTGGCGCCTGGCATCACTTCAGTCTTCCCGGCAGCCTCCACGGCTACATGGTGGAGACGGACGACGCAGGTCCCACCGCCTCTATCAGCAATGCCGTCGGGCCGACCGGCGAGCGTATGCTCCACTGCGCCTTCCGCGACCTCTCACCCGACCGACCGGCACGCGTCTCAACGCCGCTCCTCGCTATTCCCACTGCCAACGGATACGCCGTGATGGGCTCCCCTCGTGTCTACCCTGGCCAGACAGTCACGGTCACAGGTCACATGGAGGCCGCCAGCGCTCCTGCTACCCTCCGCCTCTTCCTCCGCCGGTTCCTTCGGGAGTCCGTAGGGCAGGAGCTCGCCTCCTGCCATCCCACTGGGGCGGAAACAGATCTCAGCTACAGCGCCCCGATCGCACTCGATCACGAAGGGCCTTTCACTGCGGCCCTCGTAGTGCCCGAGGACCAGGGCTTTCCCGTCCGGGATCTAGGTTTCGAGATCGCGGGGGCGCCCGGCGCAGCCGGGCGTGTGCTCCTGGACACCGTTTCCTATGCCGGCCTTCCCCGTCTGCGCATCATTGAGGAGCTTCCCCGGGCGGCATCCGGGGCTATCCTTGGCTGGGTCTCCGATCTTAACACCATCTCGGGAAGGATGACTGCTGGTCACCAGCGCATGGTCTGCTACGGCAAGAACGAAGGCCGCGGCGTCCTCATCACCGGCGTCCATGACTGGACCGACTATGCCGTCTCGGCCCGGCTCGCTGTCCACTGCGCCGAGGCGGCTGGGCTGGTCGCCCGCTACCAGGGGCTGCAGCGGTACCTCGCGCTCATCAAGACTCGCGATGCCCTGAAGCTGGTGCACAACTTCTACGGGGAGACTATCCTTGCCCAGATGCCCTGCGCGTGGGAGGTGGACGAACTGCATTGGGTTTCGCTCAAGATGCGCGGCCGCCTGGTCACGGCCTCGCTCGATGGGCAGGAGGTGCTGACCGGCGAGGACACCACCCTCGGCAGCGGCGGTGCTGGCTTCGTGGTCGATAGCGGCCTCGCCGCCTTCCGCGAGTTCGCGGTCGAGCCCTGAGCCCATACCATCGCACGACAAGAGGCGGCTGATGCATCCACTCTACGAACTCGTCCTGAACGATATTCGCGTTGACATTTCCCAGATGGTGGAGGAGGGGCACGATGGGAGCGCTCTGCTCCGGGAGTTCGAGGCGGCAAGGTCAACAAGCTCTCTCGACGCGCTGCTCGCTCTGCAGGAGGATTTCTGGCAGCGGACTTCTCCGGCGGGATTTCCCTATGACGAGCCCAATGACTGGGGATCGATCTCCAGGCATTTCCCAGATCCCGGGACTGCGCTGGGGCAGGTAAGCGACGGTGATCTTGCCGACCGACTGCTGGCCGCGTGGCGCGGCCGGTGTGCCGGCTGTCAGCTTGGCAAGCCGGTGGAGGGGGCCACCCCAGCGCAGGTGCGGGAAGTCCTCACCAGCGTCGGATCGTGGCCGCTGCTGGGCTACATGAACACGGTGGATGAACCACGCCGCCAGGCGCTCTCCGCCTCCAGCGAGGCCTTCCGGCGCTACTACCGGCCGGGGCTCTGCAAAGGCGGCTTCGACTCGGTCGCGCCCGATGACGACATCCACTACACGATCACCGGGCAACTGGTGCTGGAGCGGTTCGGGCGGGGGTTCACCTCGCAGCAGGCGATCGACACGCTGATCGACATCACGCCTGTCTCGTCTCTCTACGCGGCCGGCAGGAGCATGTTCCGCACCGCTCTGTTTGGCCTCACGCCTCCGTACACAGCCATCTATGGCAATCCCTGCCGCCAGTCGCTCGGCGGCCAGATCCGCTGCGACCCCTGGGGCTGGGCGGCGCCGGGCGATCCTCTCTCGGCGGCCGAGATGGCGCACCGGGACGCCTCCAACTCCCAGATTCGGAATGGCATCTACTCCGCGATCTTCTTCTCGGCGCTGATGGCCTGCGCCCTGGTGCAGGGAGACGCGCTTCATGCCTTGCGCACCGCGGAGCGATACGTACCGCCCAAGTCGCGCTTCGCCGAGATGCTTGGCTTCGTGGAGTCGGCATGTTCCGAGCACGATTCCTGGGAGGGTGTGAACGAGGCGATCTACAGCCGCTATCGCCTGGAGACAGGCATCGTGAACCACTCGCTGCCAAACGCGGCAATCGTGGTCATGGCGCTGCTCAAGGGAGAGGGCGATTTCAGCAGGACGATTGGCATCGCCGTGATGGCCGGGCTGGACACCGACTGTAACGGAGCCACCGCTGGCTCCATCCTGGGATGCGCCCTCGGGACCCGGGGAATCCCGGCCCACTGGACCGATCCCTTCAATGATCGGATCAGCACACACCTGAAGGGGCTCTCCGAGCTCAGCATCAGCGAGATGGCCGAGCGCATGTACCGGGTGGCGCGCCGGCTGTGACTGCGCAGGCCCGCCATCGGTGCGGTCTCCAGCGACCGCGGGGCCTGCTGTCCTTAGTTGCGCGGTGGTAGCACCGCGCAGACCAGCGTTTCCCAGCCAGCGAGGCGGGCGCCGCCGTCAGTAGCGGCCAACCTCGTAACCCGTCTCTCGGAGCGCGGCTATGTTCTCCGCGGGAATCCCAGGTATGCCTTGATCGGGACCGCACACGTAGCCGCCGCCAGGCTTGAGTATCTCCATTACCCGGATGACCTCGGCGCGCACGTCTTCAGGCGTGCCGCGCGCGAGGACGCTTGTGTCGATGCCTCCGCTCAAGGCCATCCGGCCCAAGGTGTCGCTCTTCAGCTTGCGTAGGTCGTTGGCCCGTGCCTGGATCGGATTGAGAACGGCGACGCCAATCGCGGCCAAGTCGCCGGCGATGGCATCGATGCAGCCGCAGCTATGGAACATGACCATTCTCTTCTCGCGGAGCACGCGCTCGAAGCAGAAGACGTATTCCGGGAGGAGGAACCCTCTGAACATCGCCGGTGAGATCATCAGTGCGCGCTGGCTCCCCAGGTCCTCACTGAAGCTGACGGCGTCCACTCCCAGTTCGAGGTAGCGGTCGAAAACGCCGCGGGCGAAGGTGGCGATGCCGTGTAGGAATGCGTGGCTCTCGTCGGGATGGGTGACCAGCGCCATCAGGAAGCTATCCATGCCCATGATCGCCCAGGCGCGCTCGAAGAGGAGATACGTGAGTTCTCCGACGACCAGGCGCTCGCCGTGGTCAACTGCTCGGAGCCTTTCCCTCATGTCATTGGTGAACCCTAGCTGGCCGGGGTCAGGGAAGCGGAAGTCCGCGAGGCGGTCGAGGGAGGGGAGCGGATTTCCCTTTGGGAAGGGAACGGTCTCCGGGAGACCGACCTCCCACCTCACTCCCCACAGGTCGGTCCAGTTGTCGATGCGGAGATTGCCCTCGAGCTGGAACGAGTGGAAGACAGGCTCGTGCGCGAGGGGGACGTGGTCAGGACGCCCGAAGTGGATCGCCTCCAGATAGTTCTCTTTGGGATTCATGTGTGTTCCTGCTTTCTCCGCTCCACTGCCTGCGCCGTCTCCGCATGTCCCTGTCACGCGGCGATGCAATGGCTCAGACCAGTGTTACCGGGCTCCGCCCGACCTGAGCCTGCAATGCCGGTTCCGTCGCCGTTCGACAACCACAGCTGATCCGCATCACGACCTCCCTCGGTGTTCCAGTGGTGACGCTCCCGCGCGTCTACACCCCGAGCAGCGCGTGCGACAGCACGGTACTTACCAGCCCCACGCTGGCGGTGCCCACGATCAGCCCCAGGAAAAAGGGCAGCGCGCGCTGGTGGGCGCGCAGGCCGCCGTAGCGCAGGAGCAGCGCCTTGGCTATCCAGGTGATGGTGATGGCCGGCAGCATGGCATCGATGGTCCAGCTAAACGCGAGCGGGAAGGCCATGGGGTGCAGCGGGAAGGAGGGGATCTGCAGCTTGAGAGCCATCAGGAGGAGGGTGATGGCGGCGCCGAGGCCGATGCTGATGGTGCCGCTCCAGTTGGGCCCGGCCGGGTCGCGCACCCAGACCTCCACCTTGCTCGAGGCGTCGTTGCAGATGGCCAGCAGGTCGGCGGGGGCTTTCGCCCCCAGTCCGAGCCGGTAGCCGATGTGCAGGTTGGCCCAGAAGTAGCAGAGCATGATGAGCGGCACCGCGAGGGCAAGTACCCAGGTGAGGTGACGTGCCCGCACCGCGCCGCGCTCCGCCATGCGCAGCCCTTCGAGCTGGATGGGCGCGGGGTTAGAGTTCTGCTCGACCATGAAGGGGCGCATCATGGCGATCAGGCCCAGGCCGCGCGGGCCAACCGCGCGCACGCCGGGGAATTGGGCGAGCACGTATTCCGGCATGGTGCCGAACATCCAGTGGGCGGGCGGCCCGATCTGCGCCCGCATGCGCACGATGGCCATCATCATGGTGAAGTAGAGCAGGAGGAAGGCGGCGGTGATGGGAGCGGTCATGCCGCTGCGGCTGTAGAACCACCACAGGAACCCGAGCCCCGCGACCAGGCCCAGCAACGCGGTCCGGTAACTGAGCCCCTCCTCGCGGTCTTCGAGCGCGGAGCTTGCGCCGAGCGCTTTGCGGAGCACCTGAACCAGATAGCGCCGGTCCAGCCACACCACCGAGGCCATCAGCGCGAGATAGGCGCCGATGTTCTGCTGGTCACCATAGGGGAACCCGCCCCAGGGACTGGTCAGCCAGCCTCCCATGCGGCAAAGCATGTACTCCGCCTTCCAGAGAAGGTTGAAGACGATCAGGGAGAAGGCGAAGTCCAGCGGCATCAGGTAGCAGAGCCCAATCTCCCACGGACCCCAGTAGAGGGCGATGCCCCGGATGGCATCCCAGGGAGGGTTGTTGGTGATAAGGCTCTCGATCTCCACCGCGGTGGTGACCGTGGGTATCGCCGGTAGGAACTGGTGAAGGATGCCTAGCACACCGATCGCGCCGGAGACGGCAAACCCGGCCCACCACAGCCGGTCTCGGAACAGCCGATACTCCGGATCCGTGAGCTGCAGCGGCACGGTCGTCATGGGGAAAGCCAGTTTCTCCTCCTCCGACCACCGGCGCCGGACGATGACCCCCAGACAGAGCGTGACCCACAGCGTCGCCGAGATCCAGGCCGTCCACCACAGCGCCGGGGTCAGCCAGGCGCGCAATACCTGCATTCGATAGGCGCTGCTGCCGCCGAACGCGAATCCCTCCAGCGCCTCGCGGTCGGTGACCACCAGACCGTGGGGCAGGACGGGCAGGATGGTGTCCGCCCAGCCGTTCTCGGGACTGGCCGCCCAGGCCGGGTAGGCGATGTTGGCCGCGAGCGAGCCACCCCACTGCCAGATGCCTCCCGTGATACTCATGCCGGTAGCGACGACGAGGTAGATGGTGATCAGTTCGCCCGGGGAGAGGGTCCACTGGGGCCGTCGACGTCGCAGCAGGGCATTGACCGCGGTCAACAGGGAAAGCACCCCCACTGCGACGCCGTTCAGGGAGTCTGACGCGCCATTGCCCCCGTCGAGCCAGTCGCCCCATACCGCGAAAAGGGTGAGGGCGGGCACGAGCACGAGTACGATGACCATGGCCCGCACGCGGAGCGGATGCCCCCGCCTGGCCACGGTTGCTACCTCGGACGACTCCTGTTCAGCGGAGGCCGAGGAACCAGGCTTCACCTCAGCTCGCCCACTCCTGTGGCTCCGCCTGGATCTCCCGCCCCTCCCCCACGGCCTGCTGGCAGAGCAAACTCAGATAGTGATCCTGGCAGGCCTCGGCAAGCGGGTAGAATTCCTGGCCGGTGCGTACATACTCATCCATCTTGACGAGACAGGTGGCGATGGCGATCTCGTCGTCGGCGAGCGGGGCGAGGACGAAGGGGTTTCGATAGGCCCACTCGCCCCCAGCCTGTATCCCCTTCAGGTAGAAGCCGTCGAGGTCGCCGTTGGCGCCGGTGATGTCCCGGCGAAGCTCAGCCATCATGGGGGTGCGGAAGTCCTTGAGGTACGAAACAGTGTCGTTGGCAATCTCGCCTCGTTCGCCGCGGATGAGGATACGGCGATTGCGGATCCAGCCGAAGTATTGGTCGCCCGTGAAGTCCAGCACGCCCAGACGGTCGCCCCAGTCGAGGAAGATGATGTCCTGCTCGGAATCGCGAACTTCCTCTCGTTCTGGGGGGCCCTGGCGCCCGGCCCCGGCCACAATCGGGGCGACGAAACGCTTTCCGCTGATCGTCGGCGACTCGAACCCGATGCCGAGGAATCTTCGAATGAGGCTGATGCCATGGTAGCCGTGGGCAACTGACACCTGCGCGTGGGTAGGCCGTCCCAGCAACCCTCGTTCGATCAGCGCCGAACAGGCCTGGTGGTGCGGCTGGGCCCAGTATTGCTCGGCCACCTGGATACGTGCGCCCTGGCGGGTGAGCGCAGCCACGACCCGGAGCCCCTCCAGGTCAGGCGCGGGCGGAGTCTCGGAGAGCACCGACACGCCCTGCGCGGCCAGCTCCTGGAGCAGAGGCGGGTTCGCCGGCCAGCCAACAGAGGTCACCACGAAGGAAGGGGCAGTCTGCAGCAGTTCTTCAGTGCTCGCGCAGGCGCGCACTCCCCAGGTCTGCTCGAATGCCTTGCGGCGTTCAGGATTGCGTACTACGACCGCGCTCACCCTGAACCGGCTGGGTAGAGCCCTCGCAATGCGCAGATAAAACTCGCTGCGCCAGCCTGCCCCGACGATCCCGAACTCGATGCTGCTCATCTCTGCCTCCCGATCCGGGGCGGGAGATTGCGGCCGTCCCGGCCACCGCCAGATCCGGAATATGGTTTCCCCGGGTCCCAATCGCTGGAGGGAGGCGGGGCGAAACTCGCTAGCGGAAGGTCCACCCGGCAGCGGTGTCTGGATGCTAGATAGGCCGCCTCGCACAGCTCCAGCGCCGCCAGCGAACTCTCTGCCACGCTGTAGTCAGTAGTGCCCTGATCCATCTGCTCGGAAAGGCGCTCCAGGTGTTTCCTATGCCCACCTATCGGGGCCGGAGCGACCTCTACCAGCGAACCGCCGGGGTGAGCCGGACTGACGATGTGATAGGCGCTCTCCCACGCCCAGAACTCGATTGTCCCCTTGGAGCCGACGATGTGGAACACGGTGTCCTTGCCGCTTCGGGTCGTGGTCACGTAGTCACCGGTGTTCATTACGATGCGCACGCCATTGCCGGCATGGACGTACGTGACCGCCATGGTCTCGACCTGCACCCCATCCCGATAGGTCCTCGAGGAGGCATCACAGGTTGCCATGACGTAGTCCGTCGGAGCCGCGTTGTTGAGGACATGGGCGAAGTTGAGCCAGTGGATGCCCGCGTTGATGATGTCCCAGCCCGCGCATTCGATCTCGATCAGCAACAGATCGCCGATCTCCCCGGCGCTCACCCGCTCTCTGATCTCGGCTGCGTGGGCTGCGACGAGCAGCCCGTGCGGCACCGCCATAGGAAGACCCCGGGCCCGGATCTGGCTCAGGATCGTCGCTCCGTCAGCCGCCGTGTCAGCAAGCGGCTTCTCGACGAGGATCCCGGTCAATGGAAGCTTCAGCGCGGCCTCTGTGACGGCCCGGTGGGAAGGGGCCCACGTGGAAACGCAGACGACATCCGTCGGACACTGGTCGAACATCGCTTCGTGGCTGTCAAAGACTGTCAGTCCCGGATAGTCCCGAGACAGTGCTGTCCTGGCCGCAAGGCTGATATCGGCCACCGCCAGCGGTTCATACTGGTCAGAGGATCGGAGCGCATCCAGGCTTAGCCGACCTCCGGCCCCGCCCCCGACGACACACGCGCGATAACGCTTCATCGGACACCTCCCTGACGCCCTACGCGGCATTCTCTCCTGCGGAAACGT
>Ga0315273_10007471_pt1 | contig 13702 bp, 15 predicted proteins | sample YL17G02_0_MG_FD_205753 | JGI IMG/M metagenome (GOLD analysis project Ga0315273, IMG submission 205753) | Sediment microbial communities from Yellowstone Lake, YNP, Wyoming, USA - YL17G02_0 | ecosystem: Environmental > Aquatic > Freshwater > Lake > Sediment | place: USA: Wyoming | collected... | reverse complement strand
TGACATCCCAGATCGCGGAGGCGCTGATGCGGCACCTGAAGGCGAACGGCGCGGCGGTACTGGTCAAGGCGCGGCACTCCTGTATGGCATGCCGGGGCGTGAAACAGCCGGGCGCGGAAATGGTGACATCGGCGCAACTGGGGGCGTTCAGGACCGAGCACATGGCCCGTGCCGAATTCTTCGGCTTGAGCCGATGACACGGGAAGAAGCCCTCGCAAAGGCGAAAGAAATGTTCGGAGAGGGAGCCGATGCCCTCACGATCATCGACGGTATAGCGGAAATCACCGGCGTTGGGCTCGTGGGGAGAGTGTTCAGCGACAGGCCAGACAGGGATGGTAATGTATTCGGGATAGAGGCAACGGTCAGCAAGAAGCACCATGTCGTAGGTGTCTGGCCGCTCTTTACCTTCGACCTGCCAATGAAGCTGAAAGTGATGGGGCAGGGCGAATCATGGGAAGCCGCATTCGCCGATGCTGAGAGCCACGGGGCGGCATCAGAGCCGCAAACGTAAGTGCCGGAATCCAACGAGAGAACCTGCGGCGGACACTGTTGCCGCGAATTCTACCTCAACCAGTCCTTCGATGAACTGACCCCCGAATGCCGGGCGATCTTCGTGCCCTTCGACTGGAAGGAAGAGCGGGGCTGGTACCGGTACCACTGCAAGAACTTCGATCGCATTCACGGGGTCTGTAAGGACTACCCGAACCGGCCCCAAGCCTGCCGGGACTACGGCGTCACGGTCCCCTGCGCCCACGCCGGATGCACATGGGCGGCGGCAAAAAAGCAGGAACCACGCCCAGCACTGGCACCCGACGACAAGTACCGGTACCAGTCCTCGGCATTCCAGTTCATCGGATTCGTCGAACACGGCGATTACCCGTGAGCCGTCCCCCCTCAACGATCAAGCGCCAGATTCGCGACCTCTCGAACTGGCACTATATCCAGTCAGCCTACATCGATACGCACGACCAGCTATGGCTTATCACCCTCTGCGGCTCGCTCGTGCAGGACACGGCGATGGAGGCCGCGATCAAGCCCGGCGCTCACCTCTGCGGACTATGCGAACGCCTGTCAAGCGCCCGGCGAATAATGCGGGACGCCGATCTCCGGGCAGTCGTCGAACCCATGCCAAAAGGCACGGTAAGATAGGGCCGTGGAAGACCCGCGTGACTCCATCAGGGACCTTGAGCCACCCGTAGAAGTACCCGCTCAAGCGAACATCTACCCGGAGTCTCCCTCTACCCAGCCCCAGCCTCAAGCCATCGTTGAGACAGGCAAGCACCCCGGTGGCCGTCCCCGGTGGCTACCGACCCCGGAAGAGATGGAAAGAGCCCGTAAAATGGCGTCGCAGGGCATGACCCTCGATCAAATAGCCGCCGCACTCGGCATTTCGTACGATACCCTGAACGAGCGGAGGAAGGAGATACCCCAGTTTGCCGACCTCCTAAGAAGTGCAAAGGGCCGTGCGATCGAGGCCGTCACGAACCGGCTTTTCGTGAACGCACTTCGGGGGAATGTCGTTGCCGCTATCTTCTGGCTGAAGAATCAGGCTGGCTGGAAAGACCGTGCCGAGTTCGGGGGCGTCATTGGCGTGACCGATCTCGACCAGAAATCGGAGGTACCGAATGGAGGCCCCATTATCCGGAACACTCCTGAACGAGCCGCTACCATCCTACGAATCCTTGCTGAAGCTCGTTCAGGCCACACCGGCACTGCTGGAGGTAACGGAGCCACGCCTTAACCGGTACATTCCGCACTACCCCCACGAAAAACAAGCGGCGTTCCTGCTCCTTGAGTGCCTTGAGGCGTTCTATGGTGGTGCCGCTGGCGGCGGGAAGTCGGATGCCCTGCTTATGGCGGCGCTCCAGTACGTGGACGTGCCGGGCTACGCCGCCCTGCTCCTGCGGAAGTCGTATCAGGACCTCAGCCTTCCGGATGCGCTCATGGCCCGTGCGCGGGAATGGCTGGAGGGCACGGACGCCGTCTGGGACCGTGAAACGCACACATGGCGCTTCCCATCCGGGGCAACCCTCACATTCGGCTACCTTGAGACGGAAGACGACAAGTACCGGTACCAGTCCTCGGCATTCCAGTTCATCGGATTCGACGAGCTATCCCAGTTCACGCTGACCCAGTACCTCTACCTGTTCTCGCGCCTCCGCAAGAAGGATGGCGTCGTAGTGCCGCTCCGGATGCGATCAGCATCGAACCCCGGTGGCAGGGGTCATGAATGGGTCCGGGACCGGTTCATCATCGGCAGGGGCGTCGATGACCGCATATTCATATCGGCGAAGCTGGAAGACAACCCGACCCTCGACATCGCCAGTTACGAGATCAGCCTTGCCGTGCTCGACCCCGTTACCCGCGCCCAGTTACGGCATGGAGACTGGGAGGTTAGGCAGTCAGGAGGCATGTTCAAGCGCGAGTCGTTCAAGTACATCAGGCGCGAAATGCTACCCGGTGGACTGTCGAAGGTCAGGTACTGGGATCAGGCGGCAACCGAGAAGAGCCAGAAGAACTCTGACCCTGACTGGACAGTGGGCCTGCTCATGGGCCTTCAGGTCGAGAAGCTGAAGGAGGGAGAAGGTAAGCCAACCAGATCAGTCCGGAAGTACTACATCATCGATGTTGCGAGACTCCGGGGCAGTCCGGCGCAGGTCGATGAGGCGATGAAGGCGTGTGCGGCGATGGACGGTAAGGACACGTTCGTCTACATCGAGCAGGAGCCCGGCGCGTCAGGGAAGAGGGCGATCGCCTACTTCATCGACCTCCTACGCGGCAACACCGTCAGGGGCGATCCCAAGACGACGAACAAGATCACGAACGCTGGCCCCTACAGTTCCGCAGTGGAACGGGGTGATGTCTGGATTGTGGAGGCCGCATGGAATGCTGTATTTATCCTTGAGCATGAAGCATTTCCGAACCCGAACATTCATGACGATCAAGTCGATGGTGGCGCGGGGGGGTATAATACGGTCGGTAAGTCCTCGGGGTTGCTCGAATGGTACCGTGAGGAGGCCGAGCGCGTGAAGGCGATGAAGGAGGGAACCAGTGCCAGCCCATCCTGAAGGAACGAATCTTGATCCCGGTTTCGTCGCCGAAGTCGGCAGGGGCCGAAGCCTCACGATCGGCGAACCTCCCCGCCAGCCATCAACAGCAATCATGTCCTTCACCGAACGACTCAAGCAGGCCGGGAAGGCGATCGTCGCGGTCGTGAATCCCTCGATCAGGAACGTCGAGACGAAGACATGGTTCGGACCGAACCAGCCGATTGATCCCGTCGCACAGGAAGAGACGCAGGGCAGGACATGGCAGTATCCCGTAGGCTGGAACATTCGCATTACGCCCCGTGGCGACGAGCTCGTGTCCTTCGCGACCCTCCGACAGCTTGCCGATACCAACTACCTCGTGCGACTCGCGATCGAGACGCGCAAGGACCAGATGTGCCGCCAGAAGTGGACGATCAAGCCCATTGATCCGAAGCAGAAAACCGACGGGGACAAAAGGCTCCTAGAACTCCAGCAATTCTTCGCCAAGCCCGACCAGACGCGCACTCACAAGGCGTGGAAGCGTGTCATCTTAGAGGACCTGCTCGTGTGCGATGCTCCTACCGCTGAGATCAGGCGCGACTACGGAGGCAGGATCATCCGCTTCGACCCGATCGACGGCGCGACGATAGCGCCGAAGCTCGATGCCGATGGCCGACGCCCGGCACCGCCTGATGTCGCGTACCAGCAGGTCCTCTACGGCGTCCCTGCGAACAACCTCTCAACGGCGCAACTGATTTACGAGCCCCGGAACCCTCGATCGTGGAAGGGGTACGGGATGAGCCCCGTCGAGCAGATCATCCTCATCATCAACACCAGCCTCCGCCGGGAAGTGTCGCGGATGCAGTTCTACACCGAAGGGACCCTCCCTGACGGGATCGGGACCATGCCCGAGAGCTACACGCAGGACATGGTCAAGGAGTTTCAGGAGTACTGGGACACGATCCTCGAAGGCAACACCGCCCAGCGTCGCAAGATCAGGTGGGTCCCGTTCGGGGTTAAGATGGACTGGCCGAAGAAGGAACTGCTCAAGGACGAGTTCGACGACTATCTGGCGCGGGTCGTCTGTTACGCCTTCAGCCTTTCGTACAGTGCGTTCGTAACGCAGGTTAACCGGGCCACCGCAGAGGAATCCCAGAGCGAAGCACTCATGGAAGGCCGCGAACCGCTGATGTCGTGGTGGGCGGATTTTATGAACATTCTGATTCAGGAGCACTTTGGCTACAAGGACCTGCATTACGTCGATGAGGAAGATTCGGCAATTGAACCCGACCTGCAGGCGAACATAGATAGCGCCCGAATCGATAGCGGGGTCCGGTCGATCAATGAGGTCAGGAGCGAGCACGGGAAAGACCCGATCCCCGGCGGCAACGTTCACTTCATCAGGACCGGCGGCGGGATCGTGCTTGTCGAATCACTGGAGGACCCGGAGAACCTGCGGCCCCTAATGCCTGCTGGTGCGCCCCCTGCCGTAACCGAGGAAGTCGAAAAACTGCTGAAGGCGGCTGGGCTAAAAAAAAAGTTATCCTCCCCAAGCGTCCACGGGGGTACTCCCGCGCAGTAGCTGACTTCGGCGACGCCCTCGCGCAGTTCTTCCAGTCGATCGCCCCGGCAGTCGCAACCCACATAGCCGCGCATTACGAGCCCTACCCCGAACTCGCGAAGGCTGAAACTGATGAGGACGACTGGGACGAGGAAGACGACGCCTACGTCGAGAAGATCGTGAACGCCATCGACTACACCGCGCTCTTCGCAGGGGCGTACGCGATGGCTCATGAGCATATTGTGCGTATGGGCTTGGCGTCCATCATGGACCCGTTGCGGCAGGCGGGGAAGTCTGGAAGCGAGTCGATACGCATGACCGCTGGAGCGAACGTGGCAGACTACGCCTCCGAGCGTGCCGCTGAACTGGTGGGGATGAAATGGGTGAACGGCCAACTGGTCCAGAACCCGGCGGCTGAATGGGCCATATCCGAGAGCACGCGCACCTACCTCCGGCAGACTGTAACGAAGGCGTTGAAGGATGGGATGACGAAGGAGCAGTTGCGGGATGCGATCATGAATGGAACCGAGTTCAGCGAATACCGGGCAAGCATGGTCGCGAAGACTGAACTCTCCCTGTCGAACGCATGGGCGAACTTCTACGCCGTCAAGGCGATCGGCGGCAAGATCAAGAAGCGTTGGATACTGTCCGCTGACCACGGCCCGGAAGACTACGACGAATGCGACGAGAACGCGGCGGCTGGTGACATCGATATCGACGAGGCGTTCCCCTCCGGCGACATGACCGAACCGGCTCATCCCCATGACGAATGCGATGTCGCATACATCGTTATCGAGGAAGAATCAGGTGACGAAATAGAGCAGGAGTAAGGCTTTCTGTCTCCTGCCTTGGGTTTATGGTCCATTCCGTGTATTCCTGTAAGTGATGGAGCCCACGGCGATCCGCCCCAACTGGTTCGGCGAACAGCCAATGCGCATGTTCGTGCCGTTCACAAAAAAGGACGACGAGAAGCGCATGGTCTACGGCTACGCTTCCACCGAGGCGCTTGATTCCGAAGGTGAGGTCATGACGCTGGAGGCGCTGGAAGAGGCCCTGCCCGAGTACATGAAGTTCGCGAACATACGCGAAATGCACGACCCGACGAAGGCGGCAGGGAAGGCGAAGGAAGCCAGCATCGACGAGAAGGGCCTCTACATCGGCGCGAAGATCGTGGATGATCAGGCGTGGGCGAAGGTGAAGGAGGGCGTCTACAACGGGTTCAGCACGGGCGGGAAGAAGCTGGAGAAGGCCGGGAATCGTATTACGAGAATCAGACTCAAGGAAATCAGTCTCGCAGACCGACCGTCGTGTCCGGAGGCATTGTTCGATCTCTGGAAGTCGGCGGACCATTCACAGGAGGTACCGAACGTGCCAGAACCCAAAGCCCCCGAACCACGGAAGGTCTTCGGGCCGCTCCGCAAGACCCTCTACGATGTCACCGAAATCGTGAAGATGCTGGAAGCACTCGTATGGATGCGCGACCGGATCAAGACCGAAGAGGCTATCGAAGGTCACACGGGGTCGAAAGAGCCCGCCATGCTCGATGCCGCCGTCAAGTTCTTCTCCGACATCGCACAGGAAATGCTCGCCGAGGAAACTGCCGAAGTGCAGGCGAAATCCGGCGGCGAAATAAAGGAGGCCGTCGATCGCCTGTCCAAGATTGCGACAGCCATCGAGGGCTTCATGGGGAATCTCGCGAAGGCCGACGAGAAGAAGGGCATGTGCGAGAAGTGCGAGAAGGTGAAGGCGCAGGAGGGCAAGAAGCTCTGCAAGGAATGCGCGGAGAAGGAAGCCAAGAAGGAGGCCGCAGTGAAAACCGAGGACCTGAACAAGACGACCCAGACGGACCCCGCTCCGGCCCCCGCACCCGCAACCGCTCCGGCTCCTGCCGTTGAGCCTGCCCCGGCCCCCGCGCCGACCCCGGTGCCGGTGAACGAGGAACTGAAGAAGCAGTTCGACCAGCAGGCGCTGGCGATTGCCGCTCTCACGAAGGAGCTTGAGGACCTGAAAAAGGTCGCCGTCCCGGCCCGTGCCGCCGCGACGACCGTCCTGTCCGCGCTGTCAAAGGGGCAGGATACGGGAGTGAAGGAGATCGACGACCTCGCGAAAGTTCAGAGGGAAGCCGAGTCGAAGGGAGACGCACTAACCCTGATCAAGCACATCAATCAGGGGATACCGCTTCTTCCTTCGGTCCGGAACGGATCGTAAACGGGCCGCTTAAGGCCAAAGGAGAATAGCACATGAGCATTGGGAGCATAACGGCGGAAACGCTGGAGCTCATCAAGGAGGCGAACCGGGCGAAGGTGCAGGACGACCTCGCGAAGGCGTTCACGCAGGCGACCGGCCTCGTCAACTTCGACCTTCAGCGGCCAGCAAAGATCATCTACCCCGTCATCACCCCCCTCCGGAACATGATCCCGAGGATCAAGGGTAATGGCGGTCAGAGCACGAACTGGAGGGCGATCCTCGGGATCAATACCGCCCTTGTCGCCGGAGGCGTCTCCGAAGGCGGCAGGAACGCGGTGATCTCGACCAACCTCAAGAACTACGTAGCCACCTACAAGACCATCGGGCTTGAGGACTACGTGACCTTCGAGGCTGAGGAAGCCGCAGAGGGCTTCGATGACGCCAACGCCCGGATGATCGAGGGACTTCTGCGGTCCACGATGATCATGGAGGAAAACGCCATCCTCGGCGGTAACAACAGCCTCTTGCTGGGGAAGCCTGTGACCCCGGTACTGGCCGACGTTGCTACTGGCGGCAAGATCACCCACGACACCGATGTATTCATGATGGTCCTGCCCCTGACCCACGATGGCGTCAGGACGGGATCGGTCGTGAACGGCGTACTGGGCGAAGTCACCCGGACGAACGTAGATGGCTCGACCGACACCTTCGGTGGGTTCTCGGGTGAAATGTCCGATGAGGGCACCGTCTCGACCGCCGACGACGCGACTGATACCCACTGCGTAACGGCCTACACGACCCCGATACCGGGCGCGATGGGCTATGCGTGGTACTGGGGCGGGACGACCGGTGCGGCGAGCCTGACCCTTGGCGCGATCACGAACGTCAATTCGGTGAAGGTGACCACGCTCGCAGGAACGGGGACCCAGACTGCTGACTTGGTCGGTGACGACGACTACTCCACGAATGATCTCCTGTTCGACGGGATACTGTCGCTCATCTGCGGGGCGGGGCAGTTCAATCCTCCGGCTGGTACCTCCGGGGCGTACGTCGTGAACAACGCGACTGGCACGCCCGGCACCGGGACCCCGCTCACGTCGAACGACGCTGGCGGGATAGTGGAGATCGAGGTCGATCTGAAGTGGTTCTGGGACAATTACCGCTTGGGTCCGACCCATATGCTGGTCAACGCGCAGGAACTCGCGAACATCAGCACGAAGTGCATAGCGGGTGGATCAGCGCCGTTGTTCAGGTTCGTACTGGACAACGTCAGCGGCACGCCTGCGGTGTCGAACCTGACGGTCGCGGCTGGCACCGTGGTCGGGAACTACCTCAACAAGTACACGATGGACGGGGGACAGTTGGTGAAGGTCATGCTTCACCCCAACGTCGCACCGGGCACGATGGTGTACCTCTGCGAGAAGCTTCCTTACCCGCTTTCCAACGTCTCGAATCCGATGCACATCAGGTACCGTCGGGACTACTACCAGATCGACTGGCCCCTCATCAGCCGGAAGCGCCAGAAGGGCGTCTACGCGAGTGAGGTCTTGGCGATGGAGTTCCCCCCGGCGTTCGGGATTCGCTACAACATAGCGAACGGTTGATCCTCCGCCACAACCGGTAAATGGGTGGGGGCCGGGAGCAATCCCGGCCCCCGAACCCGCGAAAGGAGTTCAGGATGAAGTGCAAGGTCTTTTCCGGCAAGGATAGGGTCAGCGGCATATCGGTCGCGAAGCAGCAGTATTCGGCGAACAAGGAAGGTGTCTTCGATCTCCCGCCTGCCGTGGTGAACGAGATCAGCGACAAGTTCAGGCTTGAGCCGATCGCAAGCATCCCGGCCCCGGTAGCCCCCGCTCAGAAGAAGGGCTCCGGCAAGGATGTGCCTGACGCGACACCTGCCGCCCCGCCGGATGCGCCGCCCAGTGATGTCACGGGGAACGCGCCGGATGCACCGCAGGGGCCTACGCCACCGCCCGAGAAATAGTCCGTGGCTGAGGCCCTGAGCGGATCGCTTTCGGACCTCTCAAGCCTCGGCGGGGAGCCGGTAATCATGGGTGAAGTATTCGCGAGTTTAAGCGAAGTCAAGTCGTGGCTGAGAATCACTGTCGCGACAGACGACACGCTTCTGGGGGTCATCAATGACTCCGTTACAGCCGCCATACTGACCTTCCTGAGTCGTGACATCTTTCAGGCCACCTACGACATCAGGCTTAACGGTACGGGCCAGCGGAGGATGAAGCTTCCCCAGTACCCCGTTACTGCCGTGTCCTCGCTGAAGATCGACGAGGGCGTCATCGCCCCGACATTGTCGTCCACGGGCATTGGGTTCATGTTCGACGAGAAGACAATCTACCTCATGGGCGACAGCGTCTTCACACGGGCATTCCAGAATGTGCAGGTCGGCTACACCGCTGGCTACACCGCCGGGACCATGCCCGACGACTTCAAGCTGGCGGCGCTACATCAGGTCGGTCACGAGTACCGGATGCGGGAGAGGATCGGCGAGCAGTCGAAGATGTTGGGTCCGGGCCAGACCGTGAGCTACATCATCGACGAATTACTGCCGGTCGTGAAGGGAAAGCTGGAACGGCACCGTAAGGCCGCTCCCGTCTGATGGTATCCCTTCTCCGTGTCGAGGTGCATGACAGCCAAGTCAGGGCCGCGCTCAGCAAGATGAGCCCCGAGATCGAGGCCGCGGTCGCACGCAGGATGCCCCGGTTTCTCGTGCGCCTTCAGGAATATATCAAGGTCCAGAAGCTTTCCGGGCAGGTCCTGAATCGCCGCACGTCGAAGCTGTCTGACTCCATTCAGTGGCAAATGGAGGTCCAGACAGGGACAAGGATCGTCGGGCGCGTCATGACGGGCAAGGAAGCCCCTTACGGTGTCACGCATGAGTTCGGTGGCGCGATCACGGTACCGGCCCATACGCGGATGATGGTACAGGCATGGGGAAGGCCGATCACGCCGCAAATGGTCAGCGTCCGGTCTTATGTCGCCAACTACCCCGAACGGTCGTTCATGAGGACGGCGCTCCACGAGAAGCAGGATGACTTCCGGAACACGATCGTAGGCTCAATTAAGTTTGTGAACAAGCATGCCGCCGCTTAACATTCGCGAGCCCATCTTTGAGGCGCTGACGGCAAAGCTCCACGACGCGCTCGTGCCGGTGCAGGTCAAGGCCGTGTCGCGGGTCTGGAAGAACTGGGCCGATATGGACGAGATACAAATGCCCGTCGTCTACATCGTCGAGACGGGAGAACGCACCGTTACCGAGAAGGGACGGCCCCGCGCCCTCTACCTGAGTGCCGACCTTATCATCTACACGGGCCGGGGCCAGCAACCAGAGATCGTGCCCTCAACGATCTTCAACCCCATCATGGACGAGATCGAGAAGGCGCTGGCATCCGACCCGGTGACGGGCGTTCAGGACCTCGGCGGGCTTGTCTCGCACTGCTGGATATCGGGCCATACCCTTATCGCTGAAGGAACATTGGGACCGATCTCGGTCGTGGTCATGCCCGTCGAAATCCTGACATCAGCCAGCTTCGATACGACACCCGGCGCATTCTGGTTCGACTCGGGCGAACTCTACATTGAGCCGGTCGTCATGGGGGGGCAGGGCACTCCCACTGATCCCACGCCGATCAAGGTCGGGAATCTCAAGGGCGTGAGCATCGAAGCGACGGCAACGGTTGTGAACCTGAGTAGCCAGTTTCAGGTGTCGATGGGTAAGGCGATCTCGGGGCTGGCATTCAAGGGCACGGCCCAGATCGGCGTCTTCGACGGGGCAACGATGTCGCGGGTCATGCTCGGCCAGAATCCGACCGCAACGGCTAGGGCACTGCACAGCGCCGACTACACGATCCCGTCCGGTGGGGGCACGATCACGGTGGTGCCCCCGAATGCTGGCACCTACAACCGGGACCTCGGGGCGATCTACGCCGCGACGGGGTTGCGGCTGGCCCGGATTACCGCCGGGAATCCCGCCGCCGGGCAGTATAAACTGGCCGGGAACATCTACACCTTCGCCGCCGGGGATGGTGAGAAGGTCGTGCGAATCTCCTGCCTTTACGAGCAATCCGGAACGGGTCTGGAGATCACGAGCCTCTACAAGGGAATCGCCCCGCACTTCTTCATGGTCCTGTCAGGGACATACGACGGGAAAAAGACTACACTTGTATTGGAGTCAGTGGTTTCGTCTCGAATGCAGATTGTTACGAGTCTTGAGCAGTTCGCGCTCATGAACTTCGAGTTCGAGGCTTTCGCGGGGCCGACTGGAAGGCTCGGGACTCTCGGGTCGGTCTGATAACTTAAGGAGGCTACACCATGTCTCAGGACATCACTAAGGTTCGACTGATAGGCCCCGCCCAGATAACCGTCGGGGGTACTGACCTCGGCCACACCGACGAGAAGGGCATAACACTTGAGGTCAAGGGCCAGTTCGTCGAGGCCTTCGCGGGAAAGTATGGCAAGGCGGCATCCGTCCAGAAGTGGCTGAACGGCCAGACCGTCGATGTCACCTTCAACCTCATCGAGTCCAATATGGACGCGCTGGTGAAGGCCCTGCCGGGCGCGACAAAGGTCACGAACGGTGGCTTCTCGAAACTGACGTTCGGGAAGATGGGGGGGACGCTCCTTGCCGCCGAAGTACTGCTCATGGTGCCGTTCCAGAGCGCCAACACGCCGGGATTCAACATCAAGGCGAACCGGGTCGTGCCGGTGGGCGACTTCTCGCTGGTGTTCTCCGGCGACACCTATAACGTCTACGCCTGCAAGTTCTCGGTCCAGATCGACGAGGCTTCCGGCGCTGACGGCTCGTACCTGCTCACGTTCGGCGACGACACGATCGTCACGGACCCTGCGGCCCCGACCTTCACGGTTGTCCCCGTTGATGGGGCCCCCGCCGTCGATGTCGATACGAGCGTCATATGGACGGCGTCGAAGAATCTCGATCCGGGAACCGTCAACGTGAACAGCGTCCACCTGATAGAGGACCCGCTCGGGACCGCTGTTGAGCGTCCCTGTGCGGTCACGCTGGCGAACGCTGGTGCCGCGACAACGATCACGGCGGTTCCGGCGACGCCGCTGACGGCGGCAACGGACTACGTCGCGGTTCTGGAGTCCAGCATCAAGGGCCAGAACGGCGTCGCGATCACAGCGAAGATAACGGATTTCCAGACCGCCTAAAGGGCGAGACAGGAGTTCTTCATGGAGCCCGAGATACTGCCGCGTACCGATGAGGTCCAGTACAACGGGGCCACGGTGACAGTGCGTGAACTCTCCAACCGTTCCCTGCTGAAGGTGGCTGACATCCTGAAGCAGGTTGCGGGACATGCCGACCTGCTCGTCAAGATACAGAGCGGGGATGCCGCGAAGGTGCTTGAGGGCGTCTCCGAACTCGTACAGGTCCTGCCGGGACCGGTCAAGGAGATAATCGCACTGGGCTCCGATGCCACGCCTGACATGGTCATGGATGCGACCCCGCGCCAGACCATCGGGCTCCTGAAGAGCATCCTTGCCGTCAACAACCTTAACTTCGGGGACTTGGTCCCAAAAGCGGCGGGGCCGACAGGGGGGGCGTAAACCCCCTCGACGCCAATGTCGCGAAGGTGGTGGCCCGGTATGGCTGGAGCGTCGAACAGTGCCTTGACCTCACGCCGCGCCAGCTTGGCTGGTGGGCGCAACAGGTCGAGCGCGAGCGACTGGAATGGCTCCGGGATATGGTCGTGGCATTCCATCACGCGAAGCCGAAAGAGTTCGTCGAGGACTTGATGGAAGCACTGGAGCCAAAGCGCGTAAAGGTCGATCCGGCTGACAATGCCGAAGCGATGGCGCAGGTTGCGGCCATGCTTGGCGATCCACGGTCTGCGCGGAGAATCAGGATCAGGACGGCCACGATGAAGTTCCTTGAGAGCCAGAGGCCAGCAAGTGGCTGACGATCAGGTAGTTATCGAGTTACTGGCCGAGGTCAAGGGCCTCCGGGACGACCTCAACAAGGCACAGGAAACGCTCAAGGGCTTCTCCGACAAGACGAAGAGTCAGTTCGAGGAACTGGGGAAGACCATGACGCGGGTCTTTAGCCTTGCCGCGATCGCCGGGTTCGTAAAGGAGGCCGTTGGGGAGTTCGCGAAGTACGAGAGGGCCATCGACTCCTTCTCCCGGAAGGTGGAGGCGTCGGGGCTAAGCTGGAAGTCGGTGGAGGGCGAACTCAAGGCCTACCTTGAGCGGATCAAGGAGACGACCCGATTCTCCGATGATGAGGCGCTGGGTGCGCTCGACAAGATCATGCTTCGGACCAACGACTACGCCGCTTCGCTCCAGATACTGGAACGGGCCATGAATCTGTCGGTCGCCGCGAATATGGACTTGGGCGACGCCGCCACTACCCTGACCCTCGCGTATCAGGGGAACGAGCGCGGACTGTCGATGCTGGCCCGAACGCTCGGCATGACGAAGGATGAAGTCAGGTCGGGACAGGAATTGTTCGACCTGCTCGATGCCCGGTTCACGAATCTGGCGCGATCGGAAGACAACGTCGCGACATCGATGGACAAGGCGAAGCACGCATGGGAGGACGGGGCGAAGTCGATCGGGGAGGGGCTGGCCCCTGCCGCGAAGTGGCTACTCGATTGGGGAGCGAAGTTCGCGAATGCGCTCACGTGGATCGCGAAGGCAACCCAGTCGTGGGGCGTTCTCATCCAGTCCTCGTTCTTCACCGTGTTCAACAGCGCCCGGTGGCTGATTGAGCAGATCAGGGCACTCGCTTACGTCGCAACCGATATCTTCACGAAGGGGCCCAGTGCCGCACTCGACAAGTGGCGGGAACGGAGCGCGGAAGCGACAACGAAGTTCCGGAAGTCGGAAGAGGAACAGAACTCCGAAGCGGCTGACATGCTGAACACGATATGGGCGAAGGCGGATGAGG
>Ga0315273_10007469_pt1 | contig 13703 bp, 12 predicted proteins | sample YL17G02_0_MG_FD_205753 | JGI IMG/M metagenome (GOLD analysis project Ga0315273, IMG submission 205753) | Sediment microbial communities from Yellowstone Lake, YNP, Wyoming, USA - YL17G02_0 | ecosystem: Environmental > Aquatic > Freshwater > Lake > Sediment | place: USA: Wyoming | collected... | reverse complement strand
ACCGGCGGGCATGCGCTAGATGTTATTACGCAGGACATTGCTTTGCGTCCGGCCGTCGGCGAGGAAGAATTCGTACCTTTCGGATCGGATCAGGTCGAACATCCTGTTCCCGGCGAGATCATTTTCGCCGAGGGCAACACGGTGCTGACGCGACGATGGAGTTGGCGCCAGGGGAATCACACCTTGACGCTGTCGGGAACTACTGCTATAGAATTTAATATAGACGGCCTTCCGCCTGTGGCGAAGTCCGAAGTGGAAGAAATCGGCCGAGAGATTATGGAACTGGTGCAAAAGTTTTGCGGCGGCCAAATGCGCTATGAGATTTTATCTCGTCAGAATCCTAAGATTTCTCTGGAGCACTAGATTGGCAGAAAGAGGAGGTTAAATCATTACTCTTGACAAATTAGGTTGATAGAACTTTCATATAATAAAGCAGTCACATTTTGATTCCGATTGTCAAAATTTATAGATTTGATCCCAAGGAACCCAGGTGCTCAAGCCGCTTTCTGAGGCGAAAGCCGACCGAGAACGCATTCATTGAAAAAAAAATCATAAAATGTTAAATGTTATTATCAGAAAGGTGACATTATGACCCATAGCAACGACACGCAACATCGCTTAATCCTGCAACGCATCGCCCATCGGGCCATGCTTGAAAAAGGCTTATTTCCCGATTTTCCGGCCGCGGCGCTGGCCGAACTCGCCGGCATCCGCGGGCCGGCGGCGCCGACCGAGGCATCGACGCGCGATCTCAGAAACCTGATCTGGTGTTCCATCGACAACGATGATTCGCTCGATCTGGATCAGTTGACCGTTGCCGAAGCCCTTGCCAGTGGGGCTGTTAAAGTGTTGGTCGCCATTGCCGACGTGGACGCGCTGGTCAAGAAACGATCGGCGCTTGACGAGCATGCGCGCCAAAACACCACTTCGGTTTACACGGCCGCCAAAACCTTTCCGATGCTGCCCGAGAAACTCTCCACCGATCTTACCTCGCTCAACTATGCATCCGACCGCCTGGCCGTCGTCGTTGAAATGATTTTTAACGGGGACGGCTCGTTGCAGGGTTCGGATATTTATCGGGCATTGGTGCGCAATCAAGCCAAGCTGACTTACAACAGCGTTGCCTTCTGGCTGGAGAATAACGGGCCCATGCCGCCGGAGATCGCCAGGGTCCGTGACCTCGATGAAAACCTGCGGCTCCAGGACCGGGTGGCTCAGAAATTGAATGCGCTCCGCCACCTCCAGGGTGCGCTGGATCTGGAAACCATAGAAGCGCGTCCGGTTTTTGACGGAAATGAGCTCAAGGAACTGAAAGCTGAAAAAAGAAACCGGGCCAAAGACATTATTGAGAACTTCATGATCGCTGCCAATGGCGTTTCCGCCCGGTATCTGGCGTCCAAAAAGCTTCCGTCCATACGGCGGGTAGTCCGCAGTCCCAAACGCTGGGACCGGATCGTCGAACTGGCTGCGGAACGCGGCGTGACCTTGCCCCGGGAAGCCGACTCCAGAGCCCTGGACCAATTCCTGCTGGCGGCGAAAGCCGCTGATCCGCTGCGCTTCCCCGATCTCTCGCTCAGTGTCATCAAGCTCCTGGGTGCGGGCGAATATGTCGTCGAACTTCCCGGAGGCAGTGTCGCCGGACATTTCGGTCTGGCCATTAAGGATTACGCGCATTCCACCGCCCCCAACCGCCGCTATCCCGATCTGATTACGCAACGGTTGCTGAAAGCAGCCCTGGCGGGACCTGCCCTGCCTTACGACAATGCAGAACTGGAAGCATTGGCAAAACACTGCACTAAAGAGGAAGACGCGGCTAAAAAAGTCGAACGGCAGGTTACAAAATCCGCCGCCGCCATGCTGCTGGAATCGAGAATCGGGGAGCCATTCGATGCCGTCGTTACCGGCGCGTCCGACAAAGGCACCTGGGTTCGTCTGCTGCAGCCGCCTATCGAAGGGAGGCTGGCGAGCGGTTTTGAAGGCCTGGACATCGGCCACAAGCTCCGGGTGCAACTGGTGCGCACGGATGTGGAGCGCGGCTATATCGACTTTAAGAGAATATAAGGATGGGCCCTTCCATCGCCTCCATCAGTTGAAAAATCATAGAACTAACAAAATGAACACAAAGTAACTGACTGTGAACCGTGAACTTTGAACCGTGAACCTTTTAGCCTTAACCATTCAATATCCCATTAATCCCACGTTTCGCGGGATTCATCCTGTTAAAAAAAATCAGATCATCTTCATCAGACGGAAAGCAAAATCAAACCCGCCATCGCGCCCACCACCCCCCCAATCTGTTTGCGGGTCAATCTTTCCTTGAGAAAAAAATAGGAAAGCAAAACCACGATGGCCGGCGAAACCGAGCTGATGGCCGCGGGTAAGGCCGCACCGAGCTTGGAAACCACCCAAGTATAAAGCATAAAAGGACCGCCGTTGGCCGCGCCAATGACCAGAGCGAGCAGACCGACCTTCAGGCTAAACCGGAAGGTCCGGGTTTCCCGGCTCGATATAAGCACAAAAGGGGCAATAAGGCCCAGCTGGATAAACCGGCTGAAGAGAACCGTATAACACGGGCCGCCGCATAGAATGGCCGGCTTCAGGAGAAAGGTGCCCACGCCCCAGCAAATCATGGTCAGCAAGCCGAATTTTACATCGCCTTCCAAACGGCCTTCTTTGGGCAGGGAAAGAGTCACCAGGCCGGCCAGGGCTATAAATATGCCCAGCAAATCAAGGATGGAAAGCCGCTCGCCATAGAAGGTAAGCGAGAGCACGATGGTGGTGAGCGGCCAGGTATAGGCGATGGGCTCGGTGATCGAAAGGCGGCCTTCCAGGCCTTTGAAGAAAAAAATCCAGGCCAGCGCCGAGAGGACCGAACTGCTGATAATGGATATTAGAAAGGTTGAAGAGAGTTCCGGAAAGGGCGGTTTGATAAAAAGAACCAGCACGACGGTGAAAAGGGTCGCGGAAATCTGCACGAGCAGGACCGCCTGCTTGGACCCGCACCAGTTTATCAGGATTTTGGATAAAAAATCGGCAAAAGCCCAGATAATCGGTACCAGAATTGCCAGATAAATCGGATTATACAATGGTCATTTTCGCTTTCTCAAATTTGCCTTAAAAGGGTTTCTCCGCAGTTAAATACTTTTCCAAATCCTTTTTTACCGCAGACTCCGGACAGACCAAGAGGGACAAAATTTTATCCCTATTCGTCCCGCGACTGCGGGACGAATAACAATCAGCTCTGCGAGGCTCGTTCGGTTTTTCTTGCACAGTTCGTTTATAATTATAAATGAATCTACGCGGTTAAATCGCCTCACATGTTATTTTAAAGTTGATCTTCATTACTCCTTGTATCCGGTAAAAATTATGGGGCATGTACAGGCCGTAGCAGGGGTTCAAATCCCGCGTAGCGCGGGATTGAACCCGTGCAAATAAAGACAGGTCTGCGCGAGGGCTCCTGTCCCTGCTGCGTGAAAAACTCAGGGACGGATTCTAAGCCGCTTCATGGAATAAGAGCAATAAAATTCTGAAAGATCTTTTTACCCGGTTCGCCCGAGATTTCGGGATGGAACTGGACGCCGTAAAAAGGTTTGTCTTGGGCAACCATGGCTTCGACTTCGTAAGAGGCGGAGGAAGCCAAAAGCAAGAAGTGTTCGGACAAAAAGATACCTTCGCAATGGTCTTCACCGAACAAGGTTTCAGAAGTGATGCCTTCAAAGAGCGGATGGGCCCGGTCGATATTAATTTTTTCAGGTCTCCGGATTTCGGGCCCGCGGAAGACCGCGGCGCCGTACACCAGGCCCAGGGCTTGGTGGCCCAGGCAGATACCCAGCGTGGGGATTTGTAAACCGGAGATGAAAGCAAAGCGTTTTTCCAGGTCCGCGGTTTTGCCGGGGTCGGTGAAAAGCAATGGTCCGCCGGAGATGATCACGGCCCGGAATGCTTCAAAACGGGTGGCATTGGCTTCGGCTAAAGGGATTTTTTCCGGGGCGCAATCCAATTCCCGAAGCAAGGAGCAGATGGTTTCTACTTTTTTACTGCCGCAATCAATGACGACAATTGGAAGAGAGGTCATAGGTGTTTAGGCTGAAGGCTGATAGCCGGAAAAATCAATCATGAGTCACCAGTCATCAGCGGTTCGCTCCTGCATTCTCACTTTCACACATTCACACGTTCGCACGATCTCAAGCTTTTAAAACCCCTGGGTCCCTGGGTTTTTACCCCTTGAACCCTCGACCCCTCAAACGTAGAGACATAAAATCGTCTCTACGGACCCCTTGATCCTTCTTCTTTCACCCCAAATGCGCTCCCCATTCCTTGGCCGTACTGAGGATATAACCGGGTTTCACATCTTTGACGATCCGGTTGTGACCGGGTAACAATATTTTTACGTCCAGTTCGGCCAGGCGCAGAAGGGATTTTTTAAGCGTTGGGGCATCGGCACCATGCAGATCAAAACGGCCGATAGCGAAATCCGCATAAACCACATCGCCCGGGATCAAGACTTTTTCCAGGGGATCGTAAAGGGCAATGCTGCCCGCGGAGTGTCCCGGGATATGCAACACGTCCCAGATCTGACCGCCGATGGTCAGTTTTTCATTGTCCCGGAGTTTGCGGTTAACCCGGAAAAAGAAATCGCCTTTTTTCAGGTTATACTGGGCCTGGCACATGCCGCGGAACGCTTCCATGCCGTAGACCGTGCGTTCATCGCCCCCTTCCAGAGCCAGGGCCTCCTCTTCGTGGACCCATAATTCGGCCCAGGGGAGCTTGGCGCGGATTTCAGCCAGGCAGCCGATATGGTCCAGATGCGTATGGGTCATGATGATCCTTTTAATATCCTCCAGCTTGATACCCTCTTCCTGAATAACGCGGATTTTATAGGAACCTTTAGCCATCAAGCCGGCATCGACCAGGGAAAGGTCTTTAGAGCCTGGTTGGCCGATCACATAAACATGGGCGTCGGGAATGAATTCATCCTCTCCCGGAATAAAAAATATATTTTCAGTAACTTTCGGCATGGCGCGCTCCTTAATTATTTTTCATTTTTCTGAATCCGGGTTTTTTATTTGAATGATCCGACCGGCTCAGGCATTTATAATCCCATGTTTTTCAGGATCAAAAAACCTTAAAATTGACTTTTGGGTCCAATAACTTATAATTCTAACATAAGAATTTGATTTTTAGAGAGGAAAAAAATGGAAATAGATTATGAAAATGAAGGTATGCATTATGAAGGCTATTGCATTCGGCCGCCCAGCGAGGCGGACAGCATTCTTTTACAGGTCACTTTGGGCTGTTCCCACAATAAATGCGCTTTTTGCGGTTCCTACAAAGACAAACGGTTCGCGATCAAGGATGACAAAATCATCCTGAGCGATATCCTGTTTGCCGCCAAACATATGCAGCGCCAGGACCGGCTCTTTCTCATGGACGGCGATGCCCTGATTATACCCCAGAAACGGCTCTTATGGATCCTGCAACAGATTCAGGAGCACCTGCCCTGGGTGAAACGGGTCGGTGCCTATGCCAATGTCAAAGGTATTAAAATGAAAACCTTGGATGAATTAAAGGAATTGCGCGCCAATAAGTTGGCGATTCTTTTTTACGGGGTCGAGACCGGTGACGACGAGATCCGCACAGCGATCCACAAGGGTTCGGACAGTCAGACCTGCATCGAGATGGGCCGCCGGGTCAAGGAAGCGGGCATCAAGCTATCGGTCACGGTGCTTCTGGGCATCGGCGGCCGCGCAAAGTCGCTGCAGCACGCCAAGGCCACGGGCGAGCTTTTGAGCGCCATGGACCCCGATTTTGTGGGCGCTTTGACGGTCATGTTGATGCCGGGAACTCCGCTTTATGAAGACCATGCGGCCGGCAAGTTTGAACTGCCGGATGAGCCGGATTTGCTCAGGGAATTGCGCGAGATGATCGCTAACACCAACCTGACCCGCGGGCTTTTCTTTTCCAATCATGCTTCCAATTATCTGCCGGTCAAGGCGCGTTTGCCGCGAGGCAAGCAGGAAGCGCTGGATATGATTGACGCGGCTTTGCGGGGGGAGATCGGGCTCAGGCCGGAGTGGATGCGGGCACTATAGGCAGGCTGATGAAAAACCCTTAAGGATTCACCGCAAAGGTCGCAAAGAACGCAGAGATTATTTTTTTTGAGAGGGGAAAAAGCAAAAATTAATCATGCGCTCTGAAAAATATAATCGGAGATAGCCCTTCGGACAGATGATGATTTAGTCGAAGGCGTAAAGGTGACTGTTTTATTGCGGTGAAACCGCTGATTGGTTTCTCTTTGCCGTCCTCTCAACGGCTCAATAGTTTTAAATATTTTAAAACTGTTTCAAAGAGAAAAATAAATATCTCTGTGATCTTTGCGTCTCGAGCAAAGGATGTCGAACATCCTGCAGCGGGCGGTGAAAATTTCTTAGATTCTAAAAAACACTTAAAATAGAGGCACAAATGGAATTAAAAATTCGCGGCCTGGACAAGGTCAGGCAGCTTATGGAAAAAGGCGTGTTGATCCCCAACCCCTACAGTCTGGACATCGGCGATGACGTGAAGGTGGAGCGGATTTCAGGCCAAGATGTCGTGATTTATCCGGGCTGCCGCATTGATGGTTCCGGGACCGTGATCTCGGCCGGTGTGCAATTGGGCCGTGAAGGACCGGTCACGCTCGAGAATTGCAGGCTGGGGCCCAGGGTCGAGCTCAAAGCCGGTTATTTCAACGGCTCGGTTTTTTTGGAAAAGGCTTCCCTGGGCCTGGGCGCGCAGGTGCGCGAAGGCTGTATCCTGGAAGAAGAGACCAATGGGGCCCATTGTGTGGGCCTGAAACAGACCATTCTTTTTCCTTTTGTCACCTTGGGCAGCCTGATCAATTTCTGCGACTGCCTGATGGCCGGCGGCACCAGCCGCAAGAACCACAGCGAGGTAGGCAGCAGTTACATCCATTTCAACTTCACGCCCGAAGGCAACAAAACTACGCCCTCGTTGATCGGCGATGTAGCGCGCGGGGTCATGCTCAACCAGCCGCCTATTTTTCTGGGCGGCCAGGGCGGGATGATCGGACCGTTGCGCATGGGTTTCGGCAATGTGGTGGCGGCCGGCACGATCCTGCGCAAAGACATATTGGAAGACAACAAGTTGATCGTGGGTAATACCCAAGCTGAAAGAGTGATCGATTACCGGCCCGGATTTTATCCGAACCTGCCGCATATTGTCGTCAACAATATCCATTATCTGAGCCATCTGATCGCCCTGGAGCAGTGGTATAGCCATGTCCGGCGTTTGTTTTTTGAACACCAGGAGTTCGGTCTGCTGATTTACGAAGGCGCCAGGCATAACCTGGCCGGCGCCAAAGAAGAGCGCCTGAAACGCCTGCAGGCCATGGCGGATCAGATTGTGAAAAAGGCCGGCAATAAAACCTTAAAGCCGGACAAACAACAATTTTGCGATAAAATGCCTGAGATACATAAAATTTTTTTAAACGAGATTGAGACGTCTAAAATCGTTTTAGCACGGGAACGCTTTTTAAAGACTCTTTTTCAACAAACGGAGAAGAAAAAATTTTATATTGAAGCGATTCAGGGCTTGCCGGAGGAGACGGCCGGCCAGGGCGTTCAATGGTTGCAGGCCGTGGTGGCTGAGGCTGTTCGGCGTAGCGCAGAGGTTTTGTCGGAATTTAAGGGTCTTAGAAAGTATTAAAGCATTATTCGTTTTCAGAAAAAGTCCTTAGCGAGCTTGCCGAAGCATAAATCGATTGAAATCAGCATTCGGCGTTTGATGGCAACATATCAATAATATTTTGCGGATAAATTACCAATGTTCTTTGTGTTTTCTCGTCATTCCGGCATGTTTTTGGCCGGAATCTATCATTGTCAACGTCCGAAACCCTGGATTCCGGCCAAAAACATGCCGGAATGACGGACGTTAGAGTCTCGATCTCAGGTAGTTTTTTCTTCCGGGAAGGCACCCAGACGATACGTAAATACTTAAGCAGTTATAATTGTTTTCAAATATAGGAGCAAATTTCATGGCTAAATTATTCGGCACCGACGGTATCCGGGGCGAAGCCAACCGCTATCCCATGGAGGCCGGTATGGCCCTCAGAGTGGGTCAGGCCTTGACGCATCTTTTACGGAAAAACCAACCCAAACCCAAGATCATCATCGGCCGCGACACGCGTATTTCCGGGCCCATGTTGGAGAGCGCCCTGGCCGCCGGCATCACTTCCATGGGCGGGGATGCGATTCTGACCGATGTGCTGCCCACTCCGGGCATCGCCTTTGTTACTCAGAACGCTAAGGCCGACGCCGGGGTGGTGATTTCCGCTTCGCACAATCCGTTTCAGGACAACGGCATCAAGGTTTTTTCCGGCAATGGCTACAAATTATCCGACGCCCAGGAAGAGCTGCTGGAAGAACTGATTTTAAGCGAGCAGTTATTAAAAAGTGTGCCCCTGGCCAAGGAAATCGGAAACGTGTTGATCCTGGAAGATGCCCAGGCCGCCTATGTCTCTTTTGTTAAACAGTCTTTTCCCAAAGAATTTTCCATGAAAGGCCTGAAGATCGTGCTGGACACGGCCAACGGCGCAACCTATCAGACCGCCCCGGCTGTTTTCCGGGAATTGGGCGCGGAAGTGGAGGTCATTTATGATCGACCGGACGGTTTGAATATCAACCATGAATGCGGCTCCCAGCATACCGGCGAACTTGAAAAGCGGGTTGTGGCCCGGGGCGCGGCTTTGGGCCTGGCATTTGACGGTGATGGCGACCGCTTGATCGCGGTAGATGAAAAAGGCCGGCCCTTGACCGGCGACCAAATCCTGTTGATCTGCGCCCGGATTTTGAAAGCCGAGGGAAAGCTGAAGAACGATCTGCTGGTCAGCACGGTGATGAGCAATGTGGGCTTGCACCAGGCTTGTAAAAAGTACGGGATCCGGCACCATGCCGCCCAGGTGGGCGACCGCTATGTGCTGGAAGAGATGCAAAAACTGGGGTCAATCATCGGCGGCGAGGCGTCCGGGCATATGATCTTTCTGCAACATCATACCACCGGCGATGGTATTCTGGCCGCGGTCCAGTTGATCGCCGCCATGCGCAAAGAACAAAAACCCCTATCGGAACTGGCGGCCTGGATGGAAGTCTTCCCGCAAAAGTTGGTCAATGTGGATGTGAAGCATAAACCCAAGATCGCGACCGTGCCCGAAATCACGGCGGTGATTAAAGAGGTTGAAGAATACTTAGGCGACCAGGGCCGGGTCCTGGTGCGTTATTCCGGCACCCAGAACTTTTGCCGGGTTATGGTCGAGGGCCCGAGCTTGGATATCACGGAAAAATATTGCCTCCAAATCGCCGAAGTGGTGAAAACGACTCTGAAGTAAAGAATTTTGGACAGGATTTACGAATGAGAATCAATTCTATCGTCGGCAGGAAAAAACCATGAGCAAGAAAAAACGAAAATCATCTAAGCCGGAAAAAGTATCGGCCATGATATTAAAAGTTGCCGAAGGATATATTGACATGGGAGAATCCATTGAAGAAAAAGAAAATTATCTTCGCTGTGCTTGTTCAGCGTGGAATATCGCCTGCTTGCCGCTTACGAAAAGAGAAACTGCGATCAAACAATACCTTGAACAATATCAAGAGATCAACAAGGCCGATGAAAATGAACGAAAAGCGCTTGAAGAGAATATAAGGCTTCTTATTAAGCAAAAGGACAAATTGTATCCGGATGTTAAAACCGAGGTCATGAATTCCAGAATCGATCATGTTAACGGTGAGGATCATGTTATAGTCGCGTCATTAAGAATGGATTAGAGAAAGAGATGGTTTCGCCGGGACTCGCAATGACAAGCGTGGTGGATTCGAAGATCGGCCTTTCGAAATTATTCTTGCCAGCTTGACAAAGGCATTTCAATTGTATATACTATGTATAAACATCCATAAGGAGGTCCTATGATCAGCAAGATTCAAAAATGGGGAAACAGTCAGGGGCTACGATTCCCGGTCGAGGTCTTAAAACAAGCCGATCTTTCTGTCGGTGATGAGGTGAATATCATTGTAACCAAAGAGAAAATCGTCCTGAAGCGGGCCGCTAAAACGCGTGGAAAATATAATCTGAAAGACTTGGTAGCCAAGATGCCGGCGAAATACAAACCGACAGAGGAAGATTGGGGTAAGCCGGTCGGGAAGGAAGCATGGTAAATGAACTATTATATCCCGAAAAAAGGGGATTTTATCGCTTTAAGCTTCGATCCGCAATCAGGGCATGAGCAAAAAGGGCGCAGGCCGGCTTTGGTTGTCAGCAATACACTGTTTAACCAAAAAACCGGCATGGCTATCGTCTGCCCTGTTACCAATACCGATCGGGGCATTCCTTTTCACGTCAAGATAGAGAATGCTGCAACTATTACAGGTTTTGTAATGGTGGATCAGGTTAAATCCATTGATTTTATAGCTCGTGATGCCAAGTTTATTGAAAAATCACCCCGTGATCTCACTGAGGATGTCTTAGCCATTCTGGATGCTTGCGTTTATTAAGGTGCTTGAATTATAGAGACAAATTGCTCCGACGAAAAAAATATTATAAATAGTGTATGAACAGGACGTCATTAGCGAGTTTAACTTGCTTGTTTGCGTGCGAAACAATGCAAAAAGAATAGCAGCTCGCTTTTTGGGGATGACGAAGGGAACGGATTAACTCTGCTGAAATTAATAAACCAATCCATTCAACTACCCTGATTCTGTTTTCTTTTGAAACAAAAACGTCAACACTCTTGCTACTTTCTTGACGGCAATGAAAAGGGGATAAAGTTGCGAAATAGGATTATCATTAATTTGATTTTGTTTTCTATTGGAATAATCTCTTTTGTAATTCCGGAAATATTATGGATTTGGATATTTAATGATCTCTATGCAAGTAAATGGATCTTAGAGCCAACCTTGGGAATCATTTTATCCTTACTTGTTATTGTAATATCAGGAACATATTTTGGGCATAGGTATATCCGTGGTACAATAGAAGTCGTTTCCTACCTTTTGGGCTTTTGGGTAGCTATCCCTATTATGCTGTTTATCATTGGTCCCGGAAATCTGTGGCCTATTGTTCTTATAATCGATTATATTATTGTTACGCCTGCCGCTTTATTGGTAAGTCTTTTAGGGTTTGGATTGGCCCAAAAAACTAGAGGGAAAAAAAGCACATAGCTTTGTAGTTGAAGATTTACACTTAATGGATAAGAATTGGCGGAAGATAGGAAGTGCCCATTAAAACCGGCATTACAGAATTGAGATGACGTTGTGGAGTTTGACCTGCTTATTTTGTAGTAAATGAAAAAATCTGCGGCCATCCTGGATATCTGCGGTAAAAAATCTTGGCTTCCTTGCCACGCCGTCTTGTTCGCCGGATAAATTCCACAGGAGGCGAGAGGTTTGGCGAAGGCGGATTTGCGCGAGAATTTTTGAGAACATCAAATAGGTGACCCATGGCAAACACAAAAGCGAAAATCGAATGTATTCATTTTGATCTGGATTCCGTGCTTTACATGCCTTCGGATTTTTTGGAAACCACCCTGCTCATGTCCATCAAAGCCATGATCCAAATCGGTTTGAAAGCCGAGCCGGAGCAAGCCTTGGCCGTGCTCAACAAAATCCGCTCCACCGATTCCAATGCCAAAGACCATTTCGATCAGCTCTGCTATTATTTCAATAAAGAACACGATCCGCTCATCGTCGCAGCCGGAGTTGAGAAATATTGGGATTGCAAGGTCGGCATCATGACCAGCGCGCCGGAAGCGAACGTGACCCTCAACACCCTTTATCAGAAATATCCCCTGACGATCATCACCAACGGTCCGCCCATCAAGCAGGCGGGTAAGATCATACGCTTGGGTCTCAGCCATTTCTTTTCCAAGTATGATCAGGAGATGAATGTGCAAAAACATTTTTTTTACGCTACCATGGAACGGAATATCCAGAAGCCGTATCCTTATTTATGGGAGCAAGCCCAAAAGGAGATCGGGCTTGATTTTTCACGGTCCGTCATGGTGGGCGATCGATATTGGCAAGATATGTTTGGTGCCAAGCGGCTCGGCATGATCACGGTCAAGGTGAATCAGGGGAATTATAGTTCGGAAACCATGGAAGAAGCTTTCAAACGCGGTTGGCGTGCCGAGGAAGAGTATCCGTTTTTTTCAAAACAGCATACCCCTGAAGAGGTTCTAAAATTCATGCAGCCGGACTATACTCTCGATCATCTCAAAGACTTGGAGAAGGTCGTACAGGAGATTGAGAAAACGTTAGAACGTGAGAAAGTATGAAGGTGAGAAAGCAGGGACGCCCAAAGTAGAGACGCACGGAAGTGCGTCTGAATGTGAGCAACCTAAGGGCGCACAACTTGCGTTTAGAAGAGATTTATAAACCGCAAATTTCCGCAAACCCGCCTACGCTATCCTGCCAAGGGTTGGATAAAACTCTAAGATTTTTAGCCTTGGATAGCCACAGATGTTTTTAAATTATTCTTATGAATCCGCCGCAGGCGGATTGGATAAAAATATTCCGTGCTTTGTGGCGGAATCTTTTTATTTGGCAAATCCTTTGCATCAATTCTATATGCTAAGGAAGGCTTAAAAATAATCTAACTATTGATAATTATTGATTAATTAAGATTATTTAAACAGCCTTTGTTTTATGGAATGATAAACAGATGGGTTCCATATGGGTGTATTTTGACTTTTGTAGGTACGGATCATGTTGAAAACGTTTCAAACTAAAAATTTAAAAACCGGTATGTATGTGATCCTTTCGGAATCCTGGCATAAACATTCGTTTTTAAAAAACAATTTTATCATTCGTTCGGAAGGACAAATAAATAAACTGATTGAAAGCGGGATAACCAAAGTCACGGTCGATACGGACAAGGGCAGCTATGGGGACCGAGAGGAGGACGTGAAGCCTTATACCAATATCGATCTGCCCATTCCTCAAAAATGGGAACCGGAGAAACTCATTCCGGATGAACTAAAAGAAGTGATCAATGACGAGAAGATCGCTGCTCCCCAAAAAGCGCAAATGATCTATGCTATCTCCATCGGCATTATGAATAAATTGCTCGCAAATCCGACCCATGAAAATATCGGTGAATTCAAGGCCGGTGTGACCGATATCGTCGACTTGATCCTGAAAGACGATGAAACATCCCGTCATTTGCTCAACATCACATCGCACGACTACTATACCTACACCCATTCCGTCAACGTAGGGGTCTTGTCGGTATTGCTTTCCAAAGCTCTTTTCAAAAACACGGATGATCATAACATGCATGAACTGGGTGCCGGGTTTTTTTTGCATGATATCGGCAAGGTCAATATCGATCCGGTCATGATCAACAAGCGCGGTAAATTCACCGAAGAGGAAATGGCGATCATGCGCAAGCATCCGGAGGAAGGGTTTGAAATCCTGTCGGAAAGAAACCAGTTAAGCAAGGAATGCAAGATCATCGTTATGCAGCATCATGAACGGGAAGACGGCAGCGGTTATCCTTATCATTTGAGAGGAGATGAAATCCATCTCTACGGCCGGATCTGCAGTATCTCGGATGTGTTTGACGCGCTGACCTCGGAGAGGCCCTATAAAGTGAAACTTCCGCCTTTTGAAGCCCTGCAGCTTATGAAAAAAGAGATGTTGCATCATTTTCACAAAGAC
>Ga0315273_10007468_pt1 | contig 13703 bp, 7 predicted proteins | sample YL17G02_0_MG_FD_205753 | JGI IMG/M metagenome (GOLD analysis project Ga0315273, IMG submission 205753) | Sediment microbial communities from Yellowstone Lake, YNP, Wyoming, USA - YL17G02_0 | ecosystem: Environmental > Aquatic > Freshwater > Lake > Sediment | place: USA: Wyoming | collected... | reverse complement strand
TGTCATCGCCAAAGGCATGACTCCCCAAAAACTTTTCAACCAATGCAAGGAGCTTTTCCCCGCTGTAAAATACACCGAAGACGATTTGGACAAAGTCATCACTTCCGACCGCCACGCCAAGAAAGAAGCCTATGCCATTTGGGTTCGCGACCGCCTTGAAGCCGATGATCAAAAATTAGAAGATCTTTCCGTAGATGAAATTAAAAAACAAGGGCTGATCACGGAGACGCTGGAAGAAAGATTGATCCAAGAACTGGAATATTTTTTCCGAACCAAAAAACATTTGGATAAAGGAAGCACTGGCACTCTTTGTACGGGTTCGCGCCGGGCGGATGGGTCCCCGTGCGTGTGTTGGCATGACGGCCGTCTCAGGGTCGATTGTTGTGGCACCGGCTTTCACATTGACTATTGGCGTGCTCGCGAAGCAGTTTCTTCCGCTGGAAGCGGAAAGTAATCCTTGAGAATTGAAACTTTTATCCTTTTTTGCGGAATTGAATCAAAAGCGGAGATAATTCAAAGGACATTGTCCGTACTATGCCGGTAATTCTACCGACAAAGTCGGCGGCAGTTTAATGATAAAAACCACCGGCTTCTGCGTCGGCGGTTTTTTGAGAGGATGGAAAAGTGAATCTATTTTTTTATTACAATATTTTTAACCAGCTTGTTGAGGCGGGATTTCTTGCGGGCGGCCGTGTTTTTTTTGATCACATTCTTTTGGACGGCCTTGTCCAGCGACTTGACGGTCGTCTTGAGCCATTTCTTCGCCTCTTCAATATTATTGGCGGCTACGGCTTCTCGGGTTTTTTTGAGAGCATTGCGGAACACACCTTTAGTCATCCGGTTGCGGGCGGTGTTTTTTTCCGTCACGCGCATATATTTCTTGGCGGATTTTTTTATCGGCATAGGTCGTTTCTTTCAAAATCAAACGCAAAGGTTGAGATGCGAAATGATGATGGAAATTAAGTAAATTATTTTCTCGTCCGTAATCTTATTTCTAGCATGGCGCGGAAGTTTTGGCAATAGTTGTACAGCGTTATTTCACGGTAGATTGAGCGTTATCCGTCAGTGTCAATTTGCCATTTGTTTGCTTTTTTATTTGGAGACGAAAGTCAATTCTCTCATTGTATCATTAATCCATCTGAATTTTATCCAGATTGCGTTTTTAGGGATGATTTTCTTGATTCTTTCCGCCCATTCAATAATGACAATATTGCCGCTCACGATTTCTTCCCAGCCAAGATTTTGAAAATCTTTGGCCGAGACGCGGTAAGCGTCAATGTGATAGATATTGATAATTTTAGATTTTTGGCTCGCAGTTTTCAGTTTTTTTCGGTACTGCTTGATTATCATAAAAGTGGGGCTGGTGTAGGGTCCTTTGGCGCCAAGTCCTTTCAAGAATCCTTGAGTAAAAGTCGTCTTGCCCGAACCTAAATCGCCGGAAAGACAAATGATCGTTCCGGGTTTAATTTTTCTGGCCATCCGTCTTCCCAAATCCTTGGTTTTTGCCGAATTTTTGGTAATGAATTTTTTCATATTTTTTATTTTAAGGGAAACACTTAAAAAAGAAAAGCGGCAGATTAGGCATTGCCTAATCTGCCGGTGAAAAAGGGAAAAGGAGATGAGATAGTGGAAATGAAATCCACTAGGCTATTTATACATCCAAATGGCGAGTTTGTCAACAATTGACATAATTTCTATTCACTGGTATTCTGTAGGACTATTTAATATCCGAGTGTTGAAACTTAAACAGATGGAATTGGTATCCATGAATTAAGATTATTTTTATGGCGCTGGAACTTATTCAGCAATTTGAACAATTGCTTTTCAAATCAAAGAGTGTTTTGATCGTCATTCCGGAAAATCCCGATGGCGATGCGATCATATCGGCGAGAGCCATGTATTTTTTTCTGGAGAAAAAAGAAATTATACCGACTATCGCTTTTTTTGATAGCTCTAAGAATGAAGAAAAATTCAGTTTTCTTCCCCGACCGGAACGGGTATTAAATGACATTTCGGGAACTTGCGATTTTGTTCTATCTTTCAAAACCACTCACAATAAAATTATTGATGTCAAATCCGAATATCTGCCGGATGAAGTGAGAGTGTATATCACTCCCGAACGCGGCTCCATCAATCCCAGGGACTTTTCTTTTATCCCGGCGCATTACAAGTTTGATCTGATCGTTTTTTTGGGAAGTCCGGATAAGGAATCAAGCGGAAAGATATTTGAAAAAAATCCGGATATATTTTATGAAGTGCCGATCGTGAATATCGATTGTCATTCTAACAATGAGAATTTCGGCCAGCTTAATTTGATTTTTTTGACTGCTTCATCCGTTGCGGAAATCATTTTTGAACTTTTTGAAAAAATGGAGGAAAAAAATATTGACGAAATTATTGCCAACTGCCTTTTAGCCGGGATAATCAGCGCGACGGAGAGTTTCCAAAAGAAAAATACCACTCCAAAAGCCATGCAAATCGCGGCCAAACTGATGGATAAGGGAGCCGATCAGCAGCACATTATCCGCTGGCTTTATAAGACCCAGTCGCTTCACATATTGAAATTGTGGGGAAGAGTGATGGCTCGGCTCAATTGGGACGAAGAATTGAAAATCGTCTGGTCGTTGGTCAGCGTTGAAGATTTTGTCCAAAGTCGTAGCAGCTACCAGGATATTTCACTAATCTTGGAAAAAATAAAGGAAAATTATTCAACGGGAAAAATATTCCTTATTCTTTATTATGAAAAAAAAGAGGTGGTAGTGGGAATGATCAAATGCATTCAGCCGGAGATGGTCAGAAGCATCATTGGCGCAATCGGAGGAGAAGCAAAACAAGATATGGTTGAATTCAGAATTGAGGGAAAAAATATCATGGAAGTCGAAGAAGAAATCCTTAAAAAATTGAAAACGATTGTTTGGTAATTTATCGCATAAAAATGATATATCTCAAAATCTTCTGAAAAAGAAGATTTTTTGTTTTGTTTTTTTATAAAATGCGGTACAATACAAATATGGTAAAGGTGATAAAAAAATCAATCCAAAAGATTTCACAAAAGGAGATCGATACCCAGAAGGTCTTGAGCAAGATGAGCAAACAGATCGAAGAAGAGCAGGCATCGGACTTGGCCAAGAAAAACAATCTTCTTTATATTGATCTTAATCTATTTCCGGTCAATGGCGATGATATCCGAACCATTTCGGAACAAGACGCGCTCAAATATCAGATCGCCGTCTTCCAGCGGAAGGGGAAAAATATCCAGATGGCTTTGGCTGATCCAACCAATCAAGAGACATTGAATTTCATAACTTTTCTGCAGAAAGAATACGGCTGGGAAATAAAAATATACGTAGCCTCTTATTCGTCATTGAACAGGGTTTGGGGCAAATTCAAAGAGGCGCCTTTATTGGAAAATCTGGATATGTTGTATATGTCGCTGACGGGGAAGGACTTGGAAGATTTCGAAAAAGAATTCGGCGATCTCCTTGAACTTAAAAAAAGAATCAAGGAAATTCCGACTACGCAAGTCATCAACATCATAATGTCCGGAGCGATAAAAATGAAGGCCAGTGATATTCATTTTGAGCCGCAGGAAAAGGAAGTGCGTTTGCGTTATCGCGTGGATGGCGTGCTTCAGGATATCGGTTTTTTCCCGCACGATGTCTATCGTTTCATCCTTTCCAGAGTGAAGATGATGGGAAGAATGAAAATCAATATTCGAGATATTGCGCAAGACGGACATTTTACGGTCAATTTGGAAAATGGAAGATTTGATATTCGCGTCAATATTATTCCTGGAAAGCATGGAGAGAGCGTCGTGATGCGTCTTCTTGATCAGTCGGACATTCTGCTCCGCTTAGAAGATCTTGGACTGCGAGGTCTGGCCTATGAGCAATTGCAGAAGCAGGTGGAAAAAACCAATGGAATGATTCTGACGACTGGTCCGACTGGATCGGGGAAAACCACGACGCTTTATGCATTGATCAATAAATTAAACACCCCGGATACGAAAATTATCACAATTGAAGATCCGATAGAATATGAAATCAAAGGTGTTTCCCAAACGCAAGTAGCCAAAGGTCGTGGTTATACTTTCGGAAATGGACTGCGGGCCATTGTCCGTCAGGATCCGGACGTCATTTTGGTGGGAGAAATTAGAGATGAGGAAACGGCCGATATCGCGGTCAATTCCGCCTTGACGGGGCATCTAGTGCTTTCAAGCATCCATACCAATAGCGCTGCGGCCACAGTTCCTCGACTAATAGAGTTGGGCGTCAAACCGAATCTGATCTCGCCTTCAGTCAATGCGATGATTGCTCAACGGCTGGTGCGCAGATTATGTTCCTATTGCAAAGAAAAATATGTTCCGGCGGAAGATACGGTTAATTCGATAAAAAAAATTCTGGCCATCATCTCTCCGAAAGCCAAGGTGGAAATTCCCAAAGAAATCAGTTTTCTGTATCGGTCGGTAGGATGTCCGCGTTGCCACAGTGTTGGATATAAAGGAAGAATCGGCGTGTATGAAGTTCTGACTATCAGTGAAAGTATCGAAAAAATGATTTTGGAAATGGCCGGAGAAAGCGAAATCGCCCAGCAAGCGTTGGAAGAAGGAATGATCACGATGACACAGGACGGAATCCTGAAGACGCTGGAAGGAATAACTTCGATGGACGAAGTGTTCCGAGTGACGGGACAAATGGAATTCCTGGAAAATATCTATGAAAAATTGATGGAACAATCGCTTTCTCGCGCGGCGTTAGTGACGGACAATGATATGCAAACAGTTTCTCAAAACACGGAATCATTTGTGAAACTCGGAGAGTTTATCCAAAAATCCAATCAAAAAGATGCTCTCCGCTATGTTTTGGGAAGCGCTCTTTTTCTGGAAGCGGGAGACATCCACATCGAACCGGAAGATCAAAAAGTGCTGATTCGATTGCGTATTGACGGAATATTGCAAACAATGGCGACGATACCGCTTAATGAATATCCGACTTTTTTGGGAGAAATAAAAATGTTGAGCGGTTTTAAATCTGAAGTCCGTGAAGGAGTGAAAGACAGCCGTTTTTCCATTGTTTTGGAAAAACCCTTCGGCAAACTAACCGAACTCCGGACCGATGTGCGCGTGTCCATCATCCTTGGCGGCTATGGCGAAACAGTGGTGATGCGGCTTCTCAATAAATCAGCGGTGGCTCTCGATATCGACAAGCTGGGAATCAGGCAACAGAATCTGGAAAAAATCTTGCATCAGGTGAAAAAACCGAACGGATTTTTCCTCAATACCGGTCCGACCGGATCGGGGAAAACCACGACGCTTTATAGTTTGCTGCGAATTCTAAATACGCCGGAAGTGAAAATCATCACAGTGGAAGACCCGATTGAATATCAGTTGCAAGGGATCTTGCAGACCCAAGTCAACAGCGAATCCGGATATACTTTTCCGACCGCGCTTCGGGCTTTGATGCGTCAGAACCCGGACATTATGATGATCGGTGAAATCCGCGACGACGAGACGGCCAACATTGCTCTGCAGTCGGCGCTGACCGGGCATTTGGTTCTTTCTACGCTGCACACCAATGATGCGTCGGGAGCGATTCCGCGGCTCATTAATATGGGTGTGCGCACCGATGACTTGGCAACGGCGGCTAACGGGTTTATGGCTCAACGTCTGGTGCGGAAACTCTGCGAGTGCAAAGAGCGGATTGAAATAAATCAAGCGCATAAAGAAAAAATCAAAAATATCATTGCAAAAATTTCTCCGAAGGCGGGCGTGGTCGTTCTGGAAGTGAAACATATATATAAGCCGAAAGGGTGTCCGAAATGCAACAGTATCGGCTATAAAGGTCGGACAACGGTGAGCGAAGTGCTGGTGATTGACCGGGAAATTCGGGAAATGGTGGCGCAAGGCGCTTTGTCTTTCCAAATCAAGGAAAAAGCCATCGAACACGGAATGCTTACGATGCAGCAAGATGGATTTTTGAAAGTGCTAGAAGGAGAAACGACGATTGAGGAAGTGGAAAGAGTGACGGAAGAATAGATGGCTTTTTAAAAAATAAAAGCTGGTTAATATTTGCGAATTAAACTTGCAAATAAAGACAATAGGAAAATCGGCGATGTAATCCGCGCGTTTGACGAAGTTTATGAAGAAAAAGACGAAAAGTGGCAGAGCAAAAAAACCGAAAAGAGCATAAAATTTTCTAAGCTATGGGGCTAGTGCACTTTATTTGATCCATTTATAAAAATGTTATATAATTGAAATGTTAATAAATAAATATAATAAAAATGGAGGGAACATCCAATTTTTATTGTTTTAAAAAAATGAAAAAAATCAAGCAGCAAACAAAAAAAGCATTAACAAAAATTCTTTATTCTTTTGTTATTTTGATTTTTTTGTTTCAAACAGCGGGGATAGCTTTTTCTTTTGTCGGCAGAACTTCTGCCGCAGATAAAATTCTGTCTGATACCAATCAAACATCGGAAAAACAAGATGAAACCGACTTATTGTCAGTCGTGGATGAACCGGAAAATGTCGGCTCTGCCAATGATGAAGAAATAAATGGAATAACTCAAGAGGATCCTTCTTCGGAAGAAAACTCAACAGCAGAAGATCTTGCGAAAGAAAAAGCAAATGAGACAGAAGGGGTCATAAATATCAATCCTGCCGATGAAGCTGTAAGTCAGGAAAGCCCGATAGATCAGAAAGATTTAGTTGTCGATTCATCGGAAACATTGAACAATGAAAGTATTGATTCCGAAGAAGTGGTATCGAATACAGCAGAAACATCTTTGAATAAAGAAGAAAATAAGACAAATGATGACTCCCTTGATAATTCTGATGATAATGATAAAAAAGAAAAACCATCAAAGGATGAAAATAAAGATGAGACCGACAATTCAGCCAAAAATGAAGAAAATTCAGAAACTTCTCAAGATGAAACATTGCCTTCGAGTTCGCCTGAATCAACCGATAGCGCCGATAACGGCAGGGTTGTTTCTGATGAAAATGGCAGTCTGCAAAATGATCCAATTGCAACAATAAATGCGCTGCCGGATATGATTAATGATTTTCTGACATCGCCCGATGGGATAGCTGGTTTTTTTGGCGGACAAAATCAGGATGGAGAAGTTACGGCCGATGTTGTTGCGGAACAAAAGAAAGAGATTTGGTCAGTCAGCGGAAATAAGGCCAAAACCAACGGTCCGGTCAAGCTTGATACCGCCTATGTCGCTCCGCAGAACGACCATGTATCGGTGACATTTACAAAATTGCCGGAAAATTCGGGAACGCTGTCCATTGAAGAAATCACTTTGACTCCGGAACAGGTCGTGTCTCTCAAGGCGCTTTCCGACAAGGCCTATGACATCACCTCGACGATGGAGAACGGAACCTTCGAATATGACCTGACTTTACCTCGGGTAGGCGGTGAGGCAGCAAACGTCTCATATATTGAAAAACCAGCCGATGAATTGAACGATGTGTCTTCAGATGAAATTAAAGCGTTCGATAAAAATAAAATTGATGTCAGCGATGAGAAAGTCGAGGTAAATAGCGTGGATCATTTTACGATTTTCTATGTTTCAAGCGGGTCGGCTTCCGCAACGACAACCTTAACGATCACTAAGCCGGCTTCAGTTGTTTCGGGCAATTTTCTTATCGCCGGAATCACGTTTAACGGCGGAAGCAACACTACGGTGACACCGCCTTCTGGCTGGACATCGATCCGTAAAACCACGAATGGTACCGATGTCGGAATGGAAACCTTCCGAAAAGTGGCAGGGGGATCGGAACCGGCATCTTATTCTTGGGGTATCAGCAGTAGCAGCACAGAGCGGGCCTCCGGCGGAATCATTCATTATTCAGGAGTTGATACCGGCAATCCCGTAGATGTTTCAAGTGGCAACACCGGCAATAGCTCTTCTATTGTCGCATCCGCGGTAACGACAACATTGGCAAATGACGTGGTTGTCGCGTTTTTCGGCATCGATGACGATGCGTCTTTTGGCCAACCGAGCGGTACAACCGAGCGCTACGACGCGTCCCATACCGATACCAGCGGTCCGGCCGGCGCAGCGGACGATTTTACACAGGCGAGCATCGGCTCCACCGGAAACAAAACGTCAGCAGCAACGCAATCCAACAGATGGGTCGCGCAGCAGGTGGCTTTACGGACGGCGTCGGGGCCTCACACCATCACGGCCAGCTCCGGTTCCGGCGGAACGGTTTCTCCGACCGGCGCGGTTTCGGTTGTCAACGGCGCGAACCAGACTTTTACCATCACCCCGGATGCCGGCTATGTCGTGGCCGATGTCCTGGTCGACAGCGTTTCCCAGGGACGAATGAACAGCTATACATTCACGAATGTGACCGTGGACCACGCGATTTCGGCCAGCTTTGACGGCGGCTGGAGCGCTCCGACGAATTCTCCTTATAGCAGCGGCTTGCCGGGAGGAACAAGCGCCGATAATGCATTTTCTTCAGATGATTCACGCACCCAGTTTGACAATAGTGGTGATCAGGCGGATTACAATAATTTCGGATTAAGCATTCCGGCGAGTGCTTCAATAGAAGGCATCGAAGTCGCGCTTGAAGGAAATAGGGATCTTGCCAGTACTAGAAATTTCAATGTCTCGCTTTCCTGGAATAACGGAGGCGGATTCACTTCAACAACTTCTGCGTCCGGATGGACGGCCGCCGATAAGACAGTAGTGGCAGGCGGATCCGCCAGTCTTTGGGGAAGAACTTGGGCGTCCGGCGAATTTGGTGACGGAAATTTTAGAGTAAGGATCCAATCGACGAGTGGCGGAAGCAATATTTATCTGGATCAGGTCCAGGTAAAAGTTCACTATTCCGTTCCCCATACCATCACGGCCAGCTCCGGTTCCGGCGGCACGGTTTCTCCGACCGGCGCGGTTTCGGTCGCTAATGGCTCGAACCAGACTTTCACCATCGTTCCGGATACCGGCTATGTCGTGGCCGATGTCCTGGTCGACAGCGTTTCCCAGGGACGAATGAACAGCTATACATTCACGAATGTGACCGTGGATCACGCGATTTCGGCCAGCTTTGACGGCGGCTGGAACGCGCCGACGAGTTACACAAATAATAATAGCGTAACCAATCCTGGAAACGCTTATGCATCCAATGATTCGTACGCTGTTTTCAATGATCAAAATGATAGGGTAGATTATCGGGATTTTGATTTAAATATTCCTTCTGGCTCTACGATAGACGGCATTGAAGTTAGCGGGGAAGCTAATCGTCCTGATCCGAGAACGCTGGATATCTTGTTGTCTTGGAACGGCGGATCTAATTTTACAGCGTCCAAAAATTTGGGAAGTTATCCTGTCAGCGATAAAACAAACATAGCCGGAGGCGTCAGCGATACTTGGGGAAGAACATGGTCTGCCGGCGATTTCAGTAATGGAAACTTCAGACTTAGAGCGGATGCGGTGACCTCCGGTCCCGGAGATGTGATTGATCTTGACCAAGTCCAGATCAAGATACATTATTCCGATACCACCAAACCGACCATCGCACTCTACGGAACCAGTCCGATGACTCTGGAAGTCGGTGATTCATATTCGGAACCGGGCGCCGTCTGGACGGACAACGTGGACGGTACGGGAGATGCAACAGTAGGCGGAGACACGGTGGACACCTCGACCGTCAACATTTACACCGTGACATACAACTACACCGATTCTAGCGGTAACGCGGCGGATGAAGTGACCCGCACGGTAAACGTAGTTGATACCACCAAACCGACAATTGAGGCTCATGGTGATGAAACGGCTGAAGCCACCAGTTCCGCAGGAGCCACGGTTTCCTATACCAGTCCAGCCACTGCCGACAATTATGATGCTCCGGGTACCGCCACTTGTTTACCGGCATCAGGCAGCACCTTTCCTTTAGGCGATACCACGGTGACTTGCAATGCTACTGATTCCGCCACAAATGCGGCTACGCCTACAACCTTTGTAGTCCATATGGTTGACACCACCAAACCGACCCTGCCGACAGCCGATCCCGTGGCCGGTGATTATCTCACTCATCAATTGGTAACATTGTCGAGCACCGATTCCGGCAGTGGACTGGATAAAATATATTATACGACCGATGGAACCGATCCCGATGATTCAAGCCCGGAATATTCCGCTCCGATCGAAGTCGGTCTGGATATGACCGTCAAAGCCATTGCCTATGATAACGCCGGGAATGCCAGCGATGTTTTGGAAGCTGTTTATGGAATCGCTCCGGTTATTACGGAAGAAACATCCAGTTCGGTTTCTTCAAGTTCGACAACAATTACTTGGCTGACTGATGATCCGGCGACTTCCAGAGTGATTTATGACATCGTTTCTCATCCAGATATAAGCGGCTCTAGCGCTCCTGATTATGGCTATGCCAATTCAACCGTGGAAGATGAAAATGAAGTCCTTTCTCATTCAGTTGCGATAACCGGACTTTCCGTTGGGACGACCTATTATTTCCGAACCGTCTCCCACGGCTCTCCCGAAGCGGTCAGTTCCGAACAAAGTTTTGCCACCGCCAAATCCTCTTCTTCTGACGATGACAGTGGCGATGACCACCAGCACGACAGTAAAGATAAAAAATTAGCAAGCGGAGCCAGCATCCCGGGTTTGAGTTTTGTTTCCGCCAATCTGCCCGGCGGCGGTGAAAGCGGATCCGATACCGGGGAAAATATCAACAGTACTAAAGAAAATCTGCCCGCCGAGCCCAAGCCGATCAGCATCAAAACTGGTGAAAATACGCCTAGGTCATTCGGGTCATTTTGGTGGCTGTGGATATTGATATTGATTTTTGGCGCCGTCGGGATTTATCTGATCCGCAAATGGGCAAGCAACAAATAGCCGGATAACATACGCTTATTATAAAAATCATTCTTGAAAAAGGAGGTTTTTTATAAAAAATTTCATAAAAACATCCGACGGGGAGATTGAATTATGCCATTATGAATATAATGAAAGTTAATCTGTTTTAGGGTTAATTCCCCGCGGCTTGCCGCGGGGTTAATACCATTTATTTTTTTATGGATAGTGCTATAATCAAAATATAATATTTTTTAAGTTAAATTTATGGAAATCATCTTTTCTTTCATGACTCTGGCCGTTCCTGTTTTTGTATTCCTGATTCTTCCCGGCTTTCGGGTAGTCCAGCAATATGAAAAAGGCGTAGTTTTTCGTTTTGGAAAAATAATTTCCAGCCGAGAGCCGGGATTAAATTGGATTATTCCCTATGTTGATCGGATGCGAAAAATTGATTTTCGGACTGTCACCTTGCCGATTCCTCCACAAAAAATTATCACCAAGGATAATGTTTCGGTGGATATTTCAGCAGTCGCTTATTACAAAATTGTTGATGCGGAAAAAAGCATTGTGTCCATTGAAGATGTGCGCAGCGCAATCAATCAAATTGCCCAAACAACGGTCAGAAATATTGTTGGTCGCTTTCAACTTGATGAGGTTTTGTCCGAGAGAGATGAGATTAACAAAGAAATCGGAACAGTGCTGGATGGCAATACGGAACCTTGGGGAGTGCTGGTTTCAGTGGTGGAAATTAAAGACATTGAATTGCCGGAAAATATGCAAAGAGCGATGGCTAAGCAAGCCGAAGCCGAGCGAGAAAAGCGAGCCAAAATTATCGCAGCCGAAGGAGAACTTTTGGCTAGTCAAAAACTGGCGGAAACAGCGGATGTGATGGCGGCGCATCCGATTGCTTTGCAGCTGCGCAATTTGCAAACAATGGCTGAAATCAGTGTTGAAAAAAATTCAACGATTATTTTTCCTGCGCAATTTATGGGCACAGTCAATGATATTCAAAATTTTCTTTCCAAAGAAAAAATAGGATAAACATAGTTAAAATACAGAATATTTGGTTGTAAACTATAAAGGACATATTGCAACCGGCTTTTGTGAAAAAACTTCACTCCAGGCCTTTTCTTGTTAAGGAGAGGGAGATAAAAAGACAAGAGCTTTTTCCCTAACTGCCGGCAGGCGGATAAACCGGCTCCGGCAAAATAATCCGATAAACTATATTTCATAAAGAAAAAGGGTTTGCCCAGTGGAATAATTCCACGGGGATTCACCCGATGGAATAAGATCTGTTATTTCAAAGCAGGTTCAGGTTTTCAACCTGAACCGAAAAGTTAACAGGCAAGTCAAAAATATGCCATCCATAAGAATATCAAAGGGCTTCAATGGCGGAGTATATTTCAAAACCAATCCGGATTTGCAAACCCGAATCGAAAAATCAGAACGGATGCAAAGCAAAAGAGCCGGTTGCTCGTCCGGCTCGCCTGGAATCAGCGAGGATATGGAAGATGACCGATGAGATAAAAAAACTTGCTTCCGCGGTTGACCGGCGGGTTGATATTTTGGCATAAAAAAATTGACAAAACGGCGGATTTGATATATACTTAACATATATTACGGCTGGAGCAAGCCGATTTATAGGGACAAAAATAGGGTGTTTCCTCGGGTGGAGCGCCTTTTTTCGTTTTTTCAAAGAAATAAGGGGACATTTCTATGAAAATCATAAATAAAAATCAAATAATGGCATTATTCGGGATAGGCATTTTGTTTTTCCTTTCTTTTCAATGTGTTTCGGCTTCGGAAATAACTCCAAAAAAAGTCATAGAATTGGTTAATGCTTCAAGAATTATGAACAATTTGGATCCTCTGATTGAAAATGAAAAACTTTCATCCGCGGCGGCAAAAAAAGTTCAAGATATGATTGCCAATGATTATTTCGCCCACACTTCGCCTCAAAAAATAACTCCGTGGTATTGGTTCAAAAATGCCGGATATGACTATAAATATGCCGGCGAAAATCTGGCTGAAAATTTCTTGAGCGCCGAAAAACAGCACCAAGCGTGGATGGACAGCCGGACGCACAAAGAAAACATTTTGAACAGGAATTTCAAGGAGATCGGAGCGGCGGTCGTCAAGAGAAATATAGGCGGCGAGGACTCATTCATCGCGGTTCAATTTTTTGGAACAACATTCAAGGGACTGGTGGGGAACAAACCGGCGGCGGAAAAGAAAATTCCGATTGCGGCGGGAGAAGAAAATGATAAAAATGCGGAAACCAGCGCTATTTTTGGGAATAATCCCGCAGCCATTTCGTCCGAGAAAAATAAATCTCCAATCGATGTTTGGAAAAGACCGGAACCATCGCCTAATGGCGCTTCATCCATCGAATTAGTCGGTTATATTGCGTTCAATTTATTCATTCTTTCCTCTTTTTCCGGATTTTTGCTGATATCCTTGAGAGAATTTCAAAGAGCCATAGATATTTTGCGGAAGGTCTATTTTTTTCCGAAGACCTATGCGTTGGTCAGATTGGATGAATTCAAGAAAAATGTGGATAGTTGCTGGGTTGATATAAAAAAAGCGCCCACTTGAAAATGATTTTTTTGGCAAAATTATTCATAACGGATACCGGCGGTTTCTGAAACAGATGGCCGGTTTTTTGTTCATAATCCAATAATTTTTTTCTGATTTGTTATGAGAATCTAAATAACAAATCAGCAAATCATAAACCAGCTTGCTATTTTAAGAAGGCGTAAATTTAACAAGCTGACTATTTTAGGCTAGAGCTTTAATTTGTTAAAGAACCTTAAAAAATAAAGAAAAAAAGTGAGAGAAGAGAAAGGGGGAAAAATCACCATCCTTATTGTTGAAAA
>Ga0315273_10007467_pt1 | contig 13705 bp, 6 predicted proteins | sample YL17G02_0_MG_FD_205753 | JGI IMG/M metagenome (GOLD analysis project Ga0315273, IMG submission 205753) | Sediment microbial communities from Yellowstone Lake, YNP, Wyoming, USA - YL17G02_0 | ecosystem: Environmental > Aquatic > Freshwater > Lake > Sediment | place: USA: Wyoming | collected... | reverse complement strand
TCATAAATTATAATGCAACACTCGGATTGTACAGGATAAACACTTTAGAATTCAACAACACAATAAAGACGGATGATGTAACATTCACTGTTGTTGCAAGAGTTCCAACATTAATAACAGATTATTCTTGGTATAAAGATGGAATTGGAAGTGATACAGTCAATATTAATGGAACAAAGTACAGTCCGGATTCCAAAGTTCAATTAGACATTTACAATTCTTCTGGCTCGATAACTGGTTATCCAAAGAATGTAAGTTCTGACAGCATAGGAAAAGTTAGTGATAATTTTGTTGCAAGTCTTTCAAACGGAGACTACACAATAAAAGCAGTTGACCAGAATTACACAAACCTGAACACAACCACCACCATGTCTGTTGTTACACAGACAATAATAACTGACAAGTCTGCATATTCAAGCGGCGACACAGTGTATATCACAGGAACTTATTGGGACAGAAACACCAATGTCACAGTTGATATAAGGAATTCAACTGGTTCCTTAACAGGATTCCCGAAGAATGTCAGTGTTAATGCTAACGGAGAACTTAGCGACACGTGGATGGCAGTAGCACAAAGCCTCACGATAAGCTACTACAACCTTACTGGAACACAGATAGGACAACCAACAGAGAATTCAATATGGCCATTCACAGTAACAAGAAAAGCAACTTTGATCACAAACAAGCCAGAGTATGACCAGAACAAGACTGTGAACATCACAGGAATGTTCTACAACCCAACCGGAGATGTCATGTTATGGCTAAAGAGCTTGAACAATAATGGTTCTGCACCAGGATATCCAAAAATAGTGACAGCAGACAATGCAGGAAACATCAATAATCTATGGAACACAAACAGTTATTGTAATGGAATTTATATGGTGAAAAGCCAAGACCAAACATATCCATCATTGCTGTATGCTAATACAACATTCAACATAACTTATCTGGACCAGAATCAGACTTTGAGAACTGCGAGTAATGCAAGTGTTACTAACATATCTAATATCCTGCCTTCTATTGGTGGCACTTACTTGAACACTACTGTTGATGATAATAACTCGCTTTATTATATTGGTCTGGATAATCTGGGTATTTCAAAGGTGAGCGATACTTTTGTTGAGTTGTTGTATAATTTCTCAAGTCTTGGAATATTAGTTAACAGGATAGATAATGTTACTGTTAACTTAGATTATTGTTATAGTGGAGGAACGATAAGTTGTGGTGGTGGCGATCCTCCTGATGAAGTCACATATTCAGCTACACAAAGAGTTGAGGTTTACAACTTCACAAGCAATAGTTGGGTGTATGCTGGAAACATGAGCGTTGGGACAAATAATGTAGAACAGAAATCTAGTTGGACGCTACTTTCAGGATTTGGCAATTACGTAAACAATGGAGTTATAAAAGTCAGGTATGAGCAGAATGTCACGAATTATACAACAGCAGATTCTGATGCGTACTTCCTAATAGATTACACATCACTAAACATAAGCTTCAAATCAATAGTTAGCAGGAGCTGTAAAGAGTTTGATATAACTCCACCAAACATCGCATTAAATTATCCTGCAAAAGAACAAATCTTTGAAGTATCGGATGTCCAGTTCAACTTCACAGCAACAGATGACAGAGACCAAATCATGAACTGCTTGTTATATATTGATAATGTGTTAAGGCAGACGAATTCATCAACAAAAAACAACACTCCAACATACTTTAATATAACAAACTTGCCTGACGAAAAACACACATGGAAAGTAGCATGCACAGACAATTCAACCAACACAGGTAATAGCGAGACAAGAAATTTCACAGTCTCAACTGTGGATATGATGATACTAAAAATAATGGATCCAGATATCATAGTAGCAAACGAAGATACAACAATAAATGTCACGACAATAGTGAAGATGAACAAATCAAGAAGTGACTTAAAAACAATAAATATAACAGATGAAATACCTTACGACTTCACAGCGCCTAATACAAGTTCGGTGCAAGTCACATTCGTAAACTACAGTCCAACAGGATCAAACAGGATTGACATAACAAATAATGTTACATTAACTATAGTTGATTTACCTGGAAAAAACAACACACAATTAAAGATAAGTGCGACAGACCAAACATTAGGATATTACATGACAGAAAATGATTCTATAGAAATCAAATATTTAATGACAAGCTCTCAGATGAATTCAGGAGACAGCAGAATAACATACATAAATGTCACGGTCTTTAATATCAATGACGTAAGAAAAGATGTGATTTACAAAGCAAATATCACATCAGCACAGATATTTTTGAGAGGCTCCAAGACACTAGTAAGCAACCCATACAATCCATCAAATGTTACTGGAACAATAGTGATGACTGCAGTAGGAGGAGCACTAAACGGAATACTCTTAAGCGATTATTTACCTCAAGCAGTAAGCTCTGTATCAGATTTGCAAAACTTGCAAATACATTACTGCAACACAACAAACGCGAGCTGCAAACTATTACAACCAAGCCTGGATTATATGGTGTTCAACTCAATAAATGCAACACTACCAGACGGACAAGCAGCAACAATATTCTACTACAACTTAAGCTACAACTTCACAAACTGGGACGGCTACATATACAACAATGATACAATAATCGTGAACTACACAGTAAACTTCATAGGAGGAGGAGACTGGATACTGCCAGCAATAATAGGAGGATGGGACCCACAATACCAGAAAACAATCCAGACACAAATGATAACATCACATGCAGTACCATTATTTGATATAGAATTAGGAGTTGTAACAAAGAAAATAAAACCAGGACAAGATGTGACAGCAATACTGAAAATGAAAAACGTAGGAGGACCAGAAGCACAAGTAGATGTATTTGTAACAAACTCAATAAAAACAATGAGCGGAGAACTAGTAAACGAGAAATCAGAAACGTTTGCGGTCATAGCAGGAAAAGAAAAAGAGTTGACAATCCAGACACCAAGCAACCTAAAACCAGGAATGTACACATTTGAATCATTCGCGTCATACACTCAAAGAGAAGCAATGACAACAGACACATTTGAAGTAGTAGCAGAAGAAAAACCAGCAAACAATTACTTAATCTATCTAGTAGTCGCATCAGTAACAATACTTGGTGTAGTTTTCATGCTGACAAGGAGAAAGAAATGAAAAGAGCAATATACCTGATCATTTTTCTACTTTGCATACAATTCTCGCTAGCAGAAAGCCCAACAGCATACATAAACGAAACAGCAACCGTAGACTTCTCAAACGCAGGAAACATAATAAATTTAACAGGAACAGGGTATGTAGAAGTGGAAACACCAAACACACTAGATGTTTTGCAATTCCTAAGATTAAATCTTACTGATACAAATGCTACAAACCTGTTATCGTCAGAATCATACAGGAGCGTAGCAGTCTCACCTTTACCAGGATACAAGACAAGAATGTTCCTAAGAACACAAGACAGTGCAGAAGACCTAGAATATTCAATAATAAACTCAAACAACCTAAAACGAATCAACTTAAGACTAGATTACTTAAACGTGGAAGGAGGAACAGCATTATCATTCAACAAGACAAGTGTATACTTATTCAGAGTATTCCTGAACTCAGAAAGAAACTTAGGCTTTGTTAATATAACAATAAAAAGCAAAAAAGACACATACTATCTTAATGACTCAATAAATATAACACAAGCGTTCGCGTCAGAACCAGGATACACAACAAATGTAGTAGATACAGACTCAGATGGATGGAATGATGGGATAGATCTGATAGGATACATAAACGCAAACCAGAACGTGACAATAACTTTCACAGCAACAACAACACCAAACCTTAATTATAACGGATCAGAGATCTTCGTAGACCTAGACCAAGACTTCAGCGTCAACACACTAAATTCATATAATGACACGCTTACAGGAATAACATTCACAGACAAATTCTCAAGAGGACCAATAAGAGAAGGAATCACAATAATACCATTAGACTCGCCAGAAGGATCTAGGATAAGGGGATTCATAAAAAACATAGCATCAGGCCTCAACTACACAGTCAACAGCTGGGCACTCTACAGAATAGACAATCTAACAACAGCAGTCCTAAATTCAATAACACCAATACCATTACAACCAACAGAAACACTATTCACAGAATGGTACGCAGCGCAACCAGGAGAAAAACCATACTACACAACAGCATTTGATTGGAGAGTAGACTGGGACAAACAATTCTTTTCAGGAATAGTAAAAAGCAGGACAAAACTACCACAACTAACAGGCCTAGAAATATTCGGAGACAAGACAGTGACAGCATGCGAAACCTGCCAAGAAGTAGTAGTATATGTTCAAGACCTATTAAAACATATAGGTCACATAAAAGCAGAAATAGACAATGTACAGATAAACTCAACAGTACCGTCACGAACCACATCAAATAACACTTTCTTATTCACAATCAGCGAAGTAAAAGTGTTGTATGAAAATGCAACAGGAAGATATGATATAACTGGTACAGTAAATTACACAATAACAAATCCTAACTCAACAAATGATGGATACGTTTACCTAAACTTCAACGCGCTGACTTCAATTGGACATCCAATAAGACAAAACGAGAAAGTCTACCTAAACTACACACTAAAAGGTACACCAGTACAACAAAACCTGCAATTAAAGTTCGACTCTTCATTTGAAGCAAAAACAGCAACAGGATCAAGCTATAAAACAACAGCAACCAGAACAGTAATCATATTCCAATTCATAACGATACTACCACCAACACCGCCAGCAACAGGAGGCGGTGGCGGAGGAGGTGGCGGCGGTGGAGCAGCAGCAGCAACTAATAAGTATGATATCATAAAAGAATATTCTAACATAGAACCTGTAAAAGAAATGATTGCAGAAGTGGAAGTCATTGACGGATTTGTGGCAGGAACTGACGGAATAAAACAGTCAGGAGTGTCAATCTATATGCCTGAAGGCACAGAGCTAGACAAAGAATCAGTAAACATAATGGAATACTCAAGCTCCACAGACAAGTGGAATAGATTAGTCAACGGAGCAAGCTTTGGGATAACATACAAAGGAATAGAAAGAATAGGAGACCAACAATACAAATCTTACCTAATAACAAAGACAGGAGGAGACTGGACATTTTACACCAGAGACAAGATAAGAATACAATACTTAGTCAACCTTTCAGTAGGATCAAACTATATCCTGACAAGAGTATTCGGAACAATACCAAAAGGAGAAAAAATATTTGAGGATGCATACACACCAATGAGGATTGCTCCAGGCCTTGAAACAATAATAAAAGAGCAATTGCAAATAAAAGAAGGAGAATGGGAACAAGAAGAAAGAATAGATGTAGGAAGACCAGGAACATGGATGAAATCAATAGAGATATATAATCCAAACAAAGGAAGTGCAGAAGGAGACTTCAGCTTTCAAATATTCTCAGACGTACTCAACGCGTACATCATAGAAGGAGGAATAAGAAAAGATGTAAACATACAAAAAACAGGAGATAAAACAAAAGTTACATTCCATGACACTTTCCTAAGCAATGAAAGAAAAGTGTATTTCATAGAAGCAATCACCCCACCAATAATGGAATCGAAAAAAGAACTAAATGTGATAGAAACAAATGAGTCATTAGTCACTTTTGAACTGAACATAACAATAGAAAACACTGCAGAAGAAGACTACAAAAATATATTCTACAAACTACCAATAGATACTAATAAAATATTAAGCGTAAAAGACAATTCTGGAGAGCTAAACTATACAGACCATATAAGAATAGAAAGAATAGCTGCAGAAAAGACCAAAAACATAACAATAATCTACAAAGAAAAAGTGCCAGTGGTAGATTCACTGACAAAACTAGAATACCCATGCACTAGCCCAATAAACTACACCCTATTTGTTATCCCATCAGAGACAAGCAAAGAACTATATGTAGAAACAGAACTAACAGGACCAGAAAAAGAAAACAATCTGATATATGCAGACATAACAGACCTAGGAAAGATGGAAGTAGGAAAACAAGTAAGGATACCAAAAAACTTCGGAGCCCAATATATCCCAGCAGGAAAATACACAATAACATCAAAATTGAGAAAAGACTTCCTAACAATAACATCAAAAGAAAGAGAATTATTAATAACATGCCCTCCAAAAAAAGGAATCAACTGGCTACTATGGCTTTCACTTCTAATAATACTTTTAATTGTATACATGAACAAGTGTAGAATCAAGAAAACATTATTCACAACAAAATGCTACCGACTAGAATACTTACTGATAAGAATAAATAACTTGATAAAACAAGAAAGATACTTCCTAGAAAAAAACATAAACCTGGTAGATCCAGCAAAAATACACTTGATAATACAATCATTCAAGAAAGCAACAAATCAGTACAAAGAAATAATCACTATATATAGTAAGTGGGTCGGAGAAAAAGAAAAATGCAGGTTAAGCGAAGAAGAGAAGAAAAACTATTCTGAAAAGATAATGGAAGCATACAAAGAATTATCAGCAACAAGAGTGATGTTGGTACACTTGATAGAAGCAATAAAAAACAAGAACAAGAGCAAAGAAGAATACAAAGAAATAAAACAAGAAATAACACAACAAAAAACAGAGCTAAACATACCGCAGATTAAATAAGAAACAAGACAAGAAACAACACGGAAAAATCAAAAAAACACGCAAAAAACACGCAAAAAACACTAAAAACTGAGTTTAACCAACCGAAAGATTTTTAAATAACAATATTATTATAATAATTTGTGTATATTTATAGTAGTAAAAGGGGATAATTTGACAAATAATGCTGTGTTTAGAAAAATAGCCCAAATATTTCTATTCGTATTAATCCTATCATGTCTTATGTCTGTCACAATCGCAACTACAGGAACTGTAGACCTAAAAGTCACAGAAACAAACAAGCAAGACTTCTACAGAAACGGAACAATAATACCAGCATCAAACGTGAGCTTTGGGTATATACAAGTATTTGTTGAGAACATAAACGATGTATTACAATACACAAGATTAAACATATCAAACCTATTAAACACAAACGTAGGAACGCACACAGACACAGACGGAAGAGTATGGAACATGTATAGGGGAGCAGCAGCGAACGGAACAAGACTATTAAGAGAAGGAGACTATGACACTTATGATATAGCAGGAACAGCAGCAAAACTAAACCTTAACATGTCATTCTCAAACATCGCAGGAGGAATAGACATATACAATAATGACAATATATGGGACTTGAACAATGATCCATTAAATGCAAGCTACAACAAAGTAACATTTGTATACCAATTCTACAACCCAAGCAACACATCAAACCTGACTGATGTCACAATACTAATATGTTTCCAAAGGGATATGGTGAATGTAGCGCCAAACGATTTTTTTAACATAATAGAAACTCTTTCTGACACAGCACCAACATCACTAACGATATTAAACTCTGATGGTGGAGATACAACAAGCGAGTGCGCGACTTGGACAGGAAATGTCACAACAAAATCAAATGTCATAATCACACTAAACGCAACAACAATGAGCGGACTAAACTTTGACGATTCAGGAACAACAACATTAAACCTGAACGGACCAGCAGACTCAACTTTTGGAGTTGTGTCAACCACTGGAAGAACAGGAACAAGAACAAAAATATTAGAGACAGACCTATTATCTGAAATGAACATCACAGCAAAATATACTAGAGCATCAGTAAGACAAGGAGTGGATATGGCATTAGAGAACCAGCCATCACCAGCAACAAATACCTGGCAAGTAAGAGGATTCTTCAAAAACCCATCAAACGACCTAAACTACACAATGCACGAATGGAGAATATACGAAGTCAATCCAGCAACAGGACAACCAAAAACAAATTCTAACAAGTCAGCAGCACCTGCATGGGGATTACTAATACCAGGAATAACAAAATACACAGGATGGTTTGACACAGAAATCTCAACAGGAAAACCATACTTTGCATCATACTTTGACTGGGAAGTCAACTGGACAGGAACAGAAAGCTACGACGTAAGCATAAAATCAAGACTAGACATGGGAGTAATATACGAGATAGACACTTCAAGCACGAAAACATTAGCAGGAATACTATTACCAGAATCAGGAATGGAAAAAGGATACGACTATCAAAGAATATATGCAACAGACATAACAACACACATAGGAGACACTAACACTCCAGTAGTAAACTTCACCATGTACGCAATATACCCATACCAAGGAATGTACTCTAACGGAACAGCAACAGGATTCATCAACATGGACATAAACTGCAGCAGCGTAAAAGTATACGCAAACCAGACAAACATAACAAGCCAAGTAACAATAACATGCCTGAACACAACAGATTCTGCTGAAGGATATGTATTAATAACAAGCCCAGCAAACATCTCAACAACAGCATTCGGAGCAATGCTGAAACCAAACGATTTCATAAACGTAACATATATGGTACTAGCAAACGAGAGCATGTACACAGGAATACAATTCAACTTCACAGGAAACATAACATTCACAACAAACTCAGGAACACCACTAACAGAAGCACAACCACAAGCAGAGATAAGCGTAACAGACAAAAGATTGGTAGCATACAAAGACTTATGGATCCCCAATTATCTAACTCCAACATTAGTCAATGCATCAATAAGAGTGGATGCATTTGATAAGAGCGATGCACAAGACGGAATAGCAGCAATAAAAGTATTAGACTATGTAGTGAATGGAACAGACTTCAACATAAGCAAAGTAATAGTAAAGTTGAATGGTGTAACACTAGTCAATGGAACAAGCCTAACAATAACAGATAAAGGAATAATCACGCTAAGCGATGGAACAACACAAGTACACGCTTACGAATACGCCGCGAACACATCAGGATTCTGGAACGGAACAATGTATGACGGATATTACCTAACAATAGAATACCAATTCAACATAACAAACGAAGGAACATACAGCCTACCAACAGAAATAGTAGGTTTAGATCCAGCAACTGGCAAAGAGATATCAGCATCAGCTCTAGGAGTGATAAAGGTAGACCTGCCAGAAAAGGCAATACCATTTGAGATAACAGATGAACAATTAAAACTTGTAACACCAGTAATAACAGGAAACCCGGGAGTGTGGACAAAAACATTCAGCGTCTACAACCCAAATAAGAGACCAATGCAAGCAACATTCAAAACAACAATATTCGGAGATTCAGTACAATTCTACGCAACATATTATGATGCACTAGGCAATAAAGTAGAAGAAAAAATAGAGAAAGATGCAGAAGAAGCATTCTGGCAAACAGTCATGGCTCCATTAGAGACAAGAATGTACGAGATAAGAGTCATGACACCACCAATACTAGAAGCAGACAGGAAAGTAGAAGTATTAGAAAAACTAGAAGATAAGAAAGTCAAATTAAAGATGGACATCTACCTGAAGAGCTTTGCAAAAGAAACCTACACAGGAATAAAGATGAGAATGCCAATAAGCTATGAAAAAATAATGGAGATACAAGACGCATTCGGAAACAAACTAGCATACAACGGCGGAACAGACAGCATAACAATAGATGTCCCAGATATGGAACCAGAAAGCGTCAAAACAATCACAATCATATACAAAGAAAGCTATCCAGCAATAATAGTCACAACAGACAAAGACAGGTACAACGCAAACAACCCAGTAGGAATGTCAATACTAGTAATCAATGGAGGAGAAACATTAACACACTCATACCTAGAAGCAGAAGTCTATGACCCAAACATGGACACACTAGAAACGTCACTCATAGATATAGGATCACTAGAACCACTAGCAAAAACAGAGACAACACAACAATTCCTAATACCAATGAGTGCACCAACAGGAATGTACGTAGCAAACGTAAGATTCAGAGAAGACTTCGCAACAATAAGCCAAGGAGTAGCAAATTTCTATGTACTAGGAAGCAGGATGGCAAACTTGCGAACAATAGAAGTATTCCTGATAGTATTATTAGGAGCATTACTAGTCGGACTAACATTCAAAAGAGCAAGAGAAGTAAAGAAAAGTGAAGTAACAGCCAAAGATACAGAAGAGACAGAAGAAAAAGAAGAATAAAATTCATACATTCCTAAAAAAGAGGTGTTTATAATGTACTTATTCGGATTCAACGTGCCAATACTAGAACTACTAGTAGTATTCTCAATAGTAGTAGTAGCATACCTAATACTATTAGAGATAGAATTCAGACAACTAAGAAAGATAGCACACAAGTTCGAAGACGAAGAAAGCGAGCTAGCAAAAGAAATAAAACAATTAAGAGAAGAACTAAACGAGATGCACGGCGGCAAGAAAAAAGCCAAATAAAAAACTTTTTAATTTTTTTAACTAATTCTTCATTCTACAACATCACTACCAATAACGTCCCTAGCCAAGAAAGGAGGACCCTCATACATCACCCTATTAACCCTGCAAGGAACATGATCAGTAAGATAAAAACGATGAATCTTAACACCCCATTTCTCGGTAACAATAGTCCTAAGCTCAGTCACAACATCCTTCTCCACACTCTTAATAACCTCAGGATTCTTCCAATCTGAAAGTTTCTTACCCCTAGACTGCATAGCTAGGATAGACAAACAATGCTTTTTCAAAGAATTCTCATAATCATCAACCACAGTATAAGCCCTATACAAATCCATAACCTCATAATGAATATTACCACTCAAAACAATAGAAGAACCAGAATTATCAACAATAGGGACTTTGGGCTTAGTATGTGAAGCATCACTAGCCACCACTGAAGGAACAGAATCATCAATAAGAGGAACGTTGATATTAGCCAAATCCAAAACCTTCTCCTGCTTAGACTCAACAACAACCCTATCAATGATTGGAAGATTAAAATAAAAACCAGCCCTCAACTTCTTATCAAAACGCTTAGGACTCAAAGGATAACCCTTCCAGTCCTGTCTATAACCTTCAGGAAGCACAACATCACCTTTGAAAGGAAGCTTAAAATAATTACGAAACAAGAAATCATTACTACCAACACAATCAGTAATGTACTTGTCAACAACTGTCTTATCAACAGAATCATTCTTAGGCAAGCCAGACAAAAAACTTCTTTTGTAACCAGCAGGAAGATGATAATCCTTAAAAGGAACATGATAATGAAGCCACCTGCAAAAACTATCACTACCAACTATGTTCTTAGCAACATCCTTCTCAGAAGCAACAATCCTTTCCAAATCATCCTTATCAGCCTTAATACCAGGATTAAACTTAATCCTTCTCTCAATAACCTTACCCTTCCTAAAATGCAAGCCCTGCTCGTACTCATTAACAGTCTTGCAAAAACTCATCCCCTTCAAGACATCCAACAACTCAAGCACAAAACCCATTTTGCTATCCTAAAGTAGTCAAGAATTTAAAAATATTTGTGTACTAAAGAACAATTCTTAGAATAAAAACAAAAAAATAAATAAAAACTTACTTCTTTTTCTTAGCTTCAACCTTGCAATCCTTGCAGCAAGAACAACACATCTTCTTAACACCAAACATCAAGAAAGCTATAGTATACCAATTAAGGCCCCAAAAAGTCCACTTTCCCAAATCCTGCAACAAAAACAAAACACCGGCAAGCAACAAAAGCAAGCCAAACATCATCTTACATTTACACATAAAATCACCTCTAAAACAACCCAAGAATTACCACTATATAAAGGTTGTCTAAACATTTCATGGTCAAAACCAATAAACAAAAAGATTATTAATAAGTATATTTTTATATAAACATACGAGGTGTATAATATGAAATTTGTTGCTAAAGGAAAATTTATAGGCTATGAAGGTAATGCGTTAGAGCCGACCGCTCTTGTTTTAGAAATACATGATAATGAAGGTAAGTTATTTGAGAACGAAAAAATGATGATAGTTGGTAAGCGCTTCGCAACCCATCTAATGAAAGCGTTAACTTATACTTACGCATCTCGCTTAGTAAGTACTGGAGCTAAAGTAAAAATACTAATTGAGCTGCATAAATAAATTAATTATAAACAGGTCATACAAAAGACAAAACTATTTTTTTGTCAGTGGCTATTATAAATTCTAAACTTGTTCTTTCGTATTTTTAAATTCTTCCGTCTTCTCTTCCGAAACATTTAAATATAAGTTAATTAGATTATTGTACTTAAGTTATTGTTTTTTGTTATTTTAATAAGTTAAATAAGCTAAGTTATTAAGTTTGTAGTCGAGGGGATTAATGGCAAGGGTTAATATTGAGGTTCCAGATGAGCTGCACAAGAAATCTAAAGTAGCATGTGCAATCAAAGGAATAACCCTTATCGAATTCATAAATCAAGCAATAGATGAGAAACTTAAAAGGAAGGAAGAAAAATGAAGAAACAGACTAGAAACACACTGATTGTTGCCTTCCTGCTAATTCTTACAATGGGAACAGTACTTGGAGCGACGAGCTCATCAACAATAGACTGGAACTGGCTGCAAAAGATGCTATTAAACATGTCAAGTGATATACAACAACTAAAGACAACAACAACGCAGACACAAACAACAACTAACCAAATATTCACTATAACAACAGAAACACAACAAAGCACAGCACAAATAGAACAAACAACACAAGAAATACAAGAAACAGTAGAAGAAACAAATGACATAGTCAAACAAACAAGAGACTACCTGACTGATGAAGTTTTCCCAGCAATAAAAGAAGACAAAGCAATACTGAAAGCGATAATAGACAATGAAGCAACAGCATGGAACAAACTATTAGAGATGCAAGAAGAATTAGAAAAATATAATGAACAATTAGCAGAAGGTCATGCAAAACTGCAAGATTCTGACGAACAAATAATAGAACAGATAATACAGCAAAGACAAGACATAGTGACGATGAAACAACAGATAGAAGAAAGATTATCACAATTATCAACACAAGTATTGCCAAGCATGGTAGCAATACATGAAGAAATAACAGCACTACAAGGAAAGCTTGGAGAAAACAGCCAAGAAACAATAGCTAAACTAAACATGTTAGAAGATGAGATGCTAGACCTTGATTCTGACATAATAAACATAAGAACAATCAATGATGACAGGTATTCAATAATAAACGGAAAACTTGACGAGATAGCAGAAAGCGCAGGAAAAACACAAGAAATAATCACTGAAACAAACGCGATAAAAAAAGACATAACAAATGTAAGACAATACTTGGAAGGAGACATAAAAACAATACTTGAAAACATAGACACCACAACACAAGAGACAAATGAAGAAGTAAAAGTAGTAGACCAAAAACTAGAAGGGATAAGATACTATCTGGAATATGTGGTATACCCAGAAATAGATGCGAACAAGCAAAAACTAGAAGCAATACAAGCAAGACAAGAACAAGTATGGAACGACCTAGCATACATAAAACAAAAAGTTGACGAGAGCAGCGAAGAGATAAAAGCAGACAGAAAAGATATAGACAAGCTAGGACAGGAATTCTCACAACAACTATACTCAAACCAGATAATAATAAAACAGATGGACCTAAAAGTTTCAGAGCTATTAGACAAGATGAGCACTGAAACACTAACAAAACTAGACAGCATAGACAAAGATTCT
>Ga0315273_10007466_pt1 | contig 13705 bp, 10 predicted proteins | sample YL17G02_0_MG_FD_205753 | JGI IMG/M metagenome (GOLD analysis project Ga0315273, IMG submission 205753) | Sediment microbial communities from Yellowstone Lake, YNP, Wyoming, USA - YL17G02_0 | ecosystem: Environmental > Aquatic > Freshwater > Lake > Sediment | place: USA: Wyoming | collected... | reverse complement strand
CTCTTCCGGAGATGAGGGTCTCTTGGATTTTCCTCGGTTTGGCGATTCCTCTCGCCTTCGTCGATTTTTATTATCTCGAACGTTCCCTCGCCTGGGTTAATTTTTCCGTTATATTTTTTCTGGGAGGGGTCATCTTTTGGAGAGGGGCCAAGCTGGCGGGAAAGAACGCCGACATCGCCTTGCAATACCGGCGGCTGAATAGCATTGTCGCCAATCTTCGCGACGGCGTGATCGGCTATGACGAAAATTTTCGGATAACCGGATTTAATCGGGCGGCGGAAGAAATTCTCGGGTTGAAAAAAGAAGAAGCGATTGGAGCGGTTGTCGCGCCGCAACTTACGGCCGACCCGAAGTGGAAGGTTCTGGCGCAAATATTCTTTCCCTCTCTCGCCCCGACCATCAAGAGGAAAAGCGAACCCGGCGTTTTTCCCCAAGTAATTGATATCGCTTTTAGCGAGCCCCGGTTGGAATTCCGGGTGTCAACCGACCGGCTCGCGGACGAGCGCGGCCGGATATTGGGTTTTGTTAAAGTCGTGCGCGACCGCACCCGGGAGGTGGAGCTTCTGGAGTCCAAATCCGAATTTATCACCGTGGCGGCGCACCAGCTCCGCACGCCTCTTACGGCGGTGAACTGGGCCCTGGAAAGCTTGAACCATGTCGAATCTTTGGCCAACGCGGAAGAAAAAGAGCTCGTCTCCACCGGTTTGGCCGCGGCGAGCAAGCTTCTAAAAATCGTCAATGATTTGCTTGACGCGGCGAAAATCGAAGAGGGCCGCTTCGGTTATTCTTTCGCGGACGTGGATATGACTCCTTTCTTGGAAGGATTACTAAACGACCACTCGGTTATTGCCAAGGAGTACCAGGTTTCGCTTTATTTCGACCGGCCGACCGGATCGATAATCCTTTATGCCGACAAAAACCGGCTTTATACCGCCCTATCCAACCTGCTTAACAACGCCATTAAATACAATGTTCCCAACGGAGAAGCGCGGGTCAAACTGGAGCGTTTGGCGGACAAACCCTATGCCCTTCTGACCATAAAGGACACCGGAATGGGTATTGACGCGGAAGGACTGAAAAAACTTTTTACCAAATTTTATCGCGGTGAAAATGTGGTAAGGAAAGAAACCGAAGGTTCCGGTCTCGGGCTCTACATAACCAGAAACATCATTTTGCGTCACGGCGGCGCGATTTCCGCCGAATCAGAGCTGAACCGCGGCACGACTTTTTACATAGAATTGCCCACTGATCCCCGGCTCGTCCCGCCTAAGGAAACGGCGTTCGAAGAAGCGTAAAAGAATAATTTATTACTGATTTTTTAGATGCCTGAACTCCCTGAAGTGCAAACCGTTGTCAATGACCTGAAGAATAAGGTTATCGGCCGGAAGATTGTTTCGGTCTGGGTCGGCGCGCCCGGACTTGTCAAAAAAGGAACAGTCGAGCGTCTCAAAAAGGAACTTATCGGCCGGAAAATATTAAACGTCGACCGCCGGGCCAAGAATATTCTTTTTTATTTGAGCGGAGAAAGTGTTCTTCTCGTTCACCTGAAAATGACCGGGCATTTTTTGTATAAAAAAGCCGCTGGCCAGGGAATAGCCGAAGACAAGGATTTCGAGGAGAGCGAGTATATCCGTTTTGCCCTTTGTTTGGACAATGGCAAAATTCTCACTCTTTCCGATTTAAGAAAATTCGCCAATATAATTTTTTTTGACCGCGAGGAAGAGGCCGGGAATTATTTAAAATTATTCGGCCCGGACGCTTTGGAAATAAACATCGATGATTTCGTCCGCTTCATCCGTAAGAAGAGAAGCCGGATAAAACCGTTGTTGATGGACCAGTCCGCGCTCGCCGGAATCGGCAATATTTATTCCGATGAGATTCTTTACCGCGCCAAAGTTCATCCCTTGGAGAGAGCGGATAAGCTGACCGACGCGGAAATCAAAAAAATTTATTCCGCCATGAGAACTATTCTTTCGGAAGCGATAAAAAAGCGCGGCACTTCGGTTTCCGATTTCCGCGACATCGCCGGCCAAGAGGGCCATTACGAAGAAAAACTTCTGGTCTATGGGCGCGAGGGCTTGCCTTGCCTTGCCAAAGACGGGAGAATTGTGAGGATAAAGATAGCTGGACGTTCGGCCTATTTCTGTCCGGTCGAACAAAAACTTAAAAAGCAGAACAAATGATTATTTTCCTTTACGGCGAGGACTCATACTCGCGGCTTAAAAAAAAGGCGCTTATCATCGCCGAATATCGCGCGAAACGCGGCAACTTGAATATCGAAGAATTCGGCGCCGAAATTGATTGGCCGATCGCGGCAGAGGTTTTTCTGAAGAATCAATCTCTTTTCGGTGGAGTCAAACTCGCCGTCATAAACGAACCGGATTTCGACGCGCTCTCCAAGGAGGAGGTCAAGCGCTTTAGAGCTTTATTGAAAGAATTCATCGACGACAAAGAAAACGTTGTTTTATTTTCTTCTGTTTCGGCCGCGGACGCGCCGGCCTTTTTTCTGAAAAAACCGGTTATCTCCGATAAATACGAATTGCCCAAGGGTCAGAAAATTTTTGATTTCATCAAAAAAGAAGCGGAAGAAAGAGGGTTGGTTTTGTCAGCCGAGACGGCCCGCGAAATCGCCGACGCTTTCGGTTCGGACACCTGGATGATCGCCACCGAGCTCGACCGTTTGGCTTTATCCGGCAAAGCCGACTTTAAGACGAGGGGGAAGAATTTAAATTATTTCGGTCTGTCTAATATCTTAAAATCCGGACGCGGTGTCGGAGAAAAACTTAACGCCCTGGAACTTTTAATCAGCGTTCTCAAAGAAGAGCCGGCCCGGATATTCAACGGCTTGCCTTACGGCCGATATTTTCCCGAAGAGCCGGGGAAGTGGTACGAAAAACTCGCCGATTATGACGCGATGGTTAAATCGGGGAAACTTGATTACGAAGAGGTCTTACTGGACTTGGCTTTGAGCTGACGAGTCAGCCGCGATTTAAGCCGCGCCGCTTTATTCTTTTTAATTAAATTAGTCCGGGCCGCCTTATCGAGAGCTTGATAAACCGAAGGCAGCATTTCTTTCGCTTTTTCGAATTCATTGGCGGAAAGAGCTTTTTTGTATCCGCGCAAATTTGTCCTGACCGAATCCTTCCGGCGAAGATTCATTTTTTGTCGGCGATGAGATTGTCTTAGCGCTTTTTTAGCGGATTTTATTTTCGGCATTTATTTATGAAAAAAGTATGGAGCGTCAGACGTCAGGTGTCAAGAAACAGGCGAGAAGATGACCATCTTGTATTCTCCCACGACTGTATTATTTTACACGACAAGTAAGACACTCCGAATTTAGTTATTGGTTATAAGTCGTTAGTCGTCGGTTGTAGGTCGATATATTCGTCCCTCTATACTATCGGGACAAGTACTGATTCGTAAGGAATCCTGTTGTAGGTCGTTAGTCATTAGTCGTCAGTTGCGCGTCGTAAGTCATTCGTACATTCGTCCCAATTCGTACATTCGTATGGTGTGCCGCCAGTCATTCGTATATTCGCCCAGATTCGTAAATTCGTATGGTAGCATCTATATATTCTCGTAATGCCGCACCAGACAACTTTTCATTAACTTTGTCAAGCTGATTGGCTTATCAAAATCAATGTCTCTGGTATTTATGGTTATCGCCAACAAATCGATTCGCCAGCCAGCGCGCTCGTTAATCTGCTTAGGAAAGGTCTGTGAAAACAGTTCACACGTCCGGTAGAGCCGTTTCAGCTTAGTCGAGGTCATATTATCCTCTGGCATCAGTTTGGCCGGGTTGTTGGCCGAGTTATCCCCATTGTTTTGGCCGAGTTGGCCGGGTTCGCCAAAAGTTTTCACTTCCACGAAAACAAGCGTTTTTTCAGGGCTTTTTGCTATTATATCGATCTCGCCCCAGGGCTTACGATAGTTTCTTTGTAGCAGACGATACCCTTTATCCACAAGATATTTACAGGCCAAATCCTCGCCGATTTTGCCGATGAAATCCTTACGTTTATTTTCCATAAATATTTTATTTTACAACCAACAACGGTATAATTTAAATAATGTTATCGTGAGAAACATCAAATAACAAATCACTAACCTACGAATATATCCGTGGTCTTGTAGAGGGAGAGGGATGTTTTACTTTCTGTACGCGCACTAACACACTAGGAGTTAAAGAGAGAGTACCGGCTTTTAGTGTTGCAATGCATGAAAGGGATACGGATTTATTAATTCAGATTAGGGATTTTTTGCACCTTAAAAATACTGTTTATAATTTTAAAAATCATCAAGATGACGGCTGTAAAAGAGGGAGAAGGGCGGTCCTGATAGTTAGAGAGTTCGGATCACTTAAGAATGTTATTATTCCGTTATTTTATGGGAAGTTGCATGGATATAAGGGGAAGCAATTCTCTGACTGGCTAGAGAAAATCGGTGAAGATTCATCGGTGCCAAAAAGTTTCAAGCTACTCCACCGTTTACACAAGTGTGGCTTCTACCGTGATAATCCAGCATTTAATGATTAACGGTTAGATGTATCTTTTGGCGTCGAGGCGACAGATTTGAGTACCTTGTGTAATGTTTTCACATCTCTAAACAAATCCATCCTTGTCTACACATGTCTACACATTATTTTGCGACACTGTTTCCACATCCGAGTGTGTAGACAGCGTCGCAAAATATTATTTACACATTTGTCTACGCAAAGGTGTTTAGCAGGTGTTTGCCAACCCGGCCAAAGCTTAACCCGGCCACTTTGGCCGGGTTGGATTTATCCAACTAGGTTCAGATAGCTGATTTAAAATTTTACGGTAGATAATTCAATAAATTATTTCGCTTCTTCAAAAATCTCGTTTCTTCTAACAAGCTTTTTCAAAAATTCCCGGTTCTGTGAAGAATATTGATGGGCGGTATAGGATTCGAACCTATGACCTCTTCGGTGTAAACGAAGCGCTCTAACCAACTGAGCTAACCGCCCATGGGCTCAAAGAAAGATCAAGGAGACGTTCCGCTCCGACCTTGTGTCGGAGTCCGACTTTGGTCGGACCGCTGAGCTATGCGCCCATATGCCGATAATACATTATAGCCGAGACGGTTCGCAATCAATCGGAAAAAGGGATTGACAAGCTCCTCCTCTTATCGTAGGATGATTCTAAAGTCGTAAATATAAAATTACTCTAAATATGGGAAATATGGAGAGAGGTATTGCCGAAAGAGAAGGAAGTAGAGAGGTCCCCCAGGAACCTACTAGCTTAGAAGGGATTCGAGGAGCTCTTATGATCACGAGCTCAACCATGGAAATAGATGGTCTCATAGAAAAAGCCATGGGGTTGATTCTGCGGGAAAGAAGAGAAGGGCAGGAAGGGCAGGGGGAAAAAGGAGGGATAGATTCCGAAGATGTAATATCAAGGGCTCTTTGTAAAAATGAGGTCGTCCGGCTTGCGGCGAAAATACGACAGAAACTCACCGGTGATAGTCGCGATCATGTGGAGGCGATTATCGAGGAAATAGGAAGAAAGGTGCTTCGCGCGTAGCTAAGGAAGCCGTTAATTAGATGAGGCCGGAAGAAGAAGGTTCTCTTTGTTGGTCCCGGGGAATGAAGAAAATGAAATTCTATCTCCCGGGATCCTGAATGGGGCCCTGCCCTGTTGGAGAGAACGCAAACGAGGAGGGGGTTGTCGATAAGACAGCCCCCTTTCCGTTTACAAATAGGCGCCATCAATTTTCGAATTTTCGATTCTTGATTATTAGGTTTGAATGTAGTCCTATTTTTAACAAAACATTATTGATGCGACTGCGTTTGGGAATAGCGCACCCTTGACAATACACAAAAGACCTGCTTTCTTTAATAAAAGGCCATAAACAGAAATAAACATATGGGAATAGAACGGATTAGAAAAGAGGACGAAAAAGACGCAAGAGAGGCGGCGTTGTGGGCGGCAGAGCTCGATAAAAGAAAAACCCGAGTAAAACTAGAGAAACTTTCTCTCCGGGCCGAAGCGGAAGCAAAGAAGCAGATAATTCAAATTGGAAAGCAGACACAGGAGGAGATTAGAACCTGCGGATCAACTATTAAACGATATAAGGATCAAATTGAACGGTTAGAAAGAGCGCGGAGAACCATTGGCGAGCAGAGAGAAGAAGTGGGGAGAGGACTCCACGATACCGGAGAAGTTACGGATGACATGCAAAAGTTAGAGGAAGGCGGTTTTCGTTCATCTTTGAGAAAAGCAGGGAAATTATCGGAGAGATACGGCTCTATTGATAAAAAATTAGAGAAAATAGATGTGGGCTACGAGACCGAGATAACCCAGTTGAAAACAAAACTGGAGGAACAAGAAAAATTATTGGAACAAAAGACCCAATCTTTGAGAGATAAAACAGAGCAATATGAGCGATTTTTGAAGGAGAATCAAGAAAGGCGCGAGAGAACGGAAGAAGAACGGGCTGCTGGAGAGGAAAATAGGAGAAAAGAAGGATGGCAGAAATTTAGGATGGAGCATGGAGAAGACTACAGCCGGGGGAACGCTCCTGAACAGATGGTCTCTGCCGCGGGACGGGAAGGAGACGAGAGGGCAGCGCAGGGAGAAAATAAGGAGAGAGAGGAAGGAATGGAAAGAATTAAGGACTTACTGCCCGAAGGACTAGATGGTGTTTATCGTCGTTTTCTCCGCAAAGACCTGTCGGAAATTATCAGAGAAGGGAAGATAGGTTGGCCTACAAGCGAGCAAATAGAAAGCGCGAAAGAAGCAGGTTATACCCAGACCATTATTATTCCCGAGGGATTATCTTCTTTAGATATGCTCAAAACTCTTTATTCCATCGGACCGCAGCAGGGCCCCTGGGAAGTGATTCTTTTAGGGGAAGTCCCTGAAGGGAGAGAGAGGAGTCCAGAGACGAATTTTGAGGCAGTAGAAAAACTTCGAGAAATTGCAGGATCAACGGAGACAGAAGAAAAAGGGAGGATTATCTTCGTGAGACCGGGTGACATTATGGCGGATTCGCCCGAGGCTGGAGAGATTTTTGGCAGAACGGAAGCCGAAACAGCAAGAGTTGTCAAAGAACTGGAAAAAATCGGAGTGGGTCCTGCGAGAGAGGCTCGCTTGTCCGAAATATTAGTCCGGCTTCTTTGCAAATATCAAGAGTATTACGATAAAAATGATGGAGACGGAAAGAAGGCGTGGAAGGATCTTTATAGTTCATTGTTGACGTCGCCGATTGGAAAGCAGTGGACCGCACAGTTCCCATTCGATATCGGTGGACAGACTGCTCTTGTTGGGCTTTATACGCAGCATGGAGATGCGATAAAAATTTTAATGGGCAATGCTATTAGAGAGACGCTCAAAGACCAAATCGCGCATCCTTTAGTTCTCGAGGTAAAAAGATAAGAGGATAATCCCCCGTTTCTTTTCTAGGGACAGAATTCGGCACGGCAGGGATCGAACCTGCGACCGGGCGCTTATAAGACGCCTGCTCTACCACTGAGCTACGTGCCGTCCGACTTTGGTCGGACCACTGAGCTACGTGCCGGGACTGAACTGACCGCTAACAACTGACAACTAACGACTCACCACCTACGACTCATGACTAACAGCTGGCAATCTTTTTATACCAAAAAACAAACGTTTCGGAAATACGGCCGTAGGTCGTTAGTTGTCGGTCGTAAGTTGTAAGTTGCGTGCCGCAAGCCATTCGTATATTCGTCCCTCTATGACTATCGGGACAAGTACTGATTCGTACATTCGTCCCTCTATACTATCGGGACAAGTACTGATTCGTATATTCGTAAGGTAACTGACGTTAAACCTTCCCCGGTTTAATCTTGAACTGCTTGATTATCGCGTAGAATTCTTCCTGTTCGAGCAATTCTTTTTCAAGAAGTTTTTCGGCAATTTTCTTCAAGGCCGGCTTGTATTGATTGACAATTTTTTTCGCCAGCTTATGGGCCGAACCGATTAATTTTTTGATTTCGTCGTCTATTTCTCCGGCGATTTTCTCCGAGTAATTGTTGTCGCTGACGATTCCCCGTCCGAGAAAAACCGCTTCTTCTCCATTTCCGAAAGCCACCGGCCCGAATTTTTCGCTCATGCCGAAGCGGGTAACCAGATCGCGGGAGAGTTCGGCCGCCTGCTTCAAGTCCTGGGTGGCGCCGGTGGAAATTTCGCCCAGAAGTTCTTCTTCCGCGGCATAGCCGCCGAGGATAACGGCGAGGTCGGCCAAAAATTGCCGTCGCGTTTTAATCCGCCGTTCCTCAACCGGCAATTTTATGGTATATCCGCCAACTCGGCCGCGGCTCACGATGGAAATTTTGTGCACCGGGTCGGAATCTTTCAGTCCGGCGGCAACCAAGGCGTGACCGGCTTCGTGAAAAGCGGTGATTTTTCTTTCATTTTCGGAAACCAGGCGGCCTTTGCGCTCGGGCCCTAGAAGTACTTTCTCCGTCGAATTGTAAATATCCTCCTGGCTGATGGATTTTTTGTCATGGCGCGCCGCGAGTATGGCCGCTTCATTCATCAGATTGGCTAAATCGGCGCCGGAGAATCCGGGAGTGCGCACCGCCACCTTGGACAAATCGACACTCGGGTCCAGGGGTTTATTTTTGCTGTGGATTTTCAGTATTGCCTCGCGTTCCCTGATGTCCGGTAAATCAAGATAGATGCGCCGGTCGAAGCGTCCGGGACGAAGCAGGGCCGAATCAAGAACATCCGGCCGGTTAGTCGCGGCCAAGACAATAACGTTGGTATCTCTGTCGAAACCGTCCATTTCTACGAGGATTTGGTTTAAGGTTTGTTCCCGTTCGTCGTGCCCGCCGCCCAATCCGGCTCCCCGTTCCCGTCCGACGGCGTCAATCTCGTCAATGAAAAGAATCGACGGCGCGGCTCGTTTGGCCGTGGCAAAAGCATCACGCGTTCGGGCCGCTCCCACGCCCACGAACATTTCCACGAATTCCGAGGCGGAAATATGGAAAAAAGGAACATTGGCCTCGCCCGCCACGGCGCGGGCAAGAAGGGTTTTTCCCGATCCGGGCGGCCCCATCAGAAGCACGCCGCGGGGGATTTTCGCGCCGAGATCCAGGAATTTTTTGGAATTTTTCAGAAAATCAACTACCTCCTCCAGCTCTTGCTTGGCTTCGGTCAGGCCGGCGACATCCTTGAAAGTTATCCGGTCTTCTTTGAGGTTGGTGAAAAGATGGAGGTTGGCGCGGCCGAACATAAGCGCCTGATTCGCTCCGGCGCTGGCTTTCCGGAAGAAGAACAGGAAGAAAAGGACGATGAGGATTCCGGGCAGGAGGATTGGCAGGATAACGCCAAGCCAGATATTTCTGGCCGACTGGTTTTTAATACTGACATCAACTTTCCGGATTATCTCCGGAGAAATGCCGTAGCTTGAAAAAATTTCCAGCACCCCGGTCGAGGGCTCTTTTTCGGAGACGAGCTTTTCATCATTAAAAAGGTCGACGAAAAGGGTGTCGCCGGAAACCTCGATTTTTTTTACTTCGCCGGCCGTTACCTTGCCGGCCAGCTCGTTTAGACCGATATTTTTTCGGGGTTCGCTTTGGGGAAAGGCGGAGAAAAATAAGGCAAGGGAGACAAAGACGATGGCGGCCCAGCTAAGGATTCTTAGCGTTTGTTTAGCCATTCTTATTCAGCTTGAGAATAATTCTTTTTTCTTCCGGCTTGATTGATTCGATGACGAAGTCGTATTTGTTGCCGATAGTGAGTTCGGTTTTCATGGCATCGGAGCCGCCGAACTCGGAAACGTGAATTAAGCCGATGATGTTTTCGTCGAGCCGGATAAAGACGCCGAAAGGATTGAATTTATGGACCTCGCCTTGCACGCGGTCGCCGACTTTATAGCGTTCGGGAACATTTTTCCAAGGATCGTCCTGCAGGACTTTGAGAGACAAGGAAATGCGATTGCCTTTAATATCGACGATTTGCGCTTTGACCATATCGCCGACGGAAACAATGTCTTTCGGCGAATCAATCAAGCGGTGGCTTAATTCGGAAATATGAATAAGACCTTCTATTTCCGGGTTGTCGGCAAAGCGGATAAAAGCGCCGAAATTAGCCAAGCCGGAAATAATGCCGGCAACCACGTCGCCGGGCTTGTATTGGTTGATTAAATCCTTGACGTTTTGGCTCAAAACCTCTTTTTCGGAAATAATCAGCTTATTGGTCCGCTGATTCAACCCGATTATTTTCACTTCCAATTCTTGGCCGACAAATTTGGACAATTCTTCGATAATTTTTTCCCGGCTTTGGTCGGGGACGCGGGGATAATGTTTCACCGACAACTGGGAAACCGGAAGAAAGGCCTTGAGTTCGTTTAACTCGGCGACGAGGCCGCCGCTGTTCGCCGCCGCCACTTTTACCTTAATCGGCTCGTCTTTTTCCTGAAGCTCTTTGACAATGAGCCAGGATTTCTGCTTGTCCGCCTCGGCCAAAGAAAGTTCCACGTAGCCGGAATCGTTTTCCGTTTCAGCCACTTTGGCGCTGATGGTGTCTCCGGGATTCAGACCCCTGATGATGTCTTTGGCGTTGATTAATTCCTTGCCGTAGATGATTCCGGTTCCGGTTCTGGGGACCTCGAAAAAAACCGCCCGGGGCGTCTTTTCCAACAATCGGACTTCGATAATTTCTCCTTTTTTGACGAAGGGAACTATCTCCGGTTTGGCCTTGATTATCTGGGAAAGGGTATCCATATGGGGCTAATGATAGCGAAAGGCATATTGAAAATCAAGGATTTTTTTGATAGATTAATGATGATGATTATCACTTGGCACGGCGGAGGATGTTACAGGGTGGAGACGCCCGATTTTAATTTGATAATCGACCCGGACACTTCTCCCAGGGCCGGCCGCCTTAAGGCCGATCTGGTTCTTAGGACTTCGAGCCGAGCGCCTTTTATTGCCGGAGAAAACGAGATTGTCGGTCCGGGAGAATATGAAATCGGCCGGGCTAAAGTGCGTGGCGTGGCGTTGCCGTCTGAAAATAGCAACGAGATAAGAACCGCTTATCGGGTTTTGCTTCAGGATATCCGCTTGGGTTTTTTCGGCGGCAAGGAATTCAGTCCGAGCGAGGAAATTCTTGAATCGTTGGACGGGATAGACATTCTTTTTATTTTTGACGGCAAAGCTGCTCCGGAGTTGGTCAAAATCATCGAACCGAGAATCGTTATTCCCAATTCCGAAGAGGTGAAAAAAATCGAGGCCATGTTCGGCCAGAAAACCGAACCTCGGGAAAAACTGGTTTTGAAGAAAAAGGACCTCTCGGAGAAAGAAGGGATAGACGTTGTTATTCTTAAATCCTAAAAATACAAATGGAGAAACCAGCCGTTAAGAAAGAAAATTTTGAGAAAAGGGAGATAACCGAAGAACTTCGCGAATCGTACTTGGACTACGCGATGTCCGTTATCGTCGGCCGCGCCTTGCCCGACGTGCGCGACGGCTTGAAGCCGGTTCAGCGCCGTATTCTTTGGGCGATGTGGGACGCGGGCATTACCGCGAGCGCGAAATCGCGCAAGTCGGCGAATATAGTCGGAGAAGTGCTCGGCCGTTATCATCCGCACGGCGACACGGCGGTTTACGATGCCATGGTGCGCCTTGCCCAGGATTTTTCCATGCGCTACCAGCTTATCACCGGCCAGGGCAATTTTGGCTCGATTGACGGCGATAACCCAGCCGCTATGAGATATTGTGTCGCCGGCGATACGCTCGTTTTAACCGATGAAGGTCTGTTGCCGATCGCCGATATCGCCGAGGGAACGAAAAAAAATATCAATCTGAAAGTTTTAAACTATAAAGGAGAAAAGGTTAAGGCGGAGAGATTTTTTAATTCCGGTAAGCACAAGGTTATAGAAATTATTACCGAACAGGGTTATCGGCTAAAGGGGTCGCGCAACCACCCCGTTCTTTGCTGGCGGCTTGATGAATTTGGGCGACCAGCTTTCCATTGGAAATTGCTTCAGGATATAGAGCCCGGAGATTGCGCCGTCTTGAGTCGAAAGGGAATTTTCGGAGCGAAAAACTTGGATCTCCGGCCATTCCGCCCTGTTTTTTCCAAGAAGGTTAAGGCCATTCGGCTGCCTTCTTTTATGAGCAAGGACTTATCTTTTCTCTTAGGAGCTTTGGTTTCCGAGGGCAGTTTTCACCAAAAACAGATTATTTTTAACAATAAAGACGCGGATTTTTATTCGAAGGTTAGGCGAATAATAATCAGCCAATTCCCCGGAGTTAAATTATATGAGAGAAAGATTAAAGGGGATTGTTTCGAACTGGCCATTTATCATCAAATGGCGGTTGAATTTCTAAAAAACATCGGTTTGACCAGCGTCCGTTCCGATAAAAAAGAAATACCTTTTTCGGTTCTTCGCTCAACCGAGAACGTTATCATCGCTTTTCTTCAAGGACTTTTTGAAGGAGACGGGAGCGTTGTCTTCCATCAGGACAAGAGACACAAAGGGAGATCAGTGGAATTAACTTATATCTCTAAAAGTCAGAAGCTCATCGAGCAGCTGAAGATTTTACTTTTAAGTTTCGGTGTCGCCACAACAAAGCCCTATAAGGATAAAAGAATCGTCTGTTATAAATTAATTATCGCCGGACAGAATAATATTTCCAACTTTGCGCAAAAAATAGGTTTTTTTTCCAACCGGAAAAAAACAATTCTCTCGCGAGTGTCGGAACTTAACCGGTCGGTAATGAGCAAGACCGATTTTATTCCTTTCCTGAATGATTACTTCAGGGGGAAATATAAAAATGACTTTATCAAGCGGCACAATCTAGACCGCTACAATAAATTACAGGCAAACCGCGGAGCGCTCGTAAAAATTTTAAAGGAAGAAGACATCAGGATTATTGACTGGCTTCTGAAGGAAAAATATTTTTTCAACCGCGTCAAGGAAATAAGCCTGAAAAACGAAGAAGAGAACGTTTATTCCTTGAAGATTAAATCGGCTTGCCATTCTTTCGTTGCCGGCGGCTTCATCAATCACAATACGGAAGCGCGCTTATCGAAAATCGCCGAAGAAATCCTCGTCGACATTGACAGAGAAACCGTGGACTGGATGCCGAATTACGACGGCATGCATCGGGAGCCCAAAGTTCTGCCGGCTAAGGTTTCTCAATTGCTTTTAAACGGAAGCGTCGGTATTGCCGTCGGCATGGCGACGAACATTCCGCCGCACAATTTGAGAGAAGTGGTCGAAGCGGAAAAATACCTAATCGACCATCCGGATGCTTCCTCGGAGGACTTGATGGATTTCATTAAGGGACCGGATTTTCCGACCGGCGGCATAATTTATGACCGGAAAGCGATTACGGAAGCATATTCAAGCGGCCGGGGTTCCATTGTTACGCGCGGCGTCGCCGAAGTTTCCGACCGCCAAATCGTCATCGCCGAAATTCCATACCAGGTGAATAAGGCAGAACTCATTATTAAAATCGCCGATCTCGTCCGGGAGAAAAAAATCGAAGGCATCCGCGACATCCGTGACGAATCCGACAAAGACGGCTTGAGCATCGCTATCGACTTGAAAAACGACGCCGTCCCGCAAAAGATTTTGAATCAGCTTTACAACTACACCGAACTGCAGAAGAATTTCAATTTAAATATGATTGCCTTGTCCGGCGGCTTGAAGCCGGGACTTTTGTCCATTCGCGACGTTCTTTCCGCTCATCTCGAGCATCGCCGCGAAG
>Ga0315273_10007465_pt1 | contig 13705 bp, 10 predicted proteins | sample YL17G02_0_MG_FD_205753 | JGI IMG/M metagenome (GOLD analysis project Ga0315273, IMG submission 205753) | Sediment microbial communities from Yellowstone Lake, YNP, Wyoming, USA - YL17G02_0 | ecosystem: Environmental > Aquatic > Freshwater > Lake > Sediment | place: USA: Wyoming | collected... | reverse complement strand
CCGGCTGAAGCCGGACCTACGACCGGCGCGCCACATCCCCTCGAGGGGCAGCGAACAAAGGGAGCGTGGGGGGCTTTCATCTCAGTCGAGAAAGTCGCAGTGTTTCTCGACGTGCGCCGCGAGATCGAGCGAGTGCTGGCGCACCAGGCGGTCGGCGAGTTCCGTATCGCGGGCTTCGAGCGCCTCGATGATCCGCATGTGATCGATGATCGAGCGTGCCGCCCGGTCGCTTTGCGAAATCGTCATCCGGCGGATCGCGCGTACGTGGATGAACAGATTGTCGATCGTCTTGCCCATGAGATGCGAGCCGGAGAGCCGGATGATCGCCTGGTGAAACGCGATGTTGGCGTCCGAATACTCGTGGATGTGCTCGGCCGGCGTCGCGTTGCGGAATTCGTCGAACATCGTGCGCAGCGCCGCGATGTCCTGGTCCGACGCATGCAGCGTCGCAAGCCGGGCCGCCATGCTTTCCAGCGCCGCCCACATCTCGATCATCTCGATGATCTGCTTCTTCGTCTTGCGGACGATATAGCCGCCGCGGCGCGGCACGGTGCGGAGGAACCCTTCCTGCTCGAGCAGCGTCATCGCTTCGCGGATCGGCGTCCGGCTGACGCCCAGCGCAAGGCTCAGCTGACGCTCGTCCAGCCGGATCTCATCGCGGTGCGAATAGATGTCCGCATCCATGATCGCCTGCTTGAGGGCCGCATAGGCCTTGTCGCAGAGGCGCGTGTTGCTCGCGATCGGCCGCAGCGCCAACGGCGGCGGCGCGGGCGTGCTGAGAAGCGTGGACATGTTCCGACCGTGTGTTGACAAGCCTTGGTATACCACATACCTTATGCCAGATCGTGAAAAAATCCAAGCAGTGACCACCGGCCGGACGAACGAACCACCTGCCAGACGACGGGGGACATCATGCAAGAAGCGGCCGGAAAATCCGCGTCCAAGCCAACGACGACGGCGGACGACACACTCAGACAGAAGACCCGCGACGCCAATGTCATCTCGGGCGGCCATCTGGTCGCGAAGGCGCTGAAAAGCGAGGGTGTCGACACGATCTTCACGCTCTGCGGCGGCCACATCATCGACATCTACGACGGCTGCGTCGACGAGGGCATTCGCATCATCGACGTGCGTCACGAGCAGGTCGCGGCACACGCCGCCGACGGCTACGCGCGCCAGACCGGCAAGCTGGGCTGCGTGGTCACGACCGCCGGGCCCGGTTGCACGAACGCGGTCACCGGCATCGCGACGGCCTTTCGCTCGGAAAGCCCGGTCCTGCACATCGGCGGGCAGAGCGCGCTCGTCCAGTGGAAGATGGGCGGTCTGCAGGACCTGCCGCACGTCGACATGATGCGGCCCATCACCAAATTCGCGTCGACCGTGATGTCGACGGAACGCGTTGCCGACATGATTGCCATGGCGGCGCGCGAGTGTTTCGCGGGCGCCTACGGCCCGGTCTACCTCGAGATCCCGCGCGACGTGCTGGATCGCGAGATCGACGTCGCCAAGGCCGTGGTCCCCAAGCCGGGCCACTACCGCGCGTCGCCGCGCGCGGTCGGCGATCCGAACGACATCGAGAGGCTCGCCGACATCCTCGTCGATGCCGAACGTCCCGCGATTCTCTTCGGCCAGCAGGTATGGGCCGCGCGCGGGGACAAGGAAGCGGTGGAGCTTCTGCGCGGGCTCGACATTCCGGGTTACTTCAACGGCGGGAGCCGTGGGCTGCTTCCGCCCGGGGACCCGCATCACTTCGACCGGACCCGCACGCAGGCCTTTGCGAAAGCGGACGTCGTCGTGATCGTCGGCACGCCGTTCGACTTCCGCATGGGCTACGGCAAGCGGATCTCGGCGCCGGCGCTGGTGCAGATCGACATGGACTACCGCACGGTCGGAAAGAACCGCGACATCACGTTCGGCATCGTCGGACATCCCGGCGCAGTGCTGGGCGCGGTGCTGCAGGCGGCGAAGGGCCGGATCAAGAACGACAAGCGGCAGGCGCGCAAGGCATGGATGAAGGAACTCTCGGCGGCCGAGGACGCGGCCGCGGAAAAGCTGATGCCGCTGTTCAAGTCGAACAGCACGCCGATTCATCCGTACCGCGTCGCGTACGAATTGAACGAGTTTCTCACCGACAACACCGTGTACATCGGCGACGGCGGCGACGTCGTCACGATCTCGGCGCAGGCGGTCCGGCCGCGCCGGCCCGGCCACTGGATGGACCCGGGCGCGCTCGGCAGCCTCGGCGTGGGCACCGGATTCGCGATCGCCGCCAAGCTCGCCCATCCGCAGAAGGAAATTCTCTGCTACTACGGCGACGGATCGTTCGGCATGACCGCGTTCGACATGGAGACCGCCAATCGTTTCGGCGTCCCGTATCTCGCCGTCATCGGCAACAATTCGGCGATGAACCAGATTCGCTACGGCCAGCTCGCCAAATACGGACCCGAACGCGGCAACGTCGGCAACCTCTTGGGCGATGTGCCTTTCTCGAAATTCGCCGAGATGCTGGGCGGATACGGCGAAGAAGTGCGCGACCCCGCGCAAATCGCCGGCGCGCTCGTCCGCGGGCGCGAGGCGGTGGCGAAGAGCGGCCGTTCGGCGGTGATCAACATCTGGGTCGATCCCCGCGAGTACGCTCCGGGGACGAAGGCCCAGACCATGTACAAGTGACGCATCCGTCCAAGAGCAAGAGGCGAAGCGTCGCAGCGATCGGAAACGGATGCGTCATCCCCGCGCAGGCGGGGATCCAGCCTCGTTTTCGAAGCACGAGGGCGATTGCAAAGTCGCTGCGTCCCCGCCTGCGCGGGGACGACGGTATGGAAATCTGGATCAACCGAACTTATAGGGACCCGCAATGGGCAAGGCATTGGATGGCGTCGAGATTCTTGACTTCACGCACGTGCAATCGGGGCCGACGTGCACGCAGCTTCTCGCCTGGCTCGGCGCCGACGTGATCAAGGTCGAGCGTGCCGGCGAGGGTGACATCACGCGCGGGCAGCTGCGCGACATCCCGGGCGTGGACAGCCTCTATTTCACGATGCTGAACCACAACAAGCGCTCGATCACCATCGACGCCAAGCACCCGAAAGGGAAAGCGATCCTCGAAGCGCTGGTCAGGAAGTGCGACGTGCTGGTCGAGAATTTCGCGCCCGGCGCGCTCGACCGGATGGGCCTCACCTGGCAGCACATCCAGGAACTCAATCCGCGGATGATCGTCGCTTCGGTCAAGGGCTTCGGCCCCGGTCCCTACGAGGATTGCAAGGTCTACGAGAACGTCGCGCAATGCGCGGGCGGATCGGCGTCGACGACCGGCTTCGACGACGGGCCGCCGCTTGTGACCGGCGCCCAGATCGGCGATTCCGGCACCGGGCTCCATCTGGCGCTCGGCATCGTCGCCGCGCTCTATCAGCGCAAGACGACGGGCCGCGGACAGAAGGTGCTCGCCGCGATGCAGGATGGCGTCCTCAATCTCTGCCGCGTCAAGCTGCGCGATCAGCAGCGGCTCGCGCGCACCGGCGTGATGGACGAATATCCGCAGTACCCGAACGGCAAATTCGGCGACGCGGTGCCGCGCGCCGGCAATGCGTCGGGCGGCGGCCAGCCGGGGTGGATCCTGAAGTGCAAGGGCTGGGAGACCGACCCCAACGCCTACATCTACTTCATCACGCAAGCGCCCGTGTGGAAGGATATCTGCGAAGTGATCGGCAGGCCGGAGTGGCTGACCGATCCCCGCTACGCGACACCCAAGGCGCGGCTGCCGCACCTGATGGAGATTTTCGGCCAGATCGAGGATTGGACCAAGACCAAGACCAAGTTCGAGGCGATGGACATCCTCAACAAGCACGACATCCCCTGCGGCCCGATCCTGTCCATGAAGGAAATCGCCGAGGAGCCCTCGCTGCGCAAGACGGGGACGGTCGTCGAAATCGACCACCCGACGCGCGGCAAGTACCTCTCCGTCGGCAATCCGATCAAGATGTCCGACAGCGCGACCGACGTCACGCGTTCGCCGCTCTTAGGCGAGCACACCGACGAAGTCCTGGCGGAACTCGGCTTCGGCCGTGACCAGATCAGGGCGTTGCGCGCCGAGAAAGTGATCTGACCACACCCGTACGGGACGCGACTCCGCGTCGCGACGAGCAAACACTAGAGGAACGAGAATGGCGAGCGACAAGACGGAAGTCCGGCGGATTCTGGACACGGTGAAGGCGCAACGGCGGACCTCGCTCACTGCGCCGGAAGGCAAGCTCGTCTGCGACGCCTACGGCATCGTGACGCCGAAGGAAGGCGTGGCGAAGTCGGCTGCCGATGCGGCGAAGATGGCGGCGGCGATGGGCTTTCCGGTCGTGCTCAAGATCGTCTCCCCGGAAATCCTGCACAAGACCGAAGCCGGCGGCGTCCTCGTCGGGATCGGCAGCGCCGCGGAAGCCGAGAAGGGCTTCGCGACGATCATGGCGAACGCCGCGAAGTACAACGCGAAGGCAACGCTCCTCGGCGTCCAGGTCCAGCAGATGCTCTCCGGCGGGCAGGAAGTCATCATCGGCGCCGTCACCGACCCCGCATTCGGCAAGCTCGTTGCCTTCGGATTGGGCGGCATTCTCGTCGAAGTCCTGAAGGACATCACGTTCCGGCTCGCCCCGGCCTCGCGCGAGGACGCGCTGTCGATGCAGGACGGCATCGCCGCGGCCGAGATCCTGAAAGGCGTGCGAGGCGCGGATCCCGTCGATCGCGAGGCGCTCGCATCGATGATCGTCAACGTCTCGCAGCTCGTCGCCGACTTTCCCGAGATCGTCGAGATGGACTTGAACCCGGTGTTCGCGACGAAGCGCGGCGCGATCGCCGCCGACGTGCGCATCGTCGTCGACTTCGCGCCGCAGCCCGTGCGCTACCGGCCGAGCCAGGAAACGATCGTCCGCCAGATGAACCGCATCATGAGACCCGATGCGGTCGCCGTGATCGGCGCGTCTTCCGAAGAGGGCAAGATCGGCAATTCAGTGATGAAGAACCTGATCAACGGCGGCTACAAGGGCGCGATCTATCCGATCAACCCCACCGCCGGCGAGATCATGGGCAAGAAGGCGTACAAGAGCGTCAAGGACGTGCCCGGCGCGATCGACGTCGCCGTGTTCGCGATTCCCGCCAAATTCTGCGCGGCGGCGCTGACCGAGGTCGGCGAGAAGAAGATTCCCGGCGCCGTGCTCATCCCCTCGGGCTTTGCCGAGACCGGCAACATGGCCGGACAGGAGGAACTCGTCGCCATAGCGCGCAAGTACGACGTGCGCCTGATGGGGCCGAACATCTACGGTTTCTACTACACGTGGAAAAATCTCTGCGCGACGTTTTGCACCGCGTACGACGTCAAGGGCCATGCGGCGCTGTCGTCGCAATCGGGCGGCATCGGCATGGCGATCATCGGCTTCTCGCGCTCGGCGAAGATGGGCGTGTCGGCGATCGTCGGGCTCGGCAACAAATCCGACATCGACGAAGACGACTTGCTGACGTTTTTCGAGCAGGACGACAACACGACGATCATTGCCCAGCACTGCGAGGACCTGAAGGACGGCCGCTCCTTTGCCGAAGTCGCGAAGCGCGTGTCGAAGAAGAAGCCCGTGGTCATGCTGAAAGCCGGCCGCACGAGCCTCGGCGCTCGCGCCGCGAGCTCGCATACGGGGGCCCTCGCCGGCAACGACAAGATCTACGATGACGTGCTGAAGCAGTCGGGCGTCATCCGCGCGAAGAGCCTCAGAGACCTGCTCGATTTCGCGCGCGGCATTCCCGTGCTGCCGACGCCGAAGGGCGAGAACATCGTCATCATCACCGGCGCCGGCGGCTCGGGCGTGCTGTTGTCCGACGCCTGCGTCGACAACAAGCTGTCGCTGATGGCGATGCCGCCGGATCTCGATGCCGCATTCCGCAAGTTCATCCCGCCGTTCGGCGCCGCCGGAAACCCGGTCGACATCACGGGCGGCGAGCCGCCGAAGACGTACCAGAACACGATCCGCCTGGGGCTGGAGGATGCGCGCATCCACGCGCTGATCCTCGGCTATTGGCATACGATCGTCACGCCGCCGATGGTGTTCGCGAAACTCGTCGTCGAAGTCGTCGATGAAATGAAGGCGAAGGGCATCGTCAAGCCGATCGTCGCCTCGCTCGCGGGCGACGTCGAGGTCGAGGAAGCCGCCGAGTACCTGTACCAGCATGGCATTCCGGCCTATGCGTATTCGACCGAGATCCCGGTCGCGGTCCTGGGCGCCAAATACCAGTGGGCGCGCGGCGCCGGCCTCATCTGACGCGCGGGTAGTGCCGGTCGAATGACGCGCCGGTCCGCGCGCGGCCGCCACGCGGGAAAAGTAGGGTCAGACTCGACTTTTTTGCGGCCTCGCTGATGAACAGATGGTCTGCCAAAAGTCGAGTCTGACCCTACTTTTCCATGAACGCCAACCTGTACGCGCTTCTGCGCGACCATTTCGCCGACCACGGCGGAGAGCCCTGCATCCTGATCCCGGACGGCCCGGTCATTCGATACGACCGGCTCGACGCCGACTCGGCACGCATCGCCCATGCGCTGATCGACGCCGGCTGCAAGAGCGGCGACCGCGTCGCGGTCCAGGTCGACAAATGCTGGGAGGCGCTCGCGCTCTACCTCGCGTGCCTGCGCGCCGGGCTCGTCATGCTGCCGCTCAACACCGGGTACCAGAAGGGCGAGCTCGCTTATTTCTTCGGCGACGCCCTGCCCGCCGTCATCGTCTGCCGCCCCGAGTCCGCCGGTACGGTGGCGGCGCTGCGTCCCGAGGCCGTCGTGCTGACGCTCGAAGGCGGCGCGGGCACCTTGCTCGACCGGGCGGCCGACAAGCCACCCGAATTCGATCCCGTGGTGTCGAAACCGGACGACCTCGCCGCGATCGTCTACACGTCGGGCACCACGGGCCGGGCCAAGGGCGCGATGCTCACGCACCGCAACCTCGGCAGCAACGCGCTGGCGCTCACCGATTGCTGGGGCTTCACGCGCGGCGACGTGTTGCTGCACGCGTTGCCGATCTATCACATCCACGGGCTGTTCGTCGCGGTCCACTGCGCGCTGCTTTCGGCGAGCCGCATGCTGTGGCTCGCGAAATTCGATCCGCGCGAGGTGCGCGCGCTCCTGCCCCGCGCCACCGTAATGATGGGCGTGCCGACGTTCTATACGCGGCTGCTCGCCGATCCGTCGTTTGGCGCGGCCGATTGTCAGTCGATGCGACTTTTCATCTCCGGCTCGGCGCCACTCCTGCCCGATACTTTCCACGAATTCCGGCACCGCACCGGTTGCACGATCCTCGAACGCTACGGGATGTCGGAGACGGGGATCAACACGTCGAACCCGTTTGACGGCGAGCGGATCGCGGGCACCGTCGGACCGCCAGTGCCGGGCGTATCGGTGCGCGTCGTCGACGCCGACGGCAAGCCTTGCGCGACGGGGGAGGTCGGCGGGGTCGAGTTGAAGGGCCCGAACGTCACCCCCGGCTACTGGCGCATGCCGGACAAGACCCGCGAGGAGTTCACGCCCGATGGCTATTTCCGCACCGGTGACGTGGGCGAGATGCTGCCCAACGGCTATCTGCGCATCGTCGGCCGCGCGAAGGACCTGATCATCACCGGTGGCCTCAACGTCTACCCGAAAGAGGTCGAGGAGAAGATCGATGCGCTGCCGGGCGTCGTGGAGTCCGCGGTCATCGGCGTGTCCGACGCCGATTTCGGCGAGGCCGTCGTCGCGGTCGTCGTCGCGCAGCCGGGCCACGCGCTGACCGAGAACGGAGTGATCGCGGCACTGAAGACCGAGATCGCGAACTTCAAGGTTCCGAAACGCGTGTTCCTTGTCGACGCCCTTCCGCGCAACGCCATGGGCAAAGTCCAGAAGAATGCGCTGCGTGAGAAATTCTCAAAGCTGGAGTAGCTAACTCGCGCCGGATCGGGCATCGAGCATGGCGCCGCGTCCCGTTGCTTCACGGCGCGGGAGGACGCCGGTCCATGCAGACCACCAAACCCACAATACCCGGGTTCATGCGGTTGAAATTCCCGTCCTTCTTTTGAATCCTCCGTTCGGGGCATTACACTAGTTCGCAGGGCCCTACACCGCAGCCATCCACGCCAATCATTGCCGATCGGGGACAGTCAGGGATGGCGCACGTCGAGCTGGAGAACCTGCACAAGAGCTTTGCCGGCAAGCCCGCCGTCCGCGGCCTTGACCTCGGCATCGAGCAGGGGGAGTTCGTCTCGCTGCTCGGCCCGTCGGGCTGCGGCAAGACCACGACGTTGCGCATCATCGCCGGCTTCGAGACGCCGGATTCCGGCGCCGTGCGCATCGGCGGCGAGAACCTCCTCGACGTTGCACCGCACCGCCGCGGCATGGGCGTCGTCTTCCAGAATTACGCGCTGTTTCCGCACCTGACGGCCTGGAACAATATCGCTTTCGGGATGCGGATCGCCGGGCGCTCGGCTGACAAGGTTCGACGCCGCGTGCCGGAGCTGCTCGCTCTGGTCGGGCTCCAGGATGCCGGGCGCAAGTACCCGCGCGAACTCAGCGGCGGGCAGCAGCAGCGGATCGCGCTGGCACGCGCCCTTGCCATCGAGCCGCGCATGCTGTTGCTCGACGAGCCGTTAAGCGCCCTCGATGCCGTCGTGCGGGTGGCGCTGCGCGACGAGATCCGACGGATCCAGACGACGCTCGGGGTGACGACCCTCTATGTCACGCACGATCAGGAGGAGGCGCTCGCAATCTCCGACCGCATCGTGGTGATGCGCGAGGGCCGCATCGAGCAGATCGGCACCGCCGAGGTGATCTATGCCGAGCCCGCGTCGCGCTTCGTTGCCGGATTCATCGGCAAGATGAACCAGCTGCCGGGCCGCGTCGACGAACCTCGCCTCGGTCGCGTTCGCTGCGACGGGCATAGCCTCTTCGTGCCGCCCGAAGCCCTGGCAGGCCTGCAAGCCGGCGCGTTGGTGACGGTCCTGGTCCGCCCCGAGGCAATCGGCGTGGGGCCGGCCAATTCGCCTGCGCGGGACGGCGGCAACCACCTGCCGGCGCGAATCGACGCGATCACCTTCCTCGGTGCTTCGCGACGGCTCGGTCTCGATGCCGACGGCCAGCGGCTGGTGGCGGACATCTCCACGGCCAGCGGGCCCTATCGGCGGGGCGAATCGGTCTCGCTCGCGTTCCCGGCCGAAGCCTGCCGCATTCTCGCCGGGGACGAGCCGGCGCAAACATGACCGAGGAGCCTCGCATGGAAAGCGCGAACGATCCGCGGCGGCGCGGGCCTCGACGAGGACGCAGCGCATGGCTCGGTCTCGCCCCTTTCCTGCTGTTCGCGCTGGCTTTCGAGCTGCTGCCCATCCTCGTGCTGGTGCGCTCGAGCCTCGCTACCGATGCCGGCTTCGGCCTCGGCAATTTCGGCCGCGCGCTCACGCCGACGATGCTTTCCGCCTTCGCCAACAGCCTTCAGCTTTCCCTGGTGACGGCGGCCGCGGGCGTCGGGCTCGGCGGAATCGTCGCCTATGCGATCGTCACCACACGCAGCGTCATGGTCCAGCACGCGCTCACCGCGCTGGCCGACGTCACCGCCAACTTCGGCGGCGCGCCGCTTGCGTTCGCTTTCATCATCACGCTGGGCTCGACCGGTGTGATTACACTGCTGCTGCAGGCGATCGGCATCGATCTCTATCCCGGCTTCCGCATCTACTCGGTGGCCGGCCTGGCCATCGCGTACGTGTATTTCCAGCTTCCGCTCCTGATCCTTCTGGTCATCCCGGCGCTGCTCGGATTGGAGCGCGAATGGCGCGAGGCAGCGACCAGTCTCGGGGCCACCTCCACGCAGTACTGGCTGCGCGTCGCGCTGCCGATCCTGGCCCCGTCGCTCGCCGGCAGTTTTCTCCTGCTCTTCGCCAATGCCTTCGGCGCCTACGCGACGGCGTGGACGCTGACCGGGCCGGACATCAACCTCATCACCGTCCAGATCGCGGCCCTGGTGCGCGGCGAAGTACAGCTCGACCCGGCGCTGGCCGACGCCCTGGCGCTGCTGTCGATCGTCATCATGGCGATCTGCGTCGCCGGCTACCATTTCCTCACGGGTCGGGTGCGAAGGCTCGCCGCATGAAACGGGGGACAGCCTGGCGCGCGGTGGTGATCGTCCTGTTCCTCGTGTTCATGCTCGTGCCGGTCATCGCCACGGCCCTGTTCTCGGTCGCCACTCGATGGGACCGCACGATCTGGCCGGAGGGTCTCACCCTCGCCTGGTGGGTGAAGGTGATCGGTCGATCGGCGTTCCAGGACACGCTCGGGAACTCGCTCGCCGTCGCGCTGGCGACCGTCGCGGTTTCGCTGGTCCTGGTCACGCCGACCGCCTATTGGATGCATTTGCGAGTGCCGCGCGCCAGGCCGTGGATCGAGCTCCTGGCGATCATCCCGTTCGGGCTTCCCGGCGTCGTGCTCGCGCTCGGCCTCATCCGGCTCTATTCGAGCGTTCCGCTGCCGTTGATCAACACGGCCAACATCCTGGTGGCGGCCTATGTCGTGCTCACCCTGCCCTTCATGTACCGCTCGGTGATGAATGCGCTGGAGGCAATCGACGTGCGGACGTTGAGCGAGGCGGCGCAGAGCCTCGGCGCCGGCGCCTGGCGGACGCTGCTGGCGGTCATCCTTCCCAACATCCTCCCGGGCGTCGTCAACGGCAGCCTGCTGGTGTTCTCCACCGTGTTCGCCGAGTTCACCCTGGCCAACCTGCTGATCGGCACCCGCTTCAAGACGTTCCCGATCTATCTGGTGGAATTCACCCGCTTCGATGCCCGCCAGGCGAGCGCGCTGGCGGTGATCAGCTTCCTTTTCGCCTGGGTGATATCGATCGCCGTTCTCCTGCTCGCCGGGCGCGGTGGCTACCGCCGCGAAGCGACGGGTGGCCGTTAGGCGGGCCGGCCCGCGGCAGGTCGCGGCGCGGGGCCGACACACCCATTGGACACGAGTTGCGCCGCTCGCTATGCTAGTGCGCTGTCCCGTAAGCTCGTTCGATAGTTCGCGGTGAAATCGACCGCCATGCTGCGTTGCTGATTTCGAAAAATTGGGAGGGAGCGATGAAGACCAACAAATTCCGGTATGCACTCGCGGGCCTGGCCATGGCCGCTACGCTGGCCTGCACGGCCATCGGCGCCCAGGCGCAAAGCGTCAATCCGTCCATTGCAGGCGCCAAGCAGGAGGGCAAGCTCATCAGCTACGGCATGTCGGACGACTGGGTCAATTTCGAGAATATCTTCAAGGCCATCGAGACCAAATATGGCGTGAAGCACACCGATACGGACATGACCTCGGCGGAGGAGATCACTAAATTGCTCGCCGAGCGCAACGCCCCGGTGATGGATATCGCGGACATCGGATACGACTTCGTCGGGCGCCTGCTCGAGAACAATCTGGCTGCCACCTACAAGAATGCCTCCTGGGACAAGATTCCCGACCGATTCAAGGACAAGGACGGACGCTGGGCATCGTCCTACTGGGGTGCGATCAGCTTCCTGGTCAACACCGACAAGGTGAAGAACCCGCCGCAGACGTGGAATGACCTGCTGAAGCCGGAATACAAGGACATGGTCTGCAGCCGCGATCCGCGGGTCTCCACCTATGCGACCGCCTCGGTCCTTGCCGCCGCCTATGCCAACGGCGGAGGCGAGGGCAACGTGCAGCCCGGCCTCAACTGGTTCAAGGCGCTGCGCGACAGCGGCAATCTGCGCAAGGGCGTCGTTCTCAATGTCGCTGCGGTGCAGAAGGGCGAATGCCCGATCTCCCTGGTCTATGATTTCGACGGCTTCGCCAAGCGCGACGCCACCGGGCTGCCGCTCAAGGTGATCATTCCGACCGACGGCACCGTCGGCATGCTCTTTGCGCAGTACGTCAGCGCAGTGGCACCGCATCCCAACGCCGCCAAACTGGCGATCGACTATTTCTTCTCCGATGAAGGGCAGGTCATGCTTGCCCGGGGATATGCGCACCCCTCGCGCAAGGTGACGTTGCCGGCCGACGTCGCGGCGAAGATGCTGCCCGAGAGCGCCTACGGGAAAATCCACTTCCCGACCGATCTGCCCGCCTTTTCGGCGGCGATCAAGAAGATCGCCGACGGCTGGAACGCCATCGCCGGCCAATAGACTCTGCGTCCCGGGGGGATTGAACATCCCCGTTCCCGGTCGGGGAAGGCCGCCGAATCGGGCGGGACTTTGGTAGCCCCTTTTTTCCCGATGGGCGCGCGGCACGGGGTCGAACCGACCCCGCGCCCGAGTCTTGTCCCAATGGAATCCGCTTACCGGCGCGTCCGCGCCAACAGCGCGTAACTCAACGCCAGGCTCGCCAGAGCATGTAGGCCGCGAGAACATAGAGCACGACCGCAAATGACCGCTTCAGGGTCTTGACGGGCCACCGATGGGCCGCACGCGCGCCGAGCGGCGCAAAGATCACGCTCGCAGCCACGATCACGAGCAGCGCCGGCACGTAGACGTACCCGATCGTATGCGGCGGAAGGCCGGACTGGGACATCCCGGCAACGACGAAGCCGATCGTTCCCGCCACGGCGATCGGCAACCCCAGAGCCGCCGACGTGGCGACGCAATTCCGAATCGGGACGTTGCACGCCGTCATGAACGGGACGGACAGAAACGCCCCGCCGGCGCCGACCATGCTCGAGATCAGTCCGATGCCGCCGCCGACCGCGAACAGCCCGCCCTTTCCCGGCAACTCGCGCGCCGGCGTCGGCTTCCGGTCGAGCAATATATTGGTTGCCGCCACCGCGACGAACGCGCCGAAGAACGCCGAAAGCACCGCCGTAGACATTCCACCGACGATCTGCGGACCGACCAGTGAGCCGACAATGATCCCCGGAGCCAATCCAACGACGACCGGCCACAGAACCGCGCCGTGCCGATGATGCTCGCGCATCGATGCGACCGATGTGAACAGAATCGTCGCGGTCGCCGTCGCGATGGCCATGTGCACGACGTGCTCCGGCGCGAATCCCTCGCGGGTGAAGACAAAGGTGAGCAGCGGAACCATCGTCATTCCGCCGCCGAGTCCCAGAAGCCCGGCCAGGAAGCCGACGACCGCTCCCAGGACAAGGAACGCGCCGACCAGCGCCGGGTCCATCCCCTCAGTGCCCGCCCGGCCGCCCGAAGGGCACTCTGCGCGGCCTCCGTGAAGTCGCGCCCGATGCGTTGCGTCGTGGCGTCGGCCGCCACCCATGCTCGCAGACGCGCCCTTCGGGCCTTGGCTTCGCCCTGCTCGCGCGGGCGTCCCTCGGGGGGCAGCGAACGCAGTGAGCGTGGGGGCTGTTCATCTCAAGCCCTGTTCCGTGCGAGCTTCGCGACGAACGCCCACTCGGCGGGATCCACCGGCGTGACCGACAGCCGGTTGCCCCGCTGCAGGATCCGCATGCGGGCAAGCCCGGCATGCTTGCGCAGCTCGGCGAGCGAAACATATCGAAACTTGTCGACCAGCGTGACGTCGACGCTCACCCACCGCGGCGCCTCGCGCGTCGCCTTCGCATCGAAGTACGGACTCTTGCGGTCGAACTGCGCGGCGTCGGGATACGCCTGCGCGGTGATTTCGACGATGCCGGCAATCCCCGGCTCCGGACAGCTCGAATGATAGAAGAAAGCGCGGTCGCCGATGCGCATCTGGTCGCGCATGAAGTTGCGCGCCTGG